>OFGL01001029.1_pt1 | contig 18983 bp, 9 predicted proteins | sample 1521801 | NCBI WGS metagenome assembly OFGL01 (sample SAMEA3504085, study PRJEB24116) | mouse gut metagenome | biome: mouse gut; feature: mouse-associated habitat; material: faeces | place: Denmark | collected 2011 | reverse complement strand
GCCCGAGGACGGGGTCGTGTCGATCTCGATCGACGGCGATGACCTTATACGCATGACCCCCGGGCGGAAGGTGCAGCTGAGCGTTACGGCCGATCTCGAAGGCGGCGGCAGCCGTGCCATAGCCGCTGCCGATGTCGTCTGGCATACGTCGAGCGAGCGCGTGGCGCGTGTGGTCGACGGTATGGTCGAGGCCGTGGGTGCCGGCTCGGCCGAGATCATCGCGACATACGCCGCATGTCAGGCCACTTTAAGCGTCGTTGTGGGCGGACAAGAGCAGGGCGACAACCTTTCGGGACGCGTATGCGACACCGAGGGGCGGCCTGTTGAGGGCGTAGTGGTCTCGGACGGCGATCTGTGCGTTCTGACCGACGCCGACGGACGTTATTCGATGCAGTCCGATAAGCGCTGCGGACATCTGTTCATCTCGATCCCGTCGGGCTACGAGGTCGAGTGTTCGTCGTATATGATCCCGCAATTCTTTCGCCGGCTCTCGGCCTCGGTCGACAGACACGAGCAGCACGACTTCACGCTCTCTGCCGTCGACAACTCGCGGTTCATGCTCATCGCCTCGACCGACCACCATGTCGCCAATCGTCAGAGCAAGGATCTGGCGCAGTTCCGCTGGGAGAACGGTTTCTTCGCCGATGTCCGTGGTGTGGCGGTTGCGGCCGACTGTCCGGTATACTCGGTCTGCATGGGCGACATGAGCTGGGACGAATACTGGTATCCGCGCAACTACGACCTGACGGACTATCGCGAGGAGCTCTCTCGCAACGGCTATCCGGTGCCTATATTCCATGCTATGGGCAACCACGACAACGACCCATACCATGCCGACGACTGGCTCTCCTCTCAGCTGTTCCGCGAGACGATAGGCCCGACCTACTACTCGTTCAATATCGGAGCGGCGCACTTCGTCGTGCTCGACAACATCATATATCGCAATACCGGCGGCTCGCAGGGTTCGATCGGCAAGTTGGACTATACCGAGGCCGTCGATCCCGCTCAGCTTGCATGGCTCGAACGCGACCTCGCGCTGGTGGACGACAAGTCGGCGCCGCTGGTCATAGTCATGCACGCCAACCTGTTCCGCGGCTGCAAGAAGAACGGGGCGATAGACCATACGATCGGCATGACGGGCGCCTACGAGCTTATGAACCGTCTGAGCGGGTTCGACAATGTCTATGTCATATCGGGACACTCGCACATCAACCAGCGTATCCTGCATGCCAATTCCGGTATACACGAGATCAACGTCGCGGCCACCAGCGGCACGTGGTGGTGGACTGGTACGTATCATGACGCCGGCTATGATGTGAACGTATGCCGCGACGGCTCGCCGGGCGGCTACGAGGTCTTCGCATTCGACGGCCGTAACGTCGAGTGGCACTACAAGGGCATAGGCCGCGACCGCGACTATATGTTCCGCGCCTACGACATGAACGAAGTGCTGCGCAATCCTGTTATTGCGGCCGCCTCGCCCGACTTCGGCACGACGCCGACGGCCGACGGCGTGGAGGACTGCTACGGGCAGAACGATATTCTGGTCAATATCTGGGACTGGGAGCCGGGCTGGACGATACGCGTTACCGAGCAGGGGCGCGAGTTGCAGGGCGTGCAGGTGCGCGGCCGCGACCCGATGCACAAGATCGCATATACGGGCAAGACATCGGCTTTCTTTACATGCTACAACAACCACATGTGGAAATTCCGTGCTTCGAGCGCTACATCGACCGTGACCATAGAGGTTACCGACCTGTTCGGTCATAGCTCAACGCAGGTCATGGAGCGTCCCAAGAGCTTCTCGGTCGAGATGCGCTAAACAGAGTATATGTCATGAAAATCACTTGTATGATCTTATTGGCCGGCAGCCTTTCGTCGTGCGCCGGCGCGCCGGCCGAGCCGCAGCAGACGGCCGATGCTCCGGTGGCGATAGCGTTCGCTTCGGAGGAGGTATCGCTGCGTTCGGCCGCAGGCGCTGTGCCGTATACGCCTCTCTCGTCGCATCCCGTCGAGCTCGTCATTACACTCGCCGACGGTAGGGAGGTCTGGGCCGAGGGCTACGACGTGGAGTTCTCGTCAGCCGATGCTGCCGTGGCCGTCGTCGATAACGTCCGTATCGAGGCCGTCGGCCAGGGGGAGACCGTCGTCAGGGCTACGCTCGGCGATCTTTCGGCCTCGATCGGTGTCTCGGTTACCCCGGCGGGCGTCTCGACCACCGGAGTGGGGGAGTTCGATGCCGATAACATCTACTCCAAAGGGGTATATCTGGTGCGCAATACCGTCATGCAGGGCTTCGATATCGACAGCGACGGCAGCATCTGGTATATGCAGCTCGGCGGCTCGGACAAGCACGATCTCTACGTCATGCACGCCCGGCGCGGCGAGTCGCCCGCGGAGCGGATGATATTCCGCTATTCGGGTCACGGCACCAACATGGCCGTCGAACGGTCGGCCGACGGAAAACGCTATGTCTGGACGGGCACCTACGGCTCGCGCAACTCGTCGAACGACTATTGGAGCAACAGCGTCGTAACGCGCACCGAGTTCGTCGACGGGGCGACGACTCTGCCCGAGCAGTGCGGCGACCTGTTCTATCTGGGCGGCATCTGCGAGCTGCATCCGGCCATAGATGCTGCGGGCGACGTGCTTGCGATAAACTATCCCGGTTCGTCGCAGCGCATGTTCGTCATGTATCGTCTGAGCGAGGCCATGGCGTTGCCGCGCAGCTATGTCACGCTGCCCTCGCGCAACTGGGGCGGGGGCACGAGTACCGATCCGGCGTCGACCAACTCTCCGAAGGCGTATGTGCGCGACCTTACGAAACTCACGCCGCTGGGGCGCTTCGGCATACCCAAGAGCGGCGAGGACCACTCGACGGACATATCCTCATACGCATGGCAGGGCTTCGACGTCGACAGCGGCAAGATATACTACTTCGAGGGCGAGGGCACCGTGAAAGAGGGCTCGGCGGCATATTTTACCGTATTCGACTTCGAGGGCAACATCATCGAGCCGCGCACGGAGGTGGCGATAGCATCCGATCGCGAAGCCCTTTCGGCCAGCGGCATTACCGAGTCGGGATATATGGAGGCCGAGGGCATCAAGGTGCACGGCGATGCGTTGTATCTGGGCTTCGCATCGCGTTCCGAAGCCGACGGAGACAAGCGCCGCGCCAACATCTTCCGCTATACGCGCGCCCGGTAGCGCGCCGTATAACTATGTTCATGATATGCTCCGCCTCGGCGGAGCATATTTTTTTGCGGCATTTCCTTTGCGAGATATTAAATGGTTGATTGTCAGGTGGCGGATACCAATTCTTTGAGAGATATGTGCAAAGCGTTGCAAATTAGGCACATCGTCTTGATCGTAAGATTGGTACGTCCGGCTTCGATTCGGCTCATATTCGACCTTTCGATGTCGCAACGATACGCCAATTCCTGCACGGTAAGGCCTTGCTGTTTGCGTAACTCTTTGATTCTGCGTGCGATCAACAGAATCTGGATCTTGTAATCCATATCCATAGGGAAAAATTTTTAACTCAAAGAAAAGAACATATCTTCATCTTGTGCGTATCATATGTGATACATATAAGGCTGTATAATGCGGACGACCCGAGTGTGTATTGCAATGATAGCTGCGGTTTGCGCCGAGGCCGGCTGCAATCGCCGATCAAGTGCCGATTTGTATAGTGCCTTATCAGCTGCCCAGTTGTTACACCTAAGACAACAGTCGCCCTCAGTTGGCTCGCACGAGTCGTTTCCGGCGGTTTTTGTTCCTGACGGCAGCATGAGAATTGAGCCTTTCGGTCATTCGGCTCAACGGTGGATATGCGGCATGTTCATCTTTCGGATCATCCGTTTGCGAAGCCTTTGCTGCGACCTTTCCGAAGCGGTTTCAATAGCTTCGATAATATCGAAATCATTGCCGGTTTCGAAATGAAACATCTCTGTCTGCCGGTGTAAAACAGTTTGAAATACAATGTTATACGATCCGTTAGAAAGAGCTTGCGCGGCAGCTGCGATGCCCGGCGTGCGATGTTAGAATATTAACACTGCAATTACTATGAATTTTCGATAGAAATAAATACCTTTGCAACGGTTTTTGCAGACGCTCCGGAGTGTTGCGGAGCGTATCGGTTAGGAAAATTCAGTACATAAAACTTATACGAAATGGCAGAAAAGAAGTTTATTACATGTGACGGCAACTATGCTGCGGCTCATATAGCTTATATGTTCTCGGAGGTAGCGGCCATATATCCCATCACGCCTTCGTCGACAATGGCCGAGCTGGTCGACGAGTGGTCGGCGCAGGGGCGCAAGAATATTTTCGGCGATACGGTCAAGGTCGTCGAGATGCAGTCGGAGGCGGGTGCCGCGGGCGCCGTGCACGGCTCGTTGCAGAGCGGTGCTTTGACCTCGACCTTTACCGCGTCGCAGGGTCTGCTGCTGATGGTTCCCAACATGTACAAGATTTCGGGCGAGCTGCTGCCCGGCGTGTTCCACGTTTCGGCGCGTGCGCTGGCGGCACAGTCTCTGTCGATCTTCGGCGATCATCAGGATGTCATGGCCGTGCGTCAGACCGGCTTCGCCATGCTGGCCACCTCGTCGGTGCAGGAGGTCATGGACCTTGCCGGCGTGGCGCATATCGTCGCATTGCGTGCGCGCGTTCCGTTCGTACACTTCTTCGACGGATTCCGCACCTCGCACGAGATACAGAAGATCGAGCTTATCGACGAGGCGTCGCTCACGGCGATGTTCGACCGCGATGCCTTGAAGGCATTCCGCGAGCGTGCTCTCAACCCCGAGCACCCCGTTACGCGCGGTACGGCTCAGAACCCCGACATATATTTCCAGACGCGCGAGGCTTCCAACAAGTTCTACGACGCCGTGCTCGACATGGTGGCCGAGACTATGGCCGAGATTTCGCGCATCACGGGACGCACCTACAAGCCCTTTACCTATTACGGTGCCGAGGATGCCGAGCATATAATCATCGCTATGGGCTCGGTTACCGAGACTATCAAGGAGTGCGTCGACTACCTGACGGCTCAGGGTCGCAAGGTGGGTGTCATTACCGTACACCTCTACCGCCCCTTCTCGGCGAAGTATCTGCTCGAAGTGCTGCCCGCGTCGGTCAAGCGCATCTGCGTACTCGACCGCACCAAGGAGCCGGGTGCCAATGGCGAGCCGCTCCTGCTCGACGTCAAGGACGTATTCTACGAGTCGGACAATCGCCCGATGATTATCGGCGGACGCTACGGTCTCTCGTCTAAGGACACCACGCCGGCACAGATGCTGGCCGTGTACGACAATCTCGCCGCCGCCGAGCCCAAGAACCACTTCACGGTTGGTATCGTCGACGACGTTACGATGCACTCGATCCCCGTCGGCGCAGAGGTATCTATGGCCAAGAGCGGTACGTTCGAGGCTCTCTTCTTCGGTCTGGGCTCCGACGGAACGGTGGGTGCCAACAAGAACTCGATCAAGATAATCGGCGGTTCGACCGACAAGTACTGTCAGGCATACTTCTCTTACGACTCGAAGAAGTCGGGCGGTTACACCTCGTCGCACCTGCGCTTCGGCGACAACCCCATTACGTCGCCCTATCTTGTTACCACGCCCGATTTCGTGGCCTGCCACGTGCCGTCGTATGTCGACAAGTACGACGTGCTGAAAGGCCTCAAAAAGGGCGGTTCGTTCCTGCTCAACTCTGTGAACGACGCCGCTACGACGTGCGCTTCGCTGCCCGACCACATGAAGTCGTACATGGCGCGTAACGACATCAAGTTCTACATCATCAACGCCACCAAGATCGCGGCCGACCTCGGACTCGGTTCGCGCACCAATACTATCATGCAGTCGGCATTCTTCAAGATCGCCGACATCATCCCCTTCGACAAGGCCGTCGAGCAGATGAAGCATGCCATTTACAAGTCATACGGCAAGAAGGGCGAGGACATAGTCAATATGAACTACGCCGCCGTCGATGCCGGTGGCAACGCCGTCGAGCGTGTCGAAGTGCCCGCGCAGTGGGCGTCGATCGAGGTGCGCGAGGCTGCGCATGAGATCGACAGCCATGTTCCGGCATTCGTGCGCGAGGTATGCGAGCCTATCGATGCGTTGAAGGGCGACAGCCTGCCAGTGTCGGCATTCAACGGCCGTGAGGACGGTACGTGGGACAACGGCACGGCAGCCTACGAGAAGCGCGGCATCGCCGTCAACGTTCCCGAGTGGCAGATCGAAAACTGTATCCAGTGCAACCAGTGTGCGTATGTCTGCCCCCACGCCGCCATACGTCCGTTCCTCGCCACCGAGGAGCAGGCCGCAGCTACGGGCGTCGAGTGGAAGCAGGGACTGGGCGAGACCAAGGCCTACAAGTTCCGCATTCAGGTATCGCCGCTCGACTGTACGGGCTGCAACAACTGCGTCGACGTATGCCCCGCCAAGCAGAAGGCTCTGGTCATGAAGCCGCTCTCTACGCAGCAGGCGCAGATCGCCAACTGGAAGACCGTTACCGAGACCGTCGGTTATAACGAGGTCGTCGACAAGACCAAGAGCGTCAAGAACCTGCAATTCGCACAGCCGCTGTTCGAGTTCTCGGGCGCATGTGCAGGTTGCGGCGAGACCCCCTATATCAAGGCTATCACGCAGCTCTTCGGCGACAAGATGATGGTCGCCAACGCTACGGGCTGTACGTCGATCTACTCGGGTTCGGCTCCGTCGACCCCCTACTGCACCAACGCCGAGGGCAGAGGTCCGGCATGGGCCAACTCTCTGTTCGAGGACAATGCCGAGTTCGGTCTGGGTATGCACGTGGGTGTGGAGAAGCTGCGCGACCGCATCGAGGAGTATATGCAGAAGGCTATCGCCGAGTGCACCAAGTGTTCCGACGAGTTGAAGGGCACGATGAAGGAGTGGATCGCCGCACGCGGTTCGTCGTCGGCCTCGGCCGAGGTTACGCGCCGTCTTGTTCCGATGATGGAGGCCTGCGGCTGCGACTACTGCCGCAAGATCCTCGAAATGAAAGACTGGCTTGTCAAGAAGTCGCAGTGGATCATCGGCGGCGACGGCTGGGGATACGATATCGGCTTCGGCGGTGTGGATCACGTTCTGGCCTCGGGCGAGGATGTCAACATCCTTATCGTCGACACCGAGGTATACTCAAACACCGGCGGTCAGTCGTCTAAGGCTACTCCCGTGGGTGCCGTGGCCAAGTTCGCTTCGGCCGGCAAGCGCATCCGCAAGAAGGATATAGGCGCAATCGCCATGACCTACGGCTATGTATATGTCGCCCAGGTATCTATCGGTGCTTCGCAGACCCAGCTGTTCAACGTGCTCAAAGAGGCCGAGGCCTATCCCGGCCCGTCGCTCATCATCGCCTACGCACCCTGTATCAACCACGGTATCAAGGGCGGCATGACGCGCACCCAGACCGTCGGCAAGCAGGCCGTCGAGTGCGGCTACTGGCATCTCTGGCACTATAATCCCGCTCTCGAAGCCGAGGGTAAGAACCCCTTCATGCTCGACTCGAAGGAGCCCGACTGGACCAAGTTCCGCGACTTCCTCATGAAGGAGGTGCGTTACACCTCTCTGCAAAAGGCCTTCCCCGCCGAGGCAGAGGAGTTGTTCCAGGCTGCCGAGGATAATGCCAAGTGGCGGTATAATAGTTATGTCCAGCGCACGAAGTAATTTTTCGTTATAAGCGGCATTCTACTGCCGCGCACTCGTGGAGCCGAACGGGGACGTACGCCAAGTACTACCCGTCCGGCTCCACTTCGTTTGCGTTGTATAATGCCACTTATAACAGAAAAATTAATTTTCCGTGAAAAGCGCCATTAGCGTTACCTCAATCATCGGGGCAAACGGGACGTACATTGAGTACTACCCGTCTGCCCCGATTTCATGTCGGCACCGTTACTGACGTCTTTTGACGAAAAATTCGGTGTTTTCCGTGAAATTACCGCATCTGCGTCCTCTGCTCGTCGCTCGGCAATGGGAAATACGTCAGTATGTCCCATCGCCTTACTCTGTCGCAGAGTTGCATATGCAGCAATTTGACGAAAAATTCGGTAGTTGGGTATTGGGCAGGTTTACTCTGTCATGGCATTCTACTTCCGTGCACTCGCTTCTCCCGAATGGGACGTACGATAAGTATTACCCATCCGGGCGAAGTTTCGTTTGCGTTCCGTATATTTGATTACGCCCGGATATAATCCCGTTCGGCAAATTGCAAATAGATTTGCATTTGTTTTCAATTATTAGTATATTTGTTATCGATAGCCGACCAGTATTTTAATTTCGATACATCGGTACTTGTTTAATAACCGCGGTTTTTATTTCGCCGAGGCTGTCCGCGTCTTTTCGGATGATGCCAGAGCACGAAAGACCGTATTATAACAACCTATTTTAACATGAAGTACTATGTGAATTATCTGAGGGCGGCGTTCGTATCGCTTTTGCTTTTTTCATGTACTAATGACCCGTGTCGTGAGGAGACGGGTACATTTTCCGAACTGGGTAAAACGGAGATGAATGCCGGCTCGACGGTCTCATTGGACTGCGCTTTGGCCGAACTGGATGCTGTCCTCGATGATATTTATCCGTCGACGCGCGGCCGCAAACGCTATTCTGTTGCCAATATCTCCGTATGCGGAGGTCATAACACCCGCTCCGAAGACGGATCGTTATTGCCGGATACTTTGGTATATGTCGTGAATTTCGACAATTCGGAGGGCTTTGCCGTTTTGGGAGGTCAGGATTATCTCGACCCCGTATATGCCGTTACCGAATCCGGCTCGCTGGATGCCGACAGGCTCGGAGATTACGTCGCATCGGGATACGATATTTTGCACGATATATATATTCATGGCGACGATGACGAATGTTATTGCGGCTACGTAGGCGATGACGACGAACACGATTGCCCTTTCGAAGAGGGAGAGGAGGATGATTTGCCGTTTGTCGATGATCCGGATTTACCGATGTCGCTTACCGGCAATTCTATCCTGTCGGATTTGCTGAACAGGCCGGGTACGGAGATGGTCGACATTCATCTGGGACAGGATTCGAGACCGGTTACGCCGACGCGACGTATCGTGCATGGCGAATGGGAACCTGATGTTAAGGTCGGTCCGCTGTTAGAAACGGAGTGGCATCAAAATTATCCGTTCGACAACCTGTGCCCCACAGGATGTCCCGCCGGCTGTGTCGTAATCGCCGTGGCCCAGATCATGGCATATCACGAGCTGCCTAAAAATCCGAGATTCAACGATGTGCCGTGCGATTGGCAGCAGATGAAAGATTCGAATAACCTTACGAGTAGGGAAATTGCCATACAATATGCCTCCATGTGCAAGGAGCTCGGCTCGAAAGCCAATTGCAATGTAGATTACGATCCGGGTGGCAGCAGTTCGAATGCGAGAAAGGCCAAGCGAACTTTGGGAAATTACGGTTTCAGAAACCTGAAAAAACGTACCGGCTTCAATGAAAAGAATCAGCGCCGCGCTCTCGGTATGCTCGATGCCGGCAAGCCGGTCTATCTCGGTGCAAGCGGCAAGAGGTATGCCGAGGACGGCAGTGTGTCTAACTCGGGGCATGCTTTCGTTCTGGACGGCTATGTAAAGCGATACTATGAAAAGACCGAGTCTTTGTTTTATGCCACCGGCGATATAGACGTTTACAAATCGCGTTCGAAACATCAGACGCTTGTCCATATTAACTGGGGTTGGGGCAGCGATGCGTATAATAATAAGAAAGGCCGCAACGGATATTTTGTGCTGAAAGACAGCTTTAATACTAACGAGGGATATAAAAAATGGGAAAAAGATTCTTTGCTTGCGAAGAAGCCGTATTATTACGATTATTTCAGATATTTCCGAATGATAACCTATGATATATAGTCCTATGAAAAAAGTATTGTTCGCGTTATTTGCAATGGTTGCAGCCGTTAGTTGCAATACGGGAAAAGGAAGCGCATACCCACCGGGTTATGAAGTCGTTCTGGTCAATATAGAGCACCGCGTTCACGGTTATTGGTTCTTCGACGGTATTGAAATGTGGGAGCCCGACAGCGGCAGTATAGAGAGCGGCATATATGTTCCGCATGTTCATATCGGCATGTCGAAGCCGGAGTATTTGGCAGCGTTCAACTCCGAGGGCGAGGAGTTCGATAGTTATATCGAGCGTTGCGACCGCTTCGGCGATTGGGGTTGCGACGATTATTCGTTTTACAGCGGGCTGCTTTCAAAAGGCGTAATAGGCAAGTTGACAGTTCTCGACTATCCGTATATAGTCTATTCGGGAGTAGAGTTCGTTAAGATAGATGTGAGCTGCGAATCGGATTTCGATGCGGATCATCCAGCCGGGGCCTCCCTGTCCGACATAATGGTGTTCATGTCGTACACTTTCCGGCCTAATATCGAGGGGCTACAAGGGTTGGACCGTGATATATGTTTCGATCCTGTTCCCGACTCGGAATGGGATCGGAGGTTGACGCCGGTAATATGTCGAAGTAAATATGGTGTCGATTGTCCGATTTACAAGCGTTTGGATAGATTGACCGAATACGACTTGTCGATGATAGGAATAAGGGAAGAAGATGGTTATATTGATGCTTCTGCGGAGCAGAGCTATTGCCTCGGAAGTATGTATTTCCTGCGTATACCGGAAAAGATGGGCGCCTATAAGTTCCGAATATCTTTCCTTACGGCCGACGGCCGCGAAATGGTAATGCACCCGACCTATCAGTGGGAAGATAAAAATGCCTGGCGATAAGATTGCGCTGCGGTACCCGGCGTGCCAGCATGGCCGTTTACTGCTCATATCTAATCGATAGGGTGGCTGCACGGCACCCATGCAGGCGATGTATGTTATGACTGTTCTGCCGAACGCTGCTCTGCGACATGGGTCGTTGCACCTCCGGCGAGGCGGCAGCGGATGACAAGAAAAAGGATGTCGGCAAATTTCCCCACCCCTTCCGGAAAATCGCATATTACGGATAGCTCACGTAAGCAGTACGAATAAAAAAAGCGCTGTCCGATAATCTCGGACAGCGCTTGCGGCTCTATCGGTTAACCGAATGCCGGTAAATACTATCTATTCCAAAGCACTCCCAGGCAGCCCCGAGGGCGCTATCGTCGTTACTCCTTCCAGAAGATCATCGTCGAGAGCGGTTCGCCCTTTTCGTCGAGCAGTACCTTGCCATCCTCGTCGACCTCGAAGAGCTGCATCACGTATACGTTTCTGCCGTCGATCATCATGTGCTGCTTGTCGATGATATAGCCCGCGAAGCGTCCTCCGCCGTCGAAGAAGTACATCTTGACGTTGGGCTTGTTGTAGGTTACCTCCAACGGCTGCTGCTTCAATATTTTGCCTTCGGGAGCATCCTTGGTGGTAAGAGTCGACATCGAAGGCTGGATGTTGAGGAAGTAGTAGAGCTTCTGCTCCCCGTCCTGACCGACCGAGTACCACTCGGTGTAGTTGAGCGAGTCGGGTATGGTCTCGGGAATATTGTCCTTGTGCGGATCGCACGATGCCGCGAAAAGCGTCGCCAGAAGAGCGGCGGCGATAGTAAAGATATTTTTCATGGTTCGGTCGCTTTATTATTTATCGTATCGTTAATATTGCCAGAAATATGCTGCCGGGTTGTGCTGCGTGTCGTAGAGCCACATGGTGTATACGTTGCGTCCGCCGATCGTCGCCTGATCCTTGTCGAGCACATAGCCGTTGAAGGCCGCTTTCAGGTCGCCCGTCTCCGCGTCCGGTTCCGACAGGTATATGGTTACGTTCGGCGAGTTGTACTCGTAGAGATATTGTGTCGACGAGAAGAGGTCGCCGATCTCGTCGCGCAGGACCCACGTGCAGGTGCCGTCGTTGCCGAAGGTAAGTGTCGCGGCGTATTTGTTCTGCGTCTTGTCGTCCTCGCACTCGCCGTACCACTCCGAGCCGTCGAGCTTTTCGGGCGTCGTGTTGACCGGTCTGTCGTCCGAATCGCTGCACGCCGTGGTCAGAAGCGCCAGCGAGGCGGCAATAAAATATAGTATGTTTTTCATAATATCGTTGTGTCGTTCGCCGTGCGCATCGTTTACGCGCCTGGGCTGTCACTGTCGGGCTCGTCTCCGGGCCTGGCTCCGTATATAACGCCCGACCGTACAAATATAGTATATATTTCGGCGTTTTGCAATAGTCGTTCCACTTGCAGCCTCCCGGCGGAGGATAACATGCTGCAAATGGAGATAAAAAACGGTATTAATATTTCGCTGTTATGCAAATAATTATTACATTTGCATTCCGTAGCGTGCCTTATGGGTGTCGCTCGTGGTAAACTATTTAATGTCAAATTTTTAACGAGCGATTGTATCGCAAACTATTTTCCGTTATGGAACAAATGAAAAACGTAGCCAACGAGAATTTCGATTGGAACGCATTCGAGAACGATCTGGGTGTATACAACCAGAGCCGTGAGGAGATTGCCGATGTTTATGACAAGACGCTTTCGAACGTCGCCGTGGGCGAGGTCGTAGAGGGTACCGTTACCGAGATCGGCAAGCGCGAGATCACGATCAATATCGGCTACAAGAGCGAGGGTATGATCCCCGCTACCGAGTTCCGCTACAATCCCGACCTGAAAGTCGGCGACAAGGTGGAGGTTTATGTCGAGTCGGTAGAGGACAAGGGCGGCCAGCTGGCTCTCTCGCACAAGAAGGCTCGCCAGTTGAAGAGCTGGGATCGTGTCAACGAGGCTCTCAACAACGACGAGATCATCAAGGGTTATGTCAAGTGCCGCACTAAGGGCGGTATGATCGTCGACGTATTTGGAATCGAGGCGTTCCTGCCCGGTTCGCAGATCGACGTGAAGCCCATTCGCGACTACGATGTATATGTCGACAAGACCATGGAGTTCAAGGTCGTTAAGATCAATCAGGAGTTCCGCAATGTCGTCGTATCGCACAAGGCTCTGATCGAGGCCGAGTTGGAGGCTCAGAAGCAGATCATCATGTCGAAGCTCGAAAAGGGTCAGATCCTCGAAGGTACGGTCAAGAATATCACCTCTTACGGTGTGTTCATCGACTTGGGCGGTGTCGACGGTCTTATCCATATTACCGATCTGTCGTGGGGACGCGTCAGCCACCCCGAGGAGATCGTGCAGCTCGACCAGAAGTTGCAGGTCGTTATCCTCGACTTCGACGAGGCCAAGAAGCGTATCGCTCTGGGCTTGAAGCAGCTTACTCCTCATCCGTGGGAGGCGCTCGACGCCGACCTCAAAGTAGGCGACAAGGTCAAGGGTAAGGTTGTCGTTATGGCCGATTACGGTGCTTTCGTCGAGATCGCATCGGGTGTCGAGGGTCTTATCCACGTCTCGGAGATGTCGTGGAGCCAGCCTCTGCGTTCGGCACAGGAGTTCATGAAGGTCGGCGACGAGGTCGAGGCCGTCATCCTGACGCTCGACCGCGAGGAGCGCAAGATGTCGCTCGGTATCAAGCAGCTTACTCCCGATCCGTGGTCTAACATCGAGAAGAAGTACCCTGTCGGCACCAAGTGCACAGCCAAGGTACGCAACTTCTCTAACTTCGGCGTATTCGTCGAGATCGAGGACGGTATCGAGGGTCTGGTACATATCTCGGATCTGAGCTGGACGAAGAAGGTCAAGCACCCGAGCGAGTTCACGCAGATCGGTGCCGATCTCGATGTCGTAGTTTTGGAGATCAACAAGGACAACCGTCGTCTTAGCCTGGGTCACAAGCAGCTCGAAGAGAATCCTTGGAACGGCTTCGAAAGCCAGTTCGGCATCGACACTATCCACGAGGGTACCGTGAGCGAGCTTACCGACAAGGGCGCCATCATCTCGCTGGGCGAGAATATCGAGGGCTTCTGCCCTGCACGTCACCTCGTCAAGGAGGACGGCACGACGTTGAAGGCCGGCGAGAAGGCCGACTTCAAGGTGCTCGAATTTTCTAAGGCTACCAAGCGTATTACCTTGTCGCACAGCCGCATCTTCGAAGAGGCTAAGCGTGCCGAGGTCGCAGCCGAGAAGGCCGAGCGTCGTGCGGCAGCCGATGCTACCAAGTCATCTGTCAAGAAGATCAACGCTTCGGTCGAGAAGACCACACTTGGCGATATCGCCGGTCTGGCCGAGTTGAAGGCTCAGATGGAGAAGCAGTAGTCTTTCGTCGGGGCAACCCGTCAAGAGATATCGCAGTGGGTGTCCGAATGATTCGGACACCCTTTTTTGTGGCGGTTATATTATCCGTCAGTGCCGGCATCCGGATCTACCGGATACGTCATACTCCTTCCTCCGTCCTCCTCTCTCCGTCCACCGTCTCTCTGTCCTCCGTCCTCTGTCTCTCTGTCTCTCTGTCTCTCTGTCTCTCTGTCCTCCGTCCTCCGTCCTCTGTCTCTCTGTCTCTCTGTCTCTCTGTCTCTCTGTCTCTCTGTCTCTCTGTCTCTGTCTCTGTCTCTGTCTCTCTCTCTCTCTCTCTCTCTCTCTCAACTTTTACAATCCTTACTCTCTCTAAGCTTTCACCTCTTTCTCTAAGCTTTAACCTTTCTTACTCTCTAACTTGCTTCCTGTCCTTCCTTCTATGTCTTTCCACATTTCTCATCAGCTACTCATGTCACTCATGTTCCATTTTCTCATGCTCCTTTTTCTTCATTGGTCTTCCTAACAGAAAAAAATGTAGCCTTACAACAAATCACTTTTGGAATTGTATTCATGGTGTCTGTTTCCACATTGCTTGCCAAAACAATCATTGTAGTTTGGCTTTCATAATCACAGAACCTGGAAGAGGTTTAAGGAACCTCCTTTTATCAGGTTCAATGAAATACATCCTTCTGATATGTTCCATATCAATGTATTCTGTGGGTAATCTGGCTCTCAGTTTCTCCTCCTTTTGTTGATATTGATATTTGTTGATATTGATGATAATGATAATCATTTTGTGCAACAAGGGTTCAGTTACTGCATTCTACTGAATTTTGGGATACTTGACCTGCCTTGCCCTTGGAAGCTTCACTGTGGATTTCGTGGCAAAGAATTTTCCTGAAACATTTAATGAAGCCAAGTTCCTGACCTTTGTCGTGCTAGGATTCTGCAGTGTTTATGTCACCTTCCTCCATGACTCACATAGGACTAAGGGCATGGTCATGGCTGCTGTAGAGGTCTTCTCAATCTTGGCATCCAGTACAGTGATGCTTGGATGCATCTTTACACCCAAGATCTACATCATTGAAATAAGACCAGACTTGAATTCTATCCAAGGTGTCAGATAGAAGTCAGATATCTGAACACATAGCTCAGGAATACTGTCAAATATTAATTTGGTACATCTCTTTAAATTATTGACTTACACTGCATTTATCTTGTTTTGGAATAATTCACATTTATTCATCCAGTGATGTCTAGAAATATTTATCCACCAATCTAATGTACATTCTCCATAAAATCTTTACTCATTTACTTTCGTTTTTCCTTTGGAAGAAATAAAGTTCTCAAATTTTTATTTCAATGTTATTCATCATTTTTTTTTCATGAAGATTTCTGTCCTGCTATTTTCCAATTAAATTGGATTTGGCAATTGAATCTATGACCTTGCATAGAAATTAAGTCCCAGGTCAAATAGGGCTATAAATAAAAGTATCAGAGAAAAAAATCAACCTAAAGAATCAACAAATATGAAATAAGAACACTTTTTCTTATTTCCAGTAGGAACATATTCATGAGAGAATACTCTCTGTTTTTTTCAGTGTTCTCCAAAATATGGCTCTGTATTCTAAGGTGAAATCATTCTTTTTTTTTTTCTGCTTTCAAATATACACATATCTTATCCAACAATTGACAGAATTTGGGGAACCCTGTTTTTGAAATAAGGAGCTAGTTGGAAGAAGCTGAGGAGTGTGACCAATAGAATGACTAACATCACTGTCAGCTACTCTGGACAACTAAGATCTCTTAGATAATATGCCACTAACTAGGCAGCATACACCAGCGGATATGAGACCCTGACACATATACAGAAAGGATTGCCTGACCTGGCCTCAATGGAAGAAGATACACCTAAACACCAGAGAAAGTTGAGGTCCTAGGCATTGGGAATATGTGGGGGTTGGGATGTGTGGATATCCTATTGCTGATGAGGGCAGAGGTATGTGATGAGGAAGTCAGGGTGCAGGCTGAGACTGGGATAACTACTCCACTGTAAAAATATGATAAAGGAATGTAAACAAAAACAGAATAAAATAAAGAAAGTTTGTAAATATGTCAACAAGCAATTATCATTTTGTTAGGAAAGAAAATGTTAAAACTGATATTATCGTGTATTCAATTTTTATGATAATCTGGCCTCATTTTCCGGATCAGATTGAGGTCCTGGACTCCGAAAATTCTAAATAGATGAAAATGGAGGCAACATTTTGATTTTACTACATCCTAGAAAATAACATTTCCAAAAAGATAAGTGTATGTTTGCAGCTACACTAAATCCTTCACATTCATCCATCAACAGCATGAGAATTTGGTCTAAAATGCATCATCATTTAAAAAAAATGTCTCTTCATGTTAGTCTCCACAGAAACATCCCTTTAAGGAATACATCCTGCATTAAAATCCACATTTTACTCATTGAAACTGGATTGAAGATGTCATGTTTGCAAAGAACGTCTTGATACTCAAACTGCAGTTTAAGGGACACAAAAACAGTTATGAAATAGCAGACGACGATAGAGGAACAGAACTCAGATATTCAGCATTGGCAGAACATTCTCTGAACAGTTTCCAAAATAGTCCTGGATCCTTAAAAATCTTAATACTTGCTTTCCATGAATGCATTTTTATAGAGAAAAGGAAATAAAACCCTTGAACACACCACTCTCCACTAATATTCCACAATTCAGTGCAATTGCAATAACTTTTGTCTTTTTTTTCTTTCTTTATAATTATTTCTATTTACAGTCCAGATTTTATTCCCCACCCTATCTACCCTCCAATTGTTCCACATCCCATACCTCCTTCACACCTCATACTCTCCACAAAAATGTCTCCACACCTCACCTCTAAACTACCAGAAATCTAAACCCCCTGGAACTTCCATTCTCTTGAAAATTAGGTGCATCTATTCAGATGGAACACACACCCAGCAATCCTCTTCTGTATGTGTGCTTGAGGCCTCATATCAGCAGGCATATTTTGTCTCCTTGGTTGTCCAGAGTTTTAGACATCTTGGGGGAGCAAGTTAATTGAGACTGTTGGTCCTTCTACAGGGCTGCCCTCCTCTTCACCATCTTTTAAACTTAGTTAATTCAACAATAGTGTTCAACTGCTTCAAGACATTGGTTGGGTGCAAGTGTTTGCATCTGACTCTTTCAGCTGCTAGTTGGGTCAGGAACATTTCTTAAACTTGTTGCAATGGGCATAATACCTAGTGAATGGGGTAAACTTGCTGAACATATACAATCTGTTGGACCAATCCTGCTTGATTGTAGTTAGTTTTTCTTGACATGATCATTTACCAATATCAAATTTACTATACAACAGTAAAGTTTACATCTCACAGAGATAGCATTTGTGAATGAGAAAGTAGATAACTGATCCTAAGTCCAGTAAAATCAGGCGGTAGGATTTTCTAGTATAGAAATGGAGTGGGTGAATTGATGGGACAGCACAGGTTCGGAGGCAGGTGAGGTGGTCAGATGAGGGATTTCCAGGGGGAAATCTAAAACAGGAGATAACATGGGATATGAAATTAAACAATATAACCAAGACAAAAATGAAGAGAAAATGGAACAAACCTTTCTATATTCAGCAATAGGATTACTGATATTTATTAAAATGTATCAAGAGTTTCTAATATATGAAGAGTGATATAAATTAGATTGAAGTAGACAAAAAAGTCAGATTCATTTGATTATATGTAAAGGTGATCATCATTATGAAACTGAAATCTTGCTGTGCACAAATATCATATATCATATTTGTTTAACAGATGGATATGTGTATATATGTATTATAAGAATATGCTTATAAGTGTTATATTATATATAATATATATGTATGTGTGTGTGTATCATTGTGTATTTATTATAACTATCTATCTATCTATCTATCTATCTATCTATCTATCTATCTATCTAATCTATAGATAAATAGATAGATATATCTATATCCTTTATGCAATTAGGCTGCAAATTTTCGTTCTCTTTGTTGTTATTGATGTACACTTAGAACAGGCCCATATCCTAGAGTGCACCAATGTTACTGCCATTTACTGTCTCTTGCAATACCAGGTCTACCTTGTGTTAGAGATATACACAGTGACATTTTGGTTAGAAATCTCCCTGGCATATTCAAGTAAGCCATTTTCTTGACTTTCAGCATATTTTTTTTCCAAGATGGCACATAGGGTAAGGACATGGAGGCTAATAAGGTCTTCAACATATTGTCATTCCATGCACACCTGAGAGTGTGCACCTTTATCCCCCATGTACTTTGCAGTTTTGTTAAGATCAGAGAAAAATTCTGTTCAAGGTTTAATGAAAAAAAAATCTCTAATAATATATATTATATATTGTAACTGAGAAATATAATTTTGGTTCTGAGGTACCTATTTTCCTTCAGGAAATTTGCATTAGGCAGTATTTCACAGAGTTTCTTCTAATGATTGCGTGTAACAGAAATAAACAAAGCTAAACCAAACCAAAGCAAAAGAAGCAACCTCTTCTATACATTGTCTCATCTTCTACTGATTCACCAGGTTTTAAAAGCCATGCTCTTGGGTGTAACAACAGATTTAAAGTGTCCTTTCCCTACTCCGATTCAGAATAACAATTTGCAGATGACATTAAAATATCATCCCCTTTGTAGAAGAGAAGATAAGAGAATCATTAGTCATACTGAGTGTTAGAGGAATAGATATTGAGAGAGACAGACAGAGAGAGAGAGAGAAAGAGAGAGAGAGAGAGAGAGAGAGAGAGAGAGAGAGAGAGAGAGAG
>OFGL01001015.1_pt1 | contig 19148 bp, 16 predicted proteins | sample 1521801 | NCBI WGS metagenome assembly OFGL01 (sample SAMEA3504085, study PRJEB24116) | mouse gut metagenome | biome: mouse gut; feature: mouse-associated habitat; material: faeces | place: Denmark | collected 2011 | reverse complement strand
GCGGGTGCTATCCACTCCTTGCCGCAGCCGTAGATCACGCTGCTGACCTCGACGGCCGAGGCGCCTGCCAGGATCGACTTTACGACGTCCTGCCATGCGTGCACGCCGCCCGACACTGCTACGGGCAGCTGCGGCACGGCGGCCGAGACCAGCCCTGCCCACCGCAGCGAGTTGGAGAGCTCGGCCGCCGTGGTAAAGGGGTGTGACATGGTATACTCCATTTTGTCGATGTCGATATCGGTAGGATAGAGTCTGTTGAACAATACGACAGCATCGGCGCCGTTGGCGCGCAGGCGGTCGGCGAGCGCCACGGGATTGGAGATATTGGCGCCGAGCTTGACTATGACGGGTATGCGCACTGTCTGTCGTACATGGCGCAGGATGTCGATATGCGACTGTTCAAGCTCGCCGTCGCAGTAATCCTTCGACGTGCGTATGGTCATCATGTTGAGCTCCAAGGCGTCGGCGCCGGCCTTCTCGATCTCGGCGGCGAAGCGCATGCGCTCGCTGTCGGTGTAGCACGACAGACTGGCGATGATAGGTATGGTGCAGAGGCGCTTGCTCTCGCGGATCAGTGAGAGATACTCCGAGAGGATGTGCTCGCCCATGTAGCCTTGCAGATAGTCCGACGCCTCGCTGTGGGCATACTCGTCGGTCATCATCTCGGTCTGACGCGCGATGTTCTCCTCGAAGAGCGATTTGAGCACGACGGCTCCCGCGCCGGCCTCCTCGAACGCTTTGTTGGATGCTGCCTGAGCGGTAAGTCCGCAGCTGCCTATGATTATCGGGTTGCGAAGCTCCAACCCGGCGAAATTGGTTTTTGTTGACATATCGTTTTATATTATCGGGTTACGTATTATTGCATATCTGCTGCCACACTGCGTGCAAGCTCGTCGCACTGCTGCTCGACAGAGTGCGAGTAGCCCTGCTTCATCTCGACGGTAGGACAGAGCACGGTCCAGCCCAGACGCTCGGCCGTGTCGACGATGCGCTTGACGGCGGCACCTGCCCAGCAGAACGAGCCGAATGCCGCGAAGCGGCGCTGCGGGATGCCGCGCGCGACGATCTTCGAGAGCAGCGACTCGACCTCGGGGAACAACTCTCCGTTATAGGTCGGCGAGCCGACGATCAGCGTGTCGTAGTCGAATATGTCTCTGAGCACGACCGACATATCGGCCGACGAGAGATTGTGCAGGCGTATGCGGCCGACACCGCATGCAGCCAGCGTGCGGGCTATGCGCTCGGCCATCTGCTCTGTGTTGCCGTACATTGAACCGTATGCTATGACTACGCCCGGCTCGGCCTGATATCGGCTCAGACGGTCGTATATGCCTATCACCTTGGCGATATCGCGCGTCCAGACCGGACCGTGTGTCGAGCAGATCATCTCGATGTCGAGCCCGCCCAGCTTCTTCAATGCGGCCTGCACGGGTTTGCCGTACTTGCCTACGATGCAGGCGTAGTAGCGCACCATTTCGTCCCAGAAATGGTCGAGCGCGAGCTGCGTGTCGAGGATGCCGCCGTCGAGCGTGCCGAACGTACCGAAAGCATCGGCCGAGAATAGTACGCGCTGCTCGGGGCAGTAGGTAACCATGACCTCGGGCCAGTGCACCATAGGCGCCATATAGAACTGCAATGTCCTGCCGCCAAGCGACAGCGACTCGCCCTCCTTGATGCAGAGCGTATTGTCGGTAATTCCGTAGAAGCCCTCGATCATCTGCAACGTCTTGGCGTTGCCGACGATCTGCATGCGGGGATAGCGCATGCGCAGCGTGGCCATCGCGGCCGAGTGGTCGGCCTCCATGTGGTTGACTACCAGATAGTCGATCTCGCGCCCCTGCAACACCTCGTCGATGTTGCTCATGAATCGCGATGCGAAGGCCTCGTCGACCGTATCGATCAGTGCGACCTTGTCGTCCACGACAAGATACGAGTTGTAGGATACGCCGTAGGGCAGCGACCACAGCCCCTCGAAGCGGTGTTTGGTTCGGTCGTTCACGCCGACGTAATGGATGCCCTGTTTGATTTCGGTAATATACATATATTAGTAGGTAAAATTGTTTAATATCCGTTTTCGAAAACAAAGTTAATATAATTTCAGTAAAATTTTTGCAGAAACAAAAAATATGCTTATATTTGCACTCGCTAAGGTACGGTAAGTGCCGGCAACATACGATGGTGCCATAGCTCAGTTGGTAGAGCAAAGGACTGAAAATCCTTGTGTCCCTGGTTCGACTCCCGGTGGTACCACTTAAAAATCAAGCAGTTGTCAGAATATCAACTGCTTGATTTCTTTTACAATAGTGGCTAAAACAGGTGGAAAAACAGGAGTTGTTTTCTAGAAAATGACAACGTTAGATGTCATTACAAACAATACAGCCCATGCCTCAGTGGTGTCTATATGGCTTGTTGTCTTTAATTCGTCAAGCTATTTTATTGCTATGTGCGGATTTATGTGTAATTTTGCAATGGAAATCAAAACAGATTGACAATGATATAAAGTTAAACAAGACATATTAGAAAAAGAAGTGTTTGCTTCTTGCTTGATGTTATCAGAGAAATCGCCAATTTCAACTAGATATAACCATCATACGCAAGTAGGTAAATGCTCGCACGATAGGTGTGGGCTTTCCTTGTTTGTATGGTTATGGGTGTTTGGCGATACCCTCTGATAGGCAATCAAGGTTTAGCCCGCACCTCTTTTTTGTGTCCTTAGGTAAGCCAGGAAAATGACACAATAGTAAAACAATCCCATACTAGATGTTAAACTAAATAAAAACTTTAAGCAAATGAAATACAGAAATTTTTTCTCATTTATACTGCTTACCATTGCAGTATGCACGGGATTTACATCATGCGATAAAGATGATGATGTCGACCCAACAAACATTAACCAAGTCATTGTAGGACAATGGAAATCAGAGTTCCTAGGAGAAATGTATTATGATGAGATGGAGGTATTAGACCTAAATGACACAAATATAGATGATGTATATATGCACTTTTCGTTCAATCCAAATGGAACAGGATATGACCTTTACTATGATGGGACAAGAAGTGACTTTTCTTATGAAATCATAGATGGTATACTCTATATATCAGGGGAGGGTAGTGCAAATAGGTATGAGATTGTCAAATTCAACAAGAATGTAATCTATATGCTAAGACTGCCAGGGTACTCGTACCAAGCTGGACTCAAATTGGTAAGAATAAAATAAGCCTAACAGGGATTGTTTTATTGTTGTGTTTTTACACACGATCAAAAACCACAAGGGAATGAAAACACAAAGTATGGACACACGAGAATTAGACGCTGCATTGATGCAGCAATTCACTATTGAATCAATGTTAAAACCGTCTTGTGATGCTTTTAAGCTACAGCTAAACACTGATCTCAATATAGCAGCACTGCAAGAACAGGCATATGATTAGTGTTTGAAAAGCAAAGGCTTCCTATGCTCGCATCATGTGGATGTCGATACTGTCGATGGGAAATTCAGTTTATTCATGAAATTACACATGACGAGATATAAAGACAATGGATTGTGTAAACAGAACCAAGCCATGAAGCATCTTTACAATAAGACAAAAAGTAATTAATTAAGAAATTGTTATGTGGTGGATTATTGGTATAGTGGGATTTATTATATATAGCATAAATAGAGACCATAAAGAGCATGTTAAAATTCATGTTTCCAATTTTGGTGGAATGATGGAGAAATACGATGTGCTAATAGCCTATTTAAAATCCGGTGGATTATCAGTGTCAAAAGTAACTAAATCAAGTGTTATACTTTCATCCAGAAGTATGACATGGACATTAGATTATGTTGGAAATAATCTGGAAGTCCGGATGAATGGATTTATGCCGATGCTGGGTAAAATTAATCATAGATGGATTTTTCATGATGGGTATCCGCAAGACAAAATGATAGAAGAAATTGAAAACTATATGGATTGGCAAATTGGACAACTAGGAAATGCCGCACATAACAATCCATATAACCATCTTAATAAGCATTAACAACATGGGAGCATTAGATTTGAATAAAGTGTCAGTATGTATGGGAAAAGTAATAAAACTACTGTCAGAATTAGAACCGCAAATTATTGGCGCAAACGATGTATAATTGGACCTAGATATTTCCTTTATGATACAGCAAATCCACAAGATATATGTGAGGATATTATATCAAAAGTTATCCTTGATTCAAAGCCGGAATATATATGGCAAGTGTATCTAATGGCTAATGCAAACAAGATATTAACCGAAGCTAATGTTTTTATTGCTCACTATGTTGATTTATTGTGCTTCTATTCACCGGAAACACTAAATACATATGTTTGGCAACCGGATATTAATGAGGTTATTAGACCCAAAGTATTTCTGCATGACAATTATGCTAAAGTTGAATGTTGTTGGTTTGAGGAATATGATACAGGACCAGATGAATCATATCTTTATGAATATTGTCGAGGATTGTACATAGATACTTGTGAATATGAAATACAAAACAATACCATCCAATTGATAAACCGCATGGAGCAACAATTGATAAAATCTTGGTATGTTGAGGATGGAACAAACGAAGATGAAGAAGACTTACCTTTTTAGGGGTATCATTCCAAGAAGATACAGAATTATGTGTGCAATCTGTTTCGTTAGAGATTTAGGCAAATATGCACTACTATCTATTTTATTAGGAGAAGTGCATACTTAATCCTGCTATGCTAGGGTATATCTTTCTTCTCCTAATGCCCTATATCTAATGGATTATGGACAGTATAAATAAAGGTAAGAATGCCTGCTAGATATGCACTTATAACTCTTTATTATATAAAATAAATGGAATTGTAAGTGCAAAAGATAATTTGATTTATTAACCAAGAAAACAACCAATCTTGTTTTCCAAAATGTTTTAACCAAGCTGCTTGATGCAGAGGATAAAACAGTGATTATTAGCCACAGATAGGCTATTGATTAATTACTGAGAATCCTTGTGTCCCTGGTTCGACTCCCAAGTGGTACCACTCCCAAATCGACTGCTTACAGCAATGTAGGCGGTCGATTTTTTTTGTCGGTGCAATCCTACTATTAGGAGTCGGTTTAGGCTGCTTTCGGGGTATGGAGCGCTCGAAGCGTAGCTGCGGCAATCCTTTGAGCGATACATCGATAGTCCTCGATCCGTGCACTATCCGACCGGACATCGGCAGGGGTACGGGGCCAGGCGATGCGGACGGTATCTCGTTGAGTCGATAGCCGTTCATCGGCGTATTGCGCTGTCGCTCGCACAGTTTCTGTTTTTTTTGCTTAGTCTGTCAGTCTTAGCGGCGGCATCCGCGATTCGGCCGGCGAGCTGGCCGGCGTAGGTGGTGCCGTTCATCGTAGTTGCGCTTGGCAAAACAGCCGGATAAATCGATCGCGTCCTTGTCTGTTCTCCGGTTTGCCGGATCGATTGCCTTTCGGCATCATAGGCAAACCCGGCCGACCGGGTACGATTATCTTCGCCCGCAGGCATGGTGTGCCGAGCATGGCATACAAAAAGACATCCCGGCAATCTGTCGATTGTCGGGATGTAACTTCGATCGGCGCTTCTCAGCGGGAAGGCGCCTTCGGCGAGCGCCGGTTTACTTGGCGTTCTTCTTATCGTAACGTTTTGCGTAACGGCTCATAAACTTATCCACACGTCCGGCGGTGTCCACCAACTTCATCTTACCTGTATAGAACGGGTGAGACGTGTTAGAGATTTCCATCTTGTATACGGGATAGGTTTCGCCGTTCACTTCGATGGTCTCTTTTGTCGAAACGGCGGACCTGCACAAAAACACGTGGTCGTTCGACATGTCCTTGAACGCCACTAAACGATAATTTTCCGGATGAATACCCTTTTTCATTTTCGTCTTTTTGTTTAATTAAGTACTTAATTCGCGGCAAAGATAGCAAAAAATATCTTTGCCGCAACCATATGGCCTGATATTTTACTCGAATCGCATTTTTGTCGTCGAGCCGCAGATGTATCGCGTCTGCGTGCGGCCGTAGGGAACGTGCATTCCATATCCCCCGGCGCCGTGCCCGAACAAGGTAGGACTGCGCCCGAAGCCGCAATCGTCGTCTGCATCGGATGCAGTCGGAACGGGGCGCAGTCGAATATTTTTTTGCGAAATAATTTGAATTTCCGGACAAAATACCTATCTTTGTGCCACAAAAGCGTGAAAACGTCGGATCCTTAGCTCAGTTGGTTAGTAGCACCTGACTCATAATCAGGGGGTCGTAGGTTCAAGCCCTACAGGATCCACAAACACCCGGCGAATATTTCGCCGGGTGTTTTGTTTTACATTGCATGCAGCCTTAACTTGCCGATAAATCGCTTCGGCCGGACAGTATCGATATTACTACGGATGACTTTTGCGAATAATATCATATGGAGCCGAGCGATATTTTCGGCCGGCGCGAGCGATTGCATCGGCGGCCTGCGGTATCGTAGTCTGCCGGATCATGTACGTGTGCGGGATCATCCGCCACGTGTTCATTCGTCGTGGGGCACTGGCTACGCTCTTACATAGTGCGGCATGTCGGCGGGTATTTCGAGCGAGAACTCGACCAGACCGCATATCCTGCTGTCGCGGTGCCACGGGGTTTGGTAGATCAGTTTGCGCTGTCCGCGCTTGTCGATAGTGTAGGCGTTGGGCGTGCCCTCGTCGAGGAGTTGTGCTATGATGCGGCGCGAGCGTTCGCTGTGGCAGGGTATGAGCGATTTGCCGCGCACGTCGCCGTTGACCTCGATCGAGCGGGTGTTTTGATAGATGACGATGCAGCCGGCATCGCAGACGGTAACGGCGCAGCCCGAGAGCGAGTCCGTCCACGGGCATTGCGGAAAGTCGTTGGGGTTAAATTCCATAATAGCGGGTTATTTGATATCGAAATCGAGCAGGGTGTCCGCGCCGAGCGCGACGCGGTAGTTGCATCCGGCCGCGACGTCGAACCGCTCGGGCGAGCCGAGATAGATCAGATCGCCTATGCGCAGGGTCATGGCATGCGACAGGCAGCTTACGATGCGGTCGACGGTAAAGCGCATGGCATCGGTGCCGGTGGTAAGACGCTCCTCGCCGTCGATCGTAAAGCGCATCCCGTCGCGGAGCCTCTCCCTGCCGAGAGTGCTGTTGGAGAGTGCGGCCGAGTGGTCGAAGCCTACGGCATGCTCCCACGGCAGCGAGTCGGCGCGCAGACGGTCGAGCATATCGACGGCCGTGAAGTTGACGCCGAGTGCCACTTCGTCGTAGCAGCGCGGGGCGAACCGCTCGCCGATGCACTTGGCAAGGCGCGATATGCGGATGACGATCTGCGGTTCGGCCGCAATGCGTCCCATGCTGTCGGGGATGTAGAATGCGTCGTTGTTGCGCAACAGCGACGTGTCGGCCTTGCAGTACCATCGCGGTGCGTCGCCCGCGTCGCAGAAGTTGTTGATGACGGATATTATCTTCATTTCGAGTCGTTTCTAAGTATGCCGACCATGCGTCGGGCGAACCGTTCGCTCGCACCTGCCGGGCCGATTATTTCGCGCAGCCGGGCGAAGTCGCCGAGCATGCGCTCACGGTCGCTGCCGCCCGTGAGAATGGATTGCAGCTCGCGGCGTGCGGCGTCGAGATCGAAGCGCGAGGCTACGATTTCGCGGACGGCCTCGCGGCCGAGATTGATATTTACCAGAGATATGTAAGGTATTTTCAGGAATATAGGCCGCAGCTTCTCGTAGAGCCACGGTATGTGGTAGAGCACTATCTCGGGGGTGCCGATAAGTGCCGTTTCGAGCGTTGCCGTACCCGAGGTCACGAGTGCCGCCTCGCTTACCGAGAGCAGCTCGTAGGTCTGTCCGCAGACGAAGCCTATGCCTGTGCCGCTGAGATACTTTTCATATGCGGCGCGGTCGATCCAGTCGACGCCGGCAACCACGAAGCGGTAGTCGGGGAACTCGGCCGCAAGACGTGCCATATCTGCGAGGTTGTCGCGTATCTCGCTGCGGCGCGAGCCGGCCAGCAGCGCTATCAGCGGCTTGTCGCCCAGAGCGTTGCGGCGTGCGAACTCCTCGCGCGAGGGCCATGCTGCACGACGGCTCTCGATAGCGTCGACAAGAGGATTGCCCTCGAACAGAGGCTCGATGCCCTTCGCGCGGAAGTAGTCGCGTTCGAAGGGGAATATGATGAACAGCCGGTCGACATACCGTTTCAACTCCTTGACGCGCCGCTCCTTCCATGCCCAGACTTTGGGGGCTATGTAGTAGAACACCTTGTAGCCGCGCCGGTGTGCGAAGCGCGCTATCTTCATGTTGAAGCCCGGGTAGTCGATAAGTATTACCGCGTCGGGTGCGAACGCATCTATGTCGCGGCGGCACTGGCCGATCTGCCGCAGTATGGTCGGCAGATGCCGCACCACCTGCACGAAGCCGAAGAACGACGTCTCGCGGTAGTGCTTTGCAAGGTTCCGCTCTCCTCCGGCCTCGGCCATCATGTCGCCGCCCCAGAAGCGCAGCTCGGCCGCGGGGTCGGCCGCGAGCAGCCCGCGTATGAGGTTGGCGCCGTGCAGATCGCCCGATGGCTCGCCGGCTATGATATAGTATTTCATCGGATGTCGTTTTGCATAAGTCATATAGCGCCGAAGCTCTCCGGCCGGCTCGCGCGGGAGGTTGCCGGGGCGGCTTCGATACGTATGACAAATATACGCTCTTTGCGCCAGATATGCAAATAGGCCGTCGTACGGCCTGACGAAGAATCCGCCTGCCGCGGGCGGCAGACGGATCGGATGGAAATTCAGTGTGCTTTGTCGGATCTGTCGATCAGGCCTTCTCGGGCTCTATGCGGTTGCCGTTTTCGTCGAAGCAGAGCTCCTGCGTCGTGCCGTCGGCGGCGGCAAGTGTCAGCTTGTAGATCTTGGCGCCATCCTGCTCCTTGGCTTGTGCCTTGGCGATGCGGGCCTCGCGGTCGATCGTCGCCACGGCCTCCATGACGGCTGCCGGGAGGGTGTCGATATCTACGTCGACGAACTCGACTACGACCTGCTCGACGGCTGCCGTGTTATTGTCTGCTGACGTTGCGTCCTGTGCGAATGTAGTACCGACGGTTGCTGCCGTAAGAAATGCCGCTGCAAAAAACATCTTTTTCATAATCTTCTCTTGTTTAGGTTTAACATCTTTCCGTGTCACGTATCGTTTGCCGTGCCGGTTTCGATAGAGATTATGTCAATGATGATGCCGTCGGGCGGCGTAATTATATATAGTTGATAATCAGTGTAATATGTTTTAGGCATGTCGTGCCGTTCGTGATCCGGGTGTGGAATGCCGCCACAAAGGGTGTGGAATTTATCCTCACTCGATACCCAGCGACGCGAGTTTGTTGTAGAGCGTCTTGCGGTCGATGCCCAGCAGCCGCGCCGCCTGCGACTTGTTGCCCGAAGCCAGACGCAGGGCGCGTTCGATGCTCTGCCTCTCGCGCTCGGGATCGTGCAGCGACAGTGTGTCGGCAGCGGGCCTCTCGGCGGCGGCCGGGTCGACGATATGCTGTGGCAGCGACTCCGCGGTAATGTATTGGCCGGTGGTCAGCAGAGCCGCCCGCGTGACGGTATTCTTCAACTCGCGCAGATTGCCCGTCCACTCGTACTGCTCGAAGATACGCCGCACATGCTCGTCGAACCCGGCTATGCGGCGCGACAGCCGGCGGTTGGCTTCGTCGAGAAAGAAGTCGGCGTATAGCATGATGTCTTCGCGCCGGCTGCTGAGCGTTGGCAGTTGCAGCGTGAACTCCGAGAGGCGGTAGTATAGGTCGCTGCGGAAACGTCCTTCGTCTATGGCGACCTCCAAGTCCTCGTTGGTGGCCGCGACGATACGCACGTCGACAACCGCCTCGCGGTTGCTGCCGACGGGACGCACGGTCTTTTGTTGCAGGGCGCGAAGGAGCTGTATCTGGGTGTCGTAGGCGAGATTGCCCACCTCGTCGAGGAAGAGCGTGCCGCCTGCGGCAGACTCGAAAGCGCCCTTCTTGTCGGCGACAGCGCCCGTGAAGGCGCCCTTGACATGGCCGAAGAACTCCGATGCCGCGAGCTCGCGCGATACGGTGCCGCAGTCTACGGCGACGAATGGTTTGCCGCTGCGTGCGCTGCGCTCGTGAAGCAGATGCGCCACATGCTCCTTGCCGGTGCCGCTGGCGCCGCGCACGAGAACCGACATGTCGGTAGGCGCCACGAGCGATATATACTCGTAGAGGCGCGCAGAGGCTTCGCTGCGGCCTTCGATATAGCTCGGCTGCGCCGCTCGGGCGGGCGAAGATGTTTCGGCCGGACGGTTGTCGTCGGCCTTGGGTGCATCCTCCGCGCGGTTGCGGCGTGCGGCCGCAGCCTCGCCTATCTTTTCGAGCAGCATGTCGGGGCGGATAGGTTTGGTAATGTAGTCGGCGGCGCCCAGCTTCATGCTAAGTACGGCGTTGTCTATGTCGGCATATCCGGTCATGACTATGACCGGCAGCGGCCGGGGCTGACGGCCGAGCCACTCCAACAGATAGGTGCCGTCCTTGTCGGGCAGACGCATGTCGGTCAGAACCAGCGATATGTCTTCGTGCCGCGAAAGCGTCTCCACGGCGCGTGCGGCGTCCGAGGCCGTGAGCGGCTCGAAACCGCGCTTCGCGAGCAGCGTTTTCAGCATCATCGTCAGCGTTATGTCGTCGTCGACTATCAGTATCTTGTCCATAGGCGTTGTCTGCTATCGGGTTCGGGAAACGGTTTTCTCGCCGCGTAGTGCCGCGGCGTATATGCGCGCCTTGTCGGCGAGTCTGTCCAGAGCGTCGGCTGCGGGGCCTGCCGCCGCAATGACATCCTCGCCCGAGGCGGGGTCCTCGATTGCGTGCAGCCGCAGCGACAGAGTGCTGTCGCCTACCAGCTCGACATTGGGGCGTATGCGGTGCGCCGTGCGGCGTATGGTCTCGGCATCGTCGGCGTCGGCAGCCGTGCGCATCGCTGCTGCGGTGTCATGCAATCCGTCGACGAATGCGGCGAGCAAATTCTGCTGCGCCTCGGCGTCGTCCTCGGCGAATGCGGTTATGGCCGAGAAGTCGCGCTGCGCCGGCGCGGTAGGGCCGGTGTCGCGGCAGACGGTGCCGGCATCGCCAAGCGTCCGCTTCAAGACCCGCTTGATGTCGGTTACCGTATAGGGCTTGCGCACGACGGCGGCGAAGCCTGCCGCCCTCAGCGCGTTTTCGGGGCTGTCGTTGCGTGCCGTGGCTGCTATGACTGGCAGCGAGGGCGATGCGAGTTTCACGCTGCGCAGCACCTCCAACCCGTCGCATCCGGGCATCTGCAAGTCGGTCATTACCACGTCGAAGCCGCCGTCCGATACGATCCGTGCGGCGTGGCTGCCGTGGAGGCTGCACTCGGCGGCTACGCCCAGAGTGCGGCATATCGAGCGTATGAGGTCGAGTTGCAGGCGGTCGTCGTCGATAGCCAGCAGCCGTATGCCGTCGAGCCGTATGTCGGGCTGCGTCGCGGTGGGCGTGTCGAGCGGTATGGTTATGCGGAACGTGCTGCCGCGCCCCTTGCCGCTCTCGACATCGATGCTTCCCGCCAGCAGACGTACCGATCGCTCTACGATCGACAGCCCGAGGCCGAAGCCCTCCACGCCGGCGGCCGATTCGAGCCGGACGAAGCTGTCGAATATTCGGCTGCACTCCTCGGCGCTCATGCCGCATCCCGTGTCGGTTACGCTTATGCACAACTCGCCGCCGCGGATGCCGCATGCGAGCGTCACGGTGCCGCGCGAGGTAAATTTCAGGGCGTTGGACAGCAGATTGTCGACTATGCGGCGTATGCGCATAGCATCGCTTATGACGGTCGCATCGGCCGAGGCGTCGATGTGCGTGCCGATCTCCACCTCAGGCCGTCTGTGACGGCTGGCTGCGGCGTCGCGCGCCGCGTCGCGCATCATCCGCGCGGCATTGAATGGCTTCGACTCCTTCTCCGCACGGCCGTCGTCGAGACGGTAGAACTCCAAAAGGCTCTCGATGAGCGTTTGCAGATGCTCGGCCGACTGCTTCATGCCGGTTATGTAGAGCCTCTGCCGATGATCGTTGTCGAGGCGTTCCAGCAGATCGGCGTAGCCCATGATCGATCCTGCGGGCGCTTTGAGGTCGTGCGTCACGGCCAGCATCAGATGCTCGCGATAGTCGAGCAGGCGCTGCTTCTCGTCGTTGGCGCGTTCGAGCTCCGCCCTGACGCGCCGGCTGCGGCGCCAGTCGCGCAGTATGACGGCAAGAAAGACGAATACCAGCACGATCGCCGACAGCGCGACCATGCCCAGTGCCGAGACGGCGTCGCGTCGTGCGGCATCGCGCTCGGCGCGACGACGGGCGTGGTGGGCGTCCCAGTCGTGCCTTACTTCGTCTATAAGGTCGAGTATGCGTCGGTCGAGCTGGTTGTTCGCTGAGGTCACTTCGCGCCTTATGCGCGTCATGCGACGCTCGGAGTCCTCGCGTTGTCTCTCGACCTGCGATTGCAGGTCGACAAGCAGGCCGCCTATCGTGTCCGACAGCTTAACGGGTGCGGGAGCGACGTGCTCGGTCGTATCCGTCTCGATCTCGAACAGCTCGGCGACACGACGGAAAAACTTGCGGCGGCGCATGTTGACCAGCGCCGTATCGGAGTGCGAGGCTGCGAGCGAATCCTGCGCTGCGGCATCGCGCTCTCCCAGGCGGGCTATGTTGCGCTCGATGATTCGGCTCGCGTCGCTGCCGTCGCGCAGCCCCTGCGCGAGGCGCAGAAGCTCGCGCCGCTTGCGATTAACGAGCATGGATACCGTGTCGAGCCGTGCCGCGCGCACCGGATCGTCCGATAGGATGACGGTATTTTTCAGAGAGTCTATGCAGGCCAGCGAGTCCTCGACGTCTTCGTCGTAAAGGGCTATATAGCTGTCGTCGCCGGCCAGAATCATCTGGGCGCGGCTCTCGGCGCGGTAGAGGCCGACGAGCGTGCGGTCGATCATCGCATTGCGGCTCTCTATGGCCGACAGCACCGGATCGACAGCCGTCGAGGAGTCGACCTTGTGGTATATGTATGCTATCATCGCAGCGCACATCGCTGCGAGCAGCAGATAACCGGCGATTATCTTGGGTATGAAGTAACGCGACTCTTTCATCTGTTGACGGTATTGTCCCGCGCGAGGGCAGCCGGAGCGAGAGGACGGAACTCGTGGCGGTTAACGTTCGAGCAGGTCGGGGCGCAGACGGCGTGTGCGTTCGAGCGCTTGCTCGTGGCGCCATTCGCTTATCTTGGCTTCGTGGCCGGAGAGGAGTATGGGCGGGACTTCCCAACCGTTATAGACGGCGGGGCGGCTGTAGACGGGCGGTGCGAGGAGGTTGTCCTGAAATGAGTCGCTCAACGCGCTCTGTTCGTCGCCGATGGCTCCGGGAATGAGCCGGACTATGGCGTCGGTGATGGCGAGGGCGGGTAGCTCACCACCTGTCAGTACGTAATCGCCTATGGATATCTCCTTGGTGATGAGGTGTTCGCGTATGCGGTAGTCGATGCCTTTGTAGTGACCGCAAAGTATTATTATGTTGTCGAGGAGCGACATGGCATTTGCCATGGGTTGGTCGAAACGTTGACCGTCGGGGGAGGTGAATATCACCTCGTCGTAGTGTCGCTGCTGTTTGAGTGCGGTTATGGCGCGGTCGATGGGTTCGATCTGCATTACCATGCCGGCTTCGCCGCCGAATGGGTAGTCGTCGACTTTCCGGTGTTTGTTGGTGGAGTAGTCGCGCAGGTTATGCACCACGATTTGTGCCAGGCCTTTGTCCTGTGCGCGTTTGAGTATGGAGCAGCTGAGTGGAGACTCAAGCATCTCGGGTAGGACGGTTAGTATGTCGATTCTCATTGTCGGTAATTTTCTATAGCTTCGTTGAGGTTTGAAATCATCATAGCCCGCAGTTCGGGGGGTGCGAGGACGGTGACCTTGGGTCCGTAGCTGAGGAGTTCCTGTACAAAGTCGGGGGTAAGACGGAGATTGTAGTTGAAGATGGAGTACTGGTCGTGAATCATCTCCGACTGTGAGTGGTGGAGCGGTAGTGCACGGAAGTATTTTGCCTGGCGCGGGTCGGTGCGTATGGATACCTTTTTTGTCTCGCCGTGGGAGAATACTATGCCGAATGAGTCGCGGAAGTAGGCTTCGGCATCGAATCCGGCGGGAATCTCGAAGGTCTCTGTTGACAGAGTGACGTCGGTCATGCGGTCGAGCGCGTATGTCTTGATCACATCTTCCTTTACGTTACGTCCGGTCACATACCATCGTAGCTTGAATATCTTTAGGAAGTATGGTTCCAGAACGACTCCTTTGGGTGTGCCGGTGCGTGAATATGGGCTGTAGTTGAAGTTCAGTGCCTTAAATTCCTTCATGGCGCTGATAATGGGTGAGAGGTAGTGGCGCGATGAGGGTACGTCCTCAAGGAACACGCGGTCGGCTACGTCGCGTGCGTCGGTGAGCACGTTGCTCATGGATGCTGTGTTGAGCATCCAGTCGGTGACACTTTCGGTATGTGCGTCGCCGCCGTCGTTGATGGAGTATTCGAATGTTGAGGTATTACATTCGATGTTGATTTTGAATAGCTCCTCTATGGCGTTGCGGTAATTATAGAATGTGCGGCGTGGTAGCGGCTCGCCATCTGAAAAAGATGACCGTATCCACAGGCGGTTGAGCTCCTCGCGGGTGATGGTGCCGTGGCGGCGTATGGTGTCGATAATCCAGATGTAACGGCTAAATAGATTCTTTGACATAGTAGGGAGATGTTTTATAAGAGCATAGTTGAAGTCCGGCGATAGTGAAGAGGGCGTTCATGAGCAATAGCTCGAATCCGGTCTCGTAACCCCAAAGGGTGTGCATGAGCCATTGTGCGCACCACGATAATATGGGGGCGGCGAGACATATCCAGGGTACGGCACGGTCGTTGACAGGTCGGGTTGTGGCAAGCCCGTAGACGAAAAGTCCGAGTATGGGGCCGTAGGTGTAGGATGCGAGGGTATAGACTGCGCTTATGGCGTCGTCGGTGCTGAGGTAATAGAATGCGATGATTATCAGTCCCATTATTGCCGACATGGCTATGTGGACGCGGCGGCGTGTGCGTGTGAGTGCTTCGGGGTTGGACTGATGCCGTCGGGGTGCGTCGAGGATGTCTATTGTAAATGAGGTGGTGAGGGCTGTCAATGCTGAGCCGGCAGCGGAATATGCAGCTGCCACGAGCCCTAAGATGAACAGCATGCCTACAATGGCAGGCATGGATGGGTGCGAGGCTATTAGCCCGAAGAGTTCATCGGATTTGTCGGGCATGGGTATGGATATGTGTCTGGAGTATATAATCAGCAGAGTTCCCAACAGGAGGAACAGCCCAATTACGAAAAATTGCAGAACTCCGCTGAGAATCATGTTTTTCCGTGACGACGCGGAGTCGCGGCATGCGAGATTGCGTTGCATCATGTCTTGGTCGAGCCCTGTTGTGGCTATGACCATGAATATGCCTGCGATGAACTGTTTCCAGAAATATGAGCCTGATTTGGGGTCGTCGAAGAACCATACGCGGGCGGTTTCGTGCGAAGCGATGACGGACGGCAGGGAGGTGATGTCGATGCCGATGTTGCCGGCTATGACGCAGATACATAGTATCACCGATGTGATAAGACAGAAACTTTTGAGGGTGTCGGTCCAGATTACGCTTTTGACACCGCCGCGAGCCGTGTATAGCCATATAAGGGCTACTGCGATGGCAACGTTGGCTGCGAATGGAATGCCGAGCGGGTCGCATACCAGTAACTGAAGTACCGCACATACTACGAAAAACCGTACTGAAGCCCCGAGCATTTTGGATATGAAGAACATCCATGCGCCTGAACGGTAGGAGCCTTGTCCGAAACGTTGCTCAAGATATGAGTAGATAGAGGTGAGATTGCGCCGGTAAAACAGAGGTACGAGTATGGCTGCGATGATAGCGTATCCTACGATGAATCCGAGTACCATTTGCAGATATCCGTAGCCTTTTGCCGCTACCATGCCGGGTACGGAAATGAAAGTTACGCCGGAGATGGGTGCGCCTATCATGGCTATGGCTACAATAATCCACGGAGCCCGCCGGTTGCCGTTGAAGAATGTCGAGTCAGTTGCCGCACGTGAAGAAATCGCCGATACTATGACGAGTATGGCAAAATAGGCTGCAATGGTGAGTATGACGGTGACGGGTGACATGGCAGGATGATTATGATTCAGGGTACAGGAGATATGGGCGGCGTTGTTCCTTAAAACGTAGTACATCGTTGGCCCATGTTGCCTGAATCCGCTCAGCAGAGTAACCCTGTTCAATCAGCTGACGTATGCGGCGGTTGCCAATAAGTTTGTCAAAGAACGGTGTGAAGAATTTTGGTTGTTTCTTCATGCCCGGGTTACGATATGCTTCGATGATGTATGAGAGGTCCAAGCCGTGAGCAATGATACTGTCCGTCGGCATATTACGCAGATTGTGTCCGAAGCATCGGCGGTTAAGCAAGGGTGGGTTCTTGGCTCCGGGACGGCTCTTGGGTGTGAATGAGAAACTGCAACCGCTCATGGCGGGATGTCCGTAAATGGTGAATGGATATTCCGTTCCGCGTCCGAGACTCATCACCGTACCCTCGAACAGACATGTGGATGGGTAGAGGTATATTGCCTGCATGTCGGGGAGGTTGGGGGATGGTGCAACGGGAAGAGTGTATCGCGTGGCATGGGTATATCCTTCGCAGGGAATTACTGTTAGTGATAACGGGTACGATGATGTGAGCCATCCCTCGCCTTTAATCATTAGGGCGAGTTCGCCAAGGGTCATTCCATGAAGTATAGGTATGGGTAACCGTCCTACGCCTGATTTAAGAGTCATGTCGAGAATGGGACCGTCTACAGTCATGCCGTTGGGGTTAGGTCGGTCAAGGACCATGAATTCCTTATTGTGTGCGGCAGCTGCATCCATGAGGTCGAGCATGGTGATGTAGTAGGTGTAAAAACGTAGTCCCACGTCTTGTATGTCGGTGACAATGATATCGAAACGATCCATTACCTCCCGGGAGGGCATCCTCGAGCCGGAACCGTTGTAGAGTGAAGCTATGGGGATTCCGGTTACTTTGTCGACGGAACCTGCCACGTGCTCTCCGGCATCGGCTGTCCCTCGGAAACCATGTTCGGGTGAGAATATTACAGTGACGTTAACTCCGAGACTCAACAGTGTGTCGAGTGTATGCCGACCGTCGACCAATCCTGTATGGTTGCTTAGCAGAGCCACGCGCTTGTCTTTAAGCAAAGGCAGATATTCGCCGGGACGGGCAGCTCCAACGATGACTTCGGCTGATGTGGCTATGCATGAAATCAGAAATGCCGAGAGAAGTATAAGGAGACGTGAAATGTGCATGGCTGGTCAGGTATATGCAGCAAAATGTGCTTCGCACAAAGGTAATGCAAAAAAACAGCATGGGCGGGCTATAGAATAGCCAACTGAGCTTAAAAATAGTTAAAAGAGAGGGGCTATTTCTCGCGTATTATGATGTAGTCGAATATCGATGCCAATGCGCGGGTAACATCTGAGGAGGGGAATGTGTCGAGTATTTCCATGGCTTGGGCACGAAAGCGGTCCATTGTGTCGTAGGCGTATTCAATACCTCCGCATTCCTTAGCGTACTCAATAAGTGTGTGAATCTCTTCAGTGGAGAGTTCCTCCTTGCGCGACAGCTGAATCATATCGGCGCATTGTGGATGGTCGGTACGAGAGAGTGCGTAGAGCAAAGGTAGTGTAATCTTGTTCTCGCGGAGATCATTGCCGGTTGGCTTACCTATTTTCTCGTCACCGAAATAGTCGAAGATGTCGTCTTTAATTTGGAAGCAGAGTCCGAGCAGTTCGGCGAAGGTACACATGCTTTGCAGACGTTTGTCGTCAACGTCAACCGAGTATGCCCCTATCTTGATGCATGACACGAAAAGCGATGCCGTTTTGCGGCTTATAATCTCGAAATAGGCTTTTTCATCAAGCTTATGGAAGCGGGCATTATAAATCTGGTCAATCTCGCCAATGGACAATAGTTTACCTAATGTGGCGAGGGCGTTCACGATGCGTATGTCGCCTGTAGATATTGCCTGCTGCAGCGCGCTCGAAACGAAGAAATCGCCCACAAGCACCGCGATATGGTTGTCCCAAAGGCTATTGATGGTGGGTCGGGAGCGCCGCATTTTTGTTTCGTCGACAACATCGTCGTGAATCAGTGATGCGTTGTGCAGCATCTCTACGGCAGCGGCGGATGCAATCACCCGGTCATTGACCTGTCCGAATAACTTTGCCGACAGAATGACGAGTATCGGTCGAATCAGCTTGCCTTTGGATTTGAGATATCCGTCGACCACCTGGTTCATCAATTTGTTGGATGACGACAAAGATTCGGCGATGCGCTGATTGAGCATCTGCAATTCCGTACTGATGGATTGTTGGATATCTTCTAAAGTAGACATTTGCTGAGTAATGATTTGCAAAATTACAAAAAACTTGCATACCATCACGCCTGACTATGATTATTTCACTATTTTTCCGAAAAAACGGGTCGTTGAGATTGTGCGGTGAAAATAGACAGTATTCCATCCGTCGGCTTGCCGACTCGGAAAAAAGTAGTAAATTTGGGGGATTTAGATGCGCGAGTATGGGCAGACGGTTTATGACATTGGTTGTATTTGTTTCGGCGGTTGTGCTGTCGGCTGCGGCTTCGCGTACGTGGGAGGAGGTGGACAGGCTGCCTGTGAGTGCGGTGGAGATGCGTGTGGACGCGCCGGAAGAACCGTACACCATGGTGAGCGACGGGTATGTCTATGTGGCGGTGCGCCAACGCACTACTGTGAAGGTGTTTACCATTCTGGGGCAACTGGTGGTGCAGGATGATTTGCATCCGGGGATATACCGGTATAAGCTTAATTCACGCGGGATATATCTGCTGAAGGTGGGTTCGGTGACACGCAGGGTTACAATCTGATGGCGTGTGATTTCAGAATCAATGCCGGTAGATGAGTGCGGTGGCGAGTGATGCTATGCCTTCCTCGCGTCCAGTAAATCCAAGCCGCTCGGTGGTGGTG
>OFGL01001012.1_pt1 | contig 19189 bp, 19 predicted proteins | sample 1521801 | NCBI WGS metagenome assembly OFGL01 (sample SAMEA3504085, study PRJEB24116) | mouse gut metagenome | biome: mouse gut; feature: mouse-associated habitat; material: faeces | place: Denmark | collected 2011 | reverse complement strand
CCACCAGACCCGCCTCATCGACGCTTCCGAGTTCGGTGTGGACAGCTTTGCCGTGCTGCGGGGCTTCATCTGCGGCCTGTACGCCGGCAACTACGACATTTCCCACATCTTTATCGACAACCTGTGCAAGATCGCCCACAGTTCCGATGAGCGTGAGATCGGCGAATTCCTCAACTGGCTGGACGCCTTCAGCTCCCCCCGGAAGCTGAAGCCCACCGTGACCGTCAGCGCCGCCGCCGACTCCGCAACGGATACCATGCGTAAGTATATGTAACGTTTCCCCTCCCCCCTTAAACGGGACAGCCTTCCGGCGCGCCGCGCCAGGAGGCTGTCCTTATTTTCTTATGGGTCCTTCCGCTTTCCCGTTACCCGGTTCAGCAGGGCCACCAGGCCCCAGATTGCCAGAATGACCGTGAAGATGCCCAGCATCCCCTTGCCCATGATGCCCAGACAGATCAGGATCAATTGTGTATCCATAGTTCCTCCTTACAGTACGTTTTCTACAAGCGTGATGATGAGCCCCCCGGCAATCACCGAGGCGATCTGTCCGCTGACGTTGGCCCCGGCGGCGTGCATCAGCAGGAAGTTGTAGGGATCCTCCTCCCGGCCCATCTTGTGGACCACCCGGGAGGCCATGGGGAAGGCGGAGATGCCCGCCGCGCCGATCATGGGGTTGACCTTCTTCCGGGAGAAGAGGTTGAGCGCCTTGGCGAAGAGCACGCCGCCCACGGTGTCGAACACAAAGCCCACCAAACCCAGGCCCAGGATCAGCAGGGTCTGCCAGGTGACAAACCACTCCGCCTTCATCTTGAAGGACACGCTCAGCCCCAGCAGCAGGGTGATGAGGTTGGCCAGCTCGTGCTGGGCGCTCTGACTGAGGCCGTCCAGCACGCCGCACTCCCGGATGAGGTTGCCGAACATGAGAAAGCCGATGAGCTCCGCGCTCTTGGGGGCTACGGTGCCGGCGATGATGGTGACGAAGATGGGGAAGAGGATGCGGGTGGTCCTGGACACCGCGCTGGGGGAGTACTCCATGGGGATCATCCGCTCCTTCCGGGTGGTGATGGCCCGGATGATGGGGGGCTGGATGATGGGCACCAGCGCCATGTAGGAGTAGGCCGCCACCATGATGGCCCCCTGGTAGACGCTCTGGAAGTAGTTGGCTACGTAGATGCTGGTGGGCCCGTCGGCAGCGGCGATGATGGCGGCCGAGGCCGCGTCCTTCAGATCAAAGCCCACCATGACCGCGATCACCAGGGTGAAGAAAATCCCAAACTGGGCCGCCGCGCCGAAGAGGAACATCTTCGGATTGCTCAGCAGGGGGCCGAAGTCGATCATGGCCCCGATGCCGATAAACAGCAGCAGGGGGAAGAGTTCGCTGGCGATGCCGGTGTTGAACAGGGTCTCAATGGCCTCCGTGTGGACAAAGGGCAGGTTCACCAGAACGGCCCCGAAGCCCATGGGCAGCAGCAGGGACGGTTCCATCTCCCGCTTGACGGCCAGGAAGATGAGCAGACAGCCGATGAGGATCATCAGCCCCTGCTGCCAGGTAAAATTGAGCACATTGGAAAACAGGTCGGAAAACAGCTGCATGGGAAAACCCCTCCTTGACGGGCACAGCCCGATGTGCGGGAGCAAAAAAACGAGACCCTTATGGCGCAGTAAAACCGCCATAAAAGTCTCGTCATTTCAGGCAAACGCGGGCCGCAGGGGCCGTATTGACGCGCAGTGCCACGCCCAGCGGCGCCGACTACTCCCTCTTATATACCACTATCATATGGCTTCGCCCGCCGTTTGTCAAGCCCTTTTTTGCATCTTTAGCGCAATCCTGCCAAATTGTGTCCATCCACTCCCGCAGTGATCGTGAGACAGCTCCCCGATGTGCGGTCAAAAGGTGCCTATTTCCCCTCCGCGATCAGCAGTTTCAGCGCTTCCACGCCCACGCGGACGGCGGCGGAGGTGTCCTCGCTCATCTTCTGGTCCAGGCCGGCGGCCTCCCGCTCCTGGTTCCAGACCACGTGGAAGCAGCTGCCGCAGCGGACGCCCAGGGCGGCGGCGACGACGAAGAGGGCGGCGGACTCCATCTCGCTGGCCTTGACGCCCAGGCGCTTCCAGGCCTCCCACTTGCTGAGAAGCTCGTAGCTGACGGGCATGCGGGCGGGGGAGTGCTGGCCGTAGAAGCTGTCCTTGCACTGGACTACGCCGGCGTGGCAGGTCTTGCCCATGTCCTGGGCGGCCCGTATGAGGGCGGCGGTGATGCCGAAGTCGGCCACGGCGGGGAACTCGATGGGCGCATACTCCCTGCTCGTCCCCTCCATACGGATCGCCCCGGTGGCAATCACAACGTCACCGCTCTTTACCTCTTTCTGCATACCGCCGCATGTGCCGATGCGCAGGAAAGTATCCGCGCCGCAGCGCACAAGCTCCTCCATAGCAATGGCTGCAGAAGGGCCGCCGATGCCCGTAGAAGTCACGCTGACCTTTACTCCGTCCAATGTTCCAGTGTAAGTAATATATTCCCTGTTATCCGCTATCAGAACAGGATCGTCAAAATACTGTGCAATCTTCACGCACCGCTTGGGATCACCGGGCATAATCACATAACGCCCCACTTCCCCTGCCGCCACCTGTATGTGATACTGTCTGTCTGCATCCTCCGAATAATTTTTCATGCGAAATCCTTTCTTTCTACCGCTGCGTGCAGCCGCTCACTCACCGCAGCATGAAAACATATGATCCGGCTTATCCCGCGATCAATCCGCCAGCGCAAACATCCGTATCGCCGCCTTTACGTCCTCCTTCATGGCATCCATTCCGGCCATAGAAAGGGAGGAGAAAAAGACAGGCTCCTGTGCCTGCAGGGTTTTTAGATATTCCGCCGCACCGTTTCCCCCGGCCTTGTCCATATAAGTGAAATAGTTAATCTTGCGCACACCTGCCCGAACTGCCTTATGGTAGTCCTCCCGGCTGACGCCGGAGCCTCCGTGCATCACAACGGGAATGTTGTCCGTAAGCGCGCGCACGTTTCTCACCACGTCAAAGTCCAGCTTCGGCTCCGCAAGATAGATGCCGTGCGTGGTCCCAAACGAACAGGCAAGCGCATCGATTCCGCTCTCTTCCACAAAAGCCTTCGCCTGCTCCGGATCCGTATAAATCTTTGTATCATCCGGTTCTGTGCCGGCATCCCCGGCGCCCGATTCGCGCCTGCCCATACTGCCCAGCTCCGCCTCCACAGATGCGCCTGTTTTCGTCGCCAGGGCCACCGCCTGTTTTGTATTTTTCATATTTTCCTCGTAGGAAAGAGTGGAGCCGTCATACATAATTCCCGTGAAACCAAGCTCCAGCGCGCGCTCCAGATACTCCAGCGTCTCACCGTGATCCAGATGCACGCAGACGGGAACGGAAGCCTTCTTCGCCTGCTCCACCATAACCGGGCCGATCATCTCCAGCGGAACCCACGGCTCATGGCACTGCGCAAACTGGATAATCACCGGGGCATCCAGCTCCCCGGCCGCGCCCAGTACAGCCTGCAGGCTTTCCAGGTTCGCCGCATTAAACGCACCAATCCCAATCTTCTTCTCCTCTGCAAGTTCCATTATTTCCTTTAAGGTTACTAACATATGCTCTCCTCCGCCATCCTAATGTCCGTTATTTTTCTTCCATCCCTGTGCAATCTTTCGCTCCAGCTCTTCCAAAGGCTTTAAGCCGCCGAGCGCGTCATAAGCCTCCACACAGCACGCCCCCGTCGCCGCCGCCAGATGCATGGCCATCTCCGGGGGATACCCCTCCAGTATGGCTGTCAGAAAGGCTGCGATGCTCGTATCTCCCGCGCCTGTGCCGGAAAGCACTTTTTCAGGCACATAGCTCGCCTCAAACCCTGCCTGATCCGCCCACGCGGCTGTATCCAGTTCCAGCTTTGCGCCGATCTCCGATAAAACCTGCTGACTGCCCGTCCGATAATAAATACCCGGCGCGCCGCACTTAATCAGGAGAATCCTGGCGCCGAAATCCATGCACTGCCGTGCCAGTGGCACAACGTCTTTCTCCACATCCAGAATCTCCGTAATGTCCTTGCCATCGGCACGCTCCTGCCACTCCTGGAAACGCTCCCGGTCAAGCATAAAGCAAAGCTCTTCCACACTGGGAACGAGAATATCCACATAGGGAATCACTTGTTCCAGAATATACCTCCAGTCCACCTGTCCCGCTTCCGAGTCCGGGTCTATCGCCGCAAAGTCAAGGGAAGTGGCAGCGCCGCACGCCTTTGCACGCCTCATCATGGCTATCAGTTCTGCGCCGTCCCGTTCATACATGGAACGCATAATCGGCGGATAGCCGAAATGAAACAGCGCTGCCTCCTCCAGCTTCTCCTGCGGAATATCAGCCGCGCGAAACGTGTGGTTCGCCCCCGGATTATGCAGAAAAACGCGGTCAATCCCGGGAACCGCCAGCGCCACCGTATAAGACGTGGATTCCTCCCCGGAAACAAGCATTCCTCCGTCTGCATCGTAAGCCCGGAGCACATCGCATACAATCCTGCCGAACACATCATCTCCGACTTTTCCCATCAGCGAAACATCCGCGCCAAGAATTTTCATGGCAAGTCCCGTGTTTGCCACAGAACCGCCCGTATGCACGTCCGCCTCACCTACATGAACCAGTTTGCCAGGCGTCAGAATATCCCCCAGCTGTTTCGCCTTTTTCCCGCCAAAAACCGGCGTAATATCCAGACAGATATGTCCGGCCGCAATTACCTTTTTGCCCATTCCATTTCTCCGTCCTTTACTTGGCTCCGTCAAATTCCCTATTTCAATTATACAGATTTAGCGCCGTAAAGAAAAGACAATATTAGAATTTTATGCCGTCCATTCTATCGTTCCGCAGGCGATCTTATCACCGGCATTTCCGGCCGGCTGGGAGGTAAAGTCATCCGGCTTTTCGTGGATAATAACAGATCTTCCAATGATTTCCTGAATGGTATACCGCTTATCATAAAAAACGCTGAACGCGTATCCCTGATTGCCGAGAAGCGGCGGCATGTCGCCGGCATGGTCGGGGTGTAACGCATTTTGTGGGTTATAGTGCAGTCCCGTGTGGCTGAAATGATCGCTGCAGTCCCCCGAATCATGTATATGCATGGCATAGAAACTGCTGGAACCCGGAAGGTTACTGTTGGGAAGCCCGAAAATTTCCGCCTCCACCAGAACGCCTCCGTAAGTGGTGTGATAAAATCTGACCGCGCCGCTTAAGCCGGGGTACTGTTCACTGCCGCTCACCCACGCAATCGCTCCCGGATGATTGTAAAGCAGAAGCTGTGTGAAAGCGGTTCCCGGTGTGATATCGTAATTGGGCATAGAAAAGCTCCCGTGTGTTTTAGAGTTATTCTATGACGCTTTTGCGAAGTGGTGCATCTGCAGTCATTCAAAATGCTTCCCAAGCAGAAATTCCGTCCCGCCCACAACCCGGTCCGAAATCAGCAGAATCTTACTCTTTAAAAACGGAGTTAGCGCTTCCCCGGCCGCCTGCATGTCCACCGTCTCATTGTTTCCATCCGTAAATACAAGCACCACCTTGCTTCTGGCATGAAATTTCTTCAGATAGGCAAACAAATCCTCATACCGCTTTTTCTGCGGACTGCAGCGGTATGTCTGAAATGCGCCTCCTGTCAGAAGCATAGCCATCGGCGTCACACAAGACATCATCTCCTGTCCCCAGAACACCAGGTTCAACCGCACGTTTCTGAAAATCTCATCGCTCCGTTTCAGCGCCCTGACCACCGAAGCCACCGGCTCCCGGAAATCCTCCCGCTCCAGCGACTTATCTATCACAATCGTCATTTCCAGGTTTCCGCCGCGATAGTTCCCCGGCACATGCAGAATCGAATTTACCCTCTTTGCAATCTGTAATGCGCCCATCTCTGTGATTTCCATATATTCTCATCCTCCCTGCCAGCGCGGACCGCCCTCCATACCGATCACATATGACACATTTTTTCACGTTTCGACATATATTATAGCAACAGAAAACCCACTTGCGAACCCGAAAAGCCTTTGCAAGCAATGGAGCAAGGAGCAAAAATGTCCAAAGAAGCGGAATGGGACGACCGATTCAACATCGGCGTCGATTCCATCGACAAAGCACACCGAAAGCTTTTTTCTATCGTACACAAACTAATCGGCCTGAGCAAAGATAAAAGCAGCGGACAATGGGCCTGTGCCGAAGGGATCAAATACTTTAAAAACTATGCCGTAAAACACTTTGCAGACGAGGAAGCATACATGCGGTCAATCGGCTACGAAGGATATGAAATACACAAACGCCTGCATGACGATATGCGCCATAAAACACTGCCGGCTCTTGAAAAAGATCTTAGGGAATCCGGCTATTCCGAGGAATCCATCCAGCATTTTATCGGCATCTGTGTCGGGTGGCTCACCGCCCATATTATCATTGAGGATCGCGCCATCGCCGGTCTCATTTCAAACAAATGGAAAGCGGATCATATAGGTGCAGACATGGACGCGCTGGAAAATGCCCTGTCAGGCACCATACACGAAATCTTCCAGCTGCCGACAGAAATCGTCAGCGAACATTACAGCGGGGAAAATTTCGGTAAAAGCATGATTATCCGGCTGACTTACCATTCCATAGACCATGAGGAGGTACAGATTTTTATGGCGCTGGAAGAGTGCCTTGTCCTGCGGGCCGTAAGTTCCATTCTGAACATTCCTTTGAGCAAATTGGATCAACTTGTCATGGCCATCGGAAAGGAGCTTGCCATCCAGATCTCGAAGCAGGTTGCCATACGCTGTGACCTTGCTTTACAGTATCATCTGGAAAACAGTCATTTTATGACCCCCGAGCAATTCCGGCAGGCATTTTACGCAGGCTCTTTTGATTACAGCCTACTTTTCAACACCGGGCGCGGTTACTTTGCGTTTGTAGTGGGTCTTTAAGGCTGCCGGTTCTCTCCCGTCGGAACTGTTTCCTCCTACCGCTTTCTCTTACCGGCAATATAAAGGATTCCCGTCACAGTCACCGCCAGGGCCAGAAAAACAATCACAATCCCGGCTGCGTTTCTCAGTCGCCGGCCATCGGGTTCCTTCTCCACAGCCGCAGGGATCTCACTGCTCTCCGGCTGCCAGTCGATATAGGCAATCGCATAGGGAGAAAACCTGTCGGTTGAAAAAGTAATCGTATCCGGGTTGTTGTCCTCATCCGCAAGCTGGGCAAACTCCTGCCCGCCATCCGCCTTCGTGTGCAGCCTTAAGATATAAAATTTCCGATTTTCCACCTTTAGGTGATCCGGCACATTGATTACCACTTTCAGAGGCTCCGGCAGCTCGGAAACCATCTGCGTGTCATTGTTCTTCGATGCGATGAGAAACACCTCGAAATACTGCCCAATGTTCATGCCTGGCAGTTTTTTCTCCGCGAACGCCTTCTGCACCTGCGGTGTCTCTTCCCCGTTAGCATCCTCGATATGCAGATTAATGGAGACCGGCACATCGCCCTGCAGCATCTCCATCTTTTCCTCCGCGCTGAGCAGATGCTCCAGCACAATCTCGAAATTGGGAACACCGGAGTTTTCATAGAAACTGCTGTAAGAGGTCTCCTGTTCCGTGTCCGCAAAGTCATTCTGTATTGTTACCTGCAGATCACCGGTTTCGAGCGCGCCTTTCATCAGTTCGACCTCATCGCTTTCCGCAATCCGTTTCTCCGCCTCCTGCACGGAAATATTCAGATACTGCAGCGTACCCGTCAGCCGGTTCATTTCAACCGCCTGCATCTGATCGTCCGTTTCCTCCTCTTCGCGGTCAGGCGCATCCGTACTGTCCGCCGGTTCTGTCTGCGGCTTCTCAGGCGCATGGTTTCCCGCCGCAGAGCCGCCGCTGTTTTTATCCTTTTCTGGTATCGGCGCAAAATCTGCGGAAATGGTATGGTTTTCCCCTACCTGTGCAAAGTTGTAAGAGGCCGTTGCTCCTATGACTTTGCCGTCTATGTATACGTTTTTAATCAGATATCCGCTTTTGGGCGTAATGGTGTACAAAATCCATGTCCCCGCCGCCACCGTGGTTTTTCCTTCCGGCGTGATTGTCCCGTTGGCGGAAGCCGCCGCCGTGATGGTATAAGATTTCGCCTGTTCCTTCTCGAATACCGCAGAAAGGCACATATCTCTCGAAAGATTCTTCACGATATATTCCTGTTCTGTGCTGATGGTCTTTCCGTTTTCCGTCCAACCGGCAAACCGATAATCGCGCACAGGCACTGCCTTGATCCTGACATCGCTTCCCTTCTGGTACGTTCCCTGCCCGGACAGCGTTCCTGTATTTGCCGGGGAACAGGTGAGGGAAAGGCTGAATTTGTTCTGGGAAAACATGGCGGTAAAGCTTCTGGAATCCGTGACATGGTTTAACTGCATCTTACTGTCTTTACTGACAATATTGTCATTTTCCATCCAGCCGTCAAACTGGTAACCGTCCTTAGGCGATGCCTCCAGCGTTATATTCTCCCCGTATCCTATGGTTTTACTCTCGGTTGCCGTTCCGCCGTTGCTGTTATTTACAGATACGCTGATCCGACAGTTGACCGGCTTAAACCGGGCTTCATATGTGGCATCTCCCCTTATATTGTCCACTACATACTGGGAATTTCCCGAGACCCTGTCTCCGTCACGATACCACCCGTCAAAGACAAACCCGTTGTTTGGCGCCGCAGAGATCACCGCATATCCGCCCTCCTTTACCGCCCCGCCGCCGTTCTCGGGTGAGGCTTTCATCTGAATAAAATAGCTGGACGCCTGGAGGGAAACCAGCGCCGAGGCGCTATATCTGCTGTCCTGTCTGGAAACCGCCTTCACTACAAGGGTCGGAGCCGTCTCATCAGACGCCACGTTCAAAACACCGTTGTCATCCATAAAGGTATTCCGGCTTTTCTGTCCGGATACACTCCACGCCACCTCTTTGCTGTACTCGTTTTCCCCGGATACAGACGCAGTAAAGTTACAGGTTTTCCCCTTAGAAACCACCACCGTTCCGGGAGAAATACTGACTGAGGTTATCACAGGCTCAGCCGGAGCCGGTTTCGTAATTTCCATGGAAACCGTGACCTGAACCCCTCTCTCGAAATAGGCATCCGCCTTATCCCCAAATAAAATGAACGCATTGTAAATCCCGGGTTCTAAGGAAGTATTCGGCTCAAGCGTAAAAATACAGGATTCACCCGGGGCAAGAAAATCCGTTTCCGGCGCATCCACCGCGATCGAATCGTGGTAATCGGCCTCCCTCCACTGTAGGGTAATATCCGCCGTGCCCTGATTGGACAATACAATGTCCTGCCCAAGCGCCGTGCTTCCCTGTTCCAGCGCGCCGAAACTGATCTGGGTTTTATCCGAGCCCAGAACATAGGGCTCACTTTCTGCCGCCGTCCCGCTTTCTGCCGGGTAAGCGCCAAGGCCAATCTCAGCGGCATAGCATGGCAGAGTCTTCGAGAAAAGTGTCTGTGTCAGCAACGTAAAAATTCCTGCATAAAATATCACTCTTTTTCTCATCTTCCACCTCATTTCCGCGCCGTTCAATCTGCATCTGTTCTGCCTGTCCCAGACTCAGTTGACACAATCATGCGCTCTCTCGTGCTCGTTTCCGTGATGCTCTTTTCCACTGCCGGTCTTTCCGTCATGCGCGCATTCGTCAATCCGGTCGCGCAGCTCCCCCATCGTCATCCCGTGACAGTCCTCGATCGTAACATCCTCGTCATATTCCAGAAGTTCCAGATAGGTTCTGTACTTTCCAAAGGACATTTCATGCCGGTGCGCCTCCTCCCGGCAGACAGGGTCGCTCGTGTAAGTCAGGGCTTCATATTTTTCTGTAAGTTCACTGGCATGAAGTTCCTCCAGAATCTTCTCTGGCTGGTCCGAAATAACCGTAAATACCAGAACCGCATCCTCATTCAGATATCTATTATATTTATCGTCATTTATCAGACGGTTGATAGCCTGCATATAAGAAACATTCTTAAGCGGCACCTGTTCTATCATTCCTCTGCCGTCATCATTGTACGCTTCGGTGGATACCACCCTCCCAAAACAGTTGAGACCAAGTTCGATGGACGGGTTCACGTCAATACTGATATAAGAAACAGGCTTCCTGTATACGGAATACCCTCCTATTCCGATCATGCAGAACAATACTGCGGCCGCCAGTGCAGCCTGCGGCACATAATGTGCCCGGACACGGTTTTTCTTCTGCCGCCGTTCATTCAGATATTGTAATGTATTCTGTTTCAGTTCTTCTGTTGCCTGTATCTTTTCCAGGCTTTCCCGAATCGGATTCATGCCCATTCACCCCCCAACTGCTCCCGAAGCAATGCTTTCGCCCTGGCAAGCCATGTGTATATCGTATTTTCTTTCCGGCCAAGTATTCCCGCAATCTCAGTGGCCGAATACCCTTCAAAATAATAAAGATAAATGACACTCCGATATTTTTCGGGAAGCTTCAGCACCACTTCCAGAACCCCTTCATCCGTATCGTCAAAGGCCTCGCGCTCCTCTGCAATGACATCCAGCGGCACCCACTTTCTCCGCGAAAAATATCGGAGCAGATCCTTACAGGCGTTGATGGTGACCCTCACAAACCACGCCTTCTCATGCTCGCTGCTCTCAAAAGCCCCTTCATAGAGCATATATTTCATGTAAACATTCTGAAACACATCCTCTGTATCATATCTGTTTTTCAAATGTAAAAAACATATTCTACGCACCATATCCGCATAGGCTTCCATGGCAAAGTTAATCTCTTCCGCGCTTTTCAAGGCTGCTCTCCTTCTGTTCCCAACCGGACAGGGAAAATTTCCCCCGTACACAGACAAAACCCCGCTGACTTGCAGCGGGGCTTTATGTTTTCCCTTAGTGGTGGCCGGAATGATGGCCGGAGCCGCCGTGGTGACCGGAATTGCTGTTATGACTGGGTTCTTCATGGTGATAGCCATTATTATAATCATCATGGTACTCTTCGTGATAATAGCCATCGTAGTAGCCCCCATCATAGGATGCGTCGTAGCCTCCGCACCAGATCATGGCTCCTGTCTCATAATCGTAATAGTAGCTCCCGGCCTCCTCAGCCGATGCCACCATCGTTGTACCGCCAACCATGAACGTTGCCACTGCCATCGTCACCGCAAACTTTGCCAATTTCCTTTTCATACCCATCTACCTCCGTTTACTTATTTCTCAATTATCTGAGTCGTTTCATAAGTAATACGTCTGGCAGAGCCGATTCCTTTCACTTCCGGGAAAATTTTTCCGCTGCATTTTTCTGTTATGTAACACGCCTGCCTCACGAGATGTCAAAGACCTTCTCACTACACTTCGATTGTCTTATAAACAGTATAATGCAGATACGGAAATTTGAAAAGCAGAGATCCACTCGAATCCCTGCTTTTCCTTTGTGATCATTGGCACCTGCATCGGATTTCCTATGCATTCGTAATTCTTTGCGCGCATGATCAGTTGATTCCTGTTATGCAAAGCTCCCCGTCCACAGACTTAAAAATGATGTTTGGCGTCGCATCCCCCATGATAACGCCCGCCATTGTCTCCTCCAGCGCAGAAAGATCCACCGCCTTAATAACCTCGCATCTTTCCTCCGTAAACACGGTATCGGCGCCAAGAGCCATAAAATCTTCCTCACTTGCAACGACCTCACCTTCTACCGCAAGCGGAAAAGCACACAGCTTCGCGAGACCCTCCATGTCTTTTGCTGCCACCACCAGTTGAATCTGCGCCGCAAAATCCGATACATCGCCTTCTGCCGCTTTTTCCCCTAAATCGTCATAGCTGTCGTTTTTTTCTTCCGCTTCACGCTCTGCCGCCGCGTCAGCCGCATCCATCCCGCTCTCCGGCTGCACCACATCCACGGCCTTAATATCCACCGCCCCGGTCTCCTCCGGCTTCTGCGCACCGCAGCCCGCGCATCCTGCAATCAATGTTCCCACAAGCAATAACCACTTCCATTTTTTCACAATACTTCCTCCTGTCTGTTTCTCTTTTTCAGTAAGAATGCAGACCACTTTACAGGTTCTCTGATCTGCACTTTCTATACTATCCAGACCCGGTTTTTCCGTCAATTTCACTTCTTCGCATTTTACTGTTAATTTTTCGCAATCATGCCTGATTTTCCCTTAAGAATCGGTTGATAAATTCTCCCCAGGCTCGATATAATTTATATTAGCATTACAACATTTCGACATGCTTTTTAAAATACATTTAAACGGAAAGGAATCAGTCCTATTATGAAAATCACCATCTGTGATGACAGCATCAAAGATCTTCTACATACGGAGAAGCTGTTATTAAAATATAAATCGCTGCACCCTGACAAAGAGTTTGAACTGGAGAAATTCTCTGATCCCTCCAGACTGTACCAGAAAATTTCAACAGGAAAATTGACCGATATTTATATACTGGATATGTTGATGCCGCGGCGGACCGGGATTGACATAGGCAACCTGATTCGCATGTCCGGCTGTGAAAGTGTGATCATTTACATTACCTCCTCGGAGGATTATGCCCTGGATGCCTACGGCGTACATGCGGTAAGATATCTCCTGAAGCCCATTGACGAGAACAGGCTGTTTGAAGCGCTTGACTATTCCTTTTCCTACGCAAAACTGAGGGTCGATTCCCTCTGTCTGATCAAGACAAAAGACGGGCTTTTGCAGAGACCTTATTCCAAGATCGAGTATGTGGAAAACGCTGGCAGGAAGCTGGAAGTGCATATGACGGACGGCGAAATCCTGAAAAGCCTGTTTATCAGAAAATCTTTTGAGGAGGAGACACAGGAAATCACGGCACAGCGAAACTTTCTGCAGATTCACAAGTCCTTTCTTGTCAATCTGGACTATGTAAAGCATCTGACCCCTGACAGCATTATCATGGAATCGGGCAAGCGTCTGCCCGTCAGCCGGGCAAAGGCTGCCACTGTCAAGCGGGAATATCTTCTCTTTGTCTCCGGCAATATCGGTGGGGGAATGACATGATTTACGTTAAGAATATATCTTATATGATGACCCACGTTTTCTTTTTGATCTTCGTCTATCTGTTTACGATACATCGTTATTCCAAAAAGAAAACGCTGGCAGTCTGCTTTCTTTCCTTTCTTCTGACAACTGTAATGAATCAGCTGAAACTGAATTTTATCACGGACAGCCCATTATTTTACTTTTTTACAACAATCGCGCAGATAGCCGTCGCACAGCTTACCGGCCTCCTGATCTCAGAAAAGCGGGACAGCAGAACGCTTTTCGTAGGCTTAAGCGCCTCCAACTATGTGGCTGCCGGAAGCATAACAGCATCTATCCTCTACATTTTTACAGGCAGCATCGGTCTCGCGGTGGCCGGAAGTCTACTGTCCCATGTGGTTATTTTACTGGTACTCTGCTTTAAAATAAGAGATATGATTTTTAAATTCTGCGAGCGGGATCTGGAAAAGAGCAGGTGGGAAATCTGTCTGATTCCCGTATTCTTTTATTGCAGTCTTTCCAGCATCGCTTTTTTCCCATATACCCTTTACGACCACCCCGAAAACATTCTTGTCAGTATTTTTTTAATGATTACCATGCTGGTCTCCTATGTGGTGGTACTGCGCTATCTGAACAGTGAAACAAAGCATATGGAAGAATATTGGAAAAATGTGATGTTTGAGTCCTATATCAAAGGACTGGAAAGCCAGAACTATTTGGCGGAGCAGTCAACGCGCAACCTCAAAATACTGCGGCATGACATGAGACATTTTTCCATGATGATAGACTCCCTTCTGGACCAGAAAGAATATGACGAAATCAAAAACATTACCGGGCACATCAACGAAGTGGTAAATGAAAATAAAGTGGCCCAATACTGCGAAAACCTTGTTGTCAACACAATTCTTATGAAAATGGCAGCGCAGGCAAAGTCTCTCCGGATTACTCTGCGCCTGGATGCACTGATACCCAGACAGCTTCCTGTCAATGAATATGAATTTGCGATGGTTCTCGCCAACCTGTTGGAAAATGCCGTGTTCAGCGCTAAAAATGCTGCGCCTTCCGAGAATCCCATTAACGCAAAAATTCATTGTACCAGCGAATACCTTCTGATTGATATAGAAAACGACTGCGTGCAGGAAATCCGCTTCGACTCCATAACAGGACTTCCCAAAAGCGGGCGAGGCAAAGGACACGGCCTTGGCATGCAGAGCGTACAGGCTTTCTGTGATAAGATGGGCGGAACGCTTGAATGTTATTGCGAAAATAACCGTTTCCGAATTATTCTGTATGTGAAATTTTAAAGATATCACCTTCCTTCAAAATAACACATCTCAGTCACAGAAAGCCGCCTGCACGTCACGGCCTCTGTATCACAAACGTGTCCTCCAGCAGCAGCCAGTTCGGCCGGAAAAACCGCATGATCTGCCAGTAACCCATCCCCCTCAGACCATATTCCGGCAGAAGGGCAAACTTTGCCCGGCAGCTTCTCACATCCTCAAACCACACTTCGTGGAGCTGCCCGTCTCTTTCATACTGGAAAAAAGGCGACATGGCCGTTTCATCAAACTGAATGGGAACGCCGGCCTCTGTGGCAATCCGCACGGCCTCCAGGCTGCTCACAGTCGTTGCTCTGGAGGAACCCTGCACGAAAGGCAGTGTCCAGTCGTATCCATAGTTCGGTATTCCCAGATCAATTTTAGCGGGATCAATGCGTGTGACGGCATACTCCACCACCTCCCGCACCTTATTGACAGGCGCCACGGCCATCGGCGGCCCGTAAGTATAGCCCCATTCATAAGTCATAAGAAGGACACTGTCTGCCGCCTCCCCCAAAAGCCGATAATCCTTTCCCTCATACAGAAGACCCGCCTGCTCATCAGAAGTTTTTGGCGCCAGCGCCGCAGATACATGATAGCCGTAGGGCGAGAGAAAATCTCTTACATCCGCCACAAAACCGGCAAAAGGAACACGGTCTTCGGGGAGAATGTACTCAAAGTCTATGTCCACCCCCTGGAAATTCTTTTCCTGTACGGCTGTGAGAAGATTCGCAAGCAGATTGTCTATGGCCTCCTGATTGTTTACCACAGAGGTAATCAGAAAATTATTGAAGTTTCCGTCCGGCCCAATCGGCGTCAGCGTGAGAACCGGGCGCACACCCTGCATCAGCGCAGCGTCAATCATAAAGGTATCGTCAACCGCAGGCGGAATCAGATCTCCGTCCGTGGTGAAACCATAGGAAAAGACAGAGAGCGAAGACAGATAGGGGAGCGTTTCATTCAGCGTATCCTGCCGGATAAATGGGTAGGCATAGCCGTTTACCCAGGCCGGATAGGAAGGCTCAGACGCCTCCCCCGAAGACAATAGAAGCGCCTGCCCCACCGCCAGCGGATAAGGGTAGGCGAGCTGGTTGTTATAGATAACGGAAGACACAGAAATCCCATGACTTTCCGCGATGGAATCTACCGTGTCTCCAGATTGTACCACATAAATTTCCATAAAAGATTCCCGCATCGTTTTACTTTATTTTATGCAGTTCCCGAAAGTAAAGTGAAGGGGGAAGGCTAATCACAACATTTCCTGTACCTGTTTCAGACTATGGAAACAGGATTTTCCGCAGATCCTCCGCCTGCTGTGACTCTGCCGCAAAAACATCAATTCTGTGTATGTCACTGCTCCTGTCCTTGAAGGCCGGAAACAAAAAACCGCACTCCGGCTTCCCCGGTTCATAGTCACCGCTGACCGGGCACACCGCGCAGATCAGAAACTGGTAAACCTCCTCCGATTCCCAGAAACTTTCCTTGTCGTTTGCTTTCAGCGGAACATCATAGCTGCCATGAAAGAAATAAATGGCATAACTGCCGTCAGTCCGATATTTTGGTCCAAATTCCTCATAAAACACATCCAGCATCGCATCGTTTTTCAGGCCGCACTCCTTCAGCGCCATGAGAAGCTGCCATATACGTCCCGGCTGCCTGTCCCCTTCTCCAAACCCATACTCCTTCAGCTGCACATTGGTATCCGAAAAAGGTATCGCTTTTGCAATGTCAAGGTTGATCTGCTGGTCTTTCTGGGACAGCTTTAAGAAATGCTTATTAAAGGTTCCGTCAACAAACCCCTCTTCATCCAGATATGCCCCTGCAATCCTGTCAAAGCAGTTTCGTTTCAGAGTCATGCGTCTGGTCAGTTCCAGCATATCCTCCCGGTTAATTTTTCCCATGTTTATTCTCCCTACAGCTCTCCCCATTCTCTGGAGAGAGAAAACTGATATGCCATGTCAAAGGCAGAAACAGCGGCCCTGTTCACATCACAGATCTCCGTAAAGTCCCTGTCCTGGCCTCTGATCCCCTTGTCCGCCAATCCAGACAGCAACTGTTCCGCAGTTCCCAATAACGCCAGGTAAGCGTCCTTTGTCTCCTCGTATGTCCCTCTGACGCTGTTTTGGCACTGTTTTCGCAGACAATAGAGGTAATGCCGGAACGTTTCTTTCTCGCCAAAGCCGGTAGAAGAGGGCAGACCGCCGCTAAAAAGCATGTCGCTATACGGATTTCTCATGGTTGCCGGCGGTTCCATCCGATTGAGTAATTTCATCCGATTGGCAATATCCAAAAAAGGAATCTTGTACTCTGACAGCGCCTGCGGACAGTAATACCATAACGCACGCCGGCCGGGTTTCTTCTCCTCTGTTGTCTCAAAATGTTCCGGCTTGAACCAGCGGACATTTAAATAATTTCCCGATGCCACAGCGTCACATTTTGTCAATGCCATACACAGAAGCTGATGGCTGGCGTATCCTATGACGACCTTCTTATGCTGCCGCTTAATGCCTGCTGCCAGTGACATGATGTTAGAGACCCACAGCGGCCTGTCGACCAGATAAAATTTCTTCGGATGTTCACAGACAATATAGACTCCCGGTATATCCCACTCCTCCACAAAGGATGTAATCTGCTCTATCTGGTTTTCGTCATTGGCCACCTCACTGGATATGGCAATGGTATGCATATATTCCATATCCGGCGCATATTTCTGCGCGCTCTCTATAATCAGTTTCTGGACTTTATTCCACAGACTGTCAATCCGTTTCGCCGTAGTCGATGGTAAAATAAATACATCCGAATCAATTTCCTTATTCAGGTCCGCAAGTCCCGATACCACCTGATCAAACTGCCCCGCCTCCAATGCCGTAATATCCTCATTAGGCCAATAGGCATACTCCGACAGTTTCTTGTGGAATTTTCTCGGATAATAGAGCTGTGGATCAAGGAACACCCTGCCGTTTTTTTTATGCACCTTATCCGAAAAATTTCCTATGTTATTAGGCAGAATGTTCATAGGGCTTAGAATAACCGTGCCATCCCCGAAGTCTTCCAGGTGCTCTAATGCAAGTTTCCCGGTGTTATGCCCCATTTGTATATATAATTCCATATCGGTTCTCCCTTAACTGTAAATAAATGTGGGCCTTGCTGCATTCAGCCATCCCAACGCCTGTTCAGCCGTCTTGGGCCGCCGGGAAGGATACTTACCCATCATCGTACCCAGCAAAGCCATAAACTGGCTTTGGCTGTCCCCCTGAATCAGAAACTGCACCGGCGTAATGGTCTCTGTCTTCTGTAAGACTTCAAGTGCATTGGAAGCGCCTTCCCGAAACGGATTGGCGCCTGTAATGCATTCGTATGTAACCACGCCTAACGAAAAGATATCTGCTCTGGAGTCAATCTCCTTTTTCAAGTTATTGAATTGTTCCGGGGCCGAATAGCCGGGCGTATGCGGTCCCATCAGCGCCCCCGTGTTTGTGAGGGAATCTGCTCCTATGACTCTCGCAATCCCGAAATCAAGAAAATAGACCTTCCCCTCCTCCGTGCGGATCATATTTTCCGGCTTGATATCTCTGTGTACGATTTTCTGTTTTTCTATACATGCAATGAACTGCAGTCCCTGCTCCAAAAAGTAAACCGCTTCTTTCAGAGAAAATCTGATTCCCTGATTGAGTAACTGCCTCAGCTCTGTCCCAAATATCTTTTCTTCTATCATGTACAGTGTTTCCGTGCCTTCGTACTCAACCGTTCCCGTCTCATAAATTTTAGGAATCATAGGCAGATCCAGTGATTTCTCAATCTCTATTTCCCGCTTGGCTCTCGGATCGTTGGAAAAAAAATATAATTTAACGACACTCTCTCCATACCGTTTATGATTCCCTTCATAAACGGTTTTCTGGCCGCACCGCTTTAGCAGCTTCACATTCTCAAATTCGTCCGAGCAAATGTCCTGAAATTTTTTCATCTGTAGTTTACCTCTCTAGCTTTGATACGCTGCCATTTTCCCGATCCATTCATTAAACTGTAATGATAAATAGCTGGATGGTAATTTCAGTTTCTGCGCTTCCACCACTTTCTGAAATCCTTTGCGCCTGCAGTATAAACCCGTGCTCTGTCTTTCAAAACTTTTAATCGTGCTGTCCTTGGGATTTGCGGTATTAACCACCGCATAGGATTGGGACGCGAACCATGTATTAATCAATGATTGTTCTGCGGCCTTTTTTATATCTGCCATTTTCGCTTCTACGGATACCAATTTTTTTATATGATAAATATTTCTCACATCCACGGGTTTCCACATGCCAGAAGTGCGGTTTATCATCTTTGCATCCAGCAGTTTCCCGACCGCTTCCAAAACTGTCTTCTCAGGCAGCCTGAGCTTCGCCAGCAGATTTTCCCCGGTACATCCTCCAGATAAAAGCAAATAGGACAGTACCTTCAGATCATTTGTATTCAGTCTTTCCCTTTCGTCTGACCAGTGATCAAGTATCTTTGCTGAATAGGAGGCAAATACAATATCAGGAAATCCCGATGAAATCTGCGGTTCTATAAATACTGCCAAATTGTTTATCCTGTTATTTTTTAGAAACCGATGGATATAATAGTCGATAAATTCTTTTACCAGCTCCAGCTCTTCACCCTCTGTCACAGATCTTGTATATAAGCCTATATCCTTTACGTCATGGTCCAGTACCATTACTTTATCCATATCATACCCCGGCTTTCTCTGAATAGGCGTTGCCTGTCTTTGTACAATTATACCAACAGAGACAGGCAAAGGCAATTGCTTCATAACTTTAGATAGCGTAAGTTTATTGTAGGAATAGGATAGACAGAATAGTCCCTTGATCTGG
>OFGL01001007.1_pt1 | contig 19316 bp, 10 predicted proteins | sample 1521801 | NCBI WGS metagenome assembly OFGL01 (sample SAMEA3504085, study PRJEB24116) | mouse gut metagenome | biome: mouse gut; feature: mouse-associated habitat; material: faeces | place: Denmark | collected 2011 | reverse complement strand
GTGTCCCAAACCACCCTGGAAGCCATTCCCGCACCGGCATGTCGAACTGCGCCACGTCCGTGTAGCCCCTGCCCCAAACCTGTATCTCCCTCGCGTCGTAATCCGCCAGCCCTCTCGGAATTTTCCAGACCACATCAAACAGATCTATCTGTGTAAACGGGTAAACAAGCCATCCCGAAATCACCACATTCCGAATAAAAAAAGGAAGCGCCGTCAAGATTCCCAGTCCCAGATATGCGCCCGTCTCTCCCCATCTCTTCTCCCCGGTCAGCCGGCATGTCGGATAAACCGTAAGCAGAAGAATCAGCGCAGCCGACAGCTTTACCGTCATCAGAAACACGCCGAGAACACACAAAAGCGCATAGGGCAGAATTGTCTTTTCCCCTCTCTCCGAAAGATCCAGCCACCTTATCACAATATAAAATGCCACAAGCACCATAAAATAATCCGAAGCCGGAGAGATCATTTCATCAAAAATGTTCACCAGATAATATACACACATCACTCTGGCAAAGTCACTCGTCCGAATCCTCCCTGCCCGCAGGGATTTTCCGATTGACAGACAGACTACCGCCAGCAGAAACGAAAGCCATCCTGCCGCGCAATGAAAAGACGGTCCACCCAGAAAAGCCATACTGTAAAGGGCAGACAGAGCAAAGGAAGAACTGTTGTAGGCAAGCCTGCAGTGCAGATTACCCAGTCCCCTCACCGCACCGTACTCCTCGATCCAGCGGATACTCTGGGCATGATAAAGTCCCGTGTCGTAGTGAATCATTCCCCGGGACGCGCCGTAGGCAAAAATAAAGAACAGGACGAGAACCGCACCGAAGACAAACCGGGAAAAAGTCTCCTCCGTGGAAAACACCATCAGACGTACCGTTTCTGCAAACGCCTTCCTGTTGACCAAAATAATCAGCGCACAGAGAACGCACAAAACCAAGTTCGCCGCCAGTCCCACACCCGAAAACAGACTGAAAAACTGCGCGTAAACCGTCACGCTGACAAGTCCGCACATAAAATAGGCATCCGCATTCAAGGTACAATAAGGAAGGTGCCGCGTGATGACACGCAGCACACCATATCCAATTATAAATGTAGTTATACCAATGTAAAGCCAAATAACAATTACTGACAGCATGTTTCTTTGTTTTTGTATTCCTCGCAGCTCATTCCTGCGGCTTCCTTCAGATCCGCCTCCATCATCATAGATACCAGCCCTTTGAAGTCAACCTTCCGTCTCCAGCCAAGCTCCTTCTCAGCCTTCGCACAGTTACCCCACAAAAATTCTACCTCGGCAGGACGGTAAAATTCAGGATTGACATCAACAAGCAGACGGCCGCTCTTCGCATCATATCCCTTCTCGTTAACGCCGGTTCCCTCCCAGCGGATCTGTATGCCAAGCTCCTCAAAAGCCGCCTCCACAAACTCCCTGACCGTATGCGTCTCGTTGGTGGCAAGCACATAATCGTCAGGCTTGTCCTGCTGCAGCATCAGCCACATACCTTCTATATAATCGCCCGCAAAGCCCCAGTCTCTCTTCGCGTTCATATTGCCCAGAGACAGCTTCTCCTGTTTTCCAGCAATCATATTCGCTATGGCAAGCGTAATCTTTCTCGTCACAAAATTCTCACCGCGTCTGGGTGACTCATGGTTGAACAAAATGCCGTTGCAGGCATACATGTTGTATGACTCCCTGTAATTTACTGTAATCCAGTACGAGTAGAGCTTCGCCACACCGTAAGGGCTCTTCGGGTAAAAAGGCGTCTTTTCGCTCTGGGGCGCCGTCTCCGGGATACCCCCGAAAAGTTCTGATGTGGAAGCCTGATAATATCTGCACGTCCCGCCGTTTACACGAATCGCCTCCAAAAGCTTCAGCGTGCTTACGCCCGTAGCCTCCGCCGTGTACTCAGGCACCTCAAAAGACACCCCTACATGGGACTGCGCCGCCAGATTATATACTTCCGTGGGACGGATCTCCGCAATCAGCCGCATGAGATTGCTGGAATCCGTGGTATCCGCATAATGCAGAAAAAATTTCACCTTGTGATAATCCGACGCGATCAGATGATCAATCCTTCCCGTATTGGCAATGCTGTGTCTGCGGATCAGACCGTGCACCTCATACCCCTTCTCCAGCAGGAACTCCGCCAGATAAGAGCCGTCCTGTCCTGTAATTCCCGTAATTAATGCTGTTTTCTGCATATTTTTCTTACCTTCCTATTCTCATCTGTCTGCACATTTTCTATTGACACCGCGAACATTCTCTCATAAAAACTCCCCGCTGTCAAAATTTCATACCGGCACCTGTGCGTTACTGTCCGAGATACTCGGCAATGGCATCGTGCCAGTCTGAAAACACAAAGTCAGATGTCATCTTTAACATATAATTATCCAGAATGGAATAGGCCGGACGCTTCACCGCCGCTCCATACTCCTCCGAAGTAATGGCTTCCACCACAGTCTTTTTTCCTGCCAGACGGAAAATTTCCTCCGTAAACTGTGCCCAGCTACAATCCCCCTCACATGTGGCATGGAACAGCCCATAGTTTTCCGTTGGCAGCAGATAAGTGACGGCTTTCGCAAGCTCTCTGGCACTGGTTGGCGAACCCACCTGGTCACACACCACCCGCACCTTGTCATGCGTCTCAGAAAGCCTCAGCATGGTCTTCACAAAATTCTTGCCATCCCCGTAAAGCCAGGCCGTGCGCAGGATAAAATGCCTGTCACTGAACTCTTTCACGAACTCTTCCCCGGCAAGCTTCGTCCTGCCGTATGCACCCTGCGGTCCTGTCGGATCGGTCTCTTTATAAGGTCTTTTCCCGTTTCCGTCAAACACATAATCCGTGGAAATATGCATGAGTTTTGCGCCCGTCTCGCCTGCCGCAATACTTAAGTTGCGTGCGCCTACAGCGTTGATCCGAAAAGCCAGATCCTCCTCCTGCTCACAGGCTTCCACTGCCGTGTACGCTGCACAGTTGATAATAGCATAAGGGTTGATCTCCCGGACAAATTTCATCACCTCATCAATCTTCGTAATATCCAGTTCCCCCACATCCGTATTGATCAATTCGTATTCCGTGCTCCCGGTATATTCCAGATTGACGGCCCGGCCCAGCTGCCCGTTACATCCTGTCACGATTATCTTCTTCATGTTAAGCTCATCCTTTCTCCAGATCCTCATCAGTCATACTTCCACCAGATTTACGTTATTTATTCTAACACATACAACGCCAAACATGCACATAATTTTTCAAAACAGCCAGTATTCACACAATGAAATTTTTATAAGGATAAAGAAAAACTAATTTTAAGATTTTTTTGTAGTGACTCCCCCTGCCCGTTATGATAAAATGTACGCGTTGACAAAGAGCAGTGCGCAGACGGCCCTGAGACAATACGGAATCGGGCACTCACTGCGATTACAATAAGGAGGATTTATACGAAGCATGAAAAGATTACAAGTTTTACTTCTCGTCGCTCTGTCTTCCACCCTGCTTCTTACCGGCTGCGGTGAGAAAAAGGAAGAAAAGCCGGAGGTGGAAGCGCCTGTCGTGGAACAGATCATCGACGATCCCCCTGAGGAAGAAGAGTCCCCGGAGGAAGCAGTGGAAGAGGAGACCAGTGAAGATGCACCTCCCTCGGATGGTATGGTTCGAAGCCGCATCACAAATGAGTGGGTCGATGAGGAGGTCAACAACACAAGGCCGCTCGCCATTATGACCCCCAACACAAAAACCGCTTCCCAATACGGCATTTCCGATGCAGATGTTCTGTATGAATGTAATGTGGAAGGAAGCATTACCCGTCTGATGTGGGTAATTCAGGACTGGCGCAATGCGGATAAGCTCGGCAACATCAGAAGCTGCCGCGACTACTATGTATACTGGGCTTTTGAGTGGGATGCCCTCTATGTCCATTTCGGTGGTCCCTTCTACATAGACGAGGTAATCAGCCGCACGGATCACATTGACGGCAAAACGAGCGGCAATTTCTTCCGGGATAAGAACGCGAAAAACGCAACCGACAATGCTTTCATAGATGCAGCCGGCGTCCTTGCCGATGTGGATCAGAAGGGGTATTCCCTCCAGATGCGTGACGGTTACGCAGATGAGCAGCACTACCGTTTCGCGCCCGCAAACGAGCCTAACACCCTTTCGCAGTACAGTGACGCAGTCACGGCAAACCGGGTGGACATGTCCCCCGCTTACCCTGTCACCAACTGCTACTTCGTCTACAACGGTGAAACAGGTCTCTACGAACGATTCCAGCATCTTTCCGGCTCCTCGGACGGACCACATACGGATCTGGCCAACGGAAAGCAGCTCGCCTTTAAGAATATCCTGATCCAGAACACCTACTACGAGGTGCGCGATGACAAAGGTTATCTGGCGTTCCGCTGCCATGACAACACAAGAGACGGCTGGTTTTTCACCAACGGCAAAGGCATTCATGTGAACTGGGAAAAATCTTCCGATTACGGCGCGACAAGATATTATGACGATGCCGGGAATGAAATCGAATTAAACACCGGCAAAACAATGGTGTGCATCGTGGAGGACGGCGACTCCTTCCTTGTGGATGACCAGGAAATAAAATAAATATCGCCGACCGGCTGTGCCGGCCAAAAAGGGAGCGCCCAAACCGGACGCTCCTCTTTCTATACTGTCTGTTTACTTAATAACAAAGATTTTCTCAATCGGCTTTCTCGTAAAGTAATTGCCTTTTCCTTTGATCGTAATCGTGGCAGTATTCGTACCGCTTCGTTTGATGTTCTTATCATACGTCAGCTCATAATCTTTGCCTTCCTTCAGCTTCCTGCCGTTCACCTTGATGGTCACCTTCGGCTTTAAGGATTTGTTCTTGAACGTCTGGAACGCAACGTCTTCGACATCCGTCTTAATGATCTCCGCCTGGTTGATCGTAAAGTTCAGCTCTCTTGACTTCTCGCTGTCTGAAGTCCAGCCCTTGCCTTTCGCCTTGACGGTCAGCACCGGCTGCTTACCGCTCACACCCTTGATGTCCTTGTTGTTCTTATAGCTTACACTGTAAGCCGTGTTGAGCTTCAGGTCAACAACCTTACCAGTCACTTTGTCACGGAAAGTAACTGCCGGTTTCAGTGCCTTGCCATTATAAGTCACGGGCGAAACATCAATACTGAGTTCATCCAGCTTTCTCGCCGTCACTGTGAACAGCTTCGGAATCTTCACGCTGCCGCTATAGTTGCCCCGGCCTTTGACTGTTGCCGTGACAGACGCTGCTCCGTTCTCCCATTTACCAATTTTGTAGGAAACCGTGTAATCACTGCCCGGCAGTTCCTTTATCTTCTCCGTGTCGCAGTTCATGAAGTTAAATTTCAGTTCCGGGCTCAGTTCATATCCCGTATAGGGAATTTCCAGAGAACCGTACTCCGTCTTCCCGGTGGTGTCAGTATTAATCAGCAGCCCGCTGTCCGCTTCCAAAGGTTCCCATGTGCCGTCCTGTTTCGCCTCAATATTCTTCTTGGACAGCTTCACATACGCAAAAGTACTTCTCTTACCCTTCTCCTTTTCACTGACTGTATTGCCACTGATCGTATTTCCACTGATCGTAAGCGCGCGCTTGTTGATCGTGAACGTGGCAGTCTTGGTACCCGCATAACTGCCTGTACCGATAATCCTGATAACAGCCTTACCCGCATTGATATTACTGCGATCCATGTACTCTACATAGTAACCATCTTTCTCTGCGTTTTTGCTGCTCTGTTCTACAAGCACTACGGCTTTCGAACCCGAACCGGCTTTTACCTCTAATTCAGGCTTCACGCCTTCCTGTGTGCTCTTCGTCGACAGCAGTATCGGATCACCCGTATAATAGAACTTGCCGTTCACGGTGATTTTCGCATTCGAAATCAAATGATCTTTGTCTACCACATGGAACGTTTTCTTCACGTCTCCCTCGTAGTTGGACTTTGCCTTGCCTGCGATCGTCACCTTATAAGTGCCCGCATCCTTTACCTTGGCCGTACCGCTTCCGTCAGACTTGGAATAAACGGTTTGCGCAGGTTCAAGAGGCTTTCCTTCCGCATCATGCGTACGCTCGATCTCCGTAATCTCATACTGACTCGCGGCCACTTTCTTCGTGCCATCCTTCACCGTGATCTTCAGTGACTGCGCGCTCGTCTTCTCCGCCAGATCTGCTACTGTAATCGCTTCTTCATCCAGCCCGCCCAGATCTCTCGGTCTGATGGCAAACGTAAACTTATCTGTGCCAGGCTTATTGTTGGGTCCTACAAGATCTACTGTTGTCCTTGTTCCCGTAAAGTTTCCTTTGCCGGTAATCTTCACCGTAGATACTTTGTTCGGGTTGATCGGAATATACTTTTCGACTTCCGTTCCGTCTTCTTGTTTTTCCAACACCTTGTACACATTCGCGTTCACATTGTTCGTGCAGGCGATCGTGTAATCTGTTCCTTTTGCCAGCGTAACTGTCTTTTTGTTGCCATTCTGCTCTGTGTACTCATATCTCACAGTGACCGAAGGCTCCACTTTCTTACCCGTATAATAATTTGCCGCCGCGTTAACGGTCACAAATATATTTCCCTGGTTCACAGGGCACTTCGCAATTGTGAAGTTCGCGGTGATCGATCCTTCCCTGTAACCGTTCGGATCATTCAATGCCTGATCTGTCGGGAGTACGACAAGCGTCGCCTTACCGATCTTCTTGTTGTTCTGGTAGTATACCTTATACAAATCTGGAGAAATCGCCTTAGTCGTATCTGTTATATCATCTGCAGTAGCATACAGACTTATCTTAGGCTCAATCTCTTTCTCCTTGCCCAGATAGTAAACTGCCTGTGACGCCTTGTCTGTTCTTATACCGCCCTTATCTGGATTATCAAACACCACTTTCAGCTTCTTCGCGCTGAATTCCTTTCTGGTATCCTCTTTGATATCAAACAAAATCTCTCTTGTGCCGGTGAATCTGTCACCCTTGGCAGTCAGCGTGATCTTTGCCTGACTCTCCGATGTGGTAATGTTCTTGTTATTCGCATAGGTTACTGTGTAATCCGCCGTCGTCAGCTTATACCCTTTATAGGACAATTCCACCGCCGGTGTTACATTCTTACCTGTATGGAACTGCTCAGGAACCGGCTTCTCGTCCGCCGGATCAGTGTTGATCGCTCCGTCCGCTTTCACCTGCACCAGATACTTTCCTGTCTCGTCCTTCGCGTCCAGGGCAATCTTGTCTGTTGATTCCCCAAAGACACTCTTAAATGTCGCACTGACAACCACGTTGCCGTTGGGCATAGTAAAGGTATCGGCCTTCGCCTCCGCTGTCTCCGCCGTGTAAGTGAGCACTGCCGCATTCGTCGTACCCTCTGCCGCCGCCCGGAACGCCACCGTACCGTTAGCGCTTGTAAATATGTCCGCACAGTTCTCAGCCGTAATGCTCGCGCCGGAAAGGGTCATGGTATCCAGATAATATCCCTCATCGGGTGTAACCGTCACGACCACTTTCTCACCACTGTTTGCCTTTACAACGCTGGTCTCCACACTGCCGTGCTCAATGCCTTCTGCAACGGTTACGTCATGAGTCCCGCAGAGGTAGAAGTCATCCATGGTACCCCAGATTCCGCTCGTGCCCACCTTGGACGCATGAATCTCCACACCGACTTTCAGGGAATCTCCTTCCTCCACCGCGATATCCGTAACCTCCGGCTCGCTCCAGTTCATCCATCCGTTTAAGGTAAAGGAAACCTGTTTGCGTGATTTCAGTTTATTATCCTTGTCATATACTTCCGCATATGCATAGTGCACATCTTCCGTGTCTGCACCGTCGCCCTGAGTATATCCGCCGAATGTGTAAATACCGGCTTCAGGATGCTCCACGATCTGGAATGTCCCCAGATCCGTGGCGGTCTCTGACCAGAAATGCATTGCGTAAACGCCGCTGCGTACATTTTCTTTCCAGTCCTTTTCGTTCGCGGAAATACCCTGTCCTGTCACTTCCCATCCCGTATGTGCGGTGCCATCCTGCTCAAATCCCGGGTTCACCAGAATATTGCTGAAAGATGTCCTCATGACTTTAATGGTCAGTGTCAGTTTATATTCTTTGCCCTCTTCTGTCACGGTTCCGTGTACGACGTACTCGCCAACCTTATCCGTATTGACTAAGTCAGTCTCCTCCCGGACCCAATTGACATCCAGCTCTTTCGTGGTCCCGTCATTATAAGTTGCCACAGCCTTCGGATATTCAAAAGTCTCGCCCAGTCCAACTTCCAACGGGTTCTTGTTTTTCGCAAAGCCGATGCTGGCAACAGACAGCTCCGCCACCGCACCAGTTCTGATCAGACTGTAAATCTTAGCCGTGGGAAGCGCCGTCCCGTCGAAGTCAAACCATGACTGGTTATCCACCGCACTACCGCCGTACCACTTGCCCGCGTCTTCCGGATCGTACTCCGACGCATAGCTGGACGCCCAGCCGGAGCCATATTTCTCCCACGCCTCCTGGTTCTGTTTTATCAGCTTCTCATCGGCGTTGCCATCCTCATCATATACATAATACGGGGAGATCCACGCCGGCTCCCAGTAGAATACGCCGATCGCCCTGCCGGCGCCTTCCTTTCCAACATTGTTGCTGTTTACGTTGTTTACAGCATTGATCACATCACGTATCTCATCCGCCTGCCCCTGCATGGAGATATCGTAATCCAGATCCTGCGTCGTTCTCGGCGCAGTATTCTCATGTCCGTCGCCATCTTCCCAGCTCGTCGTCCAGGACGTCTCCGCAACCATAACCTTCTTGCCATACTCACTGGCAATCTCAGTCAAAACGGTTTCCAGATTGGAAGTCGTTCCGTGCCAGAACGGATAGTAAGAGCTTGCGAACACGTCGTAATCGACTTTATACTTGTCCAGGTCTGCAGCCCATCCCTTGTAGTATCCGCCTTTTTCGGGATTCGTGAAGTGCAGCGCCACAAGACAATCAGGGTCAAATGTTCTTACCGCCCTGCTTCCCGCGTTGAAAATCTTCGCCATATTCTCTCTGGAATTTTCCCCGCAGATTGCATTGTTCGTCTCGTTGCCGACCTGTACCATCCCAACATTGACACCAGCAGCCCTAAGCGCATTCAGGCTATCCAATGTATAAGATTCAACCGCATTTTCCTTTTCTGCCAGGCTGAGCGCTTTCCATGCCTTGGGTGCCTGCTGCTTCGCCGGATCCGCCCAGAAATCCGAGTAGTGGAAGTCGATCAGGACTTTCATGCCGGCATCCGTCGCCAGCTTACCCATGATCTTTGCTTTCTCTAAATCGTTGTTGCCGCCGCCGTAACCCCTGCCGCTGCTGTCGTAAGGGTTGTTCCAGATACGGATACGCACCCAGTTCGTGCCGCCTTCACGCAAGTATCTGAAAAATGCCGCATCGGAAAGGGGCTTGCCGCCTTCATCTTTAAATACAGTGCCGCTCTCCTTAAGCGATATGTAGGATGAGAGGTCAGCGCCAGTGATGAAATCATCCGCCAAGGCAATTTTACTCACATTTACATCAGCATCGACCGCATCCTTAGGAACCAATGCGTTTATCGCTGCTTTCAGCTCGTTATAAGCTTTCTCAATTTCTTCATCTGTAGGAGCTGTTTTCGCAGGATCAGCTACTGCTTCAGCCGCTGCCTTCAACACCGCCTCCGCCGCGGTGAGCGCCGTCTGGAATGCATCCCAGCCTTTCCTGTAATCCTCTTTTTTCAGCTTCTTGGCATCGTCCACAAGCTTCTGCAGTTTTTCAATGGTGATCTTTTCTGCTTCCGCTGCATCCTCCGCCTCTTTGATCGAGTCATAAGCTTTTCCGTCCTTGATCGCAATACTGCCGCCTGCTGTCAGAGACACAAGTTGCGCATAAATGTCGGCGTTTTCCCAATAGCTCAGCTTAATCAGCCCGGTATCACTCTCAAGCGCGGTGTGGGTCACCTTGTCACCTGCTGTCACCGCCTTACCTGTCTGGATAATAAACCCGTCACCATCAGCGCCGTCATTTGCCTTAATCACTTTCACCGGTATGGAGTACCAGTTGACATAGCCCATGTTGACAGCCGCATCTGTCACCTCGTCAAACATGTAAGCCGCATAATTCCACGTTCCCTGTGAAAGTGCAAGCTCTTCTTTAGTGGACGCAATTTTATTCTTATCCCATGTCGACATATACAGATGATACTTTTCTGTATCCGAATCCGTATATTCCTTCAGTGCATCGGAATAGAAATACAGGGTAACCGCCTCATCGACTAACGGCTCCATATGATCCGCCGCATTAACCAAAGCGATATACGCTGCCCTGATGTCATCGCTCGCATAGCTGTCACCATTCGCGTTGTTGTCACTTACGGCTTTGTCTGCCTGCGCTTTCGCCGTACTGAATGCCGTCCATGTTTCCGGCGTGTAATATGACTCACCGTTCTCAACGATTTTTGTTATTTTCTCCGAAGAGATTAAATCCTTCAGTTGTAATAACGTTACCTTTTCCGCCAGTTCAAACGAAGCGTAAAATTCACCGTCCTTATAATAAGGCCTGCCTGCAAAAACCGGAGTAAATCCTAATTTCCAGCTTTCACTCTCTGTCGGTACTTCATCCACCAGATCCTTCACGTAACTATACGTGCCGTCACCCTTCTTTTCAAATAATCCGGCTATCTTCTTTTCTTTCTTAAACTTTGACGGAGCAGAAAACGTCAGAGAATACCAGTTTTCATGTCCCGTTACCGGCTGCAGATCATACACAGGATTCCCATAGCTGTCTTCTCCCGACGAAGTCAGTTCTGTAACACTGCCGTCCTTCTCATTTACAACTGACAGCACTTGCGCTGCCGAATTTTCGTCCAGTTGGATCGCCGGTACGGTCTCCTCACTGTATACATAGAAAGTAACGTTACGCATAATCTGCGCGGTCTTTTCACCTTCATATCCTATGCCGCCCTTGATCGCAAACGTATCGGCTGCACCAGATGCCAGTTTGCCATAAATCTCCGAATGATCTATTTCATCATACGTATCTAACGGAACCTTCTGCTCATCATTTGTCGAGGTACCCGCAGTCTTGGTATAAATCTGAAAACCCGCATTGGTTCCTCCGTTCATAAATGAAAGAGGAATGCTGTACCAGCCCATATAGCCAGACACCTCCGTCATCTTATATGTTTTGCCGTTGCTTCCCACATTCCAGTCAGCAGCATCCGCCGTGGTCGTCAGATTCTTCTTGTCTGTGCTTTCATCCCAGCAGAACAGACCGATCTCGTCTTCCGTATCAGCAATGTAATAGTAAAATGTCACATCCGCACTCAATGACACCAACGCCTTCATCGCGTCCTGCAGATCGTTGTAGGCTTTCGTGATTGCATCATTTGTAAAATTCTCAGCCTGAGATTTATTGTCATCTGCCGCTTTCTGCGCGGCTGTCAGCGCTGCGCTAAAAACTGTCCAGGTCGGTTCCGTATAGCCATCCGCGCCTTTATCCATGATTTTCTTAAGTTCCTCTGACGCCAGAAGCGCATTGAGCTGCCCAAGCGTTATAGCCCCAACTTCATCCATAGAGGCATAGAAGCTGAGCTTAGAAGTATTCCCTTCGCCATGCTCATACTCGCAATAATTTCTGCCCGCAAATACGGGGGTAAAATCAGCCTCCCAGGCATTATTTGTAGATCCGTTCACCAGATCCTTCGCCCATGTATACCCTGTCTCTGTCTTGTAATAAAGTTTGCAGACTGTCCCGCCGCCCAGAGTAATCGAACCTGGCACAGCAAATGCCAGAGAATACCAGTTCTCCTTGCCCGCCACCGGCTCTAATTCGTATACGTTGGCGTTATCTGCTGTTCCAGAATTAGTAAGCGTAGTAATACTTCCATCTTCCTCGTTAACTTTGGCTAATGAACCTTCACTCAGCCAAATCGCCGGCACTATCTCTTCGCTAAGTACATAGAACGTCACATTACGCATAATGGCAGCGGCCTTGTCCAGCCCTGTCGCCTCATCGGTTCCACTATAATTTTTCCCATTCTTATATGCACACGTTTCGTTTGTACCGTCCGCTAATTTCCCATATATATCAGTATTATCACTTCCTCCATATTTTCCATCAGGAACAGGCGCACTGGTATCACTGCTTACAAAAATCTGAAATCCCGAGTCAGCGCCGCCCTCCGAAATTGTCATGGGAATACTGTACCAGCCTTCATAGCCTGTTACTGGTGTAAATAAATACGCCTTATTACTGGTATATACATTCCAAGTGGCTTCTTCTGCGGTCGTAGAAATATTGCTCCCCCAATAGTACAGGCCGATCTCATCATCCGTCTCCCCGGCATAGTAATAGAAGGTTGCATTCACATCCGTTGACGATGACTGAAGCGCATCCATTGCTTTTTTCAGCGCAAGATAAGCCTGCATAATCTCCAGGGCTTTTGTCTCATCTGTGGCACCGCCCTCCACCAGACTCTGTGCCGCGGACTTTTTCTCCGCAAATACAGACCATGTTTCTGCCGTATAGTCAGCTTCCGTTTTGCTGCCTGCCTCTGTAAGAAGCGCATTCAAATCTGTGAGTGTGTAGGTTACAAACTCTATATTATCTAAGTTTAATTGCTCTTCACGATCTGTTCCAATTTTTCCTGATATAGTAATCTTAACATTTACTTCTGTTTGCTCACTCGGAACCTCTACCTGAAAAGGATCCGTTGTGATATCATTCCATTTTTCCCAGCCATCACATTCTCCCAGACTTTGCGTTGCCAGCGTGTCAATGACAGTTGTAAATTCTTCGTCTGTCTCATCTGTCTGTTTTACGCGTTCTACCTCCAAAGTAATCTGGTCTTTTGCGTAGATACCGCCGGCGTCTAAAGCAACCAAATAAACCCCCGGTTCCATGTTTTGAACCACCTGGCTGACAGATATTTCTGTTTCTTCACTATTTTTATAAATATAGAGCGAATTGTTTCCATGCTCGCTGTCAATCGTTTTTGTTTTAAACCCGTTTCCATCGTTTCCAGTAAAATCCGGGGTGAATTTCCACGAATTCGGCACCCATACGTTGCCAACCTGCACAAATTCCCCTTCAAAATCCCCATTCACAAGTGTCCCATACTCGGCACGCGCACTCTTTAACGCACTCACCTCTTCATCATCTTTCTTGATGATCGTCTTGTCGTCTTCCTCTGCCTCATCTTCCGCATCGGGATCTTTCACGTCCTCATCCCCGGCCTCTGCATCGGAATCTTCCAGCCCGCCGTTCCCGGTGCCCTCTTCGTCAGAGTCTTCCATATCCCCGTTTTCGTCAGAGCCACTGTTGCCGCTGCCCTCACTGTCACCGGGCTGTGTCGCATCGTCACCCGTCTGCGTATTGTTATCCGCGTCTTCCTGATTAGATCCATCGCCGTCTGTGCCGTTTTCATCATCCGTCACAGCGCCGTCGGCAGGGTTCTGGATTGTGTCCTTACTGTCATCCACATCATCCGTCAGCCCACCCCCTTCGTTTTCCACGTCCGGCTCTGCCGCATACGCAGTCATGCCGGAAATGGCTGATCCAGACAGGATCATTGCCGCGCTTAGGACGCCGCAAAAAATTCTTCGCAAATACTGTCTTGTCTGTTTCCTCATCCTTTCCCTCCCATTCTTTACTTTTTACCCGCCTATACCTTCAAAAGCGCCGCGCAATGTTGCGCAAACGGTTGCGCTAATGCTTATCTTTATTATATAAAAGGAATGTCTTTTTCGCAAGCAACATTGTCCCGTAGTATTTACCAATCTTGCCGACTCTTTTTTATGAAAAAAGAACAAACAAAAAGACCGGCCCCGAAAAGCCAGCCTTTTCCACCATGATGAAATATTTATCCACTGCCCGCAGGATTATATCATCCATGCTTTGCATCCTGTACAATCCAGATCCCATCCTCCCCATAAGGCTGAATCATTCTCACAGAAGCACTCCCGCCGGCTGTCGGAAAAGAAATGGTCACTTCCACACTGCCGTCCTCCTGTCTGCTTCCCGCATCCATCCGCACACCCTTTTCCTCCGTCGATAAATTCAGAAGAAATCCGGCCGCCGTCTCCGGCGCAAACAGATCCCGGTAATACACGCTCTCTCTGTTCTGCAATGCATGTTCATTCAGTGCCTCCCCCAGGCCATTCTCCCGATAGTCGATGGGCGTACTGTTAATGCCTGCACCGTATGCCGCTTCAAATCTTTCGCCGTCGGAAATACTGCTCAGATAGTCCATGGCGCTTTCATCTACCCGGTAAGCATCCCCCTCGCGCACCCATGCCAGATGCTCCTGCCACACTGTCACGTGGGGATCCGATGTCCACGCATAGTACAAAATAACCGTGTCCTCCTCCGTGCATGCCACGATGCGGTAACCATTCTCGCTGTCCCACGGCCATGGGCTTGACCAGCCGAAGCTGTAAGTCCCATCCCCTCCGCTCAAAAGCTCCTCGGCTATCAGATACTCCCGGCTCTGCGCGGTACTAAGCTCCGCAATCGCATTTCCGTCCCTGTCACAGACAGCTTTCGCCCACGCATTCGCAGCCCTCCAAAGTTCCTCATTTTCCACTTCCGCAGCCTCCACGTCCGATGTCTGCGGATCGGTGCCGAGAATCACTGCCGCCACCATAACGACTGCCAATGCAATTCCTGTCAGAACAGGCTTCGGTCTGCGCCAGCGCATCACATTGTGAATCCGCGCCTTCGTGTCACCCTCCCCGAAAGCCAGCGGCGTGCCGCCGGGAAAAAACCTGCCTGTAGCCAGATTCAGCAGGGAAGTCGAATAATCCGCCCGGACATCCCGCTCCATCCTTCGCATAACCGCCTCGTCACAAGACATCTCCATATCCTTCCCGGACAGATAATAAGCTGCCCAGACCAGCAGATGAAACCAGTAAACCGCCAGCGCAAAAAAAGAAAGCAAACGTACGATATGGTCGCCCCTTCGGATATGCGTCCTCTCATGCAGGATAATATAATCCATCTCCTTTTCCTGCAAAGAAGAAGGCAGATAAATCCGGGGCCGGATCACCCCGATCACAAAAGGCGTAGGCACATAGTCCGACAAATAAATATTGTCCCGAAGCCGCACCGCGCCTTTCAGCCTGCGCGATAAATGAAACAGGCTGACCGCCCCATATAACAGCATGACCGCAATTCCTGCTGTCCAGACGTGCACTGCCGCCCACAGGATCACTCCTATATGCCCTTGCAGACGTATTTCCTGCTCTCCCTGCACGATACCCGGCATCGTTTCTTCGCTCTGTAAAAGCGGATTTTCCAGCGCCGCGCCGTCTCTCTGCGCCTCCGTAGTAACCTCCGCTTCTACCGCCTGCCGCTGTCCGACATCCACCTCCCCGAATATTCCCATCCAGGAACAGGCGGACACAAATGTAAACGGGCACAAGAGCCGATAAAGTACGATCCCCCACAACAAGTAACTGCACACCTTTGGCGCACGCCTGAGTAACAGCCGAAGCAGCAGAATCGCCAGAATAATCCCGCCCGCAATCATGCTGCGATACAGCGTTTCCAAAAACATCTGCCTTCCCCCGCTTATGAGCACAATGTCATTAAATTTCCCATTTCCCCCTAACTGAAAGAACATCCTCACGCCTTTAAAGAGCATCTCCGCCCATTCCTTCATCTCCGTCCCTCCTATCTCTTCGCCGGATGCACCCCTACTTCTCCCGGTTTTTCTCTATGATCTCCCTCAACTCTCCGATCTCCTTCTCCGACAGCTTATTCCTCGCTGTAAAAGCCGCCAGAAACTTCGGCAGGGAACCGCTGAACAGCTCATCCACAAACTGCTCGCTCTGCATGGCGCGAAACTCTTCCCTGCCCACAAGGGAAGTCACCGTCCCATTCTCGTTCCGAAAAAGTTCCCTGTCGCAGACCCTGCGCAGAATCGTATAAGTCGTCGACTTCTTCCAGTTTAATTCTTTCTCACATAGTTTTACCAGTTCCCCCGACGAAATCGGTTCATTGTCCCAGATTAGATTTGCAAAGCGTGTTTCTACCTCTCCTAATTTGTACTCCGCCATCTCTGCTCCCTTTCCGCATTCGCGTGATCGGCTGTCACACATGCCTGTAAATTTATTTTGTTTCTCGGTCTACTATGTGTAGACTATATAAAAAGTCTACACGCAGTAGACCATTTTGTCAAGCCTATTATTCACTCTCTTGCTTATCGCACAAAAAAAGAAGTGTCTTTTCAACACTTCTCTCAGAGGCGCAGACCGGATTTGAACCCGACCATAAAACATATTGAGAATAGCCTATTTACAGAAAGCCGCTTAAACACTGATGTTGCAAATATATCATAATAGACCAAACTACCACAAAATACCAAGAAATACACTATTATATATGACTATGCAACATGAAATGCAACACGAATCAGCCAATCATTTTATCGAATTTTTATACAACATTTGTTTCAAATTTTCCCCATTTACATCATAAAATCGCCGCTGTATTTCTTGCTTAAAAGATTACAGAAATAGTACCATTTATCAAAGATTGCTGCAACAATTTTTGTCCATTAAAAACATCTTATATAGTGCCGAGCAGGAATATATTATTCCCCGTCGCCATCTGCTGAATTTCTCCCTCTCTCACTACTGCCTCCGTGATCTGCTTTCCGTCCAGATACAGCTTGGTAACCATGGTTTGTCTGTTACTTCCCAAGCCGCCGGTTATTCCCTCGGCGGTATCAACATATTTATTTCCCGCGCCGGAACCGCCAGAAGAACTTTTTCCGAAAAACGATTCTGTAAATGACTTAAAAGCATTCGCTACTACCTTTAACTTCTCCAACAAGGCATTAAGCATTTTCAAAAGAGGATTAAGTACATTTATAAGTCCCTGGCCGATGGTTGCCTTAAGTCTCTCAATCTGCAATTTCAGGATCCTTGTCTGGTTCGCCCAACTGTCCTGTGTACGGATAAAGTCACCAGAAGCGCCGGACAGTTTTTCAGTAACAAACTGATACCGCAATGCGACTTTTTCTAGCTCAGTCATTTTACTTACGGTTTTTCCTATCCCCTTTGCCATTGCATAGGAATTAAGGGCATTTTCCGTCATGACAACGCCAAGGTCTTTTAGAGTCTCCGTTTCTCCTGTAAAAACGGATTTCAGCTTTGTGTAGGCCTCGTCCTGGGATATGTTATAGAAGGATGCAACATCACCGGCCAGCTGCGTAAGCGTAGTTGACATTCCAAAAGCTGCATCTTCCGCAAACCCAAATGATTTCGCCATTGCCCCGAACGTTCCGGCATACCGTTTCGCCATTGTCTCTGACAAACCCGCAGACTTTGCGACGTTTATGGCAAATTCATTTATCTTGTCCGACATGGTAGTAAAGGTCACATCCACTACGTTCTGTACTTCTTCCAGATCGGAACCCAGCTCCGTCATGGAGCCTGCCAGACCCGCAACTTTCCGCACAGTAATAACAGACGCGACCGCCGCGCCAGCCAGACCCTGCCCGATGCCGGAACCAAGTTCCTTCATTTTTCCCTTTAATGCGGCAATATCCCGCTTAAGCCCCTTTGTCTCGATTGCCGTATTGATTCTGATACTGCCGTCATACTGTGCCATAACATCACCCCAAAAGCAAAAAAGATGCCAACAGATACAGTCTCCCGTATCCATTGGCACCGCTTTGCCGTCCACTTATGCCCATTCATAAGCCTCTTATTCTTTTTACGATCTTCTTTCTCACTTCCAGAATAATGATATCGCCCTCCCTGTCCCGCTTCACCTCTGCGTTATTGCCGTGGGAGATAACTTCTGAGACTGCCCGCCCGATCTCCGCATCCTTCCGCTGGCTCCAATCCGTCACAGCCATTTACCTCCTCCGCGCCGGCTTTTTATGATCCTGCGGCTGGTATTTGGCCATGCGTGCCTTACCCGCCTTTTCCTGCGTCTCCAGCTTGCGATTAAACAGCTTCTCATATGATAGAATTGCTATATGAGGTGATTAAATGACTGTTGGAGAAAAAATAAAAAGTATTAGAAAACTAAAAAAAATTTCACAACAAGAATTGGGAAATATGCTTGGAGTTTCTCAAGCAATGATTGCACAATATGAAAACGGAAAACGTATTCCAAAAATAGAAACTTTGATAAAAATAGCAGAAGCCTTAGATTGTGAAGTTTCTGATATTAACGAAAATATTATAGTTCATCGCCATACTGTTAGATTTGAACCCGCTCCAGAAAATATCGAACAATACAAAAAAAATTCAGAAGCAGAGAAACTAATTCAAAAAAAGCTTTGGGTGAAATTATTTCGGAGGGTGATCAAGAAAAAATTGATGATTATATCGAACATAAAAGTAAGGTTCTTCCTCGTTTTCGTGAAAGCCTTGAAAAATTTTCAGATGTAGTTGATGCGTGGGGCGAAAACGTTTTAATTGATAGATATAGAAGGTTGAATAGTGATGGTAAAAATGAAGCAATAAAACGTATAGATGAACTAACAGAAATCCCTCGCTATATTAACCCCGACACCCCACCCCAAGAATAACCCTCTGGCCACAAAGGAGACCACCATGCCAAGAATAAAACCATCACCCGAAGAAGACAGAAACCGCATAATACGGGCAATCATAGTCGGAAATCAGGAAAGATACGCCATATCTGATGAATCTATCGCAAAATATCTCCATATGAGCCTTGCAACCTTCAAAAAGAAAAAGGTGCGTCCCGTGAGCTTTGACTTAATGGATATCCATGCACTTGCCCGGTACCTGAAATTTACCCCTGTGCAGGCAGCAAGTATTGCCCTTGGACGAAATATCACAGCTAAGGAAGTGAAGGATTTTATCTTGATGTAGGATATTTGTGCGGTTACTCGGATCCCTACAAGTATAATAAACATTAGCCACTCTGCAAAAACGTACAGCGCAATAATTACGGAGTATATATGAATGATAAACTCACAGCAATAGGAAAATATAACGAAGATTTTAACAACTATTTGCCATATAACATAAAGTCTTCTAACATATTTCAGTCAAGCGGTTTAGAGAAGCATATTATCAAAAGGCACCCTGACTGTTTGAAATATATTGGATTCATACCTCAAATTATTGCTAATCCTGACTATATCGGCATAAATCCAAATGAAAAAGTTACAAGTTTCGAATTGGTAAAGTGTATTTCTGAGAACGTGCAGATTGGCATAAAACTGGATGCAAAAGACAATTATTTATATGTCGCCACTCTTCATACGATCACAGACTCCAAACTCAAAGTTACTTTTCACACCCACGCCAGGATTCCAGCCAAACATGAAATAAGCCGGTGCT
>OFGL01001005.1_pt1 | contig 19340 bp, 18 predicted proteins | sample 1521801 | NCBI WGS metagenome assembly OFGL01 (sample SAMEA3504085, study PRJEB24116) | mouse gut metagenome | biome: mouse gut; feature: mouse-associated habitat; material: faeces | place: Denmark | collected 2011 | reverse complement strand
CCCCCAGCGCAGATTTGTCCACCTTGTAGAAGTTGGCCTTATTGTCCAGAATATCCTCCAAGCCAAACTTCCGGGCACATCACTGGATCGTTGAGGTTACGCACTCTTTTTTCAATCGATTCCGCAAACTCCTGGTCCGCTATGAAAAGAAGGCTGCCAATTACATGGCCCTGCTTCAATTTGCCTGTGCTGTCATTGTCTGGCGTAAGCTTTTTCACGTCTATCGCTAATTTCGGGATAGGCTCTTAGTTTTTATACTGCTCCATATTGATTTTTGCAGATTCTAATCAAAACATCCTCTACATCTTTTCCAATATCACGTTTCGATAGATCAACCCATTGCCCGCAGTAGAACCATAGATGCCCGCATAAAAAAGCAATTGCAGGGTATCCTCCGTTTTCGGCGTCCTGAATGTCCACTCATATCCATCCATTACCTGGTAATAGTTGAGATCAAACAATCGGTTGCTTGTTCTTTCTTCCTTCGTCCGATTATAAAGCGTCAGCGCCACACCATCCGGACTCCCTTCCACGACATCCACACAGTCAAACGTTACCCTATACACAGAATCTGCTTCTAATGGAATCGTTGCATAGCGGTAATTGTTTGACGAATCAGACGCCAGCACAATGTCCCCCTGCTCACTGACTATGGGTGCCTCTTCCCGCGCATGATTTGCAATCGCCTGTTCTGTCCCCAATTTTTTATATTTATCCCCCCCTAAAGAACTTGGATTTATCATAAAGAGTACAATATCCGGCCTTGTCCACTCCGCATATTCCGCAATCGAGCACTCTGTGAAGTGCCGGGGATCAATTACGTCTACCTCTTGAAAAACTGTAGAAAAATACGACTGCAATGGGAGGGTAAAAGAATCCTTCAGAATCAGCAGCCGCAGTTCAGAGGGAGCCTCTAAATTTCTGTGCTGCACCAGCGGATAATCTCCGCCAATATATACGCAGTAGGGATTGTATCCAAAAAGGTCCCTCTGCTCAATATACTGTGTGCGAATATTCGCCGCAGAAAAATCTCCGCAATGCAGCTCGCCATGTTTGGGAATGCTGCATGACATGCCGGTTTCAAATCGCGGTGTATACCATATGAGGGGGTCTGTCCCGCCAAAAAACTGTCCCACCCGCTTCCCCCAGGATCCCAGGAACCAGTCCTCCTTCTCGTGCCTCTCCCACATCTCCCACTGGGCGTATTCCATATCGATATTGCCCTCCGGAAACTGTATCTGGAGTTCTGCCATAATCTCACGGAAGGCGACAAACGCCCCCTCCGGGTTCCAATGGTGGTCTGTTTTATAGAAATATTGCTGTATCATTTCCGACGTCTGGCTCAATTGCGGCCGCATATCCAAGGCATTTACACCGGCAGCATTCAGGCAGGACAGCAAATGATCCGTATTCTGATTTGCACAAGCCGTCACTCCTTCTGGATAGAAGTTCCCATCCAAATCACTTTTATACGGCAGCTGAACATAGAGAAACGGAATGTCCTCATACTCCTCCAGGTATTTTGCAAAGCCCTCAATACTTGCAGCCAACTCTGTCACATCAACATCGCTGACTATGCCGGTCAGCATCCCATTCGTACCCCGAACGACTTTGTTGAGTACCCGCCGGCCAGTCAATCTGGCAAACAGCCCGTTCACGTTTACAAAGCCACTCTTCCCTGCAAAGTTATCCGAGGAATATCCTGACTCAACCGTATTCACAAACTCCTCAAACGTAAGTTCATGCCGCGCCAATGCTGTTAAAGGTTCCCCGACTATCTTGGCATTTACAGCTGACAGCAATATGAGCAGCGCCAGCGCCGCAATCAACGGCAGTTTTATCCGGCATCCCCTCTTTTGACTTGACATCTTCTGCGTCCTTCCTTTAAAAGTTAAAGTAAATAAACGGGTTGTGGGCATTCATCACCAGGCAGGAAACACCCACTAGAAACAAAAGCAGCTGGATCACCTCAGCACCCTGGTCCCACAGCGCCTCCGCTCTTTGGTGAGGGATTTTCTTTCTGCACCACTGCAGCAGGGATGTGGAACACAAAATTCCTGCCGCCAAAATCATCCCATACTCCCGCAAATAAAAGCGGAAGGCGGAATCCGTCAATAGGTTTCCTCCCAGCCCCAACATGGCTTTCACATATGTAACGCCAGTCAGAAATCCCTCCGCCCGGAAGAAGACCCAACCGAAAAGCACCACCAACAGGGTAAAAACCTGATACAATGCCGCTATTCCGTTTTTCTTCTGTAACCGCTGCGGCAGAGAGAATAATTTCTCGATCACGATTACCGTCCCATGGAGCATTCCCCAAAAAATAAAGTTCCAGCTCGCTCCGTGCCATGCGCCTGTAGCCAGCCACACCACAGCCAAATTGAAGACCAATCTCCATTTCGACTTAACACGGGAGCCTCCCAAAGGAAAATACAAGTAATCCCGGAACCAGCTTCCCAGCGAGATATGCCACCGTCTCCAGAAGTCCGTCATGGTTTTTGACATATAGGGGTGGTTAAAGTTTTCCAGGAAACGGAATCCAAACATGCGTCCCATGCCAATCGCCATCTCAGAATATCCGCTGAAGTCAAAATAAATTTGCAATGCGTAGCATACTGCTCCCAGCCACGCCATGGCTATGCTCAATTCTTCCATACGAAACGCCGCATCAGCCACTTCGGCAAGAATATTTGCCAAAAGGATTTTCTTGTTGAAGCCATAGAGAAAGCGAAGCATTCCCCCTGAAAATGTATCCCATGTGATCTCCCGACGCTCCATTTGATCCATGACGGTGGTATAGCGGACAATCGGCCCGGCAATCAGCTGAGGAAACAGGGAAATATACAGCCCCAAATACCCCAAATTCTTCTGCGCCGGTGTTCCGCGATACACATCAATCACGTAACTCATCGCCTGAAATGTGAAGAAGGAGATGCCGATAGGGAGCACAAAGCTGGTTTGAGGGATCGTATCCTGCACCACCGGGAATATCTCGCGCATATTTTTGGTTACAAAGTTCATATACTTAAACACGAACAGAATGCCCAGATTGATGAATACTGTCAGCGCCAGAAATCCTTTTTGCGCGGAACGCTTTGCGTACAGCTCTTCAATTCGGAGTGCGGCAAAGTAATTAAACACGATAGAGAACATCATCGCCAGAACAAAAGTCGGCTCACCCCACGCATAGAAAAACAGGCTCGCCAATAAAAGCCAATAGTTTCTGGCTCTGTGCGGCAGGAAAAAATATATGCCAAGGGTGACTGGGAAGAAAAACAATAAAAATTCCAGGCTGGTAAAAAGCATACGGATAGAACTCCTCTGAATTAATTCGACAACCCTCATTATTTTCTGATATATAACATATATCAGAAAATAGGGGGGTACCCCCCTATTTTCTCGTCATTCATTATTCACTTCTTAAGTCCAAAAAGCAGAAAAGCGCTTTCCAAAATAGTTTAAGACAGTGTAAAGACACATTCCCACCAGCATTGCCGCATTTTCCTGCCAAGCCTGCGTCTGCCCGCGCAGCAAAACGGCTATAGCAAACCATCTGCGATTACGTAACAGACCGTTGCATTCCACTATGACAATTTCAGAATCTCCTCATAGACGCGCTTACAATTATTTTGGTCCGAAAAAGGAAATGTCGCGTCAATTCTCTCCCTATATACCTCCTTCAATTCGCACCCATTTCTCATGTATTCAATTATCCGATCCACAAGCGCCTCTACAGAGCACTCTATCTCGCCAAAGCCGTCTCTCTCATAATCAAAGTATCCCTTTTCATAGGTATGCGCCCCAGAAAAGAACTCTTCTTTATCTGTCTGGTAATAGATAACAGGCTTTCTCAGATATGCAAAGTCAAATGCTACCGAAGAATAATCTGTAACCAGCAAATCGCTCTCAGCAAAAACCGTCCGATACGCTACGTTCTGTTCCAGCAGCTGCAATCTGTGGTCGCTGTTCATGCTGTCCTTTGCACAGATCATGTTGGGATGATGCATGAATGCAATCGTATATCCCAGCTCTTGCGCGCAATCAAATAGCCGCTGGCAATTCAGCAGCTCATGGTACATGGCAAAATAGCGGCTCTCACAATATCCGGGCTTTAATTCTCTCTTTCCGGTTCTCGGATCTATTCCTGTCACCAAATACGCTCTCCAGGTTGGCATAATGGCGATTTGCTTTTTTTCCTGACGGTATAGCCTGTCATAGCGGGGAAAACCCGTTAGTTTTACCACATCTGAACTGTAATCATATTTGCCCTTCAAAATGGACTCATACTCTGGAGCAGTTGTTGTGACAAATAGCTTTATATTTTTGCTAAACCGGTTAAGCCAACCAGACAGGTCGTCTTTCGTAACTCCATGCTGCAAGAACACAAATTTTTGTGATTGTGACAAATCACGATAAAATTCAGAATATTTTTGGAAAGGATGAAAAATGTACTCCTCTGCCTGGGAAGAGATTATACAATCCGCCAGTAAGTATAAAGTTTTGTATTGTTTTCCAAGGAATGGAATCACCTTTCCATACTTTTGCAGCCGTTGATAATCTGGACTCTCCGGCGAAACAGCAAAGTATGCCTTCACATCTCTCCGCAAATTCTTTCCTACATACTGGAAAAACGCCTCTCCATTATCATCCGCCTGGCTGACTCGATCACTGATGAGCCATATCTTTTTGTGTTGAAACAGACTGAATACAAACGTCAGCAGACGGGCGAAAACTGCCTTTCGTCCGCCGCCATCATTTCTTTTCCACAGTTCTCGCAGATATGCGTATTCCCTCTGCAAACGCCCCTTTCTTCCGCATTTCTGCACAACAAGCCGGGATTGAGCCGCCGTCAGAACATACCCTTCGTGATAATAATAGGAATGCCGGTATCGGGTGGATACGGGGCAATATTTCCCATACACAAGCCTGTTTCGATTGATCCGCCTGCCGTCCACTTCGCAAAACAGAGATATTACATACTTCTCGACCGTCGGATCAATGGGAACCTCACATTGAAATCCATATGCAAAATAAATCGGCTCGTTCAGCGCCGTCCGGTCCATTCCCCTGTCCACCGGGACGCAGGGCACTTTTTCTCCGTTGACCTCCAAATAAATTTGTACATCGCCATAATCTTCTGCTATCAGCACGATATAGCCTTCCAGGCGAATGGCGTCCGAAGTAATGGAGATAAAGTTCAAATGGGTCTTATTCGTGTTCAGATAACAAATGCAGGTATTTTGATAATGCAGCAGAGCAGTATTGCGCCCCCACATCCTGTCTGCATCTTTTCCGTATTTCTTCTTCAGGATAAAGGCCTTGTGCTCAACCTGAATATCCTTCTGCGCCATAATAACGTCGTCATCAAAATATTTCAGGAGAGAAAAGAGAAGTGTTTTATATGCAGATATATCCTCTTCTGCCATAACTGTGTCCGGGATATACTCCTGCTTCACACGCCATTGGAGATCATACATTAAAGAGAACTGTATAAATTTGGGGATATATCCCATCTCTTCCTGACAGAATGACAGTATCGATGCAGTAAACCCTTTAAGATACGGCATATACCATTTGATGTTATTTTCAGAGCTTTGAATTGCGGAAGCCGCTCCTACTGTCCGTTTACGGTAGTAATAAGAATTCCCCCTTGCAACTCCAAGCGTCATTTTCCGCACAAGAATCTTCAGGATTTCCTTTCCATCTTCGCAATAAGCAAGCTCCGGATCAAAATGCATGCCGCATGCCGCTTCCGCCTTGATAAAGGCCGAAGAGCAGCTCAGCTGAACGGTCTTCCAATCCTGCAGCAGATTAATGACGCGCGAGCCCTTCTGGAACTTTGCATTTTGCCTGTGTGCTCCAGAAGCCCCATCAAAAAAGAACATGGGAATTGTGACGACATCTGTTTCCTCTTCATGGTTCCTGAAAAATTTGTGAACAACAGACATGACCCTGCTGCCCAATTTATCGTCCGAATCCAAGAAATTGACGAATCGCCCCTGAACGTGTTTCAGGCCCTCATTTCTGGCTGATGAAACGCCTCCATTTTCCTTGTGAATGACGGTTATATTTTCCGGATACTGCTCGGCATACTCATCACAAATAGCCCCACTTCCATCGGTGGAGCCGTCATCAACCATAATCAGCTGTATTTTTTCGAATCCAAAATCCTGTACAATCAGGCTCTCTACGGCCTCTTTCAGAAATGGCTCCACATTGTAAACCGCCATGACTACCGAAAATTCAAAAGGATAATCTATCATCTCCGGCATTCTCGTATCTCCTTTTTCTAGTTCATTAAAATAAGACAGAATATAAAAATTGCACTATTTTCAAAAAAGGAAAACTATTCCAAATTAATGGCACTAAACAAAAAGCTTTCCGCGAAAACCTCCTTTTAATGATATTACCTTTTTGCCAAGATTCCGTATCAACTTTTGGTATCATACCACAAGCAATACGGAAATGCAAGTAATGACCCCACTTTTTGCGCATTGATTTGTACAAAAAACGGCAGCAACAGTTACATCTTCTTTTACATTTCCTTCTTTTTTGTCCCAGGCTCCTCCGCTCACATTGCATGTATCCCCTTTGCAAAACATCCCCTAAATATTCTATCATATTATATATTCCGTCTTATCCAAAACGCCAAAAATCTCGGCCCGCGCCACCCAATTCGGGCCGGAATCCAGCGCAGCGAATCCTGTCCGAACGCGAAGAAATTCCCATCACAGCGCAGTTTTCGCCGCGAGGCGGAAACAGAGCGGTGATGGGAATTTCTGAACTGGTGACCCGTCGGGGATTTGAACCCCGGACCCACTGCTTAAAAGGCAGTTGCTCTGCCGGCTGAGCTAACGGGTCATATGGCTGGGATGGCTGGACTCGAACCAGCGGATGCGGGAGTCAAAGTCCCGTGCCTTACCACTTGGCGACACCCCAATATCTGTCGTTTCAGTGGAAAACGGAGGATTGGGATTTTATCTCCCAATCCCCCGCCTAGTCTGGGGTGGGTAAAGGGACTCGAACCCTCGACACCCGGAACCACAATCCGGTGCTCTAACCAACTGAGCTACACCCACCAGATACTTGATAAAGCCGAAACTAAAGAAATGGCACGCCAGAAGGGATTCGAACCCCTGGCCTACTGCTTAGAAGGCAGTTGCTCTATCCAACTGAGCTACTGGCGCATATTTGGAGCGGGTGACGAGAATCGAACTCGCATCCCCAGCTTGGAAGGCTGGTGCCCTTGCCATTGTGCTACACCCGCATTAAATTCGGCTTAACGCACCGGATATGAGGCCCCCTGAAAGGGCTGCAGCGCAACTTTCATATCTTTTTAATCCAGTACGCACCCTCCGGATTTAGAATCCGTCCGCGTTTACGGACCACTTGCAAAAGTGTCCCCAAAGATGGAGTTGAAACCAAGAAGGAGTGGAGCTGGTGGACGGACTTGAACCCCCGACCTACTGATTACAAATCAGTCGCTCTACCGACTGAGCTACACCAGCGGATTTGGTACATACTATGCGTTTCTTCAGAAAAATATCAAGCTTATTTGAAAATTTATTTTGTTTTGTGCAGCCAGACACAAGATGATACGCAGGAGGATGGAAGAATATTAGAGGACGAGGAATGCGCCAGAAGGATCCAGAAGACACCAGCGGCATCTAACCAAACGGACGAGAGAAGCCGGTGGAAGGAGGGATCGAGCAGAAAGCCAAGGTGGCAACTGGAAGCAGGGCGGGAAAGGCAGGAGTGCGAGAGCCGTGTCAACCGGGCGAGCAGTAGGACGGGATGCAGAGAGACGGAGGAAGCAATCCCTGGCCCGGCCCCAACCAGCCCCCCAAGCGAGTCGCTACGCTCCCCCTGCAGGATAGATAACCACTATTATAGCTCTGAGGTAACATTCCTTCAGTTCCAGGCGATAAAAAAGCCGATCCGGGTGTGAAACAGAAATCCCCCGGGACGGACGTTTCGGAAGATAGGTTGTTACTGCTGGAATCGGGGGCATTTACGGGTATGCCTGATTCTGTAGCAGTACCATTGTTGAGACTCATCATCACAGACTGCTCGCAAATGATTTCATTCGTGACATTGAATGTCTCTGCGGACATGGATGCATCTTTTTCTGTACTTGTCAAGGCGACCGACTCCACAGTACCCGTTCGGGCAGCCTCCGGCGCACCACCAGCGGATTTGCTGGCAGCGTTCTGGAGGATACGGTATATGTTACGCTCGGTACAACCAATTTTGTCGGCGATTTGCCCAGTGGATAACCCTTTTTCGTGGAGGCTGATAATTTTCTTTGCCTTAGTCCCTGCTCGGTCAATACCCGCATTACGAAGTACATCTCCTACGGTCTTGCGGTTGATTCCCATCCTCTCCCCCACTTCAGCCTGGGTCATGCCGGTTTTGTAAAGTTGAATGATTTCACGATTGCGGGCCTTGATTTCCAGTTTCTTGTCTGACTTCATCTTTTTTGTTCCATATTTCAGCCCAATAAAGGACGCCTCCTTTTCAGAGATGTCAAGGAGTTGGATAAGGGCGTTCGTGCTGTACTGATAGAGCTTCCGGCGGGCAGAGGAAAGGGTGCTTTTCAGCTCCTTCTCCTGCATAGGACGCTTGAAGCCCTCGTTAAAGGCATGCAACCGCTCCATGGCAGCCAGATCCTCCATGCCGGCGGAACGATAGAGGCAGTACAAGGCGACACAAAAATTATTCCGGGTCTCGTTTCCGATATCCCCATTCCGAATATCCCGGAGGGACTCAATTTTGAGCGCAGTTGTATCAGCCCAAGAGGAAATGTCCCAGCTGCAGCCGGGAACCTGAAACCTTTTCTTGGACTTTTGGGGTGCGATGGGCTTTTCTGCCCGATATTCATTACGGAACCGGACAAGGTCCTGATATGTATAGATATAATTGGGGTCTACGCCATCCACAGAATAAGCGCAGGCTTTTGCCTTGGGATTGTAGGTGCCGGGGATTCGGAATAAACCAACAGGGTTTAAGCTCGCCTGTTCATCGACTGCCAGGCCGCGAATCGTATCCTGTGGATCGCCCTCGGAATGGTCGGCAATCATTTTATTAACTATTTCGATGAAGCAACAAACAATGCTTTTCCAGGTGTTTAAGCATTTCCTTGCGGACATCGATTCGTGATTCCACCAGACCTGCAGGCCCCGGCCAGTAAAAACAATGAAATTGGGTTCGGGAAGACCGTAGTCATCCGCATCATGAATCAGGATGTGCGCCAAGGTCTGGATTCTGTAATTTCTCAAACTTTTGCAATACCGTTCAGAATGACAGTCGATGTCGAGAACAATGCTCTGGAGAGCATACAGACTCTCAACAGTACGATCTCCATAGGAGAAAGCATGTGGGCAGCAATAGCTATGAATATTCCAGCCCACAAGCTGGTTGCAACGTGGAGCAAACTTTCTCTCAATCAAGTTGCTGCGGTACTTCTCCTGGTGCATGTTCTTCCACTTGTCGGATTTGAATCCCATGTAACCCCAGCTTCCGTCCGGAAGTCGGCTGGCGACAGAGGACATAAAAACTCTCCACTCGTCATTTCTTTTGTCCTGTTTAAGAATAGTCACGAAGCAGCCTCCTCTCCTTCGGCGAAATCCAGATACTTCAGATTTTCATGGTGAATATTATGCGATTAGGGTCTGAAATATCGAAAGATAGAAGGCGGAAAATTATGAAAATCTTAGAAAGTATCATGGCACACCAGGATGCCACAGATATCGGAGGACACACCTCGGAGGGTCCGTACATGAACAAAAACACCCCAGCGGGGAAATGTGTGAGGCCAGCAAGAATGAGCTGATTGAGGAAATTTATATTTTAGGGTTGTTTCGCATATGATTTCCTAACTACTTCACATGGTTCTAAATAGAAAGGATATTTTAAGAAAGGGTTTAACATCATGAGTACTGAAAGAAAAATTCTCTTCCGCTTAGAGGCCAATCCTTCTGCAAAGGGCAAAGATGACGCTCTTACCCTGCAGGCATATGACGACTGTGGCTGGTGCCAGGACCTTTATGTTGGGGACATGGGGCGGTGTGGTTCTTTACTGTTTAATGGGACGTTTGGCGGCATCACGAAGGATGACTTTGTTGATGTTAACACCGCCTGCGTGAGCCACTTCTTTGATAAAGATGCTAAGCCTCTGGTTGCGATGATTACCCCCGACAAGAAGGTCTATCTGGGACTGCAAGACGATTATGATAGTCATGGGCACTATTTCCAGAAGAACTACCCCATGATCTTCGTGTCTGACAATGACGATGTTTTCGACCTCATCGCAGGAAGCGACGGCCCGTATTCTATTCGGGAAATGAAAGCGAAGGAAGCATTCGGCCCCGGTGAGCTGGAAGCTTTTGCCAGACTCGGGCTGTTTATCAGACTGTAAACAGGAGGTGATTAAGGGATGAGGACAAAGACCGTCTATGTCCGTGACAAGGCTCGCCTCCGTCTTTCATCCTTCCCCAACTTTTCCGCAACAGGGAGCATTCGGGGGATGAAGGATCTGTATTATGGGAGGGATGCCCTTCTCGTCCGCTGCGGCAGCTGGATCTACAACGTCACCAGTAAGCCGAGCATCTACTACGGCGAGGCGCATTAAGAAAAAGCGCCCGCCCCTTACCCGATTTTCGAGCAAGGGACGGGACTATAAAGGAGAATAATATGGCAGACAAAAAAAGTAAAACCATCAAGGATTTGGCGACATCTGATTTACCCCGCGTTTTTCGGGTTTAAAATCATCCAAGAAAGGGTACTTTTACTGTGAAACTGACAAAAAAAGGATAAGGAAATTTTGCTAAGCGGCGGTATATCCGAGAATGATTTTCCGCAAATTGAAGCTGCATCTACTGGTCGGAATACTACTTACACGGTAGATAATCAGCGCATCAGCCGTAATAAGGCGATTGCCCTTCTTGGTCGCAAGAGATTTCTCTTTGGACTTGCCCGGAGCGCATTCCACTGGAGTTCTTGTCAGACCACACCAGACGGCAGAGAAGTCAGCTTCGATTCTAGTAAATTTTTCGAAATGTGATTGCGAAAAGAGAGCGATGGCAACGCCACCGCTCTCTTTCTTGTTATCCAATTTTGAAGCTCCAGAGCTTGGCTGTAAGCTCATGAATTCGCAAAGACCTCCGCCTCTTCCCGCTCAACCTCTCTCAGTTCCCGCTCCTGTTCCTCCTTGGTCAGGGGACTAATCCCTATACCGAAAACAGAAAGAAGGAGAGCAATCAGGGGACAGAGGTAGGGGAATATTGTGAGGGGAGCAAATCCCCCGGGACCCCAAACTGGGACGTCGAGGGTCGCCATGTAGAAGGCTGCAGAAGCACACCAGGGAACAATGGCGGAGCAACAGGTTCCAACATCCTCCAGAGTACGTGAAAGGCAGGGCTTCCCCATTCCGTTCTTGATAAAAGGTTTCTTCCACGCCTCCCCTACAAAGACAGAGCTGACATAGGAGATACCGCCGATGGAGAGAACGAGCAGAGTGGCAATTTCTGCTGTCAGCATTGCCTTCCAGCGAGTATTGAGGTTTTTAATTAACGGCTCCACGGCCTTTTCCATGAATCCAGCGTGAGTTAGAATAGACGTCATAGCAAAACCACAGAAGCAAATCAGAATGATAGATACCATACTGGTCATACCGCCTCGATTAAGTATGTACGAAACCTTATCATCCAGCACTATTCCCACTGGGGTAATGGCATCCGCCTTGAACCCGGTGATAGCAGCGGCAAATCCGATAGAGAGGTCAAATCCCTGAATAACCCTGCCCAAAACAAGGCTGAGAACTCCACATAGAAACATCGTTGGAACAACGGGTTTTTTCAAAAGCGCCAAAATCAGGAGGAGTCCGACAGGGAGAAGCAGGAGGATATTCCAGTTAAAGAGCGTGTCCAGCTGCTCCATAATCGTTGCGGCGGTCTGCGGCAACGTTCCGGACTCTGTTTTCAAACTCATGCCCAGGACAGCGAAGACGATAGCTCCGATAAGTGCTGCTGGAACGGTTGTCCAAAGCTGACTGCGAATATGACTCCACAGATCTGTGCCGACGCAGGCGGGAGCCAGATTTGTTGTCTCGGACATTGGAGAAATCTTGTCTCCGAAGATGGCTCCAGCAACCACAGCCCCAGCCATTATCCCCAAGTCCGCCCCATGCCCATGCGCCAACGCCATACACGCCACCCCGGCAGTCCCAGCGGACGACCAGCTTGAACCAGTAATCGTGGACATGAGCATGCAGGCGAGGAAAGCGCTGAGGTAGAGCCGGTGCGGACTGATGATTTGGAACCCATAGTACACAAGCATGGGCAGCAGTCCGCTGTATAGCATGGAACCAAGCAAAAACCCGATCATCCACATAATCAACATTGTACCGCTGAGTTTTCCCAGCCGCTCCCCGATAACGCCCTCCATCTCACCCCAAGTGAACCCCAAACGCTGGGCCATCAGGAAGGCGAAGGTGGTTGCGAGAACGATTCCAAACTGAATCGGCCCACCCCAAAAAGAAGTCAAAAGTATTGAACTCCCTACCAGGACGAGGCACAGGTATGCTTCGAAGGATGTGGGGGGCCGGGGGTGAGGGGTTGTCTTCCGGGATATCTGAGAAATATTGTTCTTGCTCTTCATTAAAAATTCCTCCAATTTTATTGTTTTATGGCATCTTTTTGCAATGATTTCGGCAGAAAGTGCCATGATATTTGTTCTGGCGTTAATCCCAACCGTATCGAATTGTGTCCAGGATTTCCTGCTTTAGCCGCTGTTCCTGTTCGGCATCAACAGGTCCTCTCCTGTGGAGACTCCTTCCGCTTCTGTACTCCTCCCGGATGGATTTCAGCCTTGCTCCGATATAGGATTTCGTGTATCCCATCTCCTTTGCAATCTCTACATGAGAACAGCCATGAATGAGCCGGAGAATAATAAGCAAATCCTTGGACGAAGCGTCTTTGATGAACCAGGCGAAAAACTCCACAGTCTCAGCAGTCTTTATTGAATCCCTGGAACTTATGGAGTCGCCGACGCAAAGGTTCTCTGCTTCCTTAATTGCCTCCTCCATTGAAACTTGATTCAAAGCTTGCTGCTTTTTCTCAATCCTCCAAGCATTCCTGCATTCGTTGAACATACAAACATACGCATAGGAAGAAAAAGCCGCTCCGTTGTCCTTGTCGAAAGTCGCCGCCGCACGGCAGAGTCCGATAGCGGCAATGGAATACATCTCCTCGCAGAGATTGTTTTTGTGCATGAATCCGTATATAAGATTGTGGTTTTCTTCCACCATTCTGACCTGCTCCGGTGTTAATGCCAAAGAGGCATCACTCTTTATCATCTTGCCTTCTCCCCCTTCCCTGCTTATCCACTGAACATAGTCCACAGCTCCCATAAATCACTTCCTGGCTCTGCCCCATAGAGGACCGCCGCCAAAATAAGGGAACCGATAATAAGCACCGCTGTCACGATTAAGCTGCCCTTGACCCGCCAATTGAATAAACGCTTCTTCATATGATTTCTGCCCGAGTCTTCTTTCGCTCAGACGTCTCCCTTCTCCAACCTCTTTGCCGGACAAAAAGGGTCCCCAGTTTTGAGGTTGGTTTCTTTGCGGACATTTATGAAATAGATATCCGTCTCCGCTTCCGTCTCCTTATACTATGCATTCAAATTAAAAATTATCGAAACTTCTCAGTATTCCTTTGATATTTTTAATGTTAGACGCATAAAATAGCTGGAAACCATCAGCAAAGGAGGTATTTTATTTGAATGAGAGCGATTGGAAAAATCTTTAAGTGGCTGTTTATTACACTCTTCACTTTTCTAGTGATAGGTATTCTCACAGCATTTATTTTTGGGTCGCTGTTCCTTTCATATGTCAAGAATGACATTATGACTTCGGACGAAACGATTTTGAATCTGGAAACGATGCCAGTAAATCTATCCAGCACAATCTACTACAAAGACCCGGAGACGGGAGCATATACGGAGTGGGTTACGCTCCAGAACACAGAAAACCGAGAATGGGTGTCCAATGAAGATATCCCAGAAAAGTTTAAAAACGCCTTTATCTCTATTGAGGATCAACGGTTCCGGGAACATCCTGGTGTTGATATCAAACGTACAGTCGCTGCCTGTCTCAACGTTTTAACAGGGAAAAGTGTGTTTGGGGGCTCCACGATTACTCAACAGCTGATTAAAAACCTGACGAATGACCGAGATGTTACTGTCAAGCGGAAGGTAACGGAGATCTGTCGGGCAATTATGCTGGAGCAGCGATATTCGAAGGACGAAATCCTTGAATGGTATATGAACATCATCTACTTCGGACATGGACGCTACGGTATTGGGGCAGCGGCAGAATACTACTATGATAAAGCTGTTCCAGAACTTTCCCTGGCGGAGATGTGTTCTATCGCAGGAATCACAAACAATCCCTCTAAATACGACCCGTATGTCTACCCAGACAACAACCTACAGCGACGGAAACTCATTCTGGATAAGATGGTTGAGTTGGGACACATCTCCTCATGGGAGGCGGAAAAAGCGAAAAACGAGGTTCTTGCTCTGGCGGAACATACCAGTCAAGAGCGAAACGGAACCGTGGTTTATCCGTACTATGTGGATGCGGTCATTGAGGATGTGATTCAGTACTTTCAGGACAGCTCCGGCGTCAGCGAACAACAAGCGACGAATATGCTCTACTATGGCGGCTATGAGGTCTATACCTGTGTCGATATGAATATCCAGAATAAGATGGACGCCATATATCAAAATCCAGAAAATATCCCTCAGACAAAGGATGGACGGAACCTCCAATCCAGCATGGTTGTCATTGATCCTTATACCGGAGACATTGTGGGGCTGGAAGGTGGTGTTGGGGAGAAGAAGATTGCCAGGGGACTTAACTGGGCAACAAGCTCGCTCGGACGCCGCCCGCCTGGATCTTCTATAAAGCCTATTGCTGTCTATGCACCGGCGATTGATCATGAACTTGTCTCTCCGAATACTTACCTTCTGGACTCCGACTACGTTGAGCTGGAAGGAACAGATTGGCTGCCAAAGAACGATGGAGGGCAAACAAATGGGTGGGTAACCATCCGGCAGGGAGTCGTAAAGTCACTTAATATAATCTCTGCCCAGGTTCTTGATAAATTGACTCCTACCACTTCCTATCAATTCCTGACCGACAATCTTCAGATGAACCTGGAAGCTGCCGACTGTGACTACTCCCCTCTCGCAACTGGACAGCTTACCATTGGTACTACGGCGAGAGAGATGGCGTCCGCCTATACCATCTTCCCTTCTGGCGGCTCATTCCGAAAAGGGCGGACGTTCTCTCTCATTAAAGACAGCAGAGGAGAAGTTATCTTCGAGAACAGCTCCTCCCCTACCCCTGCAATTACAGAAAAAACTGCATATTGGATGACAGACATTCTCCAGGATGCAGTAAAGAACGGGACTGGACGAGGTGCGCGCCTGAGTTCTATGCCATGCGCCGGCAAGACAGGAACTACTACAGATGCGAAAGACCGGTGGTTCGTTGGATACACACCATACTATGTCGGGGCTGTATGGACGGGGGTCTCAAAACCCGCCAAAATTAACATCAGTGGGAATCCGGCTGCAAATGTCTGGAACCAAGTTATGACCTCCATTCATGAGGGATTGGAATATAAAGACTTCCCTGTCCCTGAAGACACGGAATTTCCGCCTGATACCGGGTATAATCCGTACTACGATGATGTAGAGGAAGACGAGCCAGTACTTCCAGACGATGAACTCATTGATGGCTGGGAAGATTCCATGGTGGATCCAGGGTTAAACCAAGATACCGGATGGTATCTGCCTTGGATAGATGCGCCAACAGATCCTAGCTGGAATGACCCCTATACCGGGGAGATGCCTGGGGACTATGGCTGGGAGGAATATGAGGAACCACCCATGCCAGAGGAAAATCTTCCGCAAGAAGATTTTAGCTGGGATGAAATTTTCGAGCCAGAAGGGGTCTGGGACGAAGAGTAAGACAACAGCGGCGGCTGTCCCGTTGTGGAGGATAGCTGCCGCTGTGAATTTCTCTGGGCCGGCAGGGATCGATTGGAGGGAGTGGAGGGATAGCCGTAGATGGATTTGTTGTCGAAACTGCGATTTCTTGGCTATTTCCCCCTATAACAACCGTTATCTGCAATCCTATTTTGGATGAGATTCTATTGCAAACAATGGTGTTCCGGCGTAAAATATCGGCAGAACCAGGGTACCCTGGCTCATTTACATATGAAAGGAGAGTACAAGCCATGCCAAGACCAAGGAAAAATCCTGTCAAAGCTGCCGCTGAGGTAGTTAATGCCGTTAAGGAAACGGTTGCTGAGAAATCTTCATCCAAGGCTCCCACAAAAGTCAAGACGTCTGTCCTCCTGCAGATGGGGTCCTCTGAGTGGAATATCGGGGATTGTAAGGGTAGAGTGGAAGCAGACTTTGTTGCCCAAGGACATAAGGCTTCAGAGATGAAATCTCTGTCTATCTACCTCAAACCCGAGGAAGGCAAAATTTACTATGTGGTCAACGATGAGACGACCGGGAGCATTGATCTGTGAGAAGAGGAGCGACGAACCAAAAACGGCTCATCGCTCCTCTTTCCCATGTCTGTACGGACTTTGAGGATCCTGCTGCAGCGCTAAATGAAGTTATGCAATTTCCAGTGGAACCCTCATCATTTCGCTGCTAATCCAGCTTTTCAGGGAGCCGTCCAGCATCCGCTCCTGGATTGTTCGAACAAACCCAGATGCGGAATACTCCAACGCCCGCTTGATGACGTAGGCGCATTCCTCTGGTGTGAACAACAGGGTATTCAGCTCCAGCACGGAGAGACTGGCGGCATACTCGGAATTTGCAGCTGCTACCCTGGATAGGAAGCCTTGCACATATTCGGCTTCGCCATACTTCATTAGCAGATCACTCTCATAGTCCAGCAACAATGCTGGATGTTCGATGCAGGAACTTGTGGCATCGCAGAAGACGCTGCCGTTTTCGACCCAAATGTTTTTCCTCATGTTTTTCTCCTTTCATTCTCATAGATTCCAAGGACGGCCTTTGCGTCTGAACTTACAAATGCAATAAGAGCCTTCAGCGGCAGCCATCCCCGAAATCTCTTTAGATCCGCCTCGGACTTTCCCTCCCGGAGAAACACCCCACTGTCCCTTCCGACCGCTCTCTCATGAACTACCCACGACTGAAGTCGCAGGCTTCCGGATAAGTACTCACCGAAGTAAGTGCTTTCCATCTCTTTTCCTACTTAACCAGACTTACATTACGACTGTAACCATAAAAGCTGTAGTAAAACAGGCTAACCCCGGTGTTCCTACCGGTTTTTGGTATGTAAAAAAATCAGCAAGTCGCTGCCTGAATCATTCGCAACCCTTGGCTTTCATCAGCTCAATCAGAGCATTCGACGCCAAATCTTCGATTTCAAGATACATTCAGATGTCTCCTTTTTTTGCTGTTTTCCTTGCATTTGGAATTGAGTTGTTCTATGCTATATCTGGCAAAAATATAGTCGACGAGTATTGGGAGTGGTTTGTTTGGGGATAACGATTGAAAAGCTCCGAAAAGCTGGATTTTCCTTAGAGACATTCGAGGATGGAAAGTTCTGGGTCTATGAAAAAGCACCAGGAGAAAATACTTCTTCGTTATTGGCAACGTGCCGTCTTTGTGTATCAGGTTTTGAGGAGGATACATTTTCTGACACGTTTATTCTGCAGTGCGATTTCGATCTCAAAAACCCAATCCTCTACCTCGATGGATTTCTCTGGAATCTCTCTCCACGGGATTTTGCCAGCCTGGTACGAAGACTGAAAAACCAGTAGCTCCTGAATAAGAGCTATCCTATGCCCGGAGTTCGCTTTCTCTCTCTTGTTCTAAGATTCTCAATGTTCCCAATATCCTGCCATAATCGATCCCTTTCCCATTATCACTACTGGGAATCGATGTAACAAGCTCATAGCTCACCTCTCGTACCTTCTTCTCATCTGCTATGCTGTCGTCAGCTTGTTTTTTCTTGCGACGTCTTTTGTTCATCAGATACGGTGAAAGCGAGCCAAACGTTACAAAAATCAGCATGACAACTGGAAGCAGATATGCAGACAATTCGTACAAATTCATGGGTTACCCTCCTAAAGATTTGAAAGAATAGCAGCCAGGGCGTATATACCTTGGCTGCTGTTCTTATATGGGAAATCAGAACGGCATTTCGCCATCTTCATCCTCTTCCCCGCCGCCCGCTCCGGCATCAGCGGCAGGCTCAGGTTCATTGTCGTCCTCATCCGAGACAGGGCCGGGGGGCGTGTCAGGGATAGGAGCAGGATCAGGCAGGAAATCGGCGGCGGAATTGGGGTCGTCATCGGAATTGTCGCCGGAATCGATATCAGGGTTTTCATCGGGGGAGTCTTCCGTTTCGCCATCGGCAATCCTGGCGTTCAGCACGAAAGTCTCCAGATCCATCTCATACCGGTGCTGTCCGGAATCGACATTGGTGACAACGATGATGGCATCCTTGCCAAGCTGTCCCCGGAGCATCCGCTCGACTCTCTCCTTCTCCAGGATGCCGCTAAACACGGCGTCAGGGCGGTCTACGAACTGGGGAACCCCATCCACAACCTCAACAGTCTTGTATTCGACGCGAGTGGTTGTCAATGTCTTTGAAAGCGGTCTGGCCATGATTTATCTACCTCCAGTTTATTAGAATTATTGAGCAGGTCTCGCTCTTTTTACGCAAGGATACTATGCGATTTCTTCTAAAAATATCAATCTTTTTTCGAATATTTTTAAAAAATAGGGAGAGGCGGAAATTTTCCGACCTCTCCCCTGCCGGGATATATTACTCCTTTGGTGTCTCGGGGTTTCCGTCCTTGCCAGCGGCCTTACCGCCCAGGAAGCCTGAAACCAGCGCCTTCAGGTCGAGGCCCAGCCCCTGGGTCATTCCCTCAGTCACCTGTGTGGTGCCGTTGACGATATCCTGGATCAGCTTTGCGCTGTTTCCCTCGCCGTACATGGTGATCTTGTCCACCTTGGACAGCGGCTCGGCAACGTTCTTGGCGATTTCAGGCATGGCCTGCATGATCATCTCGATGATGGCGGCTTCTCCATACTTACGCATGGCTTCCGCTTTCTTGTCGATACCTTCGGCCTCCGCCAAAGCTTTCGCCTGGATGGCTTCAGCTTCCGCCTTACCAAGGGCGGCAATACCGGCGGCCTCCTGCTCCTTACTGTACTTGGCAGCCTCGGCGGTACGCTTGGCGGCTTCGGCGGCCTGCTCCTGCTCAAAACGCTTG
>OFGL01001004.1_pt1 | contig 19343 bp, 9 predicted proteins | sample 1521801 | NCBI WGS metagenome assembly OFGL01 (sample SAMEA3504085, study PRJEB24116) | mouse gut metagenome | biome: mouse gut; feature: mouse-associated habitat; material: faeces | place: Denmark | collected 2011 | reverse complement strand
ATACCCTGGGGGCTGATATACATCCAGCCGCCGGCTGTCATCTGTCCGTAGTTGGCCACACCCATCTGCATTGCTTCATGCCAGTCACTGAGATTGTCGAACATTCCCACCATCATCGCGTTGGTGATTATGACACGCGGCGCATCCTTGCGCGAAGGGAAAAGACCGAGGGGATGCCCCGATTCCACCACGAGTGTCTGCTCGTCGGTAAGTTCCTCGAGATATTTTTTTATCAGACAGTATTGCAGCCAGTTCTGGCACACCTGTCCTGTCTCTCCGTACGTCACAAGTTCGTAAGGATAAAGAGCGACATCGAAACAGAGGTTATTGTCTATCATAACCTGAAATGCTTTTCCTGCAAGACAATTCCCCTTGTACTCGTCGATGGACTTGGCCTTGAGATCGCCGGCCGGACGCCAGCGATAGCCGTAAACACGGCCTCTGGTGCGCAATTCCTCAAGAAATTCGGGCGCCGCCTTTTCATGGAGTTCCTCGGGAAGATAACGGAGGGCATTCTTCAGAGCCGTCACTGTCTTCTCGGGCGTCAGTGTGTAACCGCGGTCGGGGGCTCTCCGTATGCCTTCCTTGAACTCCGGCATTTCAGGCCACACCGCATCTAATACTATTCTGTCTGTGTTCATGATATTATATTTCTGTGGAACCGACGCCCTCCCGGCAGACGGCCATGTGCGGAGCGCGTAATGCATCCCCGGTCAGTCCCTCGGGAAGTTGTCTCATTTCCTGACATATTTCGCTACAAAAATAGACATTTTTTTGATATTATCCGTCATATCTTGATAAAAATATTGTTTTTGCCGTGAAGCATGGATTTTTTTGCGTAATTTTGCGATATGATTTCTCTTAACAACATATCTGTGGAATTCTCGGCCCGTCCGCTTTTCACAGACATTAGTTTTGTCATCAACAAGACCGACAAGATAGCTCTGACAGGAAAGAACGGTGCCGGTAAATCCACACTGCTCAAAATACTCGCCGGCCAGGAAAATCCATCTTCCGGCTTTGTGTCGATGCCGGGAGACATAACAGTGGGGTATCTTCCGCAGCAGATGAATCTGTCTGACGACACCACGCTGGTCGAAGAGGCACGCAAGGCGTTTTCCGGTCTGCTCGATCTGAACCGTGAACTGTCGCACATCACCGACCGGCTGTCCGAACGCGAAGATTATGAAAGCGAGGACTATCGTAAACTGATTGAAAGACTTGACTTCATCAACGAAAGGCTTGCCATCGAGGGGGCCTCGAACGTCGATGCCGAAGTGGAGTCTACACTGACGGGACTCGGATTCCGGCGGGAAGATTTCAACAGACCGACAAGTGAGTTTTCGGGCGGCTGGCGCATGCGCGTGGAACTTGCCAAAATATTGCTCAGACGTCCCGATGTCCTCCTGCTTGACGAGCCCACCAACCATCTCGACATAGAGTCGATACAATGGCTTGAGCAGTTCATGCAGACAAAGGCAAGGGCTGTGGTCCTGGTAAGCCACGACCGCGCTTTTCTTGACAATGTGACGAGCCGGACCATAGAAATATCCTGCGGCAAGGCCTACGACTATAAAGTCAATTACAGCAATTTTCTCGAACTCCGGCGCGAACGTGTGGCCCAACAGATGAGGGCATACGAAAACCAGCAGAAGCAGATAGCAGACATAGAGGATTTCATCGAAAGGTTCCGGTATAAGGCCACGAAGGCGGTCCAGGTACAGAGCCGCATCAAACAGCTTGAAAAGATAGTTCCCATCGAAGTTGACGAGGTGGATAATTCGAGACTGCGTCTCAAGTTTCCGCCTGCATCGAGATCCGGAGACTTCCCTCTTATAGTGGAAGATGTCGGGAAGCGTTATGGCGACCATCAGGTGTTCGACCATGCCGAATTCACCATCCGCCGCGGCGAAAAAGTGGCGTTTGTCGGAAGAAACGGCGAGGGTAAATCAACTCTGGTGAAATGTATCATGGGAGAGATTCCCTATACAGGCACATTGAAGATCGGTCATAATGTCAGGATAGGTTACTTCGCGCAGAATCAGGCACAGATGCTGGATGGAGAAATCACCGTATTCGAGACAATCGACAACGTGGCCACGGGCGATATGCGCACCAGGGTCCGCGACATCCTCGGGGCCTTCATGTTCGGCGGCGAGGCAGTGGACAAGAAAGTGAAAGTGCTGTCGGGAGGAGAGAAGACACGCCTCGCCATGATCCGTCTGCTTCTCGAACCGGTCAATTTCCTGATTCTCGACGAACCCACAAACCATCTTGACATATCCACGAAGGATATTCTTAAGGAAGCGATACGCGACTTCACCGGAACGGTTATCGTGGTGAGCCATGACCGTTATTTCCTTGACGGACTCGTCGACAAGGTCTATGAATTCGGCGACGGTAAGGTGCGCGAGAATCTCGGCGGCATCTATGACTTCCTGCGACGCAAGAATCTCGCCAGCCTCAACCAGCTCGAGACAAGATCCCCGGAGATTGCCGAAGAGAATTCCCCGGCAGCGGCAGGAGCAGACGGAGAGCACGGCGCCGAAGGCAAGACAGAAGGGCGACTCTCATACGCCGAACAAAAGGAACGTCAGAGGCAGATAAGCCGCGTAGAGAAAGCCATACGCATGCTTGAAGAGGAGATAGCGCGTCTCGAAGCAGAGCAAAAGGAACTGGAGGGACGCCTTGCAGCCGGTGACGCTTCCGGGCAGGTACTCGGACGATACTCCGAAGTGGAACAGCTTCTGGGCAAAGCCATGACCGAATGGGAAAGCGAACAGGAAAAAGCAGAAAAGCTTAGAGAGTGTTTGAATTTAACACGAATTTTATGTTGAAATGTTTTTAATTCTTTTCATCCTCCCAAAGGGTCTTTCCGGCGAATTTCACCAAGCCTCGTTGGTCGCATAGCCCGCTATGCTCCCTCCTCAACTTGTGAAATTCCCTCGTAAATCCCGCTTTGGGAGGATGAAAGTTAAATTCAAACACTCTCTTAAATAAATACTCTGAAATCAATGAACACTCTGAAATCCAACATAGACAATTCCGTGGATCCGAAATCGGATTTTTACGGATATGCATGCGGAGGCTGGCAGAAGAGCCACCCGCTCGAAGGGGAATATGCCATTTTCGGTACATTCAACCTCCTCGGTGAGGAGGCCCGGCGTCAGGTACGTGACCTTATAGAAAACCTTGCCGCCGATCCGGACGCTTCAGTGCGTGACTCCATCGCCCAGAAGGTGAACGACATTTATCGGCAGGGCCTCGACATGAAAGAGCGCGACAGACTTGGAATCACTCCCCTGCTCCCCATGCTCGAACGGGTAGAGAAAATGCGGAAAGAGGATCTCACGGAAATCCTGATATGGATGATGCAGGGACTGGAGTCACCGTTCTTCACATTAGGAGTCGGCCCCGATCCTGCCGATTCCGACATGAACATACTGCATATCGGGGAAGCCGGCCTCGGTCTCGGCGACAGAGATTACTATCTTGTTAAAAACGATACCAACGGGCGCATACTCGAAGCATACCATAAATACATCAACCGGATCATGACGCTTTCCGGATATGACCAGGAATCGGCGGAAAGGATATGGAATTCGGTGATCGGAATCGAGACCGAGATGGCACGCCATAAGCTTACGCGAGAGGAACGGCGCGACCCGATGAAGCGCTACAATATGCGCACGCTTGCCGAAATCAGGGAACTGTATCCTTTGACCGACTGGGATAAATTGTTCGAGGGAGTAGGACTCAGAAATGTAAAAGGAGCGAATCTGTCGTCGCCGGACTATCTCGGATTTATCGACTCATACATCCCTCGGCTTACGGAACGCGAACTGAAGGATTTTCTTATTGCCGGGATAGTCATGGAGTCCACCGGTGTTCTCGGAGAGGATTTCTATAATGCCGATTTCGAACTGTATGACCGCGTGATGAGCGGTACCGAGGAAAAAAAACCGCTCTGGAAACGGGCCATGACCATCCCTAACTCCATGTTCGGAGAAGCGATAGGACAACTCTATGTGGAAAAATATTTTCCGGAGAAAAACAAAATGTACATGCTCAGACTGGTGGAAAATCTGCGCAAAGCGCTCGGAAGCCACATCAGATCTCTTCAATGGATGGGCGCTGAAACCAAAGAAAAGGCGCTCGACAAACTCGCGTCGCTACGCGTAAAAATAGGCTATCCCGACAAATGGAAGGATTATTCAGAAATTCATATCGACCCATCGCGATCATACGCTGAAAACGTGCTGGAGGCCTCAAGATGGTTCACCCGTGACAATTTTTCCAAGCTTGACAAGCCTGTCGATAAAGAGGAGTGGTTCATGACCCCTCAGACAGTCAACGCATACTATGCGCCATCGATCAACGAAATATGTTTCCCGGCCGGAATATTGCAGCCTCCATACTTCGACATCAACGCCGACGACGCTCTCAATTATGGTGCGATAGGTGTGGTGATCGGCCATGAAATGATCCACGGCTTCGATGACCAGGGACGCAGATACGATAAAAACGGCAACCTCTCCAACTGGTGGAGCGATGAGGATGAGACAAAGTTTAAAAGACTGACTGAAAAACTTGTGAAACAGTTCGACGCTGTGGAAGTAGCGCCCGGAGTCCACGCCAACGGGACTTTTACTTTGGGAGAAAACATCGCGGATCAGGGAGGACTTCGTGTCGCGCTGACAGCCTATAGGGATAACTGCACGGAATCTGCCGGTCGGGAAATCGACGGATTCAGCCCGTGTCAGCGTTTCTATCTGTCGTATGCCGGGGTGTGGGCTTCCAATATCCGTCCTGAAGAAATACTGTCGCGCACTATGAGCGACCCTCACTCGCTCGCCCGCAACCGTGTGAACGTCACGCTGCGAAACATCGAGCCATTCTTCGACGCATTCGGCATAGGAGAAGGAGACGCGATGTATCTCCCTGATGATGAACGAGTGATTATCTGGTAGAACGCTCTCTAAAGAATCCATCATGAGGGAATATGGACTGATAGGATATCCGCTTGGACATTCATTCTCCGGCAAATTTTTCTCGGAAAAATTCAGCAGGGAGGGTTTGCAATGTGTCTACAGTCTTTTTCCCATGGCCAAAATCAGCGGGCTGCCGGCTCTTATGTCATCACATCCCAGGCTTATGGGGCTTAATGTCACCATCCCGCACAAGGAAAGTGTTCTCCCCTACCTTGATTCGCTGTCGGACGATGCCCGGCAGATCGGCGCGGTGAACGTAATCAGGATTCGCGACGGAAAACTCGAAGGCTTCAACAGCGACTGGCTCGGATTCGCACAAAGCCTCAGGCCTTTGCTCAGGCCGGATGTCAGGAACGCGCTGATTATCGGGACTGGAGGTGCTGCCAAGGCAGTGGCATACGTGCTCAGAAAACTCGGAATTGCCGTAACATTTGTATCCCGCAATCCGGATGCGGCCATGCACGCCGATAAGTCCGGAACAGTACGGGAAATAATCGGATATTGCAATCTTGATGAAATGGTCATGGCCGGAAACCGGCTTATAGTCAACTGCACTCCGCTTGGGACATATCCTGAAGTGATTGCTGCCCCTGACATACCTTACCATCTGATAACAGCGCGACATATCTGCCATGATCTTGTCTACAATCCTGAAATGACGGAATTCATGCGACGCTGTGCCGGACAAGGCGCCACAGTCAAGAACGGCCTTGAAATGCTGCGGAACCAGGCTCTCTTATCCTGGGAGATATGGATGCGCCGATGACGATCCCCGCGGCAGGAATTGTCGCGGGGATCCTGCTGTCATCGGCGGGAGCTGTCTGGTGGACGGGATGCTGCCTGATTGTGACCGGCTGTATCCTTCTCATCGGTCTTTCATATATGTCGCGGAAACCGGTTGCCAGTATCCGGCTCAACTCGGTTCACCATGTATGGGTGGCTCTCTGGTTTACAGGGCTCGGCATTCTGTGTGGTGCATTTTCTCGCCCCTTTACAATATACAATGATGATTTTTCCGCATTCCGTGCTGCCGAGGGAAGCATAGTGGATATCGCAAACAATACTTCTGGCGACCGTGCGGCTGTTGCTGTAAACCGACTGACTGGCAAAAATGGGAAAATCCTCGAATGTTATAATTTTACTGTTCTTCTGAGGATCAATCCCGACCTGTCTCTCTCGAAAGGAATCGACGATAGAGTGGTTTTTCCGGCAAATTTACAACGTATTACGGACTCGCCTAATTCATTCGATACCGGCTACGCATCGCGGATGGAAAAGAAAGGGATCTTGTACTACACGGAAGTAAATGAAAGCGATATTGTGTTGACCGGACATCACACTTCGCTCACAGGACTGTCTCGAAACTTACGGGACCGACTTGAAACAGTCATTGAAAAGAGTCCGCTGAAACTCGAAACCCGCAAATTCCTGATTTCCATACTACTTGGTGACCGCTCATATCTCGACCCTGACATCCGGAGACAATTTGCCGATGCCGGTGTGGCTCATGTCCTGGCTCTCAGCGGAATGCATGTGGGGATAATCGGGGGCATACTCCTGTTTTTATTTTTTCCGCTGAATTTCTTCGGTCTGTACAAGTGGCGGCTCCTGGCCGGCACATTGCTGCTGTTCGGCTATGCATTCGTGTCCGGGATGGCACCATCTACCGTAAGAGCCTGCGTGATGGCCGCATGCATGATGACAGCAGTATGGCTCGAACGAAAGAACTCCTCATGGAATTCGCTGCTTCTTGCTTCCGTAATCATCCTGATCTTTTCCCCACGGGCACTTTACGATGTAGGTTTTCAGCTGAGTTTCACCTGCGTCGCAGGTCTCATATTCTTCGCTGCAAAACTCAATCCAATAGATAGACATGAACACAACCGGCTTTACAGCATAGTGGCGCTCCCGATCGCCACTATGACAGCCACCGGAGTAAGCTGGCCCCTCACGGCATATTATTTCGGACACCTCCCTATAGCCTTCCTTCCGACAAACTTATTGATACTGCCGCTTCTACCGGTTTATATCTCCGTAGCCATATCCACACTTTGTCTGTCGGCAACCGGGGTGAACATCCAGGTATTGCCATACCTGACCGACAGAGGCTATGAACTTCTCATGCAGTTTGTGGCGACGATGGCCCGCACGGGAGGGACGCTGGAGATTCAGGCCGGAGAAGAGACCCTCGCGCTGTGGATGATCTCTGTCGCGGCGCTTGCGCTGACATTGCATCTGCGTTGCCGCCGCACGCATCGTATCGTTTTGGGAGGTATAGGCATTATTTCATCCGTTCTCTCGATAATCATGATTCCTGCTCAGGAAAGTATGGCATTCATAGTGAAAAACGACACACCTTCACTTACTCAAATACTGGTAAGAAACCAGGGAAAGTCAGAAACAGTCACCTTCAGGCCCGGCGCACTCTCGATAAAGGAGATTCGAGGAATCTCCTTTGCCATGCTCGACTGCAATTTGCCCGAAGATCCGCCCTCAGAGACGTTGAAATGCCGTTACCTGATTATCTCAAGAGGGTTCGGCAGCGATCTCTCCAGACTGTCAGGACATATTTATGCCGATACGATAATTATCCATCAGTCGGTGCGCCGCAGCAGGGAATCATACCTGATGCACGAAGCCGACAGTCTCGGCCTCCCCGCTCTGTCACTCCGGGAAGCGCCATTGCGGAGATAGACCGTATTCCAGCAGACCGCCATTCCATGGTTACGGATCACATCAGCCAACTACTTCCGTAGGATAAGGGAGCAGACGGTCGGAGAAGTCCGTATTGCGCAGCTTGGCGTATGCGCGTAGATATTTGCGGATTGTCGAAACCATCTCACGCGTTTCCTGAAGCAGATTCAGATATACGTAAAGGACTGTGATTGAAGCAGTGTCTCCATCGTGAAGCTGCATGTAAAGACCGTGATACGAATCGGATGCGAAATTCTTGATTTCCTCGCAATGTCGGCGCAATGTCGGAACCGTATCTTCCGCCCCGGAATCGAGCAATTCCTGAATATCATTGAAAAGTGTGGATATCCTTGTCCGCAACACTTCATAGTTTTCAAGATACCTTTCGGGGAGCGGTCGGAAATTGTTCTCCACATGTTCCTTGCATATCTCGTTGATGCGCCTGAGGTTATAGAGTATCGACATGCAGCAGTTGTTGCTCAGATGGAACCATGTGTTCTTCTCGATGGCCATGGCGCGGTCCACATGGCGCATGCAGAGGGTCTCGCGTCTCCTCGCATTCTTCAGAACTGACTTTTGCTTCTGAAGTATCCTTTCGGTCTTGTCGAGAGCCCTGAGATCCTCCTTGACAAAAGCCTGGGTGGTGACTCGATACGCTTCATCGGCCACATCCATGAATTTACGCTGATTCCCTATCACATACAGCTCGACCATAGGCCACGTATCTGTATTGTCCTTCGAATTGATGATGGCATTGAACACGGTCTCGCCACTCTCGTCGACATTTTTGGAGCGGAATCTGCGATTGCTCCGGATTATTATGATTATGGTAAGCACCGCGAGCGCAAACATAGCCCAGGCTCCCCCGAAATGCATGGCGGTCACTATTATTCCTGCACCTATAAACGCCACGCCGGCGGTCAGGAACCAACCTCCTATCACGGATATCACACCGGTGATTCTGAACACGGCGCTTTCCCGCCCCCACGCACGATCGGAAAGCGATGTACCCATCGCCACCATAAAAGTGACAAACGTGGTGGATAGCGGCAACTTCAGCGAAGTGCCGAGCGCTATGAGGGCTCCGGCAAGTACCAGATTGACGGAACCCCGCAACAGATCGAACGCAGCCCCCTGATCCATTATCGCCTCGTCAGTGTTGAAACGCCGGTTTATCCATGCCCTCACCTTGAGAGGGGTGACCCTGCGCGCCCACTGGAGAACGGTGAGCGAGAAACGGACAAGACTACGCGCTATGCGGGAGCTGCCGAACATCTCGTCACCTTCGCCGCTGCTGCCGAGACCAATTTCCGTCTGGCTTACTTTCTTCGCTTTCCTGGAGGTGGCAAGCGCCACTACCATTATAATTCCGGCCCCTATCAGAAAATATATCGGAGTGTCGGCCGGCCCGTTGAGCGAACCCATCAGATATGATTTCGCCTCTCCCCCACCGTTAGCCATGAAATCCTGATATGAGGCAAGACCGGTGAGGGGCACTCCGATAAAATTCACAAGGTCGTTGCCGGAGAATGCCATGGCCAGCGAGAATGTACCCAACATCACCACAACCTTAAGCACATTTATCTTCAGCAGATGCAGAATCTGCATCAACACGGTACATACTGCAAACGTTATACCGACTATCATCCATGTATTATCATTCACCCATGCCTTTACCTCCGGAGTCATGAATGTAAGGTCTTTGGCTCCTTTGATAAGAAGGAAGTAGACAATCGCCGTTGAACAGAGTCCACCGAATATGCCTATCTTCCACTTCAGATTCACCTTGTAGTTGAACGAGAAGAGCAGACGCGTCAGGAATTGCACGACCGTACCGAATACAAACGCGATTCCGACAGAGAGGAATATTCCTATTATCACCGACAACGCTTTCTCTGTATTAAGCAAATCATTGAAACCAAGGTCGGTTGTACCTGAAGCCATCTTTATCAGAGCCACCACGAAAGTGGCACCGAGAAGCTCGAACACCATCGAGACGGTAGTAGATGTGGGCATCCCGAGATTATTGAATATATCGAGAAGAATGATATCTGTGACCATCACCGCCATAAAAATACATATCAGGTCATAGAACGCGAAATTCTCCGGCCTGAAAATACCGTGACGGGCCACATCCATCATTCCGTTGCTCATGGCGGCGCCGATGAACACGCCAATCGAGGCGACTATCATGATACGCTTGAACGGCGCCGCTTTAGAGCCTAAAGCGGAATTCAGGAAATTCACAGCATCATTGCTGACACCGACCGAAAGGTCGAACACAGCAAGCAAAAATAAAAAAATTATTACACAAAGAAACAGAATGTCCATAGATATTATATTGGAATTTCAATTTGCAACCTTTTTATTTTTCAACCGCAAAATAATAAAAAGGTTGTTACGTAATTGTTTCATATCAGTCAAAAATATATGAATGTGGACCACGACAGATACGTCACGCACATCGTATCTCTTTACATTCCTACTTTACGTTGGCGATTTTTTTTAGATTTACATTATTTTCCGTATATTTGCACTGCCACAAGAACAGGATAGCGCATTCTTTTGCCAATTTTTGCGCTTTTATGGATATTGCCATGCTGTTCAATAATTGAAAACAACGATCAGTGAAAAAGAGAACGCCAATATACATACTCGCGATATTTATCATATCCTTCCTTATCCATTCCTGTGGAAACAAAACCGGTAATCATGACAACGGGAAGTATGAGACAATGCGCAAGCTGTATGCAGAGGCAACTGTCGCTTACATAAAGAAGGATTTCAAGCGTTCCGACTCCCTCGGGAATACCCTCTTTAATCTGGCAGAAATTGCAGATGATGATAAATTCAGGATATTGGGGCTGATTGGCATGAGCTATTCCCGGAGCGAGTCAGCCAACCGGAATGAAAGGTTCAAGTATCTGTACAAAGCCGAGTCTCTTCTCGGCCGCATCAATAATGACTCCGTAACTGCGGACCTCTACAATTTCATGGGAATATGTGCATACGGAGACTTTGAGCTGGCCAAAGACTACTTTTACAAATCGCTGCGCGCAGCACGCAATATAGGTTCTACCTCTCTGGAAATGAGGGCTGAATGCAATCTTGCCGAGATATACCGTCATTCAGGCGATACACTCGGCATCCGTTATGACAAAGATATATACGAATTCGCCACAAAAACCGGTAACGAAGTGCTCAGACACGCTGCTGCAGTCAGATGCGCCGAATATTATATGAAAGCCAGATCCACCCTTCAACAAGCCTACACTTTCATCAGCGAAATCAAAGGAATGGAAGGACAGGACTTCTACTACCATTATCTCAGGTCCAAATGGCTTCTGGCAAACGACAGTCTTTTCAAGTCAATGGAGGAATGGAATAGAGCATACGATACAGGTGTGGCAACTCCGGGATTTCTATTGGCCGGAGGACGCCTGCGTCAGATGCATGGCGATTTCAGAGAATCGGAGCGCCTGTTGATGAGTGCGGATTCAGGCTTCCTGACGGTAGATCCCCTCAATATTGAGAGAATTGATATTTTCCGACTCAGGGCAAAGAACCTCCAGAAGCTCGGACGTACTCAGGAAGCACTCTCCATGATGGAAAAATATGCCATTGCCCGCGACAGCATCCGTGAATCCAAAAACAAACGAGACATCAATTCCTTTAAGGTTAAATTTGAAACGGAGAAGAAAGAACTCCTTATATCCAAACAGAAAGGTGAACTCCGGATGCGGGCCATTCTTCTCTGCCTTGTCGTATTTATACTCATAGCATCAACTTGCGGATTCATAATATATATAAGGAACCGTAACCGCCTCTTCCGTCTCATAGTGGAACAGCAAAAAGAATTCACAACCAGACAAAATAAATATGCCCCTTATCTCGACAAGAATCAGGAGATCAAGGAAGGTAAATATGAGGAATATGATAAGGATTCACAAAACTATACCAACTATATAAAAGATAAAAGTTCTGGAAACGGATTGCCGTCGCAAAAAAAGGCCGATGCCATCTGGCGCGCTATTCTTTTAGCGATGGAGACAAACAGGATATATACCGACCCGAATGTGACCCGAGACTCTTTTGCTGAAAGAATCGGCACGAACCACACATGGCTCACTGCCATTATAAAGGATCATACAGGCAAGTCATATACGCAATTCATCAACTCCTGGAGAATAAACGAAGCAGTCAAAATTCTGTCGGAAGAAAACTGTGGCTACACAAACAAGGAGCTGTCGGAACTGCTGGGATTCATGACTCCTCAATCGTTCTACAACACTTTCCGTCAGCAAATGGGAATGTCGCCTGCCCGTTTCCGTCAAGACATCCTCTCCGTATCCACAGCAGATAAAACAGAAGATTAGCAGAATGAATAACCGGATTATTGTAAAATATCCGCAAATTCTATAATGATTCAGCCATTTGCGATTTGCTTACGCGCTGATACTTTGAACATTTGATTTTCCATCATACTTTTGCTGCCACAGTTCAGGCACGTTGCCTGACTGAAAAGCAGCAATACTCATGAAAACTTTTTACAAAGGATTGATCGGGGTTACGGCATTCGTGGCAGTGTCGGCAGCTATCCCCGCAATGTCGTCCGCACTCAGCCGCGACCGCCTCGTCAAGGCAGACCGCCTCCATCAGGAGAGCGAGATTTCCACTCCCGGACAAGTAGCACAACGTGCTCATAAAGCCAACAGGACCGGCACACCCTATTGGCAGACGGCCAATAGCATCTACAACGCCGATGGAAAGACAGACAAAGAGAACGGACTGACAAGAGAATTCGGCACGCATATCGAAATCGATGGCGAGACCGCGAGAATCTACGGACTCGTAGATGTCAACTACAGCAACTACTACGAAATCGATGAGGAATTCGCCGTAGAGGGAGTATATAACGAGCGCTACGGAACAATCACAATCAGCGGCACAGACTACGACCCGGAACGCCCTCTGTCGGAGTACAACAGACTGGCAAACATCTACTCTCCGGCGGATGATATGGCATATACTGTCGTGCTGATTGCAGGAGACTGTAATGAAAGAGGTGAAATCAATACAAGCGAAGAGCTTATATTCGATGTTTCTGATGATTTGTCGACAGTACGCCCCAAGAAGGCTTACGGAGCATACGCTTTCACCTCCGAAGGTGAAGGGAAAGCCTTTGTGGACTTCTATCAGTCTTCCAGCATACTAAAAGCGCCGGAAGAGCCAGAGCTTAAGACAAATGCTGAAACCATTACATTCAAACGCCAGTTCGTAGCGGCAGGAATGCCGGTCATAGAACAGTTCAACCTTATGAATGCCGGCGCCATGGATTGCACGTTTACAGTTTCCACATCTTCTCCTTTGCTAAAAGTATCACCGGAAAAAAATTCCCTGGAAGGTTGTTCCTCTGTGCCTATCACAGTCACATTTTCACCGGAAGAGCCAGGTATCTTTTACGGAAAGATAACTATAAAAGGAGCCGGTAAAACAATTGAAGTGTCTGTAAACACCGAGGTAAGAGAGACCCCAGACTACACACGTATCGTTAAAAGCGGAAGCAATAAAATTGAATTCGAGAGGTCTCCGGTCTACCCTTTCGTGCTAAGCGATGAAAATGGCATTACAGTGGCGGAATCCATCAACAATGGCGAAGGGAATGGCACCGAGTCTTGGTTCAAATGTATTGTTGATGTTCCGGATGGACAATCAGGGTTATTCTCTTGGAAAGCTGTTCAGGAGGACCGCCAGCCGAATACTCTCGCCATACTACTTGACAATGAATTGGTTAAAGACGAGATGTATCGACCCAACACCCAACCATACGATATGTCGGGAGCGATTGCCTTGACCAAAGGCAGACATGAGATCGTCTTTGACAATGTTATCACCATGGACTGGAGCGTTTATGGAGACAATCAGAGAAGCTACGTATGGGATTTGAATTTCAATCTTATGGAAGCAAAAGAGGACAACGTGGCCATTATGGATGAGAATTTAGATTTTGGTGAGACTTATTTTGACAAACTGTCTGTCTGCATGGAATCGGAGATAACAGTGTTCAACACAGGCAAGAATCCCCTGCGGATTCTATCGATAAAATCCGACGGCAATTTTAATGGCACAGTGCCAGATATCTCAGCTCCGGCCGGAGGCGAGATTAAAATTCCTCTCTTCTGGACTACATATAAAGTCGGCGATGACAACGGATATGTTATAATCCATACAACTGGAGGTGATTTGAAGGTGAATTGCCATGGGCGTGCCATTAGTCTACCGTACGACTACTCGTCCATTGTATCCGAAGGTGAATTATCATTCAATACTGGACGGGAATGGCCCTTCAAACCTAATGAAAAAGGAGCATACGCCTACAACACTACATCTATGGCCGACATCAACGGCATTACTTATTCATGGCTTGAGGTCCAATTCGATGTTCCCGAAGGAAAAATCGGACATCTGAGTTGGGACGCTAAAAACGAATCTGAAAATATATTCAATTTCATGGACACTCCGTCTTTGATTTCCGGTTCGATTTTTACAATCGACAACGGCAACGAAAGAATGGTAGGCGGCCTCGAAACACTGTGTTCATCATCTGATTTGTATTCGCCGATTGACCTGTCTTTCCGGCCGGGAAGGCACACGGTAAAGTTCGATTATAAAAAGACTTCCAACGAAGAAAATTATATTTTCGGAAAAGACATGCTTCAGCTGTTCGATATAGCTCTTCGGCTCAATGACTCAAGCGAAGGCGAAGGTGTCTTATCTGTATCAAAAATTGATTATCCCGATGAAGTACTTTTAGGTACAAGCGGACATTTATATGCCACTCTCTACAATTTCACTTCAAAGATTCCCACTCTTGTCTCCTCGGAATGTGATGGGCCGTTCAAAGCAGTTTTACTGGGAGAACAAGACGGAAATCTCAATCTGATGTTCGAGTTCACTCCGGAAAAAGAGGGCGATTATTCCACCGATGTAATACTGAAGACAAATATCGGAGACTATACTGTGAAATGTAGCGGAAAAGCGAAGATATCAGATTTTGGCAAAGCCATATTTTACGAGAGTTTTGAATATGATTTCGCCGATGACTGGATATTTATTGACGGAGGAGGGGAAGACAATTTCTGGAAACCGATGAAAAAAGTGCCGGAAATGTTCTTAAAGAATGGACTCTCACCATACGACGGCAAAGGATACATGTATGTCTCCTATATGGATCCTGAAACCAATACGTATTACGATATTGTCGACGCATACGCCCTGACTTCCTTAATATCTATACCTCAAAATGGAAATACCACCCTCCGGTTCATGCTCAACGGCAAAAACTATACGGGACAGACTCTCGAAATCCTGACAGGTGAAAGTGATGATCCGGCGAAATTTGACAAAGTCGGCATGATTACACTTGATTCCTCCGCTAATGGATGGAAACAGTATACATTCGATCTGACTGAATGGGCCGGGAAAAAAATCCGTCTGGCATTCCATGCCGGACAAGAGGTAGGCATGTATTTCGCAATAGACGATATTCTTGTTGCTTCCACAGGAGAAGCCTCTGTCAATATGGTCGAAGCCGATAACCTCATCCTTACCGAATACTACACGCCGGAAGGAATAAGGATTGAAAAGCCCGTGAAAGGTATCAATATCGTCGTGACCCGCAAAACTAACGGCACCACTACTTCGCGAAAGATGTTGGTTAAATAAGCCCTAAGTCAAAACTTGAATAGCTTTAGCCTGTGGGACAGAATGAAAATCTGCCCCACAGGTGTTTTCAAAAATTGACTTTTTAATCTCAAAATAATTGCAATATGACTCATATCAGGAAATACTTTGGAGAGATTGCAGCAGCCGTCATCCTCTGCCTGACAGCGGTGACAACCGATGCCCAGACTTTCTTCTCGCATAGCTGGACTGATTCCGACCAAGGACTGCCCGATGGATGGACCACTGTCGGTACAGACAAAACGCCTTCAGGAGAGGGTGCAAGCCACTTCAAAAAAGAAGGTTGGAAAGTAATGGAGAATGAAGCTTATCCCTCTCCGTTCGCAGCAAGTTTCTCCTCTACAGAAGAGGGAGGCAAGGTGGAGACCTGGCTTATCAGCCCGGAACTGGATGTGCCTCAATGCGGAGGTTTCATAGAGTTCCCCTCCTGGACCTCCGGCGGAGGCAGCACCGCCTGCAAAATGACTGTACGGATATCTCTATCAGGTTCGTCGACCGATGATTTCAATCAGTCGCCTCTATTGACAACAAGAATAAAACCTGCTGACGGAATCTCTCTCCAATCGATAAATCTATCAGAGTTTGCCGGGAAAAGCATCAGACTGGCGATACTGAACGAAGGAACACAAGCCGGTATGCTCTGCATAGGAAACCTTACCGGATATATCTGCAAATCATCAGTAAGCAACAGTACTCCGTTGATTGCCGCATCGGGGCAATTCATCACAGTAAAACTGAATCTTGACATCAGGGCTGTCTGCAACGGATTCGATGCAACCATTACCACATCCACCGGCAAAACTTCCTCATCCGCTTGTAATAAAAATCTTTCGGAAGGACTGAATAACTATAAGCTGTCATTTTCGTGCGGAGCACCAGATAATGATGTCCTTTCATACACAGTAACCATAACACCGAGACTCGAAGCTGCGACTCCAATTGTAGTGACAGGATCAACAGCCATATCCGACGGTTTCCCGCAGACATGCTTAATGGAGGAAGGAACCGGCGAGAATTGCGGTTACTGCCCGGCAGGGGCGGCAGCTATAGAAAGATTCAGAGATATGTATCCCGACAGATTTTTCGGAGTGGGAATCCACTGCACCGAAGCATTCTCAACGGGAGTAATGGAAAATCCGGAATATGCGGATCCATTTGTCCGGAATTTGAAGATAAACAGTCTGCCGAGCGCGGTCCTCAACCGCAGTGTCACGACAAGTCCTTCTGATTTCAACTCCACTGACAGTGCCGTCAAAAAGATACTTGACGGAAGGAGTGCCGCCAGAGTGGTTATTGACCGTGTGGACTGCGATATGCAGACGGGTGAGACTTGTGTGTCATTCACATCGGAAATGTGCGCTCCCCTGACGGGAGTCCAGATAAACGCATGTGCGATATTGTCGGCCGACAACCTCACGGGGACTTCCCGCAAATGGTTTCAGTCTAATTATTTCAGCGGAATGTCCAAAGAAGATTTCCTCAAGCAGGCTGATGTATCCTGGTGGCCATACATGAAATTCTGGTGCGAATACCCTTCGCAAAAAGTATCACCTTCGGACCGGATGTTCAATGACGTGGCCATGGGAGTTTATCCGGACTTCGACGGACAGGGATGTCACCTTCCTTCCGATTGGAACAAAACTCTTAGAAAATCGGAATCCATCTCATTTATCATGCCTATGCAGCAGGAGTATGACGGTTTCGGTGTGCAGAAAATAGAGAATACCGCCGTTTCGGTTGTACTTGTCAACGGTGGGGACGGCACGGTGATTGCCGCTACGCAGGTCAAGGCCAAGGACTATAACAAACAACTTTCCGGAGTCGAGTATACCGTCAACAATGACGCATCTGTCAGAATAGAGAACAATCGCCTTATTGTATATACTCCAGAAGTGCAAATTATAGATATTTTCTCTGCGGATGGACGTCAGCTGTATTCTGGAAAAGCGGACGCCGGGGAATCGGCTCTTGATCTTGTCGTGGATGGTTTCCTAATCGTAAGGCTCAATAACAAGACATTCAAGTTACTTGCAATGTAAAGCATCCAATATATAAGTACTCGAGTTGAGAATCAGGCGTTTCATCAGAAGGCGCCTGATTTTTTAATTGTTAATTTCACGATAATCGGTTTTTAGTTAATCGTTGTTAAAAAAATTGTCCGGCTTAAACTATCCTGATTAGAAAACGTCTTATTTGCAGTAGCTACAAAAGCAGAATCCGGAAGATTATTATTTAGAATAATTTCAAATAAGCAATCTCGGTTATCAAATAACAAACATAAATCAGAAAGAAAATGATGAAAAATAAAATAGCAAGCCTTGCCATAATGGGCATGACGATTCTCTCGACGACCGCCTTCGCACAGGAACCGGCAAAAAATACCTCACAGTCTCCCCGCTCATGCGAGATCCAGATCAGCGATGCGTCCGCAGTATGTCCGGCCAACGGCAGACAGATCCGCCCCGGACAGTGCGACATGATGGCATTCGACTTTTCGAGCCTTGAACTTACGGCTGACCAGAAGAGCAAAATCGACATGCTCAATCAGACCCAGCGCAAGCAGCTCGCACAGTGCCGCCGCGACCGCAAGGAATCCATGAAGGCTGACGCGCGCCAGAAGCGTCAGGATGTCAGAAAGAACTACCTCAACGGCCTCCGCACGATTCTTTCTCCTGAGCAGTATACAAAATTCCTCGAGGATAACTTTGTGAACGGCAACCCGAACAACGCCCGCAAAGCGCATAAAATGAAATCTGACCGCAAGAATCGCATTAGAAGCGCTGAATTCAAGAAGGCTGGCAAAGCACAGAATTTAGAGCGTGCCAATGACGGAAATGCAAAATCAAAATAAAGATCTCTTCCTCATACCCCTTTTATGGCGCGAAAAAAAGAAAGATAAATCCGCAAAACGTCATATAGTTGAATCAAAACGCGAGGAACCGGACAAACAATCCGGTTCCTTTTTTGTCATTTCAGAATAACGACGTAAATTTGCATTGTGAACGAACTGACCACGGAAGACAGCGAGCAGCGCAGCCGGCTCGCGCGGATCATCATCCAAGGAGACCGCGCGAGCACAAGGAGTATCGTTTCGATGGCCATCAGTCTCAGTGTGCCGTCGATAATGGCTCAACTTGCCAATATACTGATGCAGTACATCGATGCGACGATGGTTGGCCATATCGGTAAAGACGCCGCTGCGGCCATCGGCCTCATAAGCACCTCCACATGGCTTTTTATGGGACTTTGCTCGGCGGTCGCCACCGGTTTCGCCGTGCAGGTTGCCCACCTCATCGGAGCAAGAAGAAATACCGACGCAGCGGCTGTGGCCCGACAGGGATACACGGCGACATTCCTCTTCAGTCTTTTCATCGCGGCAGCAGGCATCGCCGTATCACCATTTCTTCCGGAGACGCTCGGAGGAGCCGGCGAAGTCGCGACCGGGGCATCCGAGTATTTCCTCATCTTCGCATTGTCGCTGCCGGCAATGCAGCTGAACTTCCTGTCAAACAATATGCTGAGATGTTCCGGCAACATGCTTGTGCCAGGCATCACCGGCGTACTGATGTGTCTGCTCGACATCATCTTCAATTTTTTCCTTATATTTCCCACTCGCGAAATCACACTTTCCGGGCTACAAATCAATATCCCGGGATTCGACATGGGTGTGCGGGGAGCTGCATTGGGAACCGGTCTCGCCATGCTTGTGTCCACGATTTTCCTCGCGGCATATCTGTGGCATGGCAATTCGGAACTCAACCTGCGTAGCATCAACGGGCATTGGAGACCGAGACGCGAGACTGTCCGGAGAGCCTTTATGCTCGGCTACCCCATAGGAATTGAACGAATCATAAACTGCTCCGCCCAGATAACACTCACGATTATAGTGGCACCTCTGGGAGCGGCGGCGATTGC
>OFGL01000996.1_pt1 | contig 19480 bp, 10 predicted proteins | sample 1521801 | NCBI WGS metagenome assembly OFGL01 (sample SAMEA3504085, study PRJEB24116) | mouse gut metagenome | biome: mouse gut; feature: mouse-associated habitat; material: faeces | place: Denmark | collected 2011 | reverse complement strand
CTGATTATTTCCTGCTATTTTCAGAAGAAAGGGGTAGGCATACAAGTAGGAAGAAAAAAGAGGCAAAAAAGAAGAAACGTAAGCTGAGGAAACGGGAGGAAAGGCTGGAAAAGCTCCGCTTTGGAAAAGCGAGGCGGATGGGGATTCTGCTGACGGTCTTTCTTTCCCTTTTTCTGATTCTTGCCGGGGGCTATCTTTATATTATCAATAATTATAAGGTGACAACGGTTTATGTGGATGGCAGCATCCACTATACGAATGAAGAGATTATGGAGATGGTGATGGGGGGCAGATTTGGGAACAATTCCCTGTTTCTCTCCCTGAAATACCGTGATAAAGGAATCGAGGGCGTCCCTTTCGTTGAGACTATGGATGTGGATATCGAGGCGAAAGATACAATCCGCATCACGGTGTATGAGAAGGCGCTGGCAGGTTATGTCAGGTATCTTGGGCGCTATGTGTATTTTGACAAGGACGGCATTGTGGTGGAGACTTCCATGGAGGAAACTGCCGGAATCCCGCAGGTGACGGGGCTTTCCTTCGATCATGTGATTTTGCATGAGCCTCTGCCGGTGGACAAGCCGGAGTTGTTTGACGAGATTCTGAATATTACCCAGCAGCTTGCGAAGTATTCCCTCACGGCGGACAGGATTTATTTTAACAGTGCCTATGAGGTGACATTGTATTTCGGAGAGGCGAAGATCGCACTTGGGGAAAACAAAGATATCGACGAGAAGATTATGAAACTGCAGTATATTCTGCCGGATCTGCTGGGAAAAAGTGGTACTTTAGATATGCGTGATTACAGTGAAGATACGAAAACATACAGCTTTGAGCAGGATTGAGGGAAAAGTAATTCGGAAAAATCGGTGCAAAAAGGGACAAAAAGAAAAAAATGGCTTGCGAAGTTTGGAAATTAATTATATGATAAAGTATATGATTTTGCATGGAGTTTGCGGAAGTAGAAGGAGGAATCACCTTGCTGGAGATTAAGTCAAATGAAGCGGAGTCTGCTGCGAAGATTATTGTCGTCGGTGTCGGCGGCGCGGGCAACAACGCTGTTAATAGAATGATAGATGAAGAGATAGACGGTGTAGAGTTTATTGGTATCAATACGGATAAGCAGGCGTTGCAGCTCTGCAGGGCAACCAGACTGTTGCAGATCGGAGAAAAGCTGACCAAGGGGCTTGGCGCGGGTGCGAAGCCGGAGATCGGTGAGAAGGCTGCGGAGGAGAGCTCCGAAGAGGTTGCGCAGGCATTGAAGGGAGCGGACATGGTGTTTGTCACCTGCGGCATGGGCGGCGGCACCGGAACGGGTGCGGCTCCTGTGGTGGCCAAGCTTGCGAAGGATATGGGCATTCTGACTGTCGGTGTGGTGACGAAACCCTTCCGCTTTGAGGCGAAGGCGCGCATGACCAATGCTCTGTCCGGGATTGAGAAAATTAAGGACAATGTAGATACCTTGATCGTGATTCCAAACGACAAGCTTCTTGAGATTGTGGACAGGCGTACAACCATGCCGGAGGCTCTTAAGAAGGCGGATGAAGTGCTTCAGCAGGCGGTACAGGGCATTACGGATCTGATTAATATGCCTGCCATCATCAATCTGGATTTCGCGGATGTGCAGACGGTTATGAAGGATAAGGGTATCGCGCATATCGGTATCGGCACAGGCAAGGGCGATGACAAGGCAGCGGAGGCCGCTAAGATGGCGGTGGAGAGTCCGCTTCTTGAGACGACCATTACAGGGGCGACTCATGTGATTATCAATGTATCGGGTGATATCTCCCTGGCGGATGCATCCGACGCTTCCGATTATGTGAGAGCGCTTACGGGCGATGAGGTGAATATCATCTTCGGTGCAATGTATGATTCCAGCATGACAGACACCTGTAATGTCACCATTATCGCTACAGGCATTGAGGAGAAGGCGGGCAGACAGGGCGCAGGCCTCGGCTTTAAGAGCGGATACATAACCCCCACCTCCCTGCAGGGAAAGAGCACGGTAGGAGCGGGCGCAGGCCTTAGCGCGTTTGCCGCAGCAAATCTGGGACTGAAACAGCCGGCTACCGGACAGGGCGGACAGGCTAAGACGCAGGCAGGGCTTAAGCCGATCGGTATCCAGAAGACCAACGACATCAAGAGCTCCGTGGAGGAAAAATCGCTGGATATCCCGAGCTTCCTTAGAAAATAGAATTTTATGATAATATGGAAAGATGTGAAATACCACAGGAGAATATCCTGTGGTTTTTTGCGCAGCCCCACGCAGAGGAAGTATGCCGCAGAAGCGGCGCATGGGGCGCGCGGCGAGCGGGAATAAAAGCTTTCCCGCTCGAACTTTGTTTTTCTTTGTTGTTATGTGTCTGGAAAAATAGGGGAAATGCTCCTTGATTGTGACAGAATATGCAGACCGTATTTTCTATAATGAAGAGGAAATACGGAGGTGGAATGTGTATTACAAATTATATATTGACAGTGTTTTCATCCTGCAGATGACGACTGATCTGTATCTGCTGTCCCTGGCCGGACAAATTATGCGGCGTACTGCCACGCGCCGGAAGAGATGGCTGGGAGCGGCGGTGGGAGCCGGGATGAGCTGCCTGATTTTGATGCTGCCTGTTTTTTCGGTGGGAGGCAGGCTTTTACTCGGTTCTGTGCCTGTCAGTATGTGTATGATGTGCCTCACCTATCAGATACACGGTGTACGCAGTCTTTTCAAAGCGTCGCTGTCGATGGCTGCCGCCGGCTTTTTTTTAGGCGGCGGTATGATATGGATTCTGAATCGCTTAAGAACCGTTATGAAGGGGAGCGGAGGTCTTTTCTTAACCCTGGCGGCGGGCGCTTTGTCCTATCTGTTTCTGCGTGTCATTTTGCGATGGCTTCTGAGACGCCGTGATGACAGTATGCGGAAGGTGCGCATCTATGTGCCGTCTCTGGGACAGGAGATCCGCATAAATGCGCTGGTGGATACGGGCAATCACCTGTCAGATCCTATAAACGGTGCGCCGGTGAGTGTGATCAGCAGGAAGACGGCACGCTGTATGGCATCCTGTCTGTCTGAGGAAAAGTTTCATGTGGTTCCGTACAGAAGCGTGGGGAAACAGAGTGGGATTCTTTCAGCCTACGAGCTTCCGGAGATATTGATTGAAGAGACGGATGGGACGCTCAAAAGAGAACATGTCATAGTTGCGGTTTGTGATACGGGAATATCGGAGGACAGTGAGTACCAGATGATATTACACCCCGGGCTATTAGAAAACTAGGAGGAAAAAAGATGGTTTTAAAAGTGGCAATTCCCGGTAAGATTCAGTTTAAGATGGTGCACAGGGACCAGAAGTTCCTGATGACCAGACAGGGAGACATTCATTACATAGGAGGGGCAGAGGTACTGCCGCCGCCTCTCGAAAGCGAGAAGGAAAATGAGATTATCAGCGACCTGGGAACGGAATATGAGGATGAGGCAAAATCGATTCTGATAGAACATAACTTGAGACTGGTGGTGTATATCGCGAAAAAGTTTGACAATACTGGAGTGGGGGTGGAGGATCTGATTTCCATCGGAACCATCGGACTGATCAAGTCCATCAACACCTTTAATCCGGGAAAGAATATCAAGCTGGCGACTTACGCATCGCGCTGTATTGAGAATGAAATTCTGATGTACCTGAGAAGAAATAACAAGCATCGGATGGAAGTTTCCATCGATGAGCCGCTGAACGTGGACTGGGACGGCAATGAACTTCTCCTTTCGGATATTCTGGGGACGGACGAGGATGTCATTTATAAGGATCTGGAGGATGAAGTGGAGAGAAAACTGCTGATCCGGGCAATTGCCAAGCTGTCCGAGCGGGAGCAGACGATCATCCGCCTGCGTTTTGGAATCGGGAATGCGGACGGGAAGGAACTGACGCAGAAGGAGGTGGCGGAGCTGCTTGGGATTTCGCAGTCCTATATCTCCAGACTGGAAAAGAAAATTATGCGGCGTCTGAAAAAGGAGATGAGCAAGGATAACTGATGCCAAAATACAAGGGATCAATCGGAGATATGTTTGCTTTTTGTCTCTGGTGCGCGTATAATAAATAAAAAAGAAGGCGTGTGTTACATAGTTAATATGGGGGACAAATGAAAAAAATAATCTTGATTGTCGATGATGACAGACTGACGCTGTCTACGGCGCAAAAACTCCTTGAAGGAGAGTACAAGGCAGTTGCCGTAAATTCGGGAAAACAGGCATTTAAGTATCTGGAGCGTCACATGCCGGATCTGATTCTTCTGGACATCAATATGCCGGAGATCGGTGGTTTTGAGGTGATGGCGACATTGCAGAAGGATGCCCGCTGGTGTAAGATTCCTGTGATCTTTCTGACGGCTGACCGCAGCGCAGAGACGGAGATTGAGTGTTTCCGTGTGGGGGCATGTGATTACATTTCCAAACCCTTTGAACCGAATATCATGCTCAGCAGGATCAGAAGCACCATTGAACTGGACGGTTATCGGAAAGATTTGCAGCGCAGGCTGGATGAAAAGACAAAGGAGATGGAACGCATCACGATCCAGGCGATTATGACGGTTGCCAATACAGTGGATGCGAAGGATGACTATACAAAAGGACACTCCATGCGGGTGGCAGCGTATGCAGAGCTTCTGGCGCAGCGTCTGGGCTGGTCCGATGAGGAGATCCAGAATATTTATTATGTGGCGATGCTGCATGATGTGGGAAAGATCGGCGTGCCCGACGCTGTGCTCAATAAGCCCTTTAAGCTGACAGATGTGGAGTTTCGCCTGATCAAGGGGCACACCCTTGTAGGCGCTGAGATATTAAATGACTTCAAGATGTTTCCCAATGTCAATGTGGGTGCGAAATACCACCATGAGCGTTACGATGGGAAGGGGTATCCGGAAGGGTTAAAGGGAGAATCAATTCCTCTGGTTGCAAGGGTGATCGGTCTGGTGGATTCCTATGATGCCATGACCAGCAACCGGGTTTACCGCAGGAGACTGAATGACGATGTGGTCATGCAGGAACTTGAGAAAGGAAAGGGAAGCCAGTGGGATCCTGAGCTGGTGGATATTTTTGTGGGTCTTATTAAAGAGGGCGCTTTAGAGAAAATGTGGATGCCGGAGGAAGATCTGGCGACGCCGATTTTTGACAGCGGCAAGATCGTGGGCATTGCCATGGGAACCGAGAATGTATTGGAGTCACCTGTCGATTATCTGACAGGGCTTCTGAGCAGATACAAGGGAGAACACGATATTACCTTAAGCCTGCGTGCAGAGGGCGGCACCTTAATGCTGATAGACCTGGATCATTTCAGACAGATTAATGATGTGCACGGTCACCTGATGGGGGACTATGCGTTGAAAACAGTGGCGGATGTGCTGAAGGAAGTCTGCGAGAACGAGATTGTGTGCCGTACCGGCGGGGATGAGTTCCTGTATTATCTGCCGGGGGTGACAGACGAGGAAGCTGTTACGCACAAGGTGGAAGAGCTTTTGGAAGCTTTCCACAAAAAGCAGGAAGAGACAGAGGTACTTAAGGATGCCGAGCTTTCTGTGGGTATCAGTATCTCCGGGACGGACGGAAGAGAGTTTGAGGAGCTGTTCAGAAGAGCGGACAAGGCACTCTATCTGGTAAAACAGAACAGAGGCAGGCATTACGATTTCTTCCAGAAAGCCGGTATCCTGCGGACTCCGGAACAATCCCAGGGTGATCTGGATAAGATTATGGATGCCATTAAGAACCAGGAGACCTATAAGGGCGCGTTCCAGGTAGATTACGATGAGTTCAAACATGTGTACGATTTTGTGAAGCATATGTCGATACGGAGCAAGAAAGAGACACAGCTTCTGCTCTTTACCCTGTTTTCTTCAGACGGCAGCGAGGTGAAGCTGGAGCGTATGGAGACAGCCATGCAGTGTATGGAGCAGGCAATCTGCAAATCCCTGCGCGGCGTGGATGTGGGTGCAAGGTACAGCAGTTCCCAGTTCCTGGTGATCCTTTTAGGAACGGGACGGGAAAATGTGCGTGTGGTGACGGACCGTATCGTGCAGAACTATTTCAAGCTTTACGGGGAGAAGGATATCACGCTCACTTATGATATTGCGAAGTTTGGGTGAGGAACGGTATCGGGTATAAAATTATAATGCCATCAAAAAAGGGAAAGTGTACACTGCTGATGTGGTGTACACTTTCCTTTTTTAGACAATACAGCCGCCTCTATTTTAGTTCGACTCCCATTTAACACAGAATGTACATTCAGACAAAGTATTTGCCGCATATCTAAAGATTAGATATGCATAGGTGTGGCTGCTCTCAACCAATGACGGATGGTCTGCGTCTGTTGGTGTCCATGTCAATCGGTACAATCCACTATCGGGCCTGTCAGCTGTCGCATTCGTTATAAAATGACTCATGATCAATGCAGTTGATTTCGTTATATCGGTAGAAATAGTTGGTTTGATACCGAAAACTTTACTATATGTATCTCTAATAACTTTTCCAGTAGAATTAACGGTTATCCCTAAATGAATATTATGGAAACAAGTTTTTATAACGGCTATTCGATATTGTCCTACAGAATGCGTAAATTTAAACGGCTCTTTTGGTGGTATATCAAACACATTAATTATTTTGTTAATATTATTTGCCATTGTGGCAAACGCCGCATCAGCCGCCGTGGCAATGCCCTTTGCAGTGATGGAAGCGGCGACTGCTGATTTACCATCACTGACAGATTTTTTTAGGGCATCAACCTCGGTTTTTGTAGCATAAGTTGCAGCAATGTCCTTTCCGTTTTTATCATTGACTGCCTTTGTCGCGGATGTGGCGTTGCCGGAAAACGATGCGGCGGAGACTGTTCCGGGAAAGGATGAATTGCCGCTTTCATCTAACAGGGTAACGGATTTTGTCACACTGTTTGTCCCTGCATTTACGGTGGACTTGGCAGTGTATTGTAACAGGCGTTTGTTCTGGTGGACGCCGTCCGTAAAATATCCGTTTGTGGAGTTGAGCTTATCAAGCATGGTATAGGATCCGGCAGCGGCGGCAGAGTTGATGATGGCGTGTCCCTGATTTCCGGCAAGATAGGTATTTGTGCTCTTGGAGCTGGTGAGGGAGCCGGACATCGTGTCACCTGTTTTTCTGACAAACTGTGACTGGAGGTCTGGTGTATCTTCGCGGTCTGCCAGTTCGTTTACCCTTGTCGTGAGCGCCGAAACGAGATTTCGGATATCGCCATGGGAAGCAGGCGAAATATTATGGTCGGATATTCCTTTCTGGGTGTAGGCGGTGGTGGCAATCTGTGTGGTACTGGTTCCCGGCGGAGCGGTAGGAGCCTGCGGGGTACCGGTCAGGACGGGGCTTGCGATATCGGCTTTTAAGCGGAGGGCTTCCGACTGCGCGGCCGATACCGGTTTATCGGCGTCGGGTGTATTGTCGACATAGGAAAGACCCAGCTGATCTTTCGTCAGATGGTGCGGGTTTCCGGTGTCAGTCATATGTGCCGCCAGCGTATCGTTCACGGTCTTTACGGAGTTAGGCGTGGCGGCATCTGTCGTGGAATCGCTACGGGTGGAGTCAACGAGCTTCACGGTTCCTTTATTGTTCAGGTCGGCGGCGTACAGTTCGTGCCGTGGGATTCTGGCCTGATCGTCCAGGGATGGGATACCGCCCGGCTGGTCTTTCTCCTTTTTGAATACCAGATCTTTTTTTAGGCCATCCAGTTCCAGGAGGATGTCAAGAATATTCTTGTAGGTGTCGGTGGAAGTCAGGTTTTCGTCGTTGTGTACAGCTTTGCCGACCACAATGTTGAAGCGGCTGGAGGTATACTGCTTTCCTGTATTGTCGCCTAAGATCAGCTCACATTCCACGGTGCCGGGGACGGCAGAGAGCTGTCTGGCCACTTCGATGATGACCTTGTTATCGTGTATGCCGCACCATTCGTCGGTATTGACCTGTTTCCCGTCAGGCTTGATCGCTTTCAAAAAGACGGCAGTGTTTTCGGGTATCTCGAACCGTTTGCCGTCGTTTGTAAGACCGATGGAGATAACCCGTCCGGCGTCATACTGGGGTACGGGCAGATTGATAATGCCGGTGTCGTTGTAGAAACCGAGGGTGATATCTTTACTCAATAGTTTCATGAGGTTCCTCCTTCTCGCTGACATCATCCGTCAGCCAGCTTTCGGCTGCTTTTCTCCATAATTTCGGCACGTCGTCAATCGTTATGCTGCCGCTTAAAATTTTGATTCCATAAAATCTTCCCATTATATATTGCCTCCTTCCTCGGCAAGGGAGCTGATTGCGTCTCCCATATCCGCGATAGCGCCGTCATGTATGCTAAGTTCTGCCGTCAGGGCAGCTACCTGTTCCCGCAGCAATTCTACCTCTGTCTTTTCACGCAGATAGAAATGACACTTGACAGACTCCTTTTCATGGAAAGAATGTTCGCTGTCAACGACAAGGTTCTCTTTCTGATCGAGCAGATCGCCGTTCCCTGATACAAGCCTGACGTGTTTTAAGTTACGTTCCGTGAGGTGGTTCCACATGGATGAGTACTGGACAGGCTCCACCATAATGTCAAACAGGGTAGATCCATTGGACACGGGTATTTCCGTGTTGTCTGATAAGATAAGTTTAAACATAAGTATTTCCTCCTTTTTTATAAGTGGTATTTGCTGATCTGGCTCATGAAACGGGTATCCATTCTATTGTCAGGTCGATTGTTGAAGTACTATTAGTATATCTGCATATGGAAACAAAATCGCAATTTTCAGAACCGATAAATGTGTGAGTCTCTGCATCCAGTGTAATGGCATTGGAATCATTACCTCCGGTGAGTCCATAATGGATATCATTTCCATGATCTGTAAAATATCTGCATTTCCAATAGGTGGCGACCTTCATGGCGGATGCGACAGAAGATGACACTTTTATTCTTTTCCCGTAAGTTTTCAGAAATATAGAACGGTATTGCCCGACGACAATATTCTGGAGAACCTTCTTATTCCCAGCGGGCGGGGAGGTATTAGGGGCGGCTCCCACACTTACGGCATAGAGGCCGTCATATCCGCTGTCCGGATAAACCGTCTGCACATGCGCGTTTGGTGTAACGGATTTGGACTGTGTCCGAAAGGTTGTTTTCAGTTTCCCGATATTTGCTGTCATTGTGGCAAACGCCGCATCAGCCGCCGTGGCAATGCCCTTTGCAGTGATGGAAGCGGCGACTGCTGATTTACCATCACTGACAGATTTTTTTAGGGCATCAACCTCGGTTTTTGTAGCATAAGTTGCAGCAATGTCCTTTCCGTTTTTATCATTGACTGCCTTTGTCGCGGATGTGGCGTTGCCGGAAAACGATGCGGCGGAGACTGTTCCGGGAAAGGATGAATTGCCGCTTTCATCTAACAGGGTAACGGATTTTGTCACACTGTTTGTCCCTGCATTTACGGTGGACTTGGCAGTGTATTGTAACAGGCGTTTGTTCTGGTGGACGCCGTCCGTAAAATATCCGTTTGTGGAGTTGAGCTTATCAAGCATGGTATAGGATCCGGCAGCGGCGGCAGAGTTGATGATGGCGTGTCCCTGATTTCCGGCAAGATAGGTATTTGTGCTCTTGGAGCTGGTGAGGGAGCCGGACATCGTGTCACCTGTTTTTCTGACAAACTGTGACTGGAGGTCTGGTGTATCTTCGCGGTCTGCCAGTTCGTTTACCCTTGTCGTGAGCGCCGAAACGAGATTTCGGATATCGCCATGGGAAGCAGGCGAAATATTATGGTCGGATATTCCTTTCTGGGTGTAGGCGGTGGTGGCAATCTGTGTGGTACTGGTTCCCGGCGGAGCGGTAGGAGCCTGCGGGGTACCGGTCAGGACGGGGCTTGCGATATCGGCTTTTAAGCGGAGGGCTTCCGACTGCGCGGCCGATACCGGTTTATCGGCGTCGGGTGTATTGTCGACATAGGAAAGACCCAGCTGATCTTTCGTCAGATGGTGCGGGTTTCCGGTGTCAGTCATATGTGCCGCCAGCGTATCGTTCACGGTCTTTACGGAGTTAGGCGTGGCGGCATCTGTCGTGGAATCGCTACGGGTGGAGTCAACGAGCTTCACGGTTCCTTTATTGTTCAGGTCGGCGGCGTACAGTTCGTGCCGTGGGATTCTGGCCTGATCGTCCAGGGATGGGATACCGCCCGGCTGGTCTTTCTCCTTTTTGAATACCAGATCTTTTTTTAGGCCATCCAGTTCCAGGAGGATGTCAAGAATATTCTTGTAGGTGTCGGTGGAAGTCAGGTTTTCGTCGTTGTGTACAGCTTTGCCGACCACAATGTTGAAGCGGCTGGAGGTATACTGCTTTCCTGTATTGTCGCCTAAGATCAGCTCACATTCCACGGTGCCGGGGACGGCAGAGAGCTGTCTGGCCACTTCGATGATGACCTTGTTATCGTGTATGCCGCACCATTCGTCGGTATTGACCTGTTTCCCGTCAGGCTTGATTGCTTTCAAAAAGACGGAAGTGTCTTCGGGTATCTCAAATCTTTGGCCGTCGTTTGTGAAACCGATGGAGATGTTGCGGCCGGTATCGTATTGCGACACAGGCAGGTTGATAATGCCGGTGTCGTTGTAGAAACCGAGGGTGATATCTTTGCTTAATAGCTCCATGAAATTTTCCTCCTTCTTATATAAGTAAATGGAGAGCGGAAGCGTTATACTTTCTGCTCTAAAATAGTAACTCGGTGTTTCAGACTTTCGATTTCTTCATGCTGTTCCTGGATCAGTTTTAACATGGGTGCGATCAGCATGTTGTACTCCGGCACTTCGGGTTCGCCGTTTTTTAAGTTACAGGCTATGGGATAGATCTCGTTTACATCCTCCGCCAGAAAACCGATGATATCTTTGCCGAAACGCTGGTCGTCTTTATCCAGATAGTCTTCATTGTATTGGAATTGCACAATATCTAAATCGTACAATTTACGCGGGTTTAAATCATCACAGATATTTGTACTGATATCCTTTTTATACATTTTGGACGAAGATGCGTATCTCTTAAAGTAACCGTCATCATCAATCCGTAACTGGGATCCACTGCTTGTCGTACTTGCATATACATAGGTATTTCTTAGCGTATAACCATAATGAAATAAGTAATCTGTTTGATCAGCGCTGGACAGGTAAAAAGTATAGGTTCCTGAAATACCTTTTGCGGAAAATTCGCAGTATGGCTTTGAAGCGATCATAGGATTGGATGAAATTACTTTTCCCCCATTCCACCAGCTGGGAACTATCTTCATATATTCCACGTTTTCATTGGGTGAAGTAAGTGTGAAACCGTTTTTGCTTAATGATATTTCAATATTGTGGGATTCATTGCTTTCCTCATACTGTCCGTTGAATTTGATTTCTCCACCGCTAATGAACGCATTGGTAGATTTTAGATTTCCCATATGATCCACACTGAAAGCATCTTTAATGGAGAAACCTTCGCTTCCGAGATAGATACCAGTTGGAGAGTTAAAAGCAGGGTTCTCCTTGTAGAAGCCGTCTCTGTTAAATGTCCATCCGGCAATTGTACCAGATGTGTCAGCGGTCAGGCGGTTTGCTGTGATATCGCCGGCAAACCGGCCGTCGGTTGCGTATATCGTCCCATGTATTACTGCATTATCCGCTTCCAGTAATCCTTCAGAGGAAAGACGGAAATAATTCTCGCTGTGGCTGGTGGTATTCTGATTGCCGATGGCTACATCCTGAATTACAAAACCAGAGGCGTCTATCAATTTGTCAGAGGTTAAACCTGTAACAACGGAATCTTTGTTTAATATGATAGAGTTTGCAATGATATCGCCGGAAAATTTGCCGTTTCCCTCTACGTTTAATTGTTTTCCGTTCCATTTCAACTTCCCGCCAAGATTAAAATAGCCGTTGGATAAGTCAATGATACTGCCAATGCTATTAGATAATAAGTTATCTTCTGTGCCATCCCAGTTGCTTGATTTGATTTTGTTAAACAGGCAGTCCCCGCTGACTTTTAGCTGGCCGCTCTCCAGGCTGTCAAAAATCCCGCTGTGCGCAATCAGTTTTCCGAAATTTCCTTTATTGGTTCTGATGCTGTCCAGGATCACGTCGGCTATCTGCGTGCCGAAGGTCTCTGATTTCAGCAGGGCGTTCAGCATATTGTTGGCAATCTGGATATCCGCATCGTTTTTGCCGTAGGTTCCGCCGCTGCCGGACGAAGAGCCGGAGGAAGGGTGGGAGCCGGAAGCGCCTTCTCCGAAGAGAAACGCCAGATCGTTGACATCTGACAGGGATCTCGTCATGGTGGAAAATTCCACGGAGATATCCCCGGTGGTTTGAAGCGGGTTTGATTCGATGGATATGAGTCGCAGCGTCTCGGAATCATCGCGGAACAGATCCGGCTGCAGCCGGATGAAATTGCCGATGACGAAGTCTTCCCACAGCGGTGCAAATTCTTCCAGCGCGAAGAGATTATCGATGGTGGTGTGGAAGGCATACTGTGGGTGGGATGCAATGTCCAGATGAGACTTTGCGTCCTGGTAAAGTGTTTCTGCCACGTCGACCATGGTCAGGATATCGTCCAGATTTGTGGTCACGATATTTTTACTGCTGTAATCTGCCTCGTTGATGAGCAGGCAAAAAAGTTTCAGATTCTCTGTGTTGAAATTGTTTTGCGGCAGAACAGAGGCGGAGAGGGCATCCCTTTCCGCATTGACAGATGCAAGGTGTTCCTGCAGGGAAGCGATTTCTCCCTGCCTTTCGGAAATGGCAGCCTCGCACAGCCGGATGATACCTTTGCAGGATGTGCCGGTTATGGCGTTAGGGCGGGAGTCAAAGGCCATATAGTCGAGATAACTGTTCAGTGTGTCCTTAAATGCGCTGATCGTGGTAAACTGCGCTTTCTGGCTGGCGGTCAGCCTTTCCCATCCGGCTTCGTCGGGGGTCTGGTAGGATGTGGGATTTTCTTTCGTGCCGCTTTTGATGAAGCCGTCCCGGTATAAAAGACTGACGCATTCCATCCAGGCTTTTCTTTTTGCTTTTAGTTCCTCCAGGCCGTACAGTTCAAATTCATACAGAAAGGCGGTTACCGGCTTTACCATGGCGGGATTTCCGGCGTAGGCGGGGTTCCCGTTTTCACACACAATATAGCGGCCATTTTCATCCCGCTCAAGATTGCCGTTTTCGTCTGTCGCATACCAGATTTTCATGGCCTCCAGGACGGAAGGAATGATCTGGTATTTGTAAGCGTAGTAATCGTGCCAGTACATGGTGGTCCGCAGATGCGCCTCGTCCAGCGCCGTGTCCGGGGAGGGATAGAGACCAGGATAGTCGTTTTTGTAAAGGGTGGTCAAGGCGGCAAGTGCCTTCTCGTAGGCATTTAAGGAGAGGTACAGTTCATCTGCCTTGTAGGTTTTGTAGTCGATGCTGCAGCCGTCGTCTGGCAGGCGGTTCTGCAGTTCTCTGATGGCAAGCAGGGTCTGGTTATATTCCTTTGTCAGGGCAATGTAATCTGGACGCAGGTCTTCCCGCTTTTTGTTCCATGCGGCATACTGGTTGTGGAAACTTTCGGTGACATACTTATAATCCCCGTATTCATTGCGGGTGGCGGCGAAGTAATCCAGATTGTAAAGATAAGGATCGCCGAAGTTGACGTATTCGATGCCAAGACCGCTGCCGCTTTCGCAGGAAGGGCGGTATCTCGTGATCAAGGCGGCATCTGCGGTGGATTCTACCTGAATCCGGCTGGCCAGATTGCGCAGACCGATGCAGATGCCGGTATCCTTTCCGATGTTCGGATAGGAGCGGAAGCTGACCCTGCGTTTTCTGCGGTCAAAGAAAAAAAGAATTTTTGCCGTTGGAGCGACTTCGCTCATGAGGAAGGAATAGATATCTTTTCCGTCCACGCTGAACTGATATTTTCTGGCGCAGGCGTCTGCCTCCGCAGTTTTTAAGCTGTCGTCCACTGTCCATCCGGTTTCCTGCAAAGCCAGGTGCAGAAGGGAAAGGCCGGGATGTTCAAAGTTTGCAAGGCTGATATATTCTTTCGGGAGGCCCGTGTAAGCGTCCAGATTACCGTCCGCCAGATATTCCTGACTTTCGCCGGTGCCGTTATTGATATAAAAACTGCGGAGAAATTTCTGCTGCAGCTCGCATTCCGCCGTGTGGGCCGTGACGCTTTTGGTTTCCTGTATGCCGTCGCCTGTGACGACAGGCTCTGCGTCGATCAGAAAAAGAGCGTTGGCGGTGTCGCTCTCCAGCAGGAGATACATATTTGGGGAGAGGGATTCGTAAAAATCAGAGGGTGAAAAGTTGTTGTTTTCATCCACGTATTTGCTGACTTCAAAAGTAAGTTCCCACATATCAGTCAGCGTTTTTTTCATTTTACAGGTTTCCTCCCTAAGACCGTTCGGTCTGCCGAGTATGTCGCCTGTAGGTTTTGCCAGATAAATCATAAACATCCTGCCTTTCTGGGAAATTCAAAGATAAAGGTAACTTCGCAGTTCCCGGTGATCTGAATGTTGTTTGTCCCACGGATCAGCCGGAACCAGTAGAGCGATTCCATGTGGCTGTCGGTGGATGAGACATAGCTGGAATACTGTGTCGTCCAGCCCACTTCATGAAACGGTATGAGACGGCTTCCGCAGTTTACGTCAAGCAGCTTCATCTGCGCGCAGTCAATCAGGAGCGTGCGCTTTCCCAGGCTGTCAGCGGAGACAGTCGCAGGGATGGAGAGTGTCACGGATTTCTGGTCGCTCCTATTTTCGATCACAATCGAGTCAGTGTTTTGGGCGGATAAAAGGATCTGCGGGTAGAAGACGCCGTTTACCGTGTCGGCAAGGTTGTCTATGGCAAAGCGCTCCTCGCCGGTAACGGCAAATCTCTTTTCTGTGGGATCGGTAAATCCAAAAGGGGAGTTGGTCTGGAAGACCAGCTTTTTGGCGTGATGTTCCAGAAATACCTTGTCTTCAATCTCTGTACAGACGGCGTAATAGTGGAGCGATGGGACAGCGCTGTCGTTAAAGTACAGCGGCCTTGGAACGGTGGAGCCTGTAAGCCAGCGGTTGACGGCCATGGATTCCAGCCTGGTAAAAGGCGTCTCATCCCGCTTGACCACATAGAAGGAAAATTCGATGTTACCATCAAAGTTTACGCCGTAATTGTTAGTCTTTAAGCGCACGTGGCTGATGCTGCCGCTTTCGATTGTCCTTCGCAGGCCGCTCGCGGAAATGTTTGCGCTCTCGTCGATCCAGCATATCATCAGATTGTAGGAATCGCTGCTCTGGCTGTCAAAGATAAAAGAATCTGCATCTAAAAATGACATGTATGTGTTGCCTCCTTTCCGGGGAGGGAGGGCAGGAAAAAGGTTCCTGCACCCCTCCGTATCATTGTGTCAGTGTAAGGCGTATCCGATCTTTTTCAGATCGCCATACTGTTTCTGTGTGGTGTATCGATAGGACTTTTCCAGAATTTCCTGCAGCCCGGGAAGTGCGTCCTTGTCCACATTGCCGTCCACGCGCAGCAGCGCATCGTAGTGGTTGACGATTTCCACAGATTCCTGTCCGGAGGACGGTAATCTGTCCAGGGTTCCGGCAGAATCCGGAAGGCTTCTGAGAGCCGGGGAGATGCCGGCATCCGGCAGACTGGCCAGGAAGGTGTCCATCCGTTCCCCGGCAAGCCGGTAGAAGTCGGTGACTTTCTGCATGGTTTCTTCCACCGCGTCAGTGGAGGTGTGGTACAGTTCTTTGGCCTCCTCGATCACTTTCTTCTGGGCCTCCAGGGTTTCCTGTACGGTTTTTGCGGAGTCATCCAGCGCTTCTTCCAGTGTCTTCGCGTAATCGTCCAGGGCATCCATGCTGATGGAATACTCATGTTCTATTCTGGTATTTTCGCGTTCTTCCTCCGCCTGTGCAAGATCTGCTTCCAGCTTTGCTTTTCTGGCTTTTGCCTGCGCCGTGTCAATCTCGTTTAAGGCGGCAAGCTCCGCCCGCAGGGCGTCAATGTTTTTGTTTTTCTCCTTTAGGCTTCTGTCATAGTCATAGTAGGATTTCTTGGCCTGCAGGGCTTCCTTTCTGGCGGAGATGATATCCTTCCAGCCTGATACTTCCTCCTCCTGTGCCTGCCGCATCAGATCCACGATGGCGTTTTCCAGGGAGGCGGCGTCGGAGAGGGTGTCGTAGTAGTTCTGGGAAGCCTCGGCAAGGGCTTCCTGATAGGCGGTATCCGAGGCATAGGTGTCCCGGTTTTCCTGGATTTTTTTGGTCAGTTCCAGATATTCCTCCGCCCTGTCCTGGGCGTTTTCCAGCTGGGATACCAGCAGGGCGGCTTTGGCCGTTCCGTATTCGGAAAGCCCGTCGCCGTCGTAGAGCCATGCATCCTGGATCAGACCGGACATGGAGGAGAGAACTCCGTCCGCGCGGTTTAATTCTTCGATAGCGTCCGTGATGCCGGAAAATCTGACTTCACGCAGTGCATCGTTGATTTCCTGGATGGAATCCGCCGTATCAATCAGCCCGGATTTGGCATCCGCCAGCGCCTGTTCCCATTCGCTGGCCCAGAGATCTGCATATTCGCCCCAGTTGTCCGCATCGACAGCGCGCTCATTTAATACATCGAGAACAGCCTGTAATCTGTCTGCCATCTCCGTGTTGCCGGAAGCTTTATAGCTGTCCATGGCTTTCTGGAACAGATCCATGGAGGACTGAAAATCGTTGGTGTCAATGCCTTCCAGAAGCTGTTTGTACTCGTTGATCTGGGAGAGTGTTGCGTCGTATTTCGAGGTCAGCGTTTCCAGATACTTTTCATACACGCCGATCTGGTCGGAGAAAGCGTCTTCATCCAGATCCGTCAAAAGGCTGGCTAACTTATCGCCGGAGAAACGGTCATAGAGAGATACCAGATCGCTGTAGTAGCTGATATAGGCATCCAGACAGGAGAGCTGTTCGTTTAAGGCGTTTAAGTTGTACTCGGCGATCTGTTTCGCAAGCCCGTACACTTTGGAGTAATAGCTATTGGCCTCGGACTCGGCATCGGCCAGGTTTTCATCCGTAGTCTTGCGCAGTTTTTCCAGATCGTCCTCCATCAAGGACAGGAGATCGCTGATCTGGGACTGCTTTTGTGTGCTCCATTCCTCGAGCCGGGACTTCAGGCTGTCGTAGGTGGCGGCCTCTTTCTCGCTCAGGGTTTTTCCGTCCTCCCTTTTGAGCTGGAGCGTGTACCACTGCTCCCATGTTTTCATGTAGTCCGCGATGTTGTCCCCGGTGGCCCCCTTTTCCAGCGCCTCGAGCTGTGCCGTGTATTTCCGCAGATTTTTTTCCTCGGCGGTGGTCAGCCCTGTTTCGCTGTCACGCTTGTTTTCCAGACGCTGTTTATTGGCAAGGAGGTTTTTGTACTGGGTGGAGGCATGCATGTTGGAGCTGATGGCGTCGATCTGGGCCTTGTAACTTTCGCGGATGCCCTCGGAGGCTTCCTCAAATTCCCGTTTGATATTGGCGGCTTTGTCGCCGGGATTCTGGATTTTTTCAAGCTGTTCCTTTAAGGATTTGACGGTGGCATCCCTCTCTTTGGCGAACTGCTTCAGCTGTCCGCTGTAGGTATTGTAATTTTTCCACTCCGCCGTGCTCAGGACTTTCCCGTTGTCCAGCTTATCCTGGAGTTTGCGCCAGTTGTCATAAATTTTGCTGTATTCCGCGATGGTGCCGGCTGTGGCGTGGGCTTCCAGGGCTGCTTTCTTTTCGTTGTAGGCGGCGAGCTGTGCACGCATTTTATCCAGATTTTTCTTCTGGGCGTTCAGCTGTGCCTGACTTGCTTCTTTGCCGTCATATTTGTGATCTTCTTTCTCGATCGCCGCTTCCTTGTCGGCGATATCCTTTAGGAGTTTTTTGTAGGTGGCGGACTGTTCGATGCCGGAACCCGGTCTGGGATTTCCTTCTCCGTCTGTGCCGGAGCCTACGATGGCGGCAAGCTGGTTTGTCAGTCTGTCGGCCTGTGTCTCGCCGTCTTTTTCCCCTTTTACGATGGCAAGACGGTTTTCCAGCTCCTTAATGGCGGTGGTTCTTGTGCCGGAGATTTTTGCCATTCTGGCCTGTGTGTCCGCAAGCCTTTTGGCGTCGGCCTCTGATAAGGCTTTTCCCTGCGCCTCCCTGTCTTTCTTTTTGATTAAAAGTGTCTGCGCCGTATCATACAGTCTGGCGTATTCCACGATGGTGTTGGCGGTAGCGTTGTCTTCCAACTGCTTCTTTTTGGCCTCCAGATCCGCACGCTTTTTCTGCGCCTTTTCGTAGGCGGTTTTCTTGGTGGCGATATTCTTTTCTTTCCGTTTTTTGACGGCATCGGAATCGTTGTCGTTGATCTCGTTTTTGGCTTCGGCAGCTTTCAGTTCCGCTTTCTTCGTTTCCTCCGCTAACGATGCCTTGGCGATATCCTTTAAAAGCTTATGGTAAGTTCCCGTATCCTTGATCCCGGATGTGACATGGGTTTTTCTGGCATCCAGGGAGTCGGTCAGCTCCTGCTTTTCTTTTTCCTCCGCATCCTTTACCCGCTGGGAGCTTTCAAAGAGGTTCTTTTCCGTCTCTTTCTGCGCAGTCCCTGTCTGTGACTGGAAATGTGCGGCCTGCTCGTTGACTGCGGCAAACTGTTCCAGAAGGTCGGTGAGAGAGGAACGCCTGCCCATGTCGTCAGTCAGGGAGATGAAGCTGTCCATCTTTGATACAATGGAGGACATGTAGGAATCCAGGTCGCCGTAATGTTCCAGCACATTGTCAAGCTTTTGCCGGATGAGGTCGCGCTCCTGGTCATAAAGCTCCGAGACGGTGTCCGCACAGGCGGTCATTTTTTCATACCACTCCTGGTATTTCTCGATTTTGCCTGACAGGGATTCGTTCTGCATGTCTTCCATGGTGAGCGTGCCGTTCTGGATTTTATTGATGTAGGAGTTGCTTAACCCTACCCGTCTCGCTTTTTCCGCATAGTAGACATAGGCGCTGTTCTGCCCCGCGATCTGCCTGTCCGTGGCCTTCACTGCCCGGTTGATCATGGCGTTCTTCTTGGACCAGGAAATGAATTTGCCCGCTTTGTCGATCAGTGCGGAAGTTTTCCGGGAGAGGTTTTCGAGGAAGACTTCGATCCAGTTGAAGGTTTCTTTGATGGATTCCAGATAGTCGTGGTAGGATTCCTCGGCGTCCCAGATCTGGTCCTGATGTTCCTCATCGCCCTCGAAAGAACTTCTCGCCAGGGCAAGCAGCTTTTCATAGTATTCCGCCTTGGAAATCTGATCCAGGGCAAGCATGTGTTCCAGAAGGGATTTTTCCCTGTTGTAGGCGTCCATGGAATTGTAGGAGGCTTCTTTTTTCGGGGATTCCGTTTTCTCTGGGGAAACGGCTGGAGAGGAGGCAGGGGTAAAGGAGAAATCCACCTTTCCAGCCATCTGTTTTGCAGCCTGGTAACCCTGGTAAATTTGACTGGCGGCTTCGGCCTGGCTGC
>OFGL01000979.1_pt1 | contig 19814 bp, 9 predicted proteins | sample 1521801 | NCBI WGS metagenome assembly OFGL01 (sample SAMEA3504085, study PRJEB24116) | mouse gut metagenome | biome: mouse gut; feature: mouse-associated habitat; material: faeces | place: Denmark | collected 2011 | reverse complement strand
AGTCCAGACAGGCCATGGTCCGGGTGGGGCTGGTCCCGATGGAGTCGTTGTAGTATTTGACCCCGTTCAGCTCCCGCACCAGCTCGATGCGGTGCTCCACGCCGCCGAAGTTTTTGGCAAAGTCCCGGATAATCTTGTCGGGAACCAGTCTGTCTACGGCGGCGATGGCGGCCATGTGCGCGGCGGTATCTTTTTACGCGGAGGATGGGTATCATCAGATCGGCAATGCGAAGTTTGCGGCATACAGGACGGTGATGACGGTTGGTTTTTCGCTTTTTCTGGCATCCGGCGCGGCACTTCTGTTTCTGCGCCTTTACGGAACAGGGCGGGAGCAGAAGTTTTCTGCGGCAGACTTTTTCGGACGCGTAAAAGAGCGGCTGTCTGTGACAGACTTTTGTGTGCTGGCTTATCTTGTTTTTTCAACGATATCTGTAGTTTCCGGCGGCTTTTACAAGGATGCGCTGTGGGGGAGTTTTGGCTGGAATATGGGATGGATGTCCCAGCTTAGTTTTGTGCTGATTTATCTGGCAGTGTCCCGCTTTGGGCGACATTATCGCAGCATTCTGATCATTTTTGGCGGGTCGGCGCTGTTTGTGTTTCTGATCGGGATTTTGCACCGTATGCTGATAGATCCGATTGGGTTTTACGAAGGGCTGCAGGGTTATCAGATGGCGCAGTTTCTCTCTACGATGGGGCAGGCAACATGGTATGCCAGCTATCTTGTGGTGGCGCTTCCTGTGGGTGTTGCAGTGTTTCTCTTTTCTGAGAAATCTTTGTGGCGGGCTGTTGGCGGCGTTTATACAGCGGTGGGGTTTGCCTCTCTGGTGACGCAGAACAGCGACAGTGCGTATTTTGCGCTGGCGGCTTTTATGCTGGTTTTCTTTTGGGTCTGTGTGAAAAGACGGGAGACGCTGAATCGCTTTGTGGAGGTATGCACACTCTTTTTTGCGGCGGGTAAGGTAATGCATTTTCTGATGCAGATTCATCCCAACCCGGATTTAGAGTACGATTTCATAACAGAGCTGATTCTGGACAGTAAGGCGGCATGGGTACTTCTGGGAATCTGTCTGCTCCTCTGCCTTTTGCTGTATACAAGGAGGAACAGACCGTACCAGGCGGTACGCATGCAGTGGGCAGGACGGGCCGCCGTATTTATGGCGGCGGCAGCCGTGATCGTTCTGGTGGGACTTATTGTACTGCATAGCAGGGGGGCGCTGCCGGACAGACTGGGCGGCGCGCTCAGCGCGGTGTCCTATTTTAACTGGAATGACGCCTGGGGAAATGGCAGAGGGCGGATCTGGAGCTTTGCCGTCAGGGTGTTTGCCGGGGAGGGTTTATTACATAAGCTTTTTGGTGTGGGGCCTGACTGCTTCAGCAGCTATGTGGCTGCAGCCCACGGGGAGGAGGCGAAGCTTCTCTGGGGGGATAAAGTACTGACCAATGCCCATAATGAATGGCTGACGACGCTGATTAATACGGGGGTTTTCGGGGCGTTATCCTATATAGGAATTTATGTTACGGCTGCCAGAAGGTATCTGGGAGCATGGCAGCACAATTATTTACTGGTGGGTGCAGCGGCGTCGGTGGTATCTTATATGGCCTACAATTTTTTCTGTTACCAGCAGGTGTGCTGTACGCCCTTTGTGTTTCTGGTGATGGGGATCGGAGAGTATATCTGGCGCAGGGAGGCAGAACACAGCGGCGTGGGCTGTCTGTATAGGAAACATGGGCAATTCACGGAAAATCATTGACTTTTGGGCGAGGGGGGGGGGGTAAGATGGGTATACGTGGAAGTATCGCGGAACACCCAGAGAGGGATAAATGAGGCAAGGAGGACAGAAAATGGGTAAAAAAAAGAAAAAGCGGTATCTGGCGAGAAGAATACTGGCCATGATACTGGCCATGACGATGGTTGTAGGCATGACGCCGTCGGCGTTTCAGGCAGCTCCCGGTGAAGGGGCGGAGCAGGTTGTGGCGGAGGCGGCAGCATCGGAAGGACAGAATGACGATGGCACAGGGCAGCCGTCGGAGACAGGGAACCAGCCGGCACAGGATGGTGGACAGAGTGATACGACGGAAGAAACGGCCCCGGCGGATTCGGACAATGTCGGTAACCAGAACGACAGCCCGGAACAGGGAACGGCAGATGACGGAAGCAATGACGGAACCGCTGCGGAGGATACGGAAGCTGCGGTCGGTGAAAATCAGGATGAAGGCGCGGACGATACGGCTGTCAGCAGTCCTATGGCGGATGCGGCGGAAACGCAGGCGAAGCCGGTATATGAGATCGATATCAAGGCCTTTGAAACGCAGGCAGAATATACGGGTTACTCCGTGTTTGAGTTAGGTAATATTACGCTTGTAAAAACAGAAAACGGCGTGACTACCAGTGAGTCCGCGATGGATGCGGGCGTGACCGCTGTCTGGAAAGTGCAGGGTACGGATGCGGCGGTGGCGGGCGAGCCGGTGAATGCCGGAAAATATGAGCTCACACTGACCTATCCGAAGGCAGAGGGAACGCACGACGGCGCGGAAAAGAAGGTGGAATGTGAGATCACAAAGGCGCCTGTCGAGTTTCGCTTTGAATCGGAGAGAGTGTATGTAAAACCGGGTACGGCGGCGAAGGACGTGAAACCGGGGGCACTCAACCGTGTGTATTGCGCAGGGAACAACCTTGACGCGGAAGATTTTGACCTGAAGGCGACAGCAGTGAAAAACGCCATGACGGGAGAGGAAATCCCGGCGGAAGAGAAGCTGCTGCATGGCGGTGACTATGCGATGCAGATCACCCCTTCCATCAAGGCCGATGCGGCACAGGCGAAGAAGGATATTTCGGCCAACTATGATCTGGCGCCCTTTATCGTGGACATCGAGACAGGGGAGCTGGTTGATACATATATTGAGATTACACTGGCGGAAAAGTGGAAGGAGAACGGCATTGTGACGCTGAAGTCATATGACGGAAAAGCTGCCACAGAGCCGAAAACCCCGGATGATTATACCGCTGTAGTGAAGTACTGGGATGAGGCGGCGAACGACTATAAGAAGCTGGAAGGCGCAGCGATCACCGGGCAGTGGGTGACAGGCTGGGACGCAGAGGAAATCTCAGAAATGGAGGCGCCAGCAGATGCAGGCGGGTATTTTTACAGACTGAGATATGAGGGAGTCGAGGGCGAATATCAGGCGGCTTCTGGTGTCGTGGAAGTCGAAATCAAGCCAGCGGCTGTAAAGATACAGATCAGGGATGCGGACAAGAAGCTGGTTCTTCCGCAGGGTACCACAATGTCTGAGGTAGTGACCAGGGCGGACTATGCGGCAGTGGATGAGGCGGGTAAGGACATCACCGGGGAAGTTAAGAAAAAACAGATCTGGGGTACGTCCTACGACGATTCCAATATGAGCCAGGTCTATGAGCCCCTGCTCACGCTGGAGGTGAAGGACGGGACAGGATTTAAGGCTGTCCTGGACGCGGACTACGAGCTTGAGGGAGGGAAGGAGTACCGTATTGTTTTTGACGGCCAGAAAGCGATCTACAATGCGGACGGCACCTTCGGGCACAGGACATCTATTAATGAAGACAGAAACATTAACGGGTACGATTACAATTACGAGACCGACAATACCAGGACGGCGGACGCGCAGGCGCGGGCAGTTGAGGTTACGGCGGCTACCAGGGCGGTGATCGATGTCAGTGAACTGGTTAAGGATGACAACGCGGCGACGCTTGACCAGATTGCCACATTGAAATCCAAGGTATATGACGGCAGGGAAATCTACAGTGCGCGGAGCCAGTACAAAAATAAGGTAGGCTTGAAGACGGCGGATGACAAAGGCACAAAGATTAAGACGCTGGCGAAAGAGTTTTCTTACGAGTGGCAGAAAAACGATGCTGCGGAAAATCTGCAGGATAAGGAAAATCTGGAAAACGAAGATAACTGGAGCCCGGTATATGGTTTTACCATTTCGCCGGACAGGGCAGGCATTTACAGACTGAAAATCACCTATCAGGACATGACAGAGGATGGCACGCTCTACTATGCGGATAATTCGGAATATGTCTATTATGCCATTGACAGGCAGAAGGTGAAGATTGTACCGAACAAGGAGAAGTCATATGAGACTTTGTCCGGGCGCAGTGTGGGATCCTTTTTCGATGACAACGAAATTGACTGCTCGATTCTGGATGCGGAAACAGAAAAAGCGCTTACATTTCCGAAGGGACATCACGCAGAGGTGACCTGGCAGATGCAGGAAACTGTCGGGGAGAAGATCAATACCTATTTACAATATGACTATGGCTATACCTTTGTGAGTGACGCCGGTACGGCCTATGCCATTCAGGCGGCGGGGCTGGAAGTGTATACGCTCGACAATGACGGATATGAGGATTTCAGTGATAACTATACAGTCGCGTCGGCTGACACGGTGCCCTTGACCGTAAAACCGATGGGGACGGTTCCGGTGAAGCTGGAGGTGGACGCATCCAAATGGGGTTCGAAAACCAAAGTTTACGACGGAAAGCCCTTTGCACAAAATGAGCTGATTACCGATGGGGTAGTGACAGCCAAGAAAGTGGAAAACGGCGCGGAGACAACAATTGAAGACCCCGGGATTTCCTACATAACTTATGATCCGAATGAGGGTGAAACGAGAAGTCTGGATTGGACTACAGACGCAGGGGTGTATGAGCTGTATGCCTGCTTTGACGGCAGTACGGCCTATGCGCCGATTGAGAATCCTGATTCCTTTATAATGAATGGTGTAAAAATCGGTATATTTGAAATCACACAGCGGGAGATCACACTGAAGATTGACAATATGCCGAAGACCTATGAAGCGGGCATTCTCGTGTCTGATATCTTGCGTGATATCCCCGGAAAGGTCAGGGTGGAAGGCTTTGCACCTGGTCAGGAGTGGGCATTTACTGAGGATGACGGTATACCGGCATGGGATCATGCGTCGCCAGTGTTTGAGATATATGAGAAAGGCAGCAAGACGCCGGTTGATGAATACACATCCCTGAAGTGGGACCAGAGCTTCGTGGTGCGCTATGCCTTCTGGAGCGACGGCCTGTCAGAGGGTTATTATACAGAGGAGTTTGGGGAGATTAATTTCCGCAGGAATTATAAGGTATCGGCGGATGTGGCGGCCGCATTTGATACGGTTAAGGGCAATTCCCACATCGAATCGGTTTCTTATGAGGGTATTTCTGAGATTGCTGTTGTGAGCAAGATGGATGAGAAGGATCCCATGAGGCAGGAAGTGACGGTTCTGGATGGAATCGGCTATTCTCGCGGGGAGTTTTATGATGGCTATGACGATATCATCATGGAAGGGAATCTGGCAGCCTTTGACATCGCGCCTCCGGCGTACTATGGTGATTCTGTGCCGGAAACGGCAATGTTTAGAAATGAAATCAAACAGCAGAAAGGCATTGCTGAAATTTATGATGACAAGATCAGGGTCGTGTTTAATGCAGCCGAGGGAACGAAAACTTTCAGAATCCGCTGGGAAGACGACTACGTGGAAACCTATGTGCTTAAGTTTGACGAGGCTGTGAAGCTGGGCAACCTGGAGGAAGCTGTTGCGCCCAAATCCCTGGCATTTAACGCCGTGGAGAAAAAGATGGCGGTGGGCGAGTCCCAGCAGCTGGATGTGAAGATCACGAAGGCACAGATGGGCGACATCATTAAACTCGGCTACAAGAGCAGCGATGAGAGCGTGCTGAAAGTCAACGAAAACGGATATGTGACTGCCCTGAAAGAGGGTAAGGCAAATATTGAAGTGTTCCCGGTGCGTCTGGTTAAGGGAAAACTGGAGCGGATCAAGGACGCCAAAGGTGTGGATGCCAAAGGCGCCACAGTGGCGGTCGCGGTGACGAAGTTATCTGCGCCGAAGCCTGTGAAGGTGACATCACACGGCAGTTACGCCGACGTGAACTATGACATTCCCAAGGACGGCTACCGCCGTGAAATCTATGTCGTGGATAATGGGAAGAATCCGGATCTGAAGACGGCGGCTGCGATTGAAGGAAAAGTCGCATCCATGAAGGAAGGCCAGTGGAAGAGTACCTTCGCCATCAAACCGGTCTATCAGGACAGTACGGACGAATACTACAATAATAAGAAAAATAAATATACGGTACGGCTTAACGGATTGGAGACAAGGGGCGCCTATACTGTGTATGTGAGAAATGTCTGTGCGGCTAGGGAGCTGGCTGACGGCAGCATGATCACAAAGGAGACAGTGGATGCCAGCGCGGCAGGAACGGCTGTCAGCTTTAAGACTCTGAAGTCTGAGGCAGTTGAGCTCGGGCTGGACTTTGATGTGCCTGAGGACGCAAGGGGCTACGATGAGGAAGGACTTTACAGAATCATGTGGTTCTCCAAGTTGGAGAAAGCCACCGTAACCTGTGTCCCTTATGGGTATTTCCGCCAGGATGAGACTGACCATGCGGCTGACGAGGGGGACAGGATCAGGCTTGCGCTGCCTTTCGCGGGAGAGGACAAGAAGTATAAAGATTACTATGAGGAGCCGAAGCTGGAGTATGCGTTGAAGTTTGCTTCGGAGGACGAAGATGCGTTTGCCGCAAAGAATAAGGCGGCCAGCATAGACAAGAAGGGTAAGATCAAGTTTACCGGCATACCGACGGACGATAACCCGCTGGAGATCAGGGTACGCGATGCCGTCAGCGGCGTGGAGATCTATGGGTATGTTTCCTTCCGGGACGGTGCGGACTCTGTTGTGGCGGCGAAAGGTTCCGTGAAGATGTCCGTAGGACAGAGAAAGAAGCTTGCGGATCTGCTCACCTACAAGTTCGGCGGGACAAAGCTGACCTACTATCCGTCGGGCAGTGTGGATCTGGACGCCGTACAAAGCGCGATTACGAGCCAGAAACAGGAAAGCTTCTTTAAAGTGAATGAGAACGGTTATCTGACAGCGGTTAAAGCGGGAGGAGCCCTGACGCTTGCGCTGACGGATAAGAACGTGGCAAAGATTGACAAGGATAAGGCGACGGCGACGGTCAAGGTTACATCGGCAGACCTGGAGCCGGTCAAGAGCCTGAAGGCATATGATGTGATCGACGACAGCTTTGGCCTGACCTTTACCCATACGGGCGGCGCGGAGAGATTCCTTGTGGAAATCAGCGACAACAACAGACTGATTTACAGCAGGGGATATATCGCCAGTGAGCACAGGATGCAGACGGAAGACGGGGAGATTGTGAAGGATGCCTACCGTATCAGGCCGGAGGAGATTATAGCCCGTCTGAACAGGGAGAGCGCATACACGGTCAGCGTAAAAGCACAGTATGATACCGTTGCGTCGAAGGCGGTTTCCGCCAAGGTGAAGACCACGAAGATTCCGGCGGTAAGTACATATATCGGGGATGATGAGTACATAGACACTGATCCCAAGATTCCGCGCAGAGGCGGCATGGATATCCAGGTATCGGAGGATGATTCCGGGACGGTACTGTGTGACTACAACACAGCCCTGCAGGTATTATCCGGGAATGCTTACACACTGACAGCCAAGGTGGATTCTAACCGTGGGCGGGTTTCCGATACGCTTGTGTGGACGCTCGGCGACGCGAAAGTGGCGAACGTCAAGGCGGCAGCAGGAACCTACTGTGTCACCTTGAAAGGTCTGAAGCCCGGAAGCACAGTCCTGGAAGTGAAATCCAAGATCTGGGGCAATAAGGTGATTGCGAGATACGATATCCATGTGGTGGCAGTCGGAAATGCCTATGACTATTATGGGGATAACGAGAAATCGGGATACGGTGAGCCGTCCATAGATAACGGAGGCAGCAGTGCGCCGGCATATCTGCCGCTTGGTGTGGATGACAGGCGGAAAGTGACGGTCGGACAGACGGCGTATTTCCATTTCCAGGCGCCTGAGACCGGGAGATACCGGTTCAGCGGTACCGGAAATGTATTCGGTGGAATAATCCTTGGAAAGGGAGAAGAATACGATAAGCCTTCTCCAAGTCAGTCTTCCAGTCTGGATCTTGGGCTGATGAAAGCGGGAGAGAGGATCTGTCTTTCCTCGAGAGCAAATGAATGGCCATACAGACCCGGTGATGTTTCCTACTATGTGGAAGTGACCATGACCCAGTCGGAAGCGGAGATTGTGGAGAAGGTCAGTGCGGTCGGGGATACCACCGTCACGAACTATGAGGGGGAGAAGATCTTCGAGTTTACCGCGCCGGAGAGTGCGGATTATGAGTTCTCCTTTATGAACACGAGGTATGGCAATTGGGAGTTTTTCTATCTGTACACGAGCAGGGATGCGGCGTTAGAAGACGGATATAATTATGATGATGCCGGTACTACAATGAATCGGACTTTGGCGCAGGGTGAAAGCGTATGGCTGAAAACGCAGAATTTACGTTCCAATTACAGCTACACCTTTTCGGTACAGAAACGTGAGACGCCTGTGGATCCCGAGCTGTCTCTCGACACGCCGAAGGACGTGAAGGTGGCGGCAGGGGAATCGCAGGAACTGACCTTTACCGTGGCGGATGAGGGCCTTTATACATTTTCTTCCACGGCGGGCGCAAACTACCGTCTCGCGCCGAGGGCAGCAGGCGACAGTGATGTGCTTGTGACACTGAAAGTCAATGGGGCAGTGAAGTACAGCGAAAATGGCTCCGTGTTTGAGATTCAGGTATATTTACAGGCCGGCGATATGGTATCCCTGACCATGGTAAATAATGGTTCAACCGTTTCGGCGCTGACAGTCACTGCCCGGCAGACAGAGTTTACCGTTACGGAAGTGACGACGGATACGGATGTCTCGGTGGAGAACGGAGGATTATACAAGTTTACCGCAGGGACAGAAGGCAATTATGAATTTTTCCTGTCGCCTTTATCGGACGATATGGAAACGTACGAGGTGCATCTGTACGGAAGCGAGGCGGACGCATACAACGGGGAGAACGCGATCGTGGACGCAGAAGTTTGGCAGAACCTTGCGGAGTACAGGATGTCGGCGGATGAGACGGTCTGGATATCCACGAAACTTTCCGGCACGGCCGGAGGTAATCTGACCATTGCGAAGATGGATCAGAAAATGACGCTCGACACCCCGATTGCGGTATCCGTTCCGACAGGGGAAAGACACCGCTACCTCACTTATCAGGTGTCGCAGGACGGTAATTACAAGTTTGCGACGGTAACCGGCGGGCTGTCTGATATGGAAGGTTGTGTGACGATAACCGTAAATGGAGAAGAGGTATTTCTTCAAAATTCCGTTGCGGTCATAGATTTTGATTTCAGATGGGTACTGCAGCAGGGCGATACGGTATGTATCGAGATAACCAGCGGTTTCGGGGAGAATGACATGGAGGTCACGGTAAAAGCGGAGGAGTTTACCATACCCGACCTATCAGAAGAAGAGATAACCCTGGAAAAGGGGAAGCGGAACGCAGCCTACAAGTATACAGTCACCAAAGATGGCACATACCAGATCAGAATGGAATCGAATTTGAACGACATGAATCTGCTTTGCTATGATCGTCTGAGTGATCTTTTTCAGGAGAATATGGATAGTGCGATAGGGTCTGACACAGGAGTGTCGTCAGAAGGGGGGAACAAATATTCCTGTACAACCGACAAACTTGTACTGACTACAGGGCAGATTGTGTATATTAATCCCAGGAATGGGAATGATTCGGCTGACATGCAGGCCACAATCACGGTTTCGAACACACAGGAACCGTCTCCAGAGCCGGAACCGGAACAGCCAACGGATCCAACAGAGCCGGAAGAGCCGGAAAATCCGTAGAATATCCGCGAAAGACGGATTTTACAAAAACAATTAGGCAAGAAGATTTATGAACAACACAGGGCCGGTTGGCAGGAATGCTGACCGGCTCTCAATTGAAGAAATATCTGGTTTTTTCCCGAATTGACATCAGATGATGTAGAAGAAATCGAAAAAGAGGTTAAATATAATAGCAATAAAACAGCGCAAATCCGCAAGGAAAGATAATATATAGTTGACAAAACCAGTTCATGCGTCTAAAATGGATGAAAATACAGCAGATCAGGGCTGATGTTATAGTAAAAACGTGGCGAAGAAGAGAATAGTACGGATGGGAAACGTTGCAGAGAGAGAGCTGATGGTGGGAAGCTTTTACGGGAACTGTTCGGAACCGGACTCGGAGTCCTGCGTGAGGAGCGCAGCGTAACACCGGCGATAACGGTAAGAGAAGCAGAATGCATACAAATGCATTAATCAGGGTGGTACCGCCGAGATTTCGGTCCCTTAGGGATAGAAGTTTTGGCGGTTTTTTTGCGCGCAGAAGCAGGAGAAGGAGGAAAATATGGCGGACAAAAAGTTAGTGGAAGCGATCACAGCGATGGAGGATGATTTCGCACAGTGGTACACGGATGTGGTCAAGAAGGCGGAGCTTCTGGATTACACAAGCATCAAGGGATGTATGGTGTTTAAGCCTGCGGGTTACGCGATCTGGGAGTTGATTCAGCGGCAGATGGACGACCGTTTTAAGGCAACGGGGGTAGAGAACGTGTATCTGCCTATGTTTATCCCGGAGAGCTTGTTGAATAAGGAGAAGGATCATGTGGAGGGCTTTGCGCCGGAGGTGGCATGGGTGACGCATGGCGGGTTGCAGCCTCTGCAGGAAAGACTCTGTGTCAGACCTACCTCTGAAACACTGTTTTGCGATTACTATAAGAATGCGGTACAGTCATACCGTGATCTGCCGCAGATTTGCAATCAGTGGTGTTCAGTGGTGCGCTGGGAGAAGGAGACAAGGCCGTTTCTACGAAGCCGCGAATTTTTATGGCAGGAAGGGCATACGGCTCACGCCACGGCTGAGGAGGCTGAAGAGCGGACGATTCAGATGTTAAATGTTTACGCTGATTTCTGTGAGGAAGTATTGGCGATTCCTGTTATCAAAGGCCGGAAGACGGACAAGGAAAAATTTGCGGGAGCGACTGCTACCTACACGATTGAGGCGCTGATGCATGACGGCAAGGCATTACAGTCCGGCACCAGCCACAATTTTGGCGATGGCTTTGCGAAGGCTTTTGGGATACAGTTTACGGATAAGGATAATACTCTGAAATATGTGCATCAGACTTCCTGGGGAACGACGACCCGCTTGATCGGCGCGGTGATTATGGTGCACGGTGACAATTCCGGGCTGGTACTGCCTCCCAGAATTGCGCCTACCCAGATTATGGTCATTCCGATTCAGCAGAAAAAAGAGGGTGTTCTGGACAAAGCCTATGAGCTGAAGGATAGACTTCGCGCATTCCGGGTAAAGGTGGACGACACGGACAAGAGTCCCGGCTGGAAGTTTTCTGAGCAGGAAATGCGGGGTATTCCCATCCGCGTGGAAATTGGGCCTAAAGACATAGAGGCCGGCAAATGTGTGATCTGCCGCCGTGATACCAGGGAAAAGATAGAAGTTTCTCTGGATGAAATTGAGACAAAAGCCGGAGAAATTCTGGATCTGATGCAGAAGGAAATGCTGGAACATGCCAGAGAGCACAGAGAAGAGCACACTTACGAGGCGAAGGATATGGAGACCTTCCGCAAGCTCTTTGCGGAAAAGTCCGGCTTTGTGAAGGCTATGTGGTGTGGAGAACAGGCATGTGAAGACCAGATCAAGGAGGAAATGGCAGTTACCAGCCGTTGTATGCCTTTTGAGCAGGAGCAGATCGGAGAAACCTGCGTGTGCTGTGGTAAGCCCGCGAAAAAGATGGTTTACTGGGGCCGGGCATATTAAAGGAAAGCCATCGCATTTTGCGGCGATGGGACGGTAAGTGCGCAGAGCTGTTGCAAAAAGTGCGTGGATGTTTTTGGAAGGGAGTCATTTATGAGCAGGAGAAGAAAGAAGAAAAGGGGACTTATCCCGGTGATCTTTCTGGGGCTTTTTCTGGGAGTCTGTCTTGTTGTGGCGATAGGTTTTGCCAGCGGGTCACTGGCCGGGACAGGGGAGCATGCGGTGACTCAAAAACTTTCTGAAACCGTCAGACATGCGGTGACAAAAAAAGTTTCCGAAACCGTGATGGAACAGGCGGTAAAACAGGCGCTGGAGAGCGCCGGCGATCCGCAGGCGGCCGAGAAAGCCCAGGAAATTGTGAATAATATGGATGAAACCGACAAACAGAAAGCCGAGGAAATTATCGACCGCTACGCGGACAGTGACACGATCTCTGATGTAATGGAAATTGTGGGGGATGGCGTGGACAGCGAGTCCTTGTCGGAGGTGCAGGAGTATCTGCAGGAAAATGTATCTGAACAGGATCAGGCAGACTTGGAGGAGCTGTATCGGAAATACAGTGAAGCCTATTGAGTGATGCGGGATTGAAAATCTGGCGGCGCACAGGACAATGTTGATAAAGAAAGAGAAAGCAGGAAATCCAGTTGATGGGTTTCCTGTTTTATGTTTGAGCGCGGCTATAAAAAGTAAGAGTACAAAGAGAATTGAAAAAGGACACCCTACTGGTAATAGATTTTCAGAATAACAGAGGGTTGACAGGCGTATACCCTTGCGTGTATGATACTATCACAAGGTATACGTCCGTATACCAAAATATACCAAAAAGACTGGAAGGATGCGGAAAGACGCAGGGGAAGGAGAACAGAGTGGTCAGTTTATCGGATGGGGAATGGAAAATTATGAATCAGCTCTGGGAGCGGGAGAGCACGATCACAGAGCTTAAAAACCAGCTGGGCAGGGACACGGGATGGGATAAGCATATTGTGATTACCATGCTCTCCCGCATGGAAAAAAAGGGCGCGGTTTCCCACAGGGAAGGCGGACGGGCAAAAATATTTTATCCGCTTGTGACGAGGGAGGAAGTGTCCATGCGGGAGACCCGGGGATTTTTGCAGAAGGTTTACAGGGGCAGTCTGGGAATGATGGTCAACGCTATGGTGGAGGATCAGGCGTTGTCTGAGGAGGAAATACAGGAATTGTACGGCATTCTGGAACAGGCAAAGAAAAAAAGGACGGGAAATAGTCCGCAGGGAGAAGAGAAGGAACGGTAATTTATATGTGTGGATGGACATTTCGCAATCATGGAGGGCAATGATGAGAGAGATATTGATAACGGCAACCGTTCTGATACTGTGTATTTTGTTGATCCGGCGGATTTTCCGCAGAAAAATTGGCAGCAGGATGCAGTATGCGCTCTGGCTTCTGGCAGCGCTCCGGCTGGTGATTCCGGTTTCGGCAGAATTTGATTTGGGATCGTTTTCCGATTTCCGTCTGATGGATCTGGTGGGGGAAGATGAAAGCGGTATCGGAGAGCGGCTGGAAGAGACGATTCGGCTGGAGGAACCCATCCAGATGACGGTGAATTCGCGCAGTATCCTGTTTCGTCTGTTTACCACGGATGAGATCAGGGAAACGCTGGAAGCGATGCCAAAAGACGGGCCGACATCCGTGTTTATGGCGGGAAAGCTGGGCTTTTCCAGATTGGATGTGCTCTTGTTTTTCTGGGGGATTGGCGGGTTTATCATAGGCGCGTGGATCATAATTACCAATGTGGTATTCAGCCATCGGTTAAAGAAGCGCCGAAAGCCTTTTGATCTGCCTGAAGAAGTGAAAACAGCAGTTTTTGGAGAAAAGAACAGCGGCCTTTTTAGAAAGAAGGGACGTATGCCCGCTTTTTATGCGGTGGAAGACATTTCTTCTCCCTGTCTGTACGGATTCCCTGGGTGCGAAGCGGTTTATCTGACGGCAGATGTGATCGGTGATACGGACAAACTGCGCCATGTCATTGTCCATGAGCTTGTTCATAAAAAGCATGGGGACAGCCTTTGGGCGGTTCTCCGGGGCGTATTGGTAACGGTATACTGGTTTCATCCATTGGTATGGGCCGCTGCGGTCTGTTCCAAACGGGATTGCGAGCTGGCCTGCGATGAGGGAGCGCTGGCGGCGCTTGGTGAAAAGGAACGGGTTCCATACGGGGAGACACTGCTGTCCATTATTACCCAAAAGGGGCATATGTCTGATTTGGTGTGCACGGCGACAACCATGACCGGCAGTGGAAAGAGCGTGAAAGAGCGGATACGTTTTATCGCAGAGAAACCGAAGGTTTTCTATGCAGCGGCGGCCGGTGTGCTGTTTCTGATTGCGGTTGTGTGTCTCTTTGTCTTTACCAGGGATACGCAGTTTCATGGGACAGTGGTGGATGCGCAGGAAGGTCTTCTGGTCACGGGCGGGGATATGCAGATACCGCTGCCTGCAAGCATCGGCGGCATAAGTGGCTGTGTGGTAGAAAAAGAAAGTGACGAGGCTGTCATTTATCATCTTGCGGCGCAGGAGGAGGTGGGCAGATTTGCCAGAATGCCGCTCAAGGATGCGCTGGGACTGGTCGATGAAGGGCGGGAAGTTACGCCGATCGGGGATTACGGCTATAATTATCTGCTCAGAGCCTATCTGGGAGAACCGCTGTCGAGAACAGAGCATACTTATACGCCTGCAAAGGAAGCGGCCACAGACTATCAGCCCGGGATGGATGAGGCGGGGACAGCCGGGGAGACGGCAGGTGTGCCGGGCACAGACACGAACGACGATACCACCTATATGATAGATGACAGCGGTTATCGCACAGAGGAAGTGCAGGAGGTGTATGAAGGCAAAACAGATTACCTGCCAAATGAGCAGATTGTAGAGACAACTTACGAGCCGGACGAAGTCAATGTGGATGAGCTGTACTCGGGGTGCTATGTTTACGTCAAGGCGGACTTTGATGGCAAGGTGCGGGATAAATATCAGGAAGAAATGGCGTATATTGACGAAGAATTAAAAACAGTGGTATATCAGGTGATTGTTTTAAGCTTGAACCGGGAGAACCGGGACGCCCTGTTTGACAGTCTGGCGGCGAATCGGACGCCCTACGTCGGGGATCACTCCAAGGTGGGCGCACTGCTGGAGGCCCTGCCCCTGCCGCCAACACTGAACCGGGAAGCCGGGTTTTCCTTGCAGACGCTGGAAAGCCCCTACGCCCTGCGTTTCGATTATAAAATGTGCATGGACCATTTCACAAAAGACGATCAGGATATGCTGTATTTTAATGCGGCTATGTTGTTTTATGCCATTGGGAATTTGGAGCAGATTGCCGTGGAAGTCAAGTATCCTTCCGGGGGAGGATCGGATATGATGATTTATCGCCGGGAAGAATTGGAAAAGGATCTTCCGATGCTGGAAAAGGCAGATTACGAGGACGATCAGATTTTCCGTGACGGATTAGCTGAACTGCAGACGGCGGTGGAGAAATACCTTTTACAGACGGATGCCGGATAAAAATAAAAAATTATTAAGAATTATGTAACCTTTTTCTTAAGTTCCCCTCTCTAATATATAAACGTAGGAAAATCTTTATTTATTTTAGAGAAAATTTAAAGATTAACATACTACAATTATGTGTAACAGTACAAAAGAGGGGGAACATCATGGGGCAGGCACAACGGAGCAGGACAAGAGACAGTATAAGCGTCATATCGGGCAGCAGCTCACGGAGCAGAACGGGAAACAGCGCACAGAGGAGAAGAGGCGGCGGTGGAGAGCGGGTAAGACAGCGTAGCAAAAACAGCGGGGGTCTGGAAAATCTGGAACTGTGGGAAATATCCAGACAACCCGGCAGCTCCCGCATGATGCGCCTTGCAGATCAGGAACAGGTTCGTTACGGGCAGAGGCGCGCTTGCGCAAAACCGCAGTCCGGGCGGCGGGTCGCAGCCAGCGCGCGTCCCATCAGTCCTGCCAGACGGCGCAGGGAAAGGAAAAGGAGGCGCAATCTTTACCGCCTGTCTGTGTTTTTTGTCATTGGGGTGTGCCTGATCCTGATTTATCAGACAACGGGGGCGGTTTACCGCATGATGCACGATACAAAAGTGGGAAAAGGCAGGGGCATTGTGGAGGTTGTCTCCGAAAAAATAGAGGAGAACCGTGTACAGCCGCCGCCGATTACCGTGGATTATCTGGAACCAAACGATTTTTCCAGACCCGGTACAAAGCTGAAAAAGATTAAAAGCGTTTTTGTGCACTATACCGCAAATCCGGGAACCTCTGCGGCACAGAACCGCAGTTATTTTGCCAACCTTGCAGAGACAAAAGAGCGGTCCGCAAGCGCACATTTTATTATCGGTTATGAGGGAGAACTGATCCAGTGCATTCCTCTGGAAGAGCAGGCCTATGCGGTAGCTACCAGAAACGAGGATTCCGTTTCCATAGAATGCTGCTACCTGGATGAGGACGGGATGTTTACGCAGGAAACCTATGACACACTGGTACATACACTGGCATGGCTGAAACAGGAATATCATCTGTCTGCTGACGATATTCTGCGGCATTATGACTGCGGCGGCAAAAAGTGCCCGCTCTATTATGTAGAGCACGAGGATGCATGGGAAAAGCTGCTGGCGGATGTGGAGCGCTATAAGCCGGAAAAAACGGAGGAAGCGGAATGATTTTCTTTGACAGACGTTTTCCCGGTGTGTTATGATCGAATTGACGGCATTATTGACTACATGGAAACACGCACGGCAATATAGCGCGGCGGCAGGGAAGAAGAGAAATGGAAAAAGCATACAAACTGGAATTTGCGGGGGAGCAGACAGGCAGTCTGTATATGAATTGCTGCGGTTTGTCGCGGACGGAACCGATGCACAGTTTTGGACCGGCCTTAAAACCTCATTATCTGATCCATTATATTTTAAGCGGCAAAGGGAAATTTACAATTGGCGGGGAAGAGTATCTGTTGGAGGCGGGATACGGATTTCTGATTATGCCCGATGAGCTGGCATTTTACCAGTCTGATGAGGAGGAGCCGTGGACGTATGTGTGGGTCGGCTTCAGCGGTACGCAGGCGGCGGAGTATGTGGGGAATATCGGTCTGTCGGTACGGCAGCCGATTTTTAAATCCGAAGCTTCGGAGGAGCTTTACCGAATTATGAAGGATATGATGGAGCATAATACTTATGGTCTTTCCCACGATCTGCGCAGGAACGGGCAGCTTGGGATTTTTCTGTCTGTCATAGCCGAGGGCAGCAGGGTGGAAAAGCGGGGAGAAGACGACAGGGCAAATGTTTATGTTCGGAAAGCCGTATCGTTTATCCAGAATAATTACTGCAATCCCATCAAAGTGACGGATGTGGCGGATTATGTATGCATCAACAGGAGCTATCTCTACACTCTGTTTCAAAATTCTATGGGGATGTCGCCCCAGCAGTTTCTGACCACGTTTCGCATCACGAAGGCAGCGGAGCTTCTGCAGCTTACCTCCCTGCCCATTGAGAGCATAGCCTTATCCTGCGGTTATCACGATCCGCTGGTATTTACGAAAGCATTCCGGCAGATGAAACAGATGTCTCCCACCAGCTTCAGGAAGGAGATGCAGAAAGGGGAAACCAGGCGCAACAGAGAGTATTTGCGGCAGGTGGAAGAGTTTATCGGCCAGATCAACAGTCTGAATCACATGTAACATTTTGACAGGTTTCAGTAACAAAGGACTATGTAAGGATGGTCCTTTTTTGCTATAATAGAGTGAGAAGTACTTCTAAAGACGTCCCGCCATAGGACGGGACGCCAAGAAGTACTAAATCTCGCTCAAAAATACAGCATTTTCTGTATGGCTTGCGGAGAAGGGAAGGAGAGAGGGTATGAAAGAAAAGGTTTTAAAGAAGTTTGAGGAGCTTTACGGGGCCACTGACGGGGCGGGCGTATACTTTGCGCCGGGCCGGGTGAACATGATCGGCGAGCACACGGACTATAACGGGGGGCATGTGTTTCCTTGTGCGCTGACAATCGGCACATACGCGGCAGTGAAAAAGAGAGCTGACAGGAAACTGCGGTTTTACTCGATGAATTTTGAAAAAATGGGTGTGGTGGAGAGCAGTCTGGATGATTTGAAGCCTTCCGATGCGGCGGGCTGGACGAATTACCCGAAGGGAGTTATATGGGCTTTCGCTGAACGGGGCATGAAGATGGACTGTGGTCTGGATATTGTGTTATACGGGGATATTCCGGGTGGTTCCGGCTTGTCATCTTCCGCATCTCTGGAAGTGCTGACGGGTTTTTATCTTCGGGATCTGTTTGGATTTGATGTGACCAATGTGGATCTGGCCCAGATCGGTCAGTATTCGGAAAACAATTTTAACGGCATGAACTGTGGGATTATGGATCAGTTTGCCTCTGCGATGGGAAAGAAGGACAATGCGATCTTTCTGGATACGTCGGATCTGTCCTATCAGTATGCGCCCCTTGCGCTGGAAGGTGCAAAGATTATCGTCACCAACAGCAATGTGAAGCACTCCCTTGTAAACTCCGGCTACAATACGAGAAGAAAAGAGAGCGAGCAGGCGCTGGCTGATTTACAAAAGGTGATAAAGATAGAGACACTCGGCGATCTGACGGAGGAGGAATTTGAGGCGAATAAGTCTGCCATTGCCGATGCGGTCTGCGCGAAACGTGCAAAACATGCGGTATATGAGAACCGCCGGACAATCCGTGCGGTGGAGGCTCTGAAGAACAACGATCTGAAGGCTTTTGGCGAGCTGATGAATGCCTCCCACGTTTCCCTGCGCGATGACTATGAGGTTTCCTGCGATGAGATTGACGTGCTTGTAGAGGAGGCCTGGAAGGTGGACGGCGTGATCGGTTCCCGCATTACAGGCGGCGGTTTTGGAGGCTGTACAGTGAGCATCGTGAAGGATGAGGCTGTGGAGGCCTTCAAGGAAAAGGTGGGCGCGGCTTATATGGAGCGTGTCGGTAAGAAGGCGGATTTCTATGTGGTTGAGATTGGAGACGGACCGTCTAAACTCTAGGGGAGGTTGAAAAATGATTCGGCAAAATATCAGAAAACTTGTGAAGTATGGCCTGCTTACCGGGCTGATTGAGAAAGAGGATGAGATATATACGGTCAACCGTCTGCTGGAGCTTTTTGAACTGGATGAACCGGGGGAAGACGGCGATGCTGCAATGACTGTGGAGGAGCTGGAGGCAGTACTGAAAGAGATGCTGGACTATGCCTGTGAAAAAGGAATGATAGAGGACAGCATTGTATACCGGGATCTTTTTGACACGAAGATCATGGGATTACTGACACCGAGGCCCAGTGATGTGATCAGGACATTCCGCGAAAAGTATGACAAAGACCCGGCGGAAGCGACAGATTACTTTTATAAACTGAGCCGGGATACGGATTACATCAGACGTTACCGCATTGAGAAAGACCAGAAATGGATTTCATCTACGAAATACGGCGATCTGGATATCACGATCAACCTCTCCAAGCCGGAGAAGGATCCGAAGGCGATTGCGGCAGCGAAAAGCGCGAAGCAGAGCGGTTACCCGAAGTGCCTTCTTTGCCGGGAGAACGAGGGTTACGCGGGGCGGGTGAACCATCCCGCGAGACAGAACCACAGGATCATTCCCGTTACCATCAACGGCAGCGAATGGGGCTTTCAGTATTCGCCGTATGTGTATTACAACGAGCATTGTATCGTGTTCAATTCACAGCATATTCCCATGAAGATCGAACACGACACGTTCTGTAAGCTGTTTGATTTTGTGAAACAGTTTCCGCATTATTTTGTGGGTTCCAACGCGGATCTGCCGATTGTGGGCGGTTCCATTTTAAGCCATGACCATTTTCAGGGCGGACATTATGAGTTTGCGATGGCGAAAGCGCCGGTGGAGCGTATTTTTACGGTGCAGGGCTTTACGGATGTGGAGGCAGGCGTGGTGAACTGGCCGATGTCCGTGATCCGCATTTCCCATGAGGATTCAGACAGGCTGGTGGCTCTTGCGGACTTGATTCTGGAGA
>OFGL01000978.1_pt1 | contig 19816 bp, 16 predicted proteins | sample 1521801 | NCBI WGS metagenome assembly OFGL01 (sample SAMEA3504085, study PRJEB24116) | mouse gut metagenome | biome: mouse gut; feature: mouse-associated habitat; material: faeces | place: Denmark | collected 2011 | reverse complement strand
GTCGTTTTCCCGCAGTTCGGGTTGCCCGCAAGGGCAATTCGCATACTCATAGTTTTCCTCTCCTTCTTTATATTAGTTTTCGCTAACTATTTGTCTGAAAATAAAGGGGATAACCCCCGTCAGTCAACCTCAATCATTTCCGCGTCCGCTTTTCGGATGGAAAGTTCATAACCTCGGACGGTCACCTCAATCGGATCGCCAAGGGGCGCCACCTTGCGGATCTGCACGTCCACACCTTTCGTCAGTCCCATGTCCATGATACGGCGTTTGACCGCGCCTTCTCCATGGAGTTTTACCACCCGGACGGTATCGCCGACCTTTGCTTCTCTCAGTGTTTTCATTTTGATAACTACACTCCTTTCTGTAGGTTGAAAATTTTAATTTTCAGCCCGTCCTCCTCGCTTTTTATTGATACATTCAACTCTATGCGGAGAATGCTGTTTTACAGGCATTCCCTTACGCGAAGCTTAGTACTTCCAAGTCAGCTTGCTGACTTTGCAGCTTGCTCACTTTGCGTCTCCGTCCTTTGGCAGACGTCTTTATAAGTACTTTTCGCGTTTTAGACCATGATCTTCTGCGCCATCTCTTTGCTGACCGCAATGCGGGAGTCCTTCACATTCACGATGACATTGCCCCCGATAGCGCTGACCACTGTGACTGCCCCTCCCACGACAAAACCGAGGTTTTCCAAATGTGCCTTAACCTCCTGCTTTCCCCCGATTTTCCTGATGATGTTTTCCTCCCCGACTTCTGCTAATGTAAGCGGCATCATTCATTCACCTTCTTTTAAATATGTATTAGTTTTTACTAACCCAATGTGAAAAACAATGGATGCCAGCCCCTCTTGTCAGACATCCTTATGTTTTATGGTGGTTAGCACTCGCTAACCATATATTATGATATGGCTTCCCTTAATTCTTGTCAATGTTATTTTTACAACTTTAACAAGTTTCATCATACTAACCAATATGTTAGGAATTGCTAACTCATTATTTTGTGCAAAATATCCATAGTTCTTACGCCAATACCGCGCCGTCAGACCGGCCGGTATCCTCCCGGCTTCGCATCCATCCTTTCCCTATATGTATTGTTTTGTGTAAATAAACAGCGGATGCCAAGAAACAGTCCAATCTCATGCTGAAATGCTTCCCCATCCTTCAGGCGGCACATGTAAACCAACACGCTTTGTCCCATATTTTTCAACGGAACAATTAAACAGATTCCCTGTTTTTAACCCTGCCATTGTCGGTGAGCAATGGAATATCAGCAGCTCCTCCGATATACCATGTGTGCCGTCCGTCTTGTCCGGAGTTTCGATATAGTCAAGAGCTTTGCTCAAGGTGCTTTTGCCATATTATCGAGTGTGCTTGCTATTCCTTTTTTAATTGTATAGATTGTTGCTCCGTAGTAACACGCCAAAATCAGCACCACCAACAGACTGGGAATCAATACGCCAAATTGGAATCCGATACTGCTCATATAAGTGAATACCTTGTATCCATATCGTACAACAAACGAATAAATCAGCAGCAATGCAATGACAAACGCAACAAGACACGGGGCAAAGAAATAGCACTGACTTTGCCTGCCCACCATCTTTACAATGTCGTCCCGGTCTGTTCCCATCTGATACAAAATTCTATACTGCGTATGCTGGTCAATAGAATCCGTTGTGAGATGCAGAGCCAAAACGGTCATGCAGATGATGAAGAAAATAATCCCGGAATAAATGCCAAGCAGCCGGACGCTGGTTGCAGTCAAAACAACATCGTTGTTCTCCTGCGTCCGAAAGCGAATCGGATCAATAAAGCTGATGTAATGTCGGTCTGACTGATACTTGGTTTCATATTGCTCAAACAGATAAGGATAGCGGTTCTTGAAAGAAGCTGCAATTTCATCCCGGGCTGTATCGCAAAGATTGTACGGGACTGTTGTTTCTGTATTTGCATAATAGCAGGTTCGCGCAAGATGGAGATTGTCGCACACGGAATCGGGGAACACAAGGATAGAATCGTCGTGATGGAACAGGTAGGTTCCCAACGGGTCATTGCAAATCGCCCTATCTGCCAGTTCAAGGATTATCCCATCGTCCAGCCTGATAGACCGCCTTTCGCTGCCGATGCTGCCCGCGACATTTTCCATGTCCATCTCATAGTCCAGATGCATGAAAAATTCGTTCTCTGCCAACTGAACCGGCTCCATTCCTGCCATTCTCCGCATATCGTTATAATCGGAAATCCGCATAGCCAGCCTTGGCAGATCGCACCAATATTCTCTGGTATCAACGGTGTTAAAATCACTCTCCCACACAAAGTAACTGCGCTGGGACACATCTTCCGACACAGTAATATCATGCTCTTGCAGGATTTCATTTACAAAGGAGAAGTCGATCTGCGGAATATCGTCTATCTCGTCAATATACATATAGGTGTTGTAGATCATAACATCGTAAGGCATACGGTAGTCCAGATAGCCCGTGGTGATCTCCGCCAGCATGGGCAGGATGACAAAGGCCACAAGAGCAATCGTGATTGCCAAAGTTGAGATGGAAAGTACTTTGGCGGTTGAGGACACCTTTTGAAACAGGTTGCCCAGCAGAACGGAATTAATGTTGCGGTTCTTCCACCTTTTGCACCGCCGGATTGCAATTATGATGAATGTAACCGCATGATACAGGGCAAATATGCCAACAATCGCTGCCACGACAGCAACTGTCTGATAGCGGTTACTGATTTCTTCCGGAATACTCCTGGCATAAATACCGCTCATGCTTGTGAACTGATAAAGCACCACGCCCACAATACCATAACAGAGCACAGCTATGAGAAGTGAAACGATGTAATATCGTTTTTTCTTGTTCTGACCCTCGTTGATCCTCTTTTCGTTCAGCAAGTCTATGAGCTTGATTTTATAAATCCTGCGGACGTTCCACACGCCTACAAGGAGAAAAGAGGCGGCGAAGAACAACAGCGTCACAAATATCGTGTCAGGATAAAAACCCAGCCGGAAAGAGGCTGTGGCGGTGATCGTCCGCATGACAAATGTTGTTATAATCCCGGACAGAACTGTTCCCACAATGCACCCAGCGGCCACAGCCGCCATGCCAAACACAAAGGTTTCTCCAAAGAAGTGTTTTGCAACGGTGCGCTGCTCCATACCGAGAATCATATAGACCGAAAATTCCCGGCTACGCTGTTTCAGCATATAATTGTTGATATAGCGAATCAGTGCAACAAAGATAACCGAAATTGCCAGCACCGCATAGCGGATTGTATTTTGGAACAGGGCAAGAGAGTAATTGCCGTCACTCCCCAAAATGTCATTGTATCTGCTGGTCAGGGAGAGAAAGGCAAAGAACAAAGTGCTGCTGATAACCAGGGTAAAGAAGTAAATCAAATAGTCACGCAATGCCTTTTTGATATTATTTCGGAACAGTTTATCATACATTCGTCTGTCCTCCCCCCATCATGGTGAGAACGTCCAGAATCTTTTCAAAGAACACCTTGCGGGAATCCTGACCCTTCAAAATCTCGGTAAAAATTACCCCATCCCGCAAGAACAGGATACGGTTGGCGTAGCTGGCAGAAAAGGCGTCATGCGTTACCATCAAAATCGTTGCCCCCAGCTGCCCGTTGATACTCTGCATGGTACTGAGCAGCATTTGAGAGGAATGACTGTCTAAAGCCCCGGTAGGTTCATCGGCCAGAATCAGCCTGGGTTTATTGATGATGGCTCTGGCACAGGCGCAGCGTTGCTTTTGTCCGCCTGACACCTGATAGGGGTATTTGTCCAGAATGTCCGTAATGTTGAGCGTCTCTGCCATCTCCCGCACTTTTCCGTCAATCTGCTCCACTGGCACATTGTTGATCGTCAGGGCCAGCGCAATATTTTCGGAAATTGTCAGCGTGTCCAGAAGATTAAAGTCTTGAAAGACAAAGCCGAGGTTTTCCCTGCGAAACCGGGCCAATGCCTTTTCCTTGATTTCGGTTACATCGGTTCTGTCCAGATAGATGTGCCCCGCACTGACCGTATCAATCGTGGAGATGCAGTTCAGCAGCGTTGTCTTGCCGGAGCCAGACGCACCCATAATGCCGACAAATTCACCCTCGTTCACAGAAAAACTAATGTCATTGATCGCCTTTGTGATATTCCCCTGATTTCCGTAGAATTTCTGGATATGATCCAGCTTCAAAATTTCATTCATTGGGTTCACCTCCAAAGCCATTGTAAACGAAACCGGCTTGCATTTGTATCAAGTTTTCTTACAAAACTCTTACAGAATTGTAAGAAGTGCAGGGCCGGTCAGCCCTGCACCTGATGGATGAAATCATTGATATGAAAAGAAAGCCGGATGGCTGTGCCTTGTCCCGTGGAATCAGCACACAACCCAATGTCCAGCTTATCGCATAGCCGCTTGCACAGATATAGGCCGATGCCGGTTGCATTCCGGGCAGCATTTCTCCCGTTTTTTCCAGTGAATCCCTTTTCAAAAATGCGGGGGAGGTCGCCGGCCTCAATGCCGATGCCATTGTCCTGAACGCATAAAACAGTGTCAGTCCCTTGCCGCGCAGTAAAGAAACTTATGACGGGCTGCTCTGTTCGATACTTGACCGAATTTACAATAAGCTGGTTGAGAATAAAGCACAGCCACTTTTCATCAGAGTAAACGGTATCATCTGTTTCTTGCAAATCAATGTTGATGCCATTTTGCAGGAGCATATACTTGTTTTCAGCGATTGCCTGATGGACAACATCAAACAATCGAATTTCCCGCACAGAGTAGTCCTTTTCCGTATGTTCGCTGCGGGCGTAGTAAAGAGCCTGCTCCGTAAAGCGGTTTATTGCTTCAAGTTCCACCAACAATTCTTTTGTCAGGCTGGAACGGTGATTTTCGCAAAGAAGCCTCATAGCGGTAATGGGTGTTTTGATTTCATGTACCCACTGTTCTATGTTGTCTTTGTACTCTACACGCTCCCGCTTGACTGCACTGATTTGCTCCAGCATGGATTTCCCGGCCATTTTCAAAATCTGATAATACACCTGGTCGTCAGCCTGTTCCGGCTTGTCCATGACTTCGGCAATCAGGTATCGTTCTTCTAATTGCTCCGCTATATGCAGCAGTTCGTCCAATACCGCTTTGCGGTCACGGTAGGACTTCCAGAGCCACGCCGCTAAAACGAGCAGCCAGATTGTTAAAACGAGAAAAATACTATCAAGACTGTTCCCGTTTACCCACAAAAACACAGCCAAAGCAATCATGCAGAGAAAATTCAGGAACAAAAGAGGTGTTTTCTGCTTCCAATAGATTTTGCCATTCATAGTGTGTACCCCTGCCGGTGCTTTGTCCTGATAAAATCTGTCAGACCGATAGATGCCAGCTTCTCACGGATGCGGTTAATGTTGACGCTCAGTGCGTTATCATCCACATAAACCTGATTGTCCCACAGATATTCTACGATGTCGGCGCGGGGGCAGATCCTCCCGGCGTGTTTGAAAAGATAGCACAGAATTTTCAGCTCATTCTTTGTCAAATCAACTTGTCGGCCCGCATATTCCAATTTGCCGCTGTCCAGATGAAGAACCGCCCCCTGACAGGAGAGGTCGGATTGGGTTGCCGCAGGATAAGCCCGCTTTAGTAGGGATGCAATTTTTGCCAGCAGGATTGCCGTGTTATAGGGCTTTGTGATAAAAGCGTCACCACCCAGCATAATGCTTTTCAACTCGTCCATGTCTGTGGCGCAGCTTGTCACAAAAATGATCGGCACATTGGAAAAACTGCGTATTTGAGAACAGAGGGTAAAGCCATCGGTTTGCGGCAGTTTAATGTCCAACAGTATCAGGTGGGGCTGAACATCCTTGACTTTCTTGATAACGGAAAAAAAGTCTATAGCGGCAAAAGCCTCATAACTGTTCCCCTCTAAAAGCGTGATAAGTTCTGCCCGGATAACAGGATCGTCCTCAATGACGAAAATCTTTTGTTTCACTGTGCCCACCCCCAACGAGATAATTATATCATACCTGTGGATAACTTCAATGGAATGTACTATCTGCCGCGATGAGGAATGAATTTCATCATTTCTGTCACCCCGACGCTGTTTCTCATTTTATAAAAGCTGCATTTACGACATAAGCAATTCAATTTCTGACTGTTTTTCCAACAGCTCCGCCGGGATATAATTCTCTTTCATTTCCCTTCCGTTGACCGTGAGCCTCTTACACCCCGACTCGACATGTCCCGGATTCCTGACCACGATATGCAGATGGTTTCCCCTGAAATCTTTCTCAATCTCAAAATATTCCCATTCCTTCGGAACAGCGGGTGCAATCTTAAGTCCCTTAAAATCAGGGCGCATCCCCAATATTCCCTCCACGCATCCCACCATAACCGTGGAAGCGGTTCCTGTCAGCCAGTGCACATGAGATCGTCCAAAATGCGGGCTGTCCTTTCCTTCCGTAAACTGTCCATAACAATAAGGTTCCAATCTGCGGATCTGCGCCCGGTCATTTTGAGCTGCCGGTGCGTTTTCCATAAAGTATGTGAAAGCCCGCTCTCCATGTCCCCTCAGCGCCTCTGCAAGGATAATCCACCCCTGTGACTGCGAAAAAATACCTGCATTCTCCTTGGTTCCCGCATTGTAAATCACGGCAAGCGCACCATCAAAAGCATGCTTATGGTAAGGCGGATCCATCAATAGCGCGCCATATTCCGTATTCAGCCGCTCGAACACCGTATTCAGCGCCGCATCTGCCTGCTCTTCCGAAGCGAACCCGCTGATGACCGCCCAGCTCTGAGGATTCAGCCACATATTTGCTTCAGGATCCGAACGCTTTCCGATGATCTCTCCCTTTTCCGTAAATCCGCGGATGAATCTGTCCTCGTTCCAGCACAAATCCTGTATGACCGCGCCCAGCTTTTCCCGCTCCTCGTCCAAATACCCGATGTAGTCTCCATCCTCTTTATAGATCGCAAACTGCTTCATAATTGACATGGCGAGATAGAACTGCAGTGCCACAAAAACAGACTCCCCGTCTTTGCCGAGCCTTAAGCAGTCATTCCAATCTGCGTACAGTCCTGCCGGCATACCATGAGGTCCCAAATGACTTGCAGAAAAGTCAACCGCCCGTTTCAGATGTTCATATACTGTCCCCTCATCCCTGTTGGCAAAGGGGATCACCTCGTCGACAAACGAAAGATCTCCTGTCTCGGAAACGTATTTATAGACAGTAGGAAACAGCCATAATGCATCGTCCGCACGATATGCCGGATGCCCGGTCGCCTGCACATAAGACGGATCATCCGGTGTGTCCTCCCTGCCTGCCCTGTGGGTAAATTTGACAAGAGGCAGACCGCCGCCGTTATCCACCTGTGCGGAAAGCATAAAGCGGATTTTTTCCACTGCCATCTCCGGCGCCAGATGGATTACACCCTGAATATCCTGCACAGTATCTCGATATCCATACCCGTTCCGAAGACCGCAATAAGTAAAGGAAGCCGCCCGTGACCAGATAAAAGTCATAAAACAGTTGTAAGCATTCCATGTATTGATCATGGTATTAAACTCCGGACTTGGCGTTTTGACCTGAAAGTGGGAAAGTTTTTCATGCCAATAAGCAATCAGCTCCTCCCATTCCTTCCGACAGCTTTCCTCCGGCCTTTGATAACGCTCCAAAATCTTTCCGGCCTCGGCGTCTTTCTTCATGCCAAGAATAAATGCTATATGTTTCGTCTCTCCCGGCGCCAGAGCAATCCGGGCGGCAAGAGCCCCGCAGCCGTTTTCATTGTAATTGAGCTCTCCTCCGAGATCCCCGGACGCCACACCGACAGGATTATTGTAACCATGATATCTTCCTAAAAAAGCTTCTCTGTCTCCGCAGTACGAAGAAACCTCTGCCCCTGCCAAACCAAAAAAGCGCTCAATTACAATCTTGTCGTCTATGTTCTCTCCTTCCCCAAGAGTGTCCAGATTTCCATGAATCCGCTGGCAGATCCGGTTGCCGTTAAAAAGAGTTCTGGTGATAAACTGAGAATATTGCAGATTTACCTGATCATGCTCATAATTATTGACATTTGTAAATTCCGCATATCCTGTAATCGTCAGATTTCTCGTAATCCCGGATCGATTCGTCACCTGCAAATTCCAGACTTCATAGGCCCTGTCAAGCGGCACATAATATAGCGCCTCGGAATGAATCCCTCCGTAATCCGCCGTCATTTTTGTGTATGCCGTCCCGTGGCGGCACTCGCTTTTATAATCTGCAAGCTCCTTTCCCACCGGCTGCCAGGAAGCGGACCAATAATCTTTACTTTCATTGTCTCGGATATAAATGTAACGCCCCGGCTGATCAAAATGATTGAAAATATAGCGCAGAATCCTTCCGTTTGCACCAGATTTGGCAAAACTGTACCCACCGGCATTATTGGAAATGACAGCGCCATACTCCGGGGAACCGAGATAGTTTGCCCAAGGTGCCGGCGTATCCGGCCGCTCAATCACATATTCCCGTTTCGTATCATCAAAATAGCCAAACTTCATACATAACCTCCTGTCACTTTTTTCACAAGTATAGGCAATTATGGGATTCCGATATACAATGCTATATACAAAAATGTCAGATTCATGCTATAATAGCCGCAACAGTCTGCGCCAAAGAATTGTTTGCGCTTCTGAGAACATGCCCTGGCAATGCAACATCCATAAACACTGCCGGAAAGCACCACAAAGGCAGCATAAGGAAAACGTATATGAATTTACGAAACGAATGGTTTCAATCAGAACTGCAAAAGAGTGAGGAATCTGTCCCCCACCGTCCACTGGAAGAGGAGTATTCTTTTTATCAGGCCGTCACTTCCGGCGATATAGACTTCGTGCAAAAAAATTGTAGAGAGAATATTTTTACCAACCCTGAGGGCATGGGCATCCTCTCTACAAACTCTCTGACCAATATAAAATATCATTTTGTTGTCACAGTCGCCATGATTACACGGCGCTGTGTAGAAGCCGGTATGGAATTAGAACAGGCATTCCGGCTCAGCGACTTCTATATTTTGAAAATGGATTCCTACTCTTCCATCGAGGCTGTCTCAAAACTCCACAGCCAGATGGTTCTCGACTATACCAGAAAAATGCTTCTGGTCAAAAAGAGCAATGCCCTGTCAAAGCCGGTTGTCCTCTGCATGGACTATATATACAGCCATATCAATCGCAGAATCACGGTGGAAGATCTTGCCGAACATGCCTCGCTCTCTCCCAGCTATCTCTCCCGGCTTTTTAAGAAAGAGCTCTCCATTTCCATCAGCGATTACATTTGCGAAACGAAAATTGAAAAGGCCCAGCATCTGTTAAAGTATTCCGATTACAGTATGGTTGACATTGCAAATTATCTGGCATTTTCTTCCCAGAGCCATTTTATCCAGACTTTTAAAAAGCTGATCGGCGTGACTCCAAAAAAATACCGGGATCACTATTATCGTACTTCCTGGTAACCGCCTTCATCAGGAACAAGCTCAACTTCTATCCGATGCAGACATTCCTCCATAGATGTCACGTAATTGCGCTCGATCAGCGCATGTATGCCGTCAACAATGTGTACCGCTTTTCCGTCACATGCCGCCCTGCCTATTTTATAAGCGCCGTACTCCAGTCCTTCCCTGTTTTTATAAGAAACTTCAAACTCTCTCCCCGCAAAATATAGTCTGATGGAAGCCGTTCCGTTTTCATCAAACTGACTTTTCAAAAGCTTCGGTCTGATCACCAGATCGCCCGTTTCCCCGCGTACTCCAAATACTTCTGTAATCATGGTCATCATATACCAGCTTGCAGCGCCTGTAAGATAGTGATACATTCCCCGCCCTTCACTGTTGAAATACTCGGGAATGCCGGGATAAATTTTGCTCGTGTCAAAACGAAGCGCCGTATCAGCCAATGTTTGAAGTGCCTTATGCCCTTCCCTTACATATCCCCTCTTATAGAGAGCGTTCGCATACATCACTGTCATATGGGAAAATACGGCTCCGTTTTCTTTCTCTCCATAGGCAAACCCAAACATCCTTCCCATATCAAACTTAAGCTCTTTAAAATCCGTATTCAAACGATAGCCGCCGATTGCCGCATCATACAGATACTGGTCGGCGCTTTTACAAATTTGACTTATCTGGTCATTTGTTGCCGTTCCACTCATAATGGCAAATACCTGACCGGTCAGCATCATCCGGACGCCGTCTTCGGAAATGCCCTCAACCGCATTTTTATGATCATCATAATAGCCGTTAAACCAGCCTTCCCCGGATTCTCCCTGAATCCATTCCCTCTTGCGGATATGCTCCATCAGCCAGTCGGCCTTATTGGTGAGATTATCGATCAGGCTGTCGGTTGACACCTTTATTTTTCTGCCGCTGATGTCATGTCTGCACAGATCCGTATATTCCTTCAGGACTGCTTGTTTCGTCTCTATGCTATCATAAAGTTCCCTGTCATCTTTCAGCAAAACATCCGCTTCTTCCAACAGTTCAATTTCCGTACAGGACAATCTCTCTCTCATCATTCCCAGACAGTCGGCAAGCTGTTTTAAATTTCCCGCATAGGCACAGGTAAACGCCACACTCTCCCCGTTTTCCGCTGCCATATCCAGCGCATCGTTCCAGTCTGCGCCGCGCAGACGCATTACATTATGTTCTCCCACCTCGTAGAAAGCGCACAGATGTTCTACCAGAAGATGCTCCAGAATCGTCCCTGTATACGCGCCGCCGCCTGATATTTTCTGCTGCATACCATATTCTTCATTCCAGTCATTGTCGATTCCGGTTCCCCGTCCCGCCTGTGCATCCTTAAAGTACGGCGCGTTTTCCAGCAGAATTTCCAGATCGCCCGTCTGATCAAGATACAGCCTCGTTGTCATAAAAGGCCAGACAGCATGATCCATCCAGACACGACTGATACCGTTCCTGTCAGCAATAAATTCTCCCTGTTTACTTCCTATGATTGTGGCATTGGTTCCGTCAATCCGTACCCCGCCATAATTGTCGACTATCATCCGACGCACGTCTCCGGGATCCATCAACAGAAGGGACAGGCAGTCCTGCCACAGATCCCGCCATCCTCTTCCCCCTCTCCCGTAATCGTGATGAGGCAGAAAAGAGCACCCGTAAACGCGCCTCAAAAAGGGCTGAAAACTCACCCAGCGCATGAAAAGGTCAAAGCGTTCGTCGCCGGTATGGTATCTGACATTTACCTTTTTTTGCCAGTATTCTTTTACCCGCTCAAGCTCCTGCCTCGCCTTGACAGAGGAATTATAGTTTAAAATAAGCCGCTCCGCTTCCTCCTCCTGCCCGACAATTCCCATAACAATCACATATTCCGCAGTCTCATCCGGTTTCAGCGTTATCCGCCCAAAGCGGATGCCTCCCACCGCCTCTTTTCCTGCGGTCTCCATTCCCGCCGGTACGCCCTCTCTGTCCCGGTATACCGCCTTCGGATGCGTATAGGTTCCTCCCTCCCCGATAAAGGAGTCCACCGTAGGATAGAAGGCGGCCGGTTTCGCACCGCTCCCCTCCGCTCCCGCAACAAAATAGGTCAGATGGTTCCTCCGATGTCCTTTCTCGTCAAAAGACATGGTCGGCTTTACCATGACACCGTACTGTTTCGTATGTATCCTGTGCAGCATTGATGTAACATTTCTGTGATCTCTGATGTTATCGGCGCTTCTTCCGTAAATCGGAACAGCCGCAACAGGGGTGATTTTCTGTTCCGCCTCCGCCGTATTGCGAAGCGTCACACACATAACTTCCACATTATCACTAAGCGCGGCAAAAGAGGTGATCTCCGCCTCCAGCTTATATTTCTTTGAACTTCTCTTCACCGTCTGCCACATGAAGCCAGCCGTCAATATACTTTCATCCTGAGCTTCTGTAAATTTCTTATCTTCCGCCTCCGCCGACGTCCCTGTGGCAGACCAGCATCCGACACCCTCCACGATGCACCAGAAGTTCCTCGTAGACCTGTTGTTGTGCAGATTCTCCGAGCTTACCGGTTCTAGCAGAAAAGATTCCTGATCGATTTTGCTGTCTCCTCCAAAATTCGGCGTAACACAGCTTTTCAGTCCCTTTTCTCCAGCAATCGGGAAGTACAGATAGCTGTAATTCTCCGGCTGCTCCATCTGAAAAACACCATTATTGTTTTGAAAACGAATTGTTTCCATACCTGACGTCCTCCTATCCTTGAATCAGACAATAGCTTAAATTAGATACTATTTATTTCTTCGGGAATGTTATATCAGAAAAATATAGAAAATGTTAAAACTATGACATAATACTTCAAAAGGACTTTAAATATCATAGAAAAGGGCAGCCAGAAATGACTGCCCCGCATTGAAGATCCGTTTATTTTGTCTATCAGCATCTGACCGCCGATGCCGCCCTATCCCTTCCGCAGCACAAATGCCTCGTATGCCCCCAGCCGGATCTCCTTCCCGCCATAGCTTTGATTTGTGTTGGAAATCAGGCATGGCGTCCCCACAAATTCATCTGGAACGGTAAAATTCGTCTCATAGTCACAAAAGCTGCACACCACAAGCAGCTTTTCCTCCTCCAGTATCCTCGTGTAGACGAAAAGCTCCTCGCTCTCCGGCACAAGCGGCTCATATTTGCCATATACCATAATGGGATTCTGCTTTCTCAGCGCAATCAGCTTCTTATAATAATGAAACACGGAATCCGGGTCCGCCGTCTCCGCCTTCGCATTGATCTCCTTATAGTTGGGATTCACCGCAATCCAGGGCGTTCCTTCCGTGAATCCTGCGTTCGCGCTGTCATCCCACTGCATGGGCGTCCTCGCGTTGTCACGGCTCTTGAAAACCAGGCATGGCCAGAAGGTTTCGTGGGAAAGTTTCCCCTCGGCGCACCACTCCCTGTAAGCGTTGATGCTCTCGATATCCCGGAACTCATCGGACGACGCGAAGGGATAGTTCGTCATGCCAAGCTCCTCCCCCTGATAAATGTAAGGGGTTCCCTGCATCATGTGCAGGCAGGTCGCCAGCATCTTTGCGGAAAGCTCCCGGAACGCTGGCCGGTCGTCCCCGAAACGGGAGACCGCGCGGGGCTGGTCGTGATTATCCCAAAACAGGCTGTTCCAAGCTTTCCCGTACAGCTCTGTCTGCCAGCGGGACAGAATTTCCTTTAACGTAACAAGTGGTATTTTTTCATCCGTCCACTTTCCATACTTGCCGTCGCTCTCCACATGCTCAAACTGGAACACCATGTTCAGTTCCTGTGCGTTTTCCCCGGCATACTGCTTCGCCAGTTCTGTCGTCACACCTGCGGTCTCGCCCACGGACATGATATCATACCGGGAGAGCACGCTCTCATTCATCTCCCGGAGATAGTTGTGCACATTGGGTCCGTGTACGCAGTATGGTCCAAAATCCCCGTACAGGCCATTCACTTCCCCATCCGGCATCTCGGCCGTCTTGGAGATCATGCTGATCACATCCATGCGAAAACCGTCAATGCCCTTCTCACACCACCACCGCATCATGTCAAAAATCTCCTCCCGCACCTTCTGGTTATCCCAGTTTAAGTCCGGCTGCTTCTTTGAAAAGAGATGCAGATAATACATGCCCGTCTCCCCATCATACTGCCAGGCGGAGCCGCCAAAACAGGAACCCCAGTTGTTGGGAGGCGTCTGAGTGTCCTTCCCCTCGCGCCAGATATAGTAATCCCGGTAAGGATTATCCTTGGATTTCCGGCTCTCCACGAACCAGCGGTGCTCGTCGGAAGTGTGGTTCACCACCAGATCCATGACAATGCGGATGCCCCGCTCATGGGCTTTGAAAAGAAGGGCGTCAAAGTTCTCCATCGTGCCAAACTCTTTCATAATCGCGCGGTAATCGCTGATATCATAACCGTTGTCATCATTGGGAGACTGATAGACCGGTGAAAGCCAGATCACATCAATCCCCAGATATTTCAAGTAGTCCAGCCTGCTTATGATCCCCTGCAGATCCCCGATCCCGTCCCCGTTGCTGTCCATAAAGCTGCGCGGGTAAACCTGATAAATAACCGCTTCCTTCCACCATGCTCTGCTCGTCATATGACTCTGTTCTCCTCTCTTTCCCTTCCTTTTTTATAGAGAAACGCTTGTTATTTATAAGCAAATTCCCATGTTTTCCTGTCAAACCAGTCTCCATATCAAGAAGTGCCTGCCGCAATCATCGTCTCGCTCAGCGTTTCGGCCTCCAAGACATGAATGGGGAGGCCATTTTGAAAGCTGCCCTTCCCTTTCTGCGCGTGATAGACCTCCTCCCGGAAGGGATCGTAAACAATGCCAAGCGTAATCTCCCCTTTTTCATAAAGCGCCAGCGAAACCATGCTGTGCTGATAGTCATGGATCAGGTTGGTCGTGCCGTCTATGGGATCAAGAATCCAGTAAGTGTCCCCAGACATCTCATGCAGCCCCATTGTCTTTTCCTTCCTTTCCTTCACATTATCGCTCTATTCCTCCGCCCGTTCCGCTAACAGCCGCATCGGCTCCCGCTTCAGGCTCTTATTCATCTTGACCCATGCAATCCCCACGCCTGCTGCCACAATCGACAGGGTGCAGAATAACGCCGGCATACCGCTGACCGCAGCCTCCTCCACCTCGACATTATTGATCGTATTAGTCAGACCCGCCGTATAGGTCGTCTCATAGTACGTCTCCCCCGCACTTGCCGCAGAAATCCTGTCGGAGATCCGATAGCCTGCCGCCGCACCTGCAATGCTCCCCAGCAGAACTAACAGGGCGAAGCCCGAGAGCATAGATAAACGGCAAGCCTCCTTACGCATGCCGAGAGACCGCTCAATGGCCGTCCGCTGCGCCTGTTTCGTGATAAAGAGGTGGCTGAAAAAGAACAGTAAAAGCGCTGTCAAAACCACGCCCGCCGCAAGCAGTACAAAGGAGATGACTTTCATATTGTCGATTCCCTCCTTGAGCCTGGAATACCCCTTGTCATAGAACGTAAACACCAGCTTGTCCGTGCCGTGCTCCGCCCAGCCTTTCAGGAAGTCGTCGATGCCGCCGTTTGGTATCTGAAAGGAGGCGGTGGCGTCCGTCATGGGGCCGCAGTCTACCAGATTCATACCGTGGCGCGCCTCGATGGATTCCAGCGGCACGATCAGCTCATCCGCCCCCGGATCAAATATACTGTCCGTGCCGCTGAAAGTGACGTCATAAATCCCGACCACCGTATACTCTGAAGTCTCAAAGGCTTCGAGGGAACTGCCGTCGGGTGACACCAGCCCGGAATAAAAACCGATACCTCCGTCCAGTGTAAACCGCTGCCCTGCATTCAACCGCCTGTCCGTATACAGAAGCTGCACCTTCACCGCATCGCCAAGGGACAACCCGTTGTTCTCCATAAAAGTTTTGGGCGCAAGGCACACCTTACTGCCGTCCGCATATTCCTCCTCGCTGATATCCCTGCCTTCGGTGAGAAAACACTGCCCGTTATAGAACGGCATCAGAAGAGAAGTCTTGTTCGTGCCCGTAACCGGCTGACAGTACTTGTAGATCTGTCCCGTCTGCGCCAGATTTAAAATTCTGCGTCCCGCCTCCGTCTCGTAAAAACCGTCGGTGACTTCAAAGATCTTCGCCCCGTCCCGGTATGCATCCTCAGGCTGGCTTCCGTCCGGCAGAAGAATTTCAGATTCCAGCGAATACGGCACCATTTCCAGACCGATATACACCTCGCTTTTTGACTGCATCTTCTCCTCATAGACTTTGCCGTGTATATAAGTAGCCTGATGCCCCAGCATCGCCACATAAGTCTTATCCTTATAAATCATCCCCGGATTGGGATTGCGGTGGTCACATAAGTAATCCACAATGCCCTCCAATTGGGGATCGCCGCCGATCACTTTCGTGATCTGGATCGGCACCGACTCGTCCAGCATCGCATCCTCCATAGGAGAAAACTCCGCAATAAAAGCAGCCCAGCCGATCGCATTCGGATTCATACTCACATATGTCGTCAGATAATCCGGCTGGTAAGAGATATAAAACGCCCGCTGCTCCGGCTCGGCAAGATATTCCGCTCCGGGAAAAAGCAGATCTTCCGGCGCATAGTAATCGCTGTACTGTCCACGTTTCCGCACATCATAATCCTTCGTCTCCGCGTTCCAGATCATCTGCTGCTCAAAAGAATCCGGTATCTGCCGCACGGTCCCGATGGTCATAAAACGATCCTCGTACTGCGCCATCGTCTGCGTCCCTTTCATCCAGATACTGGCGCCGAGCGTCATCAGAAGAGCCGCAAATACCATCAGCCCCAAAAAAAATACTGTGCGTACAGGGGTGCGCATCATCTGCTTCAAACTGTTTCTCATCTGCGCACCACCTCCAAGCGTCCGTCTATCATCCCACAGACCACATCCGCTGTTCTTATTTTCCCCATTTGTTTCTCCCCCTTTTTACTGCTGCACCGACAGCAGATACACCACACTTCCCATGCTCATCCGCCCGTAGGCCGCCGCCGCGCCGATCAGATAGGCGGTCAATAACACACCGTTTACGGTAAGTATCCCCGATACCGACGATGATGCCGGCAGCACCAGCACATCTCCCGCCACCTTCCCGATCAGAACCAGAATCATCTGCTCTGTCAGGAACAGAAACGCCGCCGAAAGCTTCTTCACACCCTGCAGGCGCATCAGTGCAAATTCCTCCCGCCTGCTGTTGCCGGCCAGATAACTCACCACATAGCCGATCAGCAGCACCAGTATGCACACCACCGGCAGAAACGACTGCATCAACTCCGTGGAATGCCGCAGATGCGTGGCGCTGGCGATAAAGTCGGCATCTCGTACAACCAGCGCATACCCTGTGTAGGAGTTCCCCGCCTCTGGGACAATCTCCATCAGCCCGATATCCTGCATCTCCTCCTTAAATCCATTCAGATCCAGAGGATTGTTCACATGGAAGGTAACCGTATCCGCAAAAAACTTCAGTCCAAACTGCGCGAAGAGATTCCTCGATGCCTTGCCCGGAATGATGATATCCGTCTGGATGGCATTGGTCTTTCCCTCCGTTTCCTTCATCGTGCCCGCAATGGTCACTTCCACCGTCCCGCCCATAGAATGCAGTTGTATTTTTTGAAACTCGCTGGCAGGATCGTAGTAATAACATTTCAAAGTAATCCTGTCCCCGATCTCCCATCCGCGTTTTATGAGCGCCTCCTCGTTCACGATACACTCCATCCTGTCCGAGGCAAGCAGCTCGTCCAGACTCTGCTCATCCAGACTGAACATGTCGGCTGTCATCTCCCCGACCGCCTCCACGTCGTTCGCGCCGACCACATAGAGATTCAGATATTTGGAATATTCGATTTCCTTAAAATCTCCCTCACCCGCCATAACGACAGTCATGTAGGACAGATCTTTCACATAGGCGGACTGCTCCAACGCCTCCACGATCTGTTCCGAAATAAACAGTTCGTTCCCCATCGTGCCGTTCAGATTGGTAATCTGACAAAAGATCGGCACATTCTCCGAAAGATCCGCCAACTGTGTCTGGTAACTGCGGATGCTCCCGAAATACAGGTTCAGCAGAAGCACCAGCATAACGCTGATCCCGACAGTGACCAGATTTTGCGTCTTCCTTCTCTTGATACTGCAACATACATAAGGAAACATTCCATTCCCCCCATCCCATTGTTTTCTCTTGTCTCTACTATATCATATATCTCCCGGGACATGCATTGCAAGAGTGCTTTTCCGGCACATGTTAACGGTTTCTGCACAAAACGCTGCTGCGTTATCTGGAAAAAGCGCCTGCCTTTGCATCCGGGGAGCACGAAAAAGCCTGGCTTCTGCGGGTCACCACGAACTGCTGCAGGGACTGCCTGCGCTTTCGGAAGCGGAACGCTTACATGGAACTGGAACCGTTCCGGGAATACCTGTCTGCGCCGGAAAAACCGCACATACAGGAGCTGTACGCCCTGCCCGCCAAATGGAAAACCGTGCTGATCCTGCACTACTTTGAAGGGTATTCGGTGAAAGAAACCGGGGAAATCCTTGGATTATCGGAAAGCGCCGTCAAAAAGAGGCTGCAGCGGGCCAGGGACGCGCTGAAACTCGAGCTGAAGTCCTGCCGGGAAATTGTTTCAAAAGAACCGTAAAATCAGACATGAATAATAACAGGAGGTCACACAATGAATGAAAAAGATATGTTACAAATAAAAACAGCCCTCACCATGCCGTCCGAAATGGCGGACGCCCTGAGCGAAAACTGTATGCGCCCCTCGAAAAGACAGATCAGCCGCTATGGCCGCTGCCGCAGGCTCTGCGCCGCCGCCGCTGCGCTCCTCTGTATCTGCGCAGTCGGCTCCACTTCCCTTGCCTACAATATCTATCAGGAAAAGCAGCTTGCGGTCTTTATGGATGTGGATTTGTCCCAGAAGGATATTAACCGTATAGGTCAGGAAATTTCCGGGATATGTGAGATTTCTGACTGCCACTCTGTCTCTCTGCAGTATGTCAGCGGTGACAAGGCCTGGGAAGAGTTTAAGGCCGCCTATTTTACGGACGAGAACGGCGAGGAGATGACGGAACTGACCGAAGCTTTTAGCGAAAATCCGCTGGCGGACTCTTTCAACTACCGGGTGCGCGTCCGCATGAACGCCGACACACAGGCTGTGCGCGACCGCATCAGCCAGCTGCCCGGCGTGCGGCAGGTCACCACGGTGCGGGAAGCGGAACGTGCCGGCGGTGTGAAGTAATGGATGCGTGAACCGAATTTGCGGGACAGCTCAGAGACTTCTTCACGAAGCCGCCCCGCTGTGAGCATCCGGCGTTCTCCTCACGCCGTGATATCCGCCACGGGCTCCTTCAGCCCTTCGATCACGATCCCCTGCCTGTTCGCGTAATCCCAGAGCGCCGCATGGATGGCCTCTTCCGCCAGAAGGGAGCAGTGCACCTTCACAGGCGGGAGGCCGTCCAGCGCCTCCATCACCGCTTTGTTCGTCACCTGTAAAGCCTCCTCCACCGTCTTTCCCTTCACCAGTTCTGTCGCCATGCTGCTGGTCGCCACCGCCGCGCCGCAGCCGAAAGTCTTGAACTTCACGTCGCGTATGATCCCCGCCTCATCCACATCCAGATAGATGCGCATGATGTCGCCGCATTTGGCATTGCCCACGGTACCGACACCGCTGGGATTTTCTATTTCACCCATATTTCGGGGATTGTTAAAATGATCCATCACTTTTTCGCTGTACATTTTTGCCTCCTGTCCATTTTATTATCTTATATCCGTGCCGCAGTGCAGCTTCATTCCACTTCTCAAAATTTCAAATCCGTACAGAGAATGCCCGTATTTTGGGCATTCTCTTGTGTGAGAGAAAATTGCAAAGAAACTCTTCTCACACTATGCCTTCCGCACAAAATCCTCATAAAGCGGAGACATATCCCGCAGCCGCCCCACAATCTCCTTCAGCGTTTCCACAGTCCTGTCTATTTCCTCCCTTGTGTTTTCCGCCGACAGCGTCAGCCTGAGCGACCCGTGGGCGATCTCATGGGGCAGGCCGATCGCAAGGAGCACATGGGACGGATCCAGCGCCCCCGAGGTGCAGGCCGACCCGCTGGAACCGCAGATCCCCTTCTGATCTAATAAGATCAACAGAGATTCTCCCTCTATAAATCGGAAGCAAAAATGGGCACTGCCCGGCAGCCTGTCCTGTCTCGGCCCGTTCAGTCTGGCATAAGGAATCTCCGCCAGCACCCTGTCAATCAGATAATTCCGCAGAGCCATTTCCCTGGCCCCTCTCTCCTGCATGGTTTCTCCCGCCAGGG
>OFGL01000976.1_pt1 | contig 19830 bp, 20 predicted proteins | sample 1521801 | NCBI WGS metagenome assembly OFGL01 (sample SAMEA3504085, study PRJEB24116) | mouse gut metagenome | biome: mouse gut; feature: mouse-associated habitat; material: faeces | place: Denmark | collected 2011 | reverse complement strand
CGGCAGATTCTATCCGGTCTTTGTACAGACATTTTTTATCCGGGATTACAAAAAAATCCCTGAATGCATTTTACTATGCCTGCTCTTATGCAAAAGCAGATTACTCTGCTTTTATGAATGTTACCGCAAGGCTTGCCTTTAAGCTGATTACGGCAGACCTGAAATCACAGCCTCTCTTCCTGTGCATAGATGACACCATGGTCTCGAAATTCAGGAAGAAATTTGAGGATGTGTCAAAACTGTTTGACCATGCGGCGCATAATGGCTCCAATTACCTGAATGGACATTGTTTTGTCAGCCTTATGCTGTGTGTGCCGGTATGGAACCGGGACAGGATCTCTTATCTTGCTGTCCCGCTGGGGTACCGTATGTGGCAGAAGAAGGAGTCAAAGCTGGAGCTTGCTTCAGCCATGGTGTGTCAGGTGATGCCTGAGTTTTCCGCACAAAAAAATGTCATTATCCTGTGTGACAGCTGGTATGTAAAGCAGAACCTCGTGTCAATCGTGGATGCCTATGAAAACCTTGACCTGATCGGCAATGTAAGGGCTGATTCCGTTATATACGATCTGGCGCCCCAGCCCACAGGCAGAAAGGGCAGGCCTGCAAAGCATGGCCGCCGTCTGTCGATAGACAGCGACTTTGACCTTTCTGATGAAAAGGTGGGTGGTTATTATACCGGATGCCGCCGTGTACTGACAAATATCTTTGGGACACGTGAAGTCATGGCTTATGTGACTTCCACAGGGAAGGAAAACGGCACAAGAAGGTTGTTTTTCAGTACTATTTTCCCTACACAGCTGCAGATGTTTTGTGCCTGGCAGGAAAAAGCGCCGCTGAACCAGACAGGGAGCGGATGGATGCCGTATATCCCACTGTTTCTATACTCGTTCCGGTGGAACATTGAGGTAAGCTACTATGAGCAGAAATCCTTTTGGTCGTTATGCGCATACATGGTCCGCAGTCGCAAAGGGATCGAAATGCTGGTGAATCTCATCAATATCAGTTACTGCGCCATGAAACTACTGCCTTATATGGAGGAAACATTGTCACAGTACAGGGGGGGCAGTGTACAGGAGTTTCGGTTTGCCCTTAGCGAACAGATAAGGCGGCAGATATTTTATGTAAACTTGGAACAAAACATCGAAACCCACATAAAATCAAAGCTTGTTATTAAAGCCTTGGAATATCTATGTTTCGGAGAAATGGCTTAATCCAAAAGTTGTAAAGTGGTGGAAAAGACAGAGAAGTATATTAAAAAGAGTTCTGCAGATAGCGAATGAGGGTGTTTTGAATTTTTGAAATATGTAAGAAAATCAGGCTGTCATATAGGGGTTCAGACGAATTTTGGTGAAAATAAAATGTTTGTTTTTTAAGGATATGTATATTATAATGATAGCAAATCATTTTGAAAGCAGAAGACTTTATAGGATGATTGAGAAAGGTGAGGTCTAGTATGTCAACATTACAGAATCAAATTACACAGTCTTTGGAAGGACTTTCCGATGATAGCCTGAGTTTTATTCTGGAAATGATACAGCGATTCGTGATGCCGGCAGAATCAAAAAGCATGGCTATAAATCATGACATTGCTATAAAAAAGAAAAAACGTAGGATTGGAAGCATGAAGGGACAAAAATTTATTGCAGACGGTCATGATATAGACGAGTGCAATGATGAAATTGCCGGATTATTTGGGGTGGATGACTGATGAAGATTTTGCTGGATACGCATATTGCAATATGGGCAGTAGTGGATTCGGAGGAATTGCCGGACGAAGCAAGGGCAATGATACTTGACGAGGACAATGAAATTTACTATAGCGCTGCTTCTGTATGGGAGATTACGATTAAGCATATGGCTCATCCGGAAACTTTTTTATATAGTGGGAAATACCTTGCGGAAGGGTGCGAAGCGAACGGGTTTATGTCATTGCCAATATTCGATAAACATTCGGCTGAGTTAGAGACTTTGGTACGTCCGAAGGATGCTCCGCCACATAAAGATCCCTTTGATAGAATTTTACTTGCACAGGCAAAGTCGGAGGGGATGAAATTTATGACACATGATGGATTGATTCCATATTATAACGAGTCTTTTATTGTCAGTGTTTAAGAGAAATTAGAGAGTGATTCCATGGCACATTATTCCATCATGGAACCACTCTTTTTTATCCGTGCCTGATGACAGGGACAGTACATCTCAGACGTATAATTTGTATTGCGATTTTGATGGGAATTGCAATATAATAAAAGCAAATAGAGCGATATTTATATTTGTTGAGATTTTGATGTCGAAAGAAGACTATAAGACATTTTTTATTTTGGATAGTTATAATTTTTCCAGAATATAATAACGGAGGCATCGGTTATATTGGGAGATACAATACAGTTACAAGGTACAGCGGAAATACCAGTTAAACTAAAATGGAGTAATAGTGCAAATATCCTATGCAATTATATGAGAGAGTTGGAATATTTGGAGATAATATTGAAGAATAAAGCTATTATTCCTCGATATGTGATTGAACCTTTAGGATATCTAAAAATCGAAGGATTACACAAAATTGCATTTCCGATGACCTGCTTTTGTGATATTCCATTATCTAAGGTTGGAGGTCACATGTCTCGATATGGAAGATATGGACTGGCGTTGGATAAACAGGCTATATTAGTAAGTTCAAAGTACAACCAATCCATTATATAAATCCTGAATCTCCATTGGCTGGCGATTTCAAAAATGCCTTTTCAGATTATTATAATGCGGGGAAAAAAGTGCATAAGGAAGAAGATATTATTGAATTATCTTATGAGTGCTATGATGTATATGAAACCAATCTCTGGATTAGAAAAGATTGAAGGGGAAGAAAAACCATATATTTTTCAAGATGAGTGTGAATGGCGTTATATTCCAACGGAGCATTTTCCAAACAATCTAAAGTTAATGCTATCTGAGAATAGGGTAACTGAAAATGCTAGAGACTACTATTCTAGAGTACTACAATCGCATGAAGAAACGTGGATCAAATTTGATTGGGGAGATATTCGTTATATTATCGTACTTGATGAAATAGCATTAAAACGCATTATTGACTCAATTAAGAAATTGCCATTAGAGGATGCTCAAAATATTTTTTGATATCAAGAATTGAAGTTAGTATGAGGTTTGCGGAGGATTTAATATGATTGTAGATTTTGATGATGTATTTAACGATGATCAAGTTGGAATGCAAGTCCCAGAGGAGATATTATCACTTATAAATCAGGATTTGCCAAGTAATTTTTGCTGTTATAAAGACCCGGAGAAAGGAATCTTAGTTGGATTAAGCTTAGAGCAGTTAAAACAAAAAATAATTATGAATTTTGAAATCGACCAATCAGATGACCGGCTAAGAAATATTTTAAACAATATACCCAGAGAACGTTGGCTTGAATATTTTTATCGAACCCAAAAACCCTTTCCTGTAAAAATGTTAGGGTGGGTAATGAAGAAAAACAGATACCGATTGAACAATCAATGCATAACCCATTAGGTGATTCGGTAGAAATAAGTGGAAGCTATATGTATCCGGAACCATTTCCAGCTCCCGTTCCTATTACGATCAAAACGATTGAGGGGGATGAAGTTACACTAAATATGAAACGTCAACCATATGAAAGTATGGATGAGATTATGTTTTCTAATATGGATTTTCCGGCGTTAAAAATGACTGTGATTATAAATGAAAAAGAAGTTAAAAAATCAAAAATAGTATATTCTGTAACGCCAACAAAAGCAAAAAGTGTCTCAGAAGCAGTAGCTTTGCTTAATGCTTTAAAGGGAGTTTCTAACAGAACCGCAATTATAGGTGGATTACAGCAAATACCAACGCCGATCCCGATAAAGGCTTCGATGAAGAACAGCTCGAGGCGGCACTGGACTTATGGACTACGCTAAAAAAGCTAGAGGAGATTTTAGAAATAGCATTTAATCCAGAAGCGGAATTACCGTACGAAGATGTGGTATTTCTGTCAGAGTTAAAAATTTGCCTTTTAGATAATAAGAGAATAAAAAGGGATCATCCGTTTGAACATTTTCATGTTGGGGAATTGAATACAAAAAATTACTCCATAGAGGAAATAGTTGGGAAAGAAAAAGTATCAATGAATTTTTTGGAGGGGGTCAATCAGCGCCACGTTATTGGGAACAGAATTTGATTTGTATAGCGAAACAGAAATGCGTGATTTTATCATCACTAATATAGAATGGGATGATGAATCGAAAACTTCTGGTGAAGTATATATTGCTGATGAAGCAATGGGGGATAGTTGGGTTCTTGTACGAAAATATTTGACAGTGAAGGAAGCGCAGGAGAAAATTTTAGTAGGTATGCCTTAGGGTACTGTAGAGCATAATAGTATATTAAGCGAAAGCATCGGCCTGAAATAGCCGATGCTTTTGCGTTTAAATTTACTTAAATTAGTACGGTTTGCTTATTAAAAAATATTGGATCAATTCATACAACAAAAATACCTTGTGGTAGATTTTAGAATTAAACATGAAAATGATTGTAAAATAAGGTTTTTTAAGATTTATTGCAGTCAAATCCCGGGTTGAATGCGTAGAAGTTCTTGGAATCAAGGTGATCCTGAACGATTCTCAGGGCTTCACCGAACCTCTGGAAGTGCACGATTTCCCTTGCACGCAGAAACTTAATCGGTTCATACACATCGGGTTCATCTTTCACAAGACGAAGGATATTGTCGTAAGTGGAGCGGGCTTTCTGCTCTGCGGCCATATCCTCCATCAGATCCGTAATGATATCACCTTTGGACTGGAATTCACAGGCATTGAAGGGAACACCGCCTGCCGCCTGAGGCCAGATGCCGACAGTGTGATCTACATAATAATTTCTGAAGCCGCTTGCCTCGATCTGTTCCATAGAAAGGTTTTTGGTGAGCTGATGCACGATAGCGGCTACCATTTCCAGGTGGGCTAATTCCTCGGTGCCCAGAGAAGCATCGGTAATGTTCCACTTACTGTATTTTGGGACGGGCATGATACGGTGGGATTCCCGATACATAGCTTTTCAATGTTTAAACGGATAAAGAAGTATGATGAAAATGAGGATGCGGGGAATGTCGGGAAACCTTGTTCTATCGAAGTTTGCGAAACTCCGAGATGGATAAATCTCTATGCGGCAGCTAATGATCATGTTTATTTATGATACGGAATGTAATAAACTCAGTTTGTCTATATATACTTGGACAAGCTGAGTTTTTTTATATCAAACCACACCGTTGAATGATTCATTTATGGTGTTTTACTATCATTGACTATTCATACAAAAGAGGATATACTATAACAAATCACATAATTGTTGAGATATTTTTGTGTGGATTAATAGAGGTGTAATCAATGTTTGATGAAAAAGTGATAGATATTGTCAGAAGAATTTTTTTTGACCATGATTGTATCATGACGACCGCTGAACTTAATTCTTATAAACTATATTATGCTGATATTCAGAAATTATTAGATGAAGGATTGATTGAAAAGGTAAAATGGGGATATTACCATTGGGTGGATTCTTTCGATGGGCAGGAGGTTAAGATAATCAATCGGCTTTTTCCAGACGCAGTCCTTTGTATGGAAACAGCTCTCTTTTATTATCATTATAGTGACCGTAATCCTGCGGAATGGAATATTACGGTTGATAAAAATGTTTCAAGGAATCGTACAAAGATAGATTATCCGTTTGTAAAGGCTTATAGAGTTGAGCCTTATTTAGTACCACTGGGGGAAATAAAAGGAAGTATTGATTTTGTGGATGTCCGCATTTATGACCGTGACCGTACGATTTGTGATGTCTTGCGGAATATGAGCAAGATGGATAAAGAAATTTTTAATAAGGCAGTTCAAGGTTATGTGGGGGACACGCAGAAGAATATCCCAAACCTTATGAAATATGCAAAGGAACTCAGGGTGCAGAAGAAAGTAAAAGAATTGATTGGAGTGTGGTTGTAGTGGCTGATATTGCGGCATCTGTTTTGGCAAGGCTAAGGAATAAGGCAAAGGCGGTGGGCATTAGTTATCAGCAATGCTTACAGCTTTTTATGCAGGAGGAATTTTTGCGGAAGCTTTCAAAATCTGGTCATGAGGATACTCTTATTCTTAAGGGTGGTTTGTTTATTTATACGCTTACAAATTTTGAAAGCCGAGCGACTGTTGATGTAGACTTCCTATTGCGCAGTGTTTCTAACTCGTTGGAAGAAGTGCAGGCTCTTATTGTAAAAATTTTTGCTGTGCCTACGGGTAATGATTATATTGAGATGACAGCCAAAGGCTTTGAGAAAATTTCTCCACAAAGGAAGTATCATGGCATTAGCACTCAGATTATCGGAAAAATTAAAAATGTTCGTGTGCTGTTCAATGTAGATATAGGAGTAGGGGATGTGATTGTGCCATGTGCCGAGGAACGGACGATTTATACGCAGCTTCCTGATTTTGAATCTCCTATTATAATGACGTATTCTCTTGAGAGTACGATTGCTGAAAAGTTTGACGCTATTTTACAGCGGTTTGAGCTGACAGGCAGGATGAAAGATTTTTATGATATTTATTATTTGGCAAGAACATTTGATTTTGATGGGGCGAGATTGCAGATGGCGATTGCCAGAACATTGGATCGGCGAGGAACACCCTACGAAAAGGACAGTTTCAAGCGTATTCTCACACTTGCCGATGATGTGGATATGCAGAAACGGTGGAAATTCTTCTTGAAGACTATAAAAAATGATACGCTTGAGTTCTCGACGGTCATTGAGGAAATACAGACTTTCCTTGAGCCTGTATTTGATGCGATTGTGAATGAGGAAGAGTGGTTTGGTTCTTGGAAAAGCTACCACAATATATGGATAGACTTACTTGATGAAAGGTAAATGATACTAATGCAGCCGATAAAAGACACTATTTTATCAATTTCAGAAGATGTCGTAAGAAATCTTCCGCACTCTTTTGAAAAAATATATTATGGTAAAATGGATTATTCCAATAAAAATACTATTCTCGATTCTGATAATAAACTTTTGAGAAAAACGATAGGATTTGAAATAGCATTTATTCACGTTATTGCATACTTTTTAGCATATGGCATGAACCGTTCACAAGAATATATGCATATACTAAGCATTCTTGATATCAACAAATTATTTTCTTGGTATAAAATGGTATAAATATAGAAGATAATATTATGCTGTTACAATTAAATGATTGTAACATACCCACAGAAAAGGAAATATACGAATTAATAAATGAACATGACAGATTTATTGATAAAGATGTTAAGAAAAAATTAGGACAGTTTTATACTCCTATAGGAATAGCCAAGAAAATGGTGTTTGAAGTTAGAAATGAATTAGAAACTCTATCTGAACAAGATTTAGTGGTAGACCCTGCTTGCGGAACGGGTGTTTTTGTTGTAGAGATAATTAAGCAGATGAGTGCTTTTCTTTCGTTTAATAAATTAATTAAGTTTGTTGAAAGCAATATGTTTGCCTACGATGTAAAAACTAAGTTAAATGTTTTAAATACATTATTGGAAATAGCACCTGATGTCGTAAATAAAACAAATTTTTACTTAGTATTCCAATGTTAAATAAGAGGCTGTAAAAAATCTTGTGTCTATGGGGAAAAATCTTTCCTGATAGGAATCAGATATGTAGAAATTCACTGTCAGATTTCATTACTTTTATGCTGTCGAAATTCTTTTCTGATAATAGTATTGCCCGTTTATCTGTTCCTATACACATATATCAAATTTTTTGCACACCAATCAGGCATCAGCAGAAGGGAAATATTTTGTGGGCGCTGCCACCCGGCCTCCGAAATTATCGCCAAGAGCTGCCGTAATGGAATCTTTTGCAGAATCGACAGTAGCCGTGCGCGGGATACGCACCCACACAGCCTCGTCGCCGTCGAATCCGGCAGCCATACGCGTGAAATACCATGCCCCCCATGCCATCACGACAAGCATCACCACAGTCAGAACCCGGCGCTTGTTGACACCTGCGCCGAAACGTTTCGCTTCATTCCCCTTTGCCTGTTCCTTATCTTCCATTTTATCATCTGATATGAAAACAGCGCGAAATTACAAAATTTCCCGTCCTCGTGCCATCATGTAATATATAAAAATCTCCAAAAATCCTGATTCTGACATCGGCCTGACGTCATTTCGACAAGGCACCATAAAGCAAAGGCATCATGCCGAATCCGACATGATGCCTTTGTTTCTTCGATAGAATGATTTTATGAGAAAGGGCAATCCCCAATCCCGATAACAACCTTATTCGGCAGCTTCAGGCTCAAGGAACAGCACCCGGTAGTTGCCCTGCTTGTTAAGTTCCTTCATGAAGTTCATGATGTCGGCAGGCTTGATAGCCTTGTACATCTCTTCGGCGCCGTTGAAGGTATCCACGCCGTTGAGGGCCTCACCACCCATGGCATTAAGCCATGCATCGTTCTGTTCACGCGATTCACGCACACTCTTTATAGCGAATTCAACAATCTTGGCAACCTCTTCGTCGGTAACGTTGCTCTCCATGTTTTTGAATTCCTTGGCGATAAAATCGAGGACTTCCTGACGCATTTCAGGCTTCATCGGGAAAGAACTTTGAAGAACAGTGTTGTTCTTACCAGCTACACGTTGCATACCACCTTGCGCCCAAATCGAATAAACCGCACCCATATCCTCGCGCACAGTTTTCAGAAGGCGGTTGGTGAGAATCTGGGCGGCGATATTCGATGCCGCACGGTTTTCGATAGTATAGGGTATATTACCATAGTCAAGCACGGCAACATGAGTCTGCGGGGTCTGCATCGGGGCTTTGAAACCGATTTCCTTATCACCGGGCTTGATTTCCAGGGATGCATCGAACTTCGGGGCCTTGGTCACGTTGGCCGCATCGGCAGGGAGAGTGGCGATATACTGCTCGACGAGGGGTTTGAATGTGGCCATGTCGATGTTGCCGACAAAGAAGAATGTATAGTCGGCCGCATTGGCAGTCATTTTGCGCACGATGTCGATGGTCTGTTCACGCTGTGCGCCCTGGATGGCCTCAACACTCATTGCCTGACGGCGCGGGTTGGTGTAAAGGGCTTTCTGGAGGTCGCGTCCGAAAATATATTCCGGGTTCGTTTCCTGGTTTTTCAGGATTCCTTCATACATTTTCTGTGTGGCAACGAATTCTTCGGGGGTGAAAGTAAAGTTCGTGAAGGTCATATAAAGAAGCTCCATCATCGTGGGGAGATCTTTGGGTGTTGTCGAACCTGCCACATCGCGGGTATAGTCGCCGAAGCTGGTAGAAACACGAACCTGTTTGCCTTGCAGATATTTCTGCAAATCCTTGTTGGTGTAATCGCCCAGCCCGTTGGATGTGGAGGAAATAGGCAGGAATATCAGCGAATTGGCATAGCTGTCGGGGAATACCGACGTACCACCGATGGCCTGAGCGTCGAAGAGGATTTCATCAGCCTTGAAATCAGTGGTCTTAACAATAACCACAGCGCCGTTTGACAATGTGAGCTTTGTTGCGCCCCATTTCTCCAGCTGTTCCTCCTTCACGATTTTACCGGGGGCGGGGAGGCTGGGAATCAGAGGCTCAGCCTTTACCTCGTCAACGAATGCCTCGATATTCTCGGCATTTATCTCGGCCATGGCCGCAGCAAGCTGCTCTTCGGTGGGAATTACCATTCCTGCCTTCTCGGGAAGCATGGCAAGGACGATACGGTTATCTTCGGTCACCATCTGCTTGAGGGTCTGATTGATGGCTTCAACAGGAATCTGGTTGGCGAGCATATTGATCAAGTTATACTCATGTTCGATTCCCGGCATGGGGGTATTGTCGATGAAATGACGTGCGATTTCACGCGAGTACTTCTCGCTCTCGGTTTTATCGCGGTTGTTATAAACCTTTTCGATTCTCGACAGGTACTCGCTGCGCGCACGGTCATATTCCGATGCGGTGAATCCGCCACGCACGGCACGCAGCAGTTCGCGGTAAACGCTCTTGAACGCGGGAATCATGTCGTTATCCTTGGCCACACCGCCTACCGACAACGCATCCTCGGTTGCCGAAACCAGGAAGCGTCCGTAGTTGGCAAATGCAGCTGCAAAAGGAACATCGGGATTCGACATCATCTCGTTGTAGCGGGCATTAAGCATCGCACCAACAATGTCGGTAACATAATCGGTTACAACATAGACCATGGTGTTGCGCTGCTCACGCGGGAGCACATCGCTCTTAAAGAAGATATTGAACACCGAATACTGTTGCTCAGGGTCGGTTCCCACAGCGAATATAGTGCCTTCGGTATCAGGAACCTGCTCATATTCGCGCGGCTTGGCATTTTCCGGCATCTTTATCGGTGAGAAAATCTCCTTGATTTTGGCCTCGATACGGTCAACATCAATATCGCCGACAACGATTACGCCCTGCAGGTCTGGACGGTACCATGCCTCATAATAATCGCGGAGCACCTGCGGCGGGAAATTATCCACAACCTCCATAGTGCCGATAGGCATACGGTAACCGTATTTCGAACCCGGATAGATTTTCGGGAGCAGCTGCTCCAGGATACGTTGCTGGCCTACGTTGCGCGAACGCCATTCCTGATGGATCACACCACGTTCCTTATCGATTTCCCCAGGCTCGAGCAGAAGGCCGTCGGCCCAGTCATGAAGGATGAGAAGGCATGAATCCTGCACGCTCTCACGGGCTACAGGCACATTCGAAATATTGTAGACAGTCTCGTCAACATCGGTATAGGCATTGAGATTCTGACCGAACTTCACACCTATGGTCTCAAGCCAGTCGACAAGCGCACTACCGGGGAAATTCTGCGTGCCGTTGAAGCACATATGCTCCAGGAAGTGTGCCAACCCGCGCTGTTCGTCGTTTTCAAGCACGGAACCCACCTTTTGGGCGATATAGAAATCCGCCTGCCCCTTGGGGGTTTCGTTATGCCGGATGTAATAAGTCAGGCCGTTTGGCAATGTGCCCTGTCGCACCTGGTTGTCGACCGGCAGCGGCTCGGTCATCTGAGCTGCCGCACTGAAAGCGCAAATCCCTGTCAACAGGAACAGCACTCGCTTAAGGGTCTTTTTCATAAAAGAAAAATTAAGTGTAAAAATTGTGATATATAATTGTTGTTTATTCTGATGGATTCACCCCCTCCACAACCCCCTTTCATATGATTAAGCCGACAGGCGTTGCTATCAGTGACCGGCTAAAATATTCTGGGGGAATTTCAAACGGGCTTTTAAATTTGACGCCTCCGCATCAATGGAGTTTCATCATCATGCGTTAATTTTTGCAAACTCCCAAAAATTCCACCCATCACACCGGCCTGCCTACCCGAAAAGATGCCTGAATGCCTCTTCGACTTTGTCGACCTCCGCGATTTCGATGGATAGTTTTGATGTATCCACCCCCTTGAGCGAGCCACGGGGGATGATTATGGTTTTCATGCCGAGTTTGTCGGCCTCGCGCACACGCTGCTCCATACGGGTTACAGGGCGGATTTCGCCACTTAGCCCGACCTCCCCGCTCAGACATACCCCGTGGGGAATCGACATATCCACATTCGACGAAAGGATGGCGGCTATCACGGCAAGGTCGAGCGCCGGGTCGGCCACCTTAAGCCCACCGGCAATGTTGAGAAACACATCCTTCTGTGCAAGCTTGAAACCGACGCGCTTTTCAAGCACGGCCAGCAGCATATTCATCCTTTTGGAATCAAACCCTGTGACTGATCGTTGCGGCGTGCCGTAGGCAGCGGTGCTGACCAATGCCTGCGCCTCTATCAGGAAGGGACGTATCCCCTCCAGTGTCACACCGATGGCGCAACCCGAAAGCGCCTCTTCGTCGCGCCGCGACAGCAACATTTCCGAAGGGTTGGTAACCTCACGCAGCCCACGCTGGCACATTTCATAAATGCCAAGTTCGGAGGTGTTGCCGAAACGGTTTTTTGTGGCACGCAGAATTCGGTACATATACTGACGGTCACCCTCGAACTGCAACACGGCATCCACTATATGCTCAAGCACCTTAGGGCCTGCCAGCGACCCCTCCTTGTTTATATGCCCGATAAGCAGCACCGGCACATTCTCCTCCTTGGCATAGCGCAGGAGCGCCGCAGCACACTCCCGCACCTGGCTCACACTCCCGGCAGCCGATTCTATGGCATCGGAGGCAATCGTCTGAATCGAATCCACAATCAGAAGTTGCGGCTCCACATCGCGTATATGCCGGAATATGTTTTCGAGCGATGTCTCTGTTACGATATAGCAATTATCGCTCACACGCCCTATGCGGTCGGCCCGCATCTTGATCTGGACAGCGCTTTCCTCACCAGAGACATAGAGGATACGACGTGATTTTATGGCAAGTATATTCTGCAACACCAAGGTGGATTTACCGATTCCGGGTTCTCCCCCCACAAGCACCATCGACCCGCTCACCAATCCCCCGCCAAGCACACGGTTAAGCTCCTCCGAAGGCATGTGGATACGGGTTTCATCGCCCGCCTTGATTTCAGAAACACGCTGTGGCACGCTGCGATTGGCATCCGCACCACGACGGCTGCCCCCCGCATCGCGTTTCCCGGTGACAACACGCTCCTCGACCATGCTGTTCCACGCGCCGCAAGCCGGGCAACGCCCCTCCCATTTAGGGGAATCCGCACCGCATTCCGAGCAGAACCATACTGTTTTTTCTTTAGCTTTCGCCATCCTGTTTATCGAAAAGGCTATATAATAAAAGTCAAGATGAACTGACACCAAATCGTGTGTCTGGATTCAATCACGATATGCTATAATCCGATGTGCCATATAAGAAAAGCACACCTAACCGGCCCGTCGTCGGAACTCGGCCAAGGTTATCCCCGTCGCCATCGACACATTGAGAGATTCAACCGTGGCACGTTCCGGCGGGAAAGCTGGAATCTTGATGCGGTTGCCCACAACAGCGGCAATTTCATCCGAAATGCCGTTACCCTCGTTCCCCATAACCACTATCCCCCCGGCAGTCAGGGAGGTGGAATAAATGTTCTCACCATCGAGAAATGTGCCGTAAACGGCAACCCCGTCCTTTTTTGCCTCCATCAGGACAGCCCGCAAATCGCAATAACACACCCCGACACGGGCTATCGCCCCCATAGTAGCCTGCACTACCTTCGGATTGTAAACATCTACCGTGTCTTCAGAAGCCAGTATGCGAGTAACTCCAAACCAGTCGGCCACACGCATTATGGTGCCAAGGTTCCCCGGATCCTGCACTTTGTCAAGGGCTATAACAAGTTCGTCGGCCGAAACGGGTGCAAACGAATCATGGTGTGGCATACGGCACACAGCCAACACCCCTTGAGGCGTTGTCAGCGACGACATCCGTTCCATATCGTCAGTGCGTGACAACATGGCCGCAGGCAACCCGCCGGGAAGCCCCATGCCATATTCTTCAATCCACCGGGAGGTGGCCACAAGATATTCCACATCGAAAAAAGGCACTGTGTCAAGCACCGCACGGGTACCCTCCACAACAAACAAGCCCTGATCTTTCCGGTGTTTCGCCTGTTTCAGGGATGTAATCAGTTTACGCGTGGACGTGCTTATTGTCATCATAAAGTAATGCAGTAAGTTTGAACAAAGATACATATTTTCCGCCGAATTTGATGGATTTTACGTAAATTTGCGCCACAAAACAACAGCCGGACAGTCCGTCGCGGGCGTGATTCCACCAAGGAATGCACGCATGAGGAAAGTCCGGGCAACACAGAGCGCCATACTTCCTAACGGGAAGCCGCGGGCAACCGCAGAGACAACGTGACAGAAAACAACCGCCCCATTTACGGACGGGGGAGCCATACCTTTCCAGGAATGGCGCCACTACCCCCCGGGGCAAGGGTGAAAAGGCGGGGTAAGAGCCCACCGGGCGCCACCGTGAGATGGCGTGCCGCACGTCTTATGGGTTGCAAGGTCATGTATACCGGCAGCGCGGCAGTGTCTTCGGGCAAAAAGTCGCGGGTGGGTGGCTCGCCCACTGCCGGGGGGTAGACTGCTTTAGCCGCAGTGGCGACACTCGGCATAGATAAATGACGGACCGGCCTGACCGAAGTACCGGCCCCGCAACAGGGGCAGGAAACCGTCGGCGACCGACATAACCCGGCTTACAGCCCGGCTGTTGTTTCTTTTTTGACTTTTTACGCACCGGGTTGCAACTTTTAGGCATCCCGGTGCGTCTAATTTATACCACAAGGACATCATCCTTATCTCACTCATAAAAATCACAAACCGCGTGATTCAAACCGATTTGATTACTCACATCTCAAAATCAACCGACATGAAACACCTTGCCGGCGTCGCCATTTTCCTCGCCACACTATCATCACTTTCAGCCTGTGCCATAAGCAATGCTGACAAGGCTATGACCACGAGAAACATCACCATTGCCGATTTCAACAGCATTGACGCAGCCACAGGGATTAAGGTAATCTACTCCCAAGGCCCTCTTTCAGCAGCCAAAGTAACAGCACCACGCTACTATTTCAACTACCTTGACATCAGCGTTGACAAAGGCACTTTGGAACTGAGGATAAACCAAACGTTCTGGCAGAAATTCAATTCTGTCAACGACGATATAACCGTGACCGTATCGTCACCTACAATCAACGACCTGGAAGTCTCGTCAGGAGCATCAATCATAGTAAAGGGAGTTGTAAAAATCAACAATCCGGCCGAACTCGAAGCCACATCAGGAGCATCAATCTCCATACCCGGAGGTTTTAAATCCAAAGGAAAAGTCGAACTTGATACATCGTCAGGCTCGTCAATCAATATAAACGGACTCATCGCATCACGAATCGATGCAGAACTTTCATCGGGAAGCTCCATGCAACTCACCAACGCCACAGCCACACATGCCGATTTCGAACTTTCATCGGGAGCAAGCTGCACAGTGTCAGGCAAAACCTCCTCTCTCAAAGTAGAAGCTACATCAGGAGCCTCATTTAATGGCTCGAAATTCCGTGCGCACACCGCCGATATAGAAGCAGGATCAGGCGGATCGGTAAACTATAACGCGGAAAGGGCAAAAGAAGATACCGGGAACACCGGCTCCGCCACAAACCACCGTTAACAAACGGCATCACACACAGAGGTTTAAATATTCTCAAAAACCGGAACCGGCACGCAAAAAACAAGTTCATCAAACATAAAGAATATTCAACATAAAGAGTTTCAGATTTTTAATAGGTATTGTTATTTCTAAAGGCAGGGCGGTGTGTCAAAATTCAAAATATTGACACATCGCCTTATTTTTAACCCGTACGGGAAAGGTGCTGTGACAAGACACTCCCCTACCAGCCTGATTACCCGGTAGTTCCCAATGTGCTCTTCATGATGATTGCCCAAATGGCAGACCCTGCTATCCATCCAATCGAAAAAACGGCCTATACAAAAATAGCAAAAGTTTTTAAGGAAAGATTTGGTGATTTAGGAAATGTGTTGTAACTTTGCAGTCGCAAACGAGGCGGGATAGCTCAGTTGGTTAGAGCGTCGGATTCATAACCCGGAGGTCTCGAGTTCAATTCTCGATCCCGCTACAAATAAGGCAACCACACGGTTGCCTTATTTTTTGCACACCCGCCCGATGCACCCCCATGCCCCGTAGGGTAGCGGCATGCCGCGGCCCACCGTGGCCCCTACCGTGACCCCTACCGTGGCCCTAAATACATCCCGCTGCCCCTCTGCATCAATGCAAATAGCCCGGCATAAACCGGGCTATCAAATGCTTTACTGAAAACATCTGTCGCTCATTCAATCATAATAAAATGAGGCATTCAACTGATTTTCAAGATAATACTTCATGGAATATTTTGCAGAGCGGGGGAATGCTTTCGAGCTGATTTTCTTGCCACCGATAGTCCATATCTCTATCAACTCACCGGTCGACGTGGAACGATAGATACCAATCTTCATGTCAGGCCATCTACCGTTACCGAAAAATATATTGTCCTCATAGGCACAGGGTATGACGATTCTCTTCGTCTGAAGATTCATGATTCCCATTCTGCCATTCTTGTAAACCTTGCACCATTTGCCGGCATCACCCACCAGGAAATCGGCACTGTCAATCTGTCCTGCCGGCAAAATGGTCTGCCCCTTGTCACCGAGCAACATTGTTCCTCCCGACCTGGTTTTCACCAGATAAAAGTTGGGCGAACTATACGCGTTGGCAATATCGATGCTCCGGTATTTTGGCGGGATAATCAGATTGCCGTCATCGTCATAAAGGCCGACCTGATCACCGATAAATGCAAATATGTGCCCCCATTGGCGGCGGAAACCTTCGTACTGCGGCGGAACAATCTCCCCGCGCCCCTCGACATACAATCCGAGCTTGCCATCCTTTTTGACGATTATGTCGTTTCCCGTAAGATTTCCCTGGTCAGAACGAAAAACAGAATCATAGGCACTGAGATCATCCGTGCCACCCATCCCTACAACCCGCTCCTCCTCATCGGTCTTGGCAATCAGGAAGCCATTTTTCAGATACACTGTTTCGAGAGAGTTATGCACGATTTCAGAACCGGTGTTTCCATACAGGCTTCTGCCCATCGAGCTTTTGGTAACAATCACAAAATTGTCATTAGCCTGCCTCAATTCATCGACAAGAATCTCAAGATCCGGCCCGAAAAGCGGCTGCTGACTGTTCAAGGTCACTCTCCAAAGTGGTCCTGACTTATAATCGCCTATTTTATCAACATATATGCTGCTGAGTTTGAAAGGGATGAGTTTCCGCGATCCCGACACTACACTTTTTAATCCATATTCCGGGTTAGTGATGACAGAGAAAGTATGATTTCCGTATTCCAGAGGCTCAACGCGATAAAAACTGTCGCCGTCTACCAAAAGATTATAATTGACACCCCACGTATTGGTTTCATACATTCCATTCAAGCCCGGTCCTTTCTTTTCCCATCTTGTACCGGAAGACCTGTCAATAAGGAGAATGTCATTTCCCTTCAATGACACCTTCAAAAACCTCCTATCACCTATATTGACAGTATCTGCCGCCGTCACACCCTCCTTGACCACCTTGCGGTCGGGGCCGGGAGAATATAGCTTGTCGTTGAACAGCACATATTTGTCCGGAAGTCTGACAAGCTTTGGGCCGTCACCCTTGATGTCATACGCGTACGCGACAGTAGATAAGTCCATAACCTTCATCCACAGACCGCTGGAGTTCATGGCGTACCAGATTTTGTCGGGTCCGTAAAACACTTTGTACCAAGGAGTGGAGTAGTAAGTGGAGTAAGAACTGTGGTAGAACATTTTGCCATCCTTGCTCACCCAGAAATACTTCTTCCCGTCGTGGTCTGAAAAAACCGGGAACAGTATCTTATTGTACTCACATGGCAGATAGAACTCGCCGGTCTTACTGACAATACCATGCTTTCCCTTCCTGATGATACGTGCATAGTCCCTCCCCTTGAACGGGTAAATGGTGTCGTACTTCGCCTTTACAAGAACCTTACCCGAGGCTGGATCGACCAACCCGTATTTGCCTTTCTTCTCGAAGATTTCGGGGTCGGCGGCGAATGCGTTCGACATCACCGCCAGACCCACGAGAATCATGACCAGCTTGATATATACCGGTTTAATAGACATAGAAGCGATACTGATTTTTTGTGTCATAGGGTGTCGTTACTTTACGACGAACCCAGTTGCCCTTGTCATCAAATTTGTAATCCGAATAAGTCTCGGTGTACTTGTCTCCCCCGAAGAATGACATTGTCTCTCCCGAAAGAGATGCAGGCATGCCATCTTTGTCGTAAGTGATGGTGAATTTGTCGAACCCGACATCATACGCGTCGAGAAACATGTTGCCTTCATCGACGGCCTTCTGGAATGCCTGTTGATTGAGTGTGAATTGTGTAGGGAGACCGTTCTCATATTTGACGTTGAAAGTTCCCGGAATTCCGTTCATTCTGACTTCTGTCGGGGTATTTCCTGAATAGGTCAACACCCAGTCATTGGCTTTGGAATCGGAGCCAAATTCATAATCTACAACCCGGACAGACATCTCGTCAAGAATTTCCTTCTCAATAGCAGCCTTGACAGCATCGGGCGATGTTGGATTGAGTTTCGGATTCTCCGCGAGATCACTATGAGATATAGCCCATTCCTTCATCACCTTAACCGGAGTCTTAAGGTTATAAAGGTCGAGGGTTGTCGGGTCTTGGGTGTCCCGGACGCCCTTGTCAGATTCCGTAGCGGCTTCAGTTGCAGAATCGGCAGAGTTATGAGAATTTGCCGCTGCAGGTTTACCACATGCAGGAATGATTGCCATACATCCTGCAACAAAAAGGATTAGTTTTTTCATTTCTTTTGATATTTAATTCAACTACTTTCAGCATCTTATTATTCACGACTGCTAACAGAAAAACATGAGTCGAGGGTATTTTCAGACCCTCAACTCATGTTGGCGGTTTACATTGCAGACATAAGCTTGGAGTTTATCTTGGCAAGTCTTGATGCCTGGGCAGCGGTCAATTCAGACTCTGCTCCGTCGAGTTTTTTCTGCAGGTCCTCGGCTTTCTCAAGCATGCTGCCCATTTCGGCCATTACTGACATGTCCCCGCTCTGAACTTTCTTGTATACCACGATATACTGGTCTACGTACTTCTCATAAGAATCGAGTGTCGCATCCCAATTGTTCGAGGAAGAAGAGCTGGCCGAAGCTTCAGTATTTCCACCATCATATCCGCTTTTTTCATATGCAGAAGTGAGACGGAATTTTACCGGTTTGTCGTCATCGGCAAAGTTAATTTCCCAGCGCACAGTAGCTGTTTCACCTGGCTTGAGTTTAAGAGCCTCTTTCATGTCATCATCGTTATACATACCATGTATGCCACCGTCTGTTGCAGCAGATTTAGCAATGACGTTACCGTTTTCGTCGATAATCTCAATTCCAAAACCTGCATTGCCTGTCATTCCCACAGATTCTTTTAACATAGGCAGTGTAGATTCCGAATCGAAATCAAACTCCTTGTCTGTACGCTTGATTTCTATCGCAACGATGGTATGCCAATCATCCATCATAGTGCGATAATTATTGGTTGTAGTATACTCTTTGTCCACGACCTCGTAGTAGTCAGACAAATCACCTTTGACCGCTGTAGTCTCTGGTGTGAGTTTGTAAGAGTGATCTGATTTTTTTGAGCCGCCGCACGACGAGAGCGTTCCGCATAGGAGCGCAGAGAGCATTACAGCGCACAGCGACCGGATGCATACTGATTTGAGATTCATGATATAGGTATTTTTTGCAGCTTCTTGACCCCGTAGAAGCTTGATTTGAAAAAAAGGAAACGTGAGGTCCGTACTGTTACGCTTTCCACATCGCTATACGCCGGTATTGCCCATCTCGGTAGAAACGGCAATCTTCTGAGGCCTCACGAAGAAACACCGGCTTTCGCAATGTCAAAAAGCGTAGAGTAAACGCTTCCGGAAAATATGCTGCGCTGACTATTCAGCACAACTGCCTCCTTCCCGCTATGCCGTTGACCGAGGTTAAGCGTTGCAGTCAGCAATCGCAAAATTAAAATAATAAATTTACCGTGCCAAGAATTAATCAGTTCACTTTGTTCACTTCCATTTAATCCGGGATACCTTCCATCTGCTAAATATCATAGAACATCTTTCATCTGATACGAAATACCAGGAATAAGGGTCATTTTGATTCACACGCATTTTACCTCAGACAAAACCGGCACGCACCGTTCAGTCGCCACATGCAG
>OFGL01000967.1_pt1 | contig 19944 bp, 17 predicted proteins | sample 1521801 | NCBI WGS metagenome assembly OFGL01 (sample SAMEA3504085, study PRJEB24116) | mouse gut metagenome | biome: mouse gut; feature: mouse-associated habitat; material: faeces | place: Denmark | collected 2011 | reverse complement strand
TATTGTTGTTGCGATCATCTCGCAACAACAATAATGAGAGCCGGAAGACAGACAGATAGAAATATTTATTTAACCAGAATCTTTTTACCGGATTGAATGTAAATTGTTCCCCGTTGAGGAACATTGACTTTTCTGCCGAACAAATCGTATATCGGAGCATCGCAATCCATATTCCCTATTGAGATATGATCTATGCCGCTGCTGCCGTTCAAGGCTATGGAATGACGGGAATTGACAACAGGATCACCTTTCTCTGCTATTACAGCACCTTCCGGAATCACGAAAGTATAACCCACTTCCGGTTGCATCTGAAATCCGCCGAAGTCGGCTGACACAGCCCAGCAGTTGACCTGAGTGTCAAGATATGCGTCGGCCTCCTTGACCAGTGTGTTGTTGTCGGTCTCCCATAATTGCAGTTTCGCGCCCTCGGCCACAAGCACGGGACGGTCGTATATGAAAGTAACAATGTCAAGTACATCCGAGTGGTCTGTGAACAGACTGCACCATACATAGTTCAGAGGCGGAACGGTTTCCTCATAGCCACCGATAAAGTTAAGAACCACTTCCTCGTTGACAATATCGTCGCGAAACCTCGCGTGTGCGCTGCCTGCGGGAAGTACAAGGGAGTAACGCACTCCTTTTTCGAAGCACAGTTCTTCCCCAATCTCCGGACATGCCTGCCCCAAATCCCAGTCCCATGTGACATGGGCTGGAAACTCGCGTACAGCAACGCCTTCACGATAAAGGATGAATGAAGGCTCTCCGGCGGGTTCGGTCTCTATCCCCCAGTAGCAATAATAAAGGTCGCCATAACGACTGGTTTTGGCGATGGTGACACCATCTTCAACGTCAAGGTGTGCGGGGCCGAGATTTTCGGGTACGGAGAATGTATGACTGAACTCGGCATTTTCCGCACCGTCAGTTTCCGATGCAATGGAGGCGGAAGCGACCGACAGCGTGTATTCCTTCCCTTTGGGAAGGTTCTGCCCGTCAAATAAAATTGCCAGACATCCCTGGGTTCTTTCGGAGGAAGTGTAGTTGCTGACTTCCATACGTTCGGATGTAGCAACAATTTCGCCGTCACACTTCACCACAGCTGAAGCTCCATCAAGAAGTCTGATGCCACCATCGAAATAAAAGCCGATTTCGTCAAGCGGACGAGTGAAAGGACGGTTGCCTACGGTGCACGATTCCGGCTTCGGAGCTGATCCCATCGCCGATATAACTGTGAAAGCCACGCTTCCAAGTGCAAGTAAAGTTTTTCTCATAGCGGTGATGTCATTTGATTGTTATTTTTTGAGTTGTCATTGTATTCCCATTACAGGTATATGAAACGAGATATATGCCGCCGGCCAATTCCGGCAACCGGCATGTGCCCTCCATGACAGAATCAGAGAATACAATTCGTCCGGATAAGTCATATACCGTTATCAGCCCTTCAGAATGGGTGCCTGTGACATATATATAGCCATTACGGCAAGTCAAGCAGATTTTATCATTGTCAGAAACTACATTGTCAACTCCTGATTCTTTGGGATTGACTACCGCACGGATGTTCAGACCATAAGCTTTTCTTGATGTGGCGCCGGTAAATCCGCCGAGATCCACCAGCATAGATCTTGCGTTGTTGCTTGGCTCAACAGGTATTCCCGCATTTGTATTATCCGGGTCTTCAACCCCGGTCCAATATGCTCCATCTGTGTTGTTAAAGGGGTCAACTTCGCCATACCACAAGCCAAACCCACAGACCGGTAAGAATATGCTGTGTTCATTAGGTCCATATATCCTCACACCACGTACACCATTTTCTTCGGTTGGTCCGTTGCTCCAGCATAACATCCTTAATTCATAGCGTTCCTTTTCATTTGGAAGTCTCCATCCGTTACCCCACTGGTATCTGGCCGCATCATATTCGGTTCCGCTGATGTCGGCGCCGATATCCTGTAAAACCACCCAATTACCGGTTTCCGGGTCTATATGATAGTCGATGAAGAACTTGTAGCTTTCCCACGAGAAATCCTCGCGAGGCTCCACTTCTCCCCATGCAAAGTACTGTCCCTTTTCGTATGGAGAGGTGGCACCTACATTGTACGTAGCCCACAATGTGCCGCTTGGCAGGCCAAGATCCACATATTCATATCCACCGATAACTCCGTCCGGCTTGCTCGGGGATGGTGGCTGCGGTTCGTCGGCGAATGCCGTGAAAGGGACTGCAGCCATCAGGCATAAAATTGATCCAAGTACTCTAATTTCCATTTGCCAATTTGTTTTATTGGCAAAGTTCGGCATAAAAAATGACTTCGGGATAAAACAAGTTTTATTTGCCGGAATTTTTTTGAGATTTTTTTCGGATCCGGCTCAGATATACCGGAGTAACGAGTAGATACGAGGCTATGTCCCGCAACGAAACGATGTCTAAGATTTGAGGACATGACGTTATCAAGTCAAGGTATCTTTCTGTCGGTGTCTTGCGGTATAGTTCAAGATAACGGGAATAAATTTCACTGAACAAAGTGCCATTGACAACGGAAAGATTGTCGTCAAATGATGCGTAAAAAACATTGCGCGCTTCATGGATTTTGATTTGAAATACTGATGTATCCGTTCCAGCTTTTATAGAGACTTCTGAGGGAAATCCATTAAAAGAATTATAATAATCTGCTACAATCTCCCCCTCGAAAGCGAACCCCACGACCGCTTCATTGCCCGATGATGTGAGTGTGGTGTATTTGAAATAACCGGATTCCACTACTCCGAGGTATCTGCCGACACATCCCTGCCGCACGAATACTTCATCCTTCGCATAGTGTCGGCGGATACCGTTCTCGCGACAAGCCTCTTTAATAACAGCAAAATCAATCTTTTGGTCATATAAATTGAATTTTGGCCTCTTTATAAAGGCATCCTCTAAAAAATCGCATCTATGGTTGTATCCGTGAATGTCCTCCATATCTTTAATTCTACAGATTTGTAATCTTCAAACAATTGCTTTACAAACTCAATCTCAAAAACCAGACGTAAGTCTTTCTCATTTTCATTGGATTGCCCCTCCCCTCGATAGCCGATCCGGACCACCCTGATAACATAAATATCACGGATACCTTTTCCCTTCAAGTATGGCATGAAGTAATACAACTTATTGAGTGCCACTGTAGAAGGGAATCTCCTGCCCGTATAATAGATTTTAGCAGAACCGTCTAAGAAAATGTTTTCATTGTCCTTTTTGACAAGAGAGACAAGTACATTTCTTTCATTATCAATCATAGGGATTTCCGAATTGCCTTGACATCCGTATGGTACCAACTCCTCATTTGTCACATAGTTTTCTATAATAGGATTTTCACCATATTCATCAAGCAATGAGAACAGATTTAGTTGATGATAGACAACTTTTTTTACAGGCGCTACTTTTGTGCGCCTTGCAGCATTATATTCTTTTTTAGTTTTATCAAAAGAAAAGAATGCAAAATCCCCTCCGCCTTCCCAGTTTAATACTTTTGAAACCCCTCCTTGTTCTCCTCTGATGACATTCCTGAGTCGATTTACTACCAAATCAGACATTTGCTCGCCAATCTCAATACCAATATAATGTCTCTCAAGTTTATGAGCCGTAGCCAAGGTCGTGCCTGAACCAACGTAGCAATCCAACACCAAATCATCCTTATTGGTGGCAATTCGAAGTATCTGCATTATAAGTTCCTCCGGTTTCGGTGTCTCAAAAACTTTTTCTTGTTGAGGGAACAAAGACAACAAGTGTTTCTTAGCGCTGTCGGTAGTACCATATTCATCCCCGGCCCATAGCGTTTGCGGAGTCAATCCTATCTTTGCAGATGACAGAAACTTCTTGATGCGCGGAGCATTCAGGCCGTCCATGCCAAACCAGATATTGCCTTGTGCTATTTCGTTCTTCATTCGCTCCTCATTATAGACCCAGCATCTCCCTTTAGGCGGATTATGTTTGATTCCGGCAGGTGAAATTATGGTATAGAACTGACTTGGGACTGCATGACCAGCCTGGACACTGGCACTTACTGACTGCCATGGGCCGCGGGGATCATTATCCGGATTCTTATACTTTCCATCTATAAATTCTTTTCCTACCGGAAGGAGATTCCTCGATTTCTTGAATCTTTTGATGTTTTTTGTATAGACAAGAATATACTCATGATTACAAGAGAAGACTGCTCTGTTTTCTCTGGATTTACGTTGTTGCCAGACAATGGTTCCCGCACAATTATCTCTTCCGAACACCTTGTCGGCTTCAACTTTCAAATATGCCATCTCGCTGTCATCTATAGAAATCCATACACTTCCATCTGTGGAAAGCAACATTTTCAGATATTCCAGCACGCAGCGAATATCCCTAAGCCAGGTTATCTCGGAAACCTTATCTTTATAATAATGATATCTATCTCCATTATTATATGGAGGATCAATATAAACACATTTTATCTTCCCCTTGTACTCACTCAAGAGTTCGGGCAGAATATTCTTGTTGTCACCCTTTATGAGCACATTCTGGCTTTCGGATGTTCCCGTGGAGGAATCTGATTCATATACAAAATTAATATTTGTCCTCATAATTTATTCATTGGAGCAGACAATCAGAACCTCTGCCTCATCTGAAGCATCAAGAAAGTGATCTGTGGAGTTTAGTTTATTATGTTTAAATGAACCGGCGGAAATAATCTCAACATTATCAAAACAGTTCCTTGCCCATGTTATGAGCTGCCGCATAGTCACCACACGGGGATGAGTTTTTTGTGTCTCATCGTATGGAGAATAAGAAAGTAAAAGATTTATACCTCTCTTTGAAATAATCTCAAACATCGCCTTAAACGCATCCGGCGCTTTGCTCTTTATACAGAAAGGAGACTGATGCCTCTCCTTTCTATAGATTCCATTGCTGATATGTTTATCTCCACGAATGTTAGTCGTAGACAACTCGGGGGAATCCCTCAGTGTGATTGTCTCCAACACATGGTAAAAACGGCTATAATGGTCTCTTGTGTAGGGAGGATCTGCGTAAACTGTTTTTATGGAAGCCGGTAAATTCCGCAAGCATTCAAGATAATCACCTTGCATTGTGCAAAAACCGTGACTTGTCCTCGGCACGGAGATATAGCGAAGGAGCCAATCCCTGTATAAAGAGACAACATCAATAGTCTTGTCTTTTAAAGCTTTATTGTAAACAGTAATTTTAATATTCCCTTTTGAATCACGTGCTTTTATCGGTTGGGCAAAATGCTTGCCAACGGTATCCGCCATGTCGCTTGCCGTACTTAACAAGGCGGCAAGGAATAAATCACGATTCTCTTTAGCAACGCTTCTGTGTATTGATTCAAGAATTACGTCAATCCAGACAGCCTGACGATAAGAAAAATATACACCTCCATAATAACGGCTGATTAAAGATTTTTCGTTCAATAATTCATTACCTTTTAGATTTGACAGAACCTCTTGCAATTGATGACATAATGTTGTCTTTTTATTCTCCAGACTATAGACTTCGACGGAACCGTTCTCAAGAATCTCCGTCAGAATCTCGAGATTTTTGGTTTCTATAGCCTCCTCTTCAATATCAATTACCGGAATAAAGCTATTCAGCAATTTTTTTTCATTTTTTAATTCTGATATGAATCTCTCGATATCATTCTTTGAGACTACATATTTTTTCAACAATGCGTTGCAAATTGTTTTTGAATAGCTCTGGATGTCACATGAAACCACCTCAAAATGTCTTGACAATTTGTATGAAACACATCCGGAACCTGCAAACAAATCACATACGCCCTGACCTTCGGCAGCCACGCGCAACACATTCTCCTCTATGAAATCAAGTAGGCGTAATTTACTGCCTAAATAGTTTAGAGTTCTAAAGTTATGTTCCATTTTTATATTATAAGTTCCGGATAAAGTGCGTGAATTGCCTCCACATCAACAATAACACGTCTTAATTCATCTGCACGTTTAGGCTTGGCCTCAAGCATAAGATAATTCTTTATCTTTTCATAGACCGGATAATCAGGCATGAGAACCTGATATAGAAATTCAGAACTGTCGAGTTTTACAAACAACCCGATCGGACGATTGTGGTTACCTGGATATTTTCCACAAGTCTCAGCACATTTAATCTCAAAACGGAAGTTATTACTCTTGACTGTAACGGCTTGTCTTTTTTCCACATCTCCCAAGGTTCCATCCTTTGCAATATTCATCAGCTCGATAACATACTCATTGTTGCCGCGTTGCGCTCCAAAAAAATCCTGGAAAATACTGACAGGAAAATTCACCTGCTTCCAACGCGGTCCTCCGCCAATCTCTGCAATAAGGACTTGCTCCGCTATGTCATGCGATACTTCCGCATGATTTCCAGCAATCTGATCATCATTCCCCACTCTGACTTTTACCTGTCGACGCTTACGTTTTGTAGAAAACCCTTTCGGAAGCTGCTGAACACCTGCTTTTTGAAAAATTCTTTTCTTCTCCCTTTCCGGCTCCTGAACCTCATCCTCTCCCTTGTCATATCTTTCAATCCGTTCCGATTCAAGAGTTATGATATTATCTTCATAAAGATCGTCTATAAGTTGTTGAGTAACTGTATAAAGATTAATCTCAGTTCCATTCAGTATACCACCCCAATAGTTATAGAATTCAGACAATACAGGATTACTTTTAATGTCTTTTATCATCAACGAGCATTCCACATTATGGACCAGTCCAGGAACAGTCAGATTGTTTGACCCCACAATAAGTGTGAATATATCTTCATTCTCAAACAAATACACTTTTGGATGAAATATATTGAAATCTTTTGTATGATAGATTTTGGAATCCACACCCCATGACAATACTTCTTCCAAAGCTTCCTTTGAAGTTCCTTTTTGATCAACGCCTAATATTATTTTTATATCTACACCCTTCGCCTTTGCCTCTGATATTTTTTCAGTCAGGGCGCTGACGCCTCCAAAACTTGCAAAAGCGACAAGGCAGATAAATGAAGAGTACCTGTTGGATTGAAACAGTTCAATCAGTTCCTTTCCAACGGAAGTATTTTCTTCAAGGTTATAGCCTTGCCCTATTATTATTGTATCCATGTACTTGTATTTTTTACGTCAAAACTTATTCTGTTCTGACCTCCGCGCATTCATATCGGGGGATTGAATGAGGTTGTGACGCTGTAGCGCAAAGATAATATATTTGCATGACTTTGACAAATCAAAAAAATTGAGTTCATCCACTTGTACATCTACTGCCGAGAAAAGGAATCCGGAAGCGGACCATGGAGCGCGCTGTCCCTCGCTACGGAGCATCGGAATCACAACGTTGACTCATTGCGGGGTGCCGGGGGATTAAGTTATGTTAGTCTTTTTTGGCACGGAGTTTGTTATATAGGAGGAAAAGATTGACTATATTAGATGAAAAACGATTTTTCAAAGCAGTTCAGGCCTATTCTTGAATTGGCGCTCGCCGAGGCAAACCGCTTCGGCTCCCCGGTCATCATGAGCGAGCATTTCGTGCTCGCAGCCATGACGACAAGAGAAGGATACGCATTCAAGATTCTGTCGCAGCTGAAAGTACCGGTAGACAAGATTATCTCGGAGCTCGAGGAATATTTATCGGAACCGCACCAGCCGGGGGAGGTCACCACCCTCTTCGAGCAACAATATAAGATAAGTCTCGCAGCCATCCGCCATCTGCAGCTCGCAACTTCCGAGGCACGCAAGATGAATGCGCAGGTGATAGGCAGCGAACACATACTTCTTGCCCTCATCCATGACAAACGTGCCATGGACAGCGAAATACTACGCCAGATCAAGGATGATTATCTCAATTTCGATATATCTATCCAGAGTTTTGGCGGCGAGTCTCCCGCGTCGCCCATAGCAGATCTCCCCGTCGGTTCCGACAATGATGAGGAATCTTCCGCACCAGGCAAAGAGAGCAAGGACCAGTCATCGCAGAAGAGTTCCGGAAAGGGATCTCACAAGAGCGATACCCCCGCTCTGGACAAATATGGCTACGATATGACCAAGGCAGCCGCCGAAGGCCGTCTCGACCCGGTGGTGGGCCGCGAAAACGAAATAGAGCGTCTCGCCCAGATTCTGTCTCGCCGTAAAAAGAACAATCCGGTCCTGATCGGAGAACCAGGTGTCGGAAAATCAGCCATTGTCGAAGGCCTCGCGCTCCGGATAAACCAGCGCAAGGTCAGCCGCGTGCTTTTCGACAAACGCGTGATCGGACTCGACATGGCGGGAATGGTGGCAGGCACCAAATACCGGGGCCAGTTCGAGGAGCGCATCAAAGCCGTACTCGACGAACTGACCAAAAACCGCGACATCATACTCTTTATCGATGAGATACACACCATAGTAGGTGCCGGAAGCGCACCGGGCACCATGGATGCCGCCAATATGCTGAAACCCGCGCTCGCAAGGGGCGAGATCCAGTGCATCGGCGCCACAACCCTCGACGAATACCGCCAGAACATCGAGAAAGACGGCGCACTCGAGCGCCGTTTCCAGAAGGTTATGGTGGAGCCTACCACTGCGGAAGAGACCCTCGAAATCCTGCGCAATGTTAAGGAGAAATACGAGAAACATCATAATGTGAGATATACCGACGAGGCCATCGAGGCCTGCGTCAGTCTCACCGAGCGCTATGTGAGCGACCGCAATTTCCCGGACAAGGCACTTGACGCCCTTGACGAGGCAGGCAGTCGCGTACATATCACGAACATCGTGGTTCCGGAGGAAATCGAGAACCTCGAGAAGGAAGTTGACCAACTTACCCAGGAGAAGCTTTCGGCCGCCAAAGCCCAGGATTATGAGAAAGCGGCCGCCCTGCGCGACAGAGTGGTGAAAACCCGCGAAGCTCTTGACCAGGCCAAGGCGGAATGGGAAAAGAACCTTGACACCAATCCGCAGGAAGTGGATGAGGAGAAGGTGGCTGAAGTAGTGGCGATGATGACCGGCGTTCCAACCCAGCGCATCGCCCAGGCCGAGGGAACCCGCCTGTTGCAGATGGGAGATGCCCTCAAGGGCTCCGTAATCGGTCAGGACGATGCAATCGCCAAGGTGGTAAAGGCTATCCAGCGCAACCGGATCGGACTCAAGGATCCCGACAGACCTATCGGCGTGTTCATGTTCCTTGGCCCTACCGGCGTCGGCAAGACCCACCTCGCCAAGAAGCTGTCGCAATATCTTTTCGACTCTACCGACTCTCTTATCAGAATGGACATGAGCGAGTTTATGGAGAAATTCACAGTCTCCCGGCTCGTCGGGGCCCCTCCCGGATACGTCGGATACGAGGAGGGCGGCCAGCTCACCGAGAAAGTGCGCCGTCACCCCTATTCCGTAGTGCTTCTCGACGAAATAGAAAAAGCCCATCCCGACGTGTTCAATATCCTCCTGCAGGTTATGGATGAAGGAAGGCTAACCGACTCGCTCGGCCGCAAAATCGATTTCAAGAACACGATTCTGATCATGACAAGCAACGTAGGGTCGAGGCAACTTAAGGAATTCGGCTCCGGAATCGGCTTCAACACCGCTTCCGAAACCAAGGAACAGGCCCACGGTGTGATATCGAAAGCGCTCAACAAGGCATTCTCTCCGGAATTTCTCAACCGCGTGGACGACATCATCATGTTCGACCAACTGGACAAGGATGCCATCTTCAGGATAATCGACATCGAACTCCGCGATTTCTATTCCCGAACCGAAAAACTCGGATACCGGCTTGAGCTCTCGGAAAAAGCCAAAAATTTCATCGCCGACAAGGGATACGATAAAAATTTCGGCGCGAGACCTCTCAAACGGAGTATCCAGAAATACCTTGAGGATGAACTCGCTGAAATGATGCTTCGACTCAACGCCGAAGGCAACATAGGGGGTACAGTGAAAGTATCATACACAGACGGAGCCGACAAGCTCACTCTTGAATATGTGCCCGTATTCGATACCGATTCAACTGAATCCAACTCCGATACCGATAAAAACGAGTAGATTACTTATCTGCTAAGCATTTGATAATCAGTCTTATATCCAGCCTCATTAAAAATTTGAGGCTGGATTTTTTATTTTTTTCTCAAATTTTTTTTGCAGTTTCAAAAATTATGTCTACCTTTGCAGTGTACTATTATACTAATACACTATGCTAACACTTACCGATATCAGTTTCGGATACTCGAGACACAGGGATGTAATCAGGAATTTCTCCCTGCACCTCGCTCCGGGAACAGTCTGCGGTCTCCTTGGAAAAAACGGTTCCGGGAAAACCACTCTACTATATATGATATGCGGACTTCTCAAGCCCCGCACCGGAGTGATCAACTTCAACGGCCATATACCGTTTGACCGCGATGTATCATTCCTCAACGACATAATGATCGTGCCGGAGGAATTCGACATGCCGAAAGTCACACTCCAGGAATATGCCGACATCAACAGCTGCTTCTATCCCCGCTTCAACCGCGACCACCTCGAACGCAATATCACGATACTCGACATCGCACCCGACATCAACCTCGGACAATGCTCCATGGGACAGAAAAAGAAAGCGTTCCTTGCTTTCGCCCTCGCATGCAACACATCACTGCTGCTGCTTGACGAACCCACCAACGGTCTCGACATATCTTCGAAAAGAACATTCCGCAAGGCCGTGACCGCGTCAATGACAGACGACAAGACCTTCATCATCTCCACCCATCAGGTGCACGATGTCGACGCCATCCTCGATCACGTCACCATTATTGACAGAGAGGGAGTTCTTCTCAACGAATCAATCGGAAACATCGCCGAAAAACTGCGGTTCAGTTTCACAAACGATTCTGCCAGAATCACCAGCTCCCTATTGGCCCTCGACGCCCCGGGAGGAGCCAACATCATAGAGTATGCCACTCCCGACAACAAGGAGACTTCCGTGAATCTCGAATCACTGTTCGAACTCGCCGAATCCCACCCGGAAACAGTGGCGCGGCTCGGTCTCAATTCCTAAAAACAACTTTAAACTATATGACTATGCGAACCAATTTTGTAACAGCAATGAGTATTGTCTTGTCATGCATGGCATTCAGTTCGTGCGCGCAGACAACGACCTTCAGCATCGGAGGCAAGACAACCGAGACAATAACGATAGACAAAAACGACAAGATCGTCACCAGACAATTCAACGTCAGGAATTTCGACGGTATATCGACCTCTTCAGTGATAGACATCGAATATGTGCAGGGGCCTCAGAAAGTAACTGTCACTGCCCCGGAAAAGATAATGTCGCTGCTGGATGTTTCCGTCAGGAATTCCACCCTCACCATCGGCTTCACCAAAAAGAATCTGGGGATATCCTCAAACGGACACATACCGCTGAAGGCTACCGTATCCTCTCCGGTGCTGAAACAGATCACCTCTTCCGGCTCTGCCGACATTTTTCTTAAAGGACGCATACAGTCCGGGACTCTTGCGGTTGCAGTTTCGGGAAGCGGCGACATCAAGGCAGAGGATATACATGCAGCCAATGCCACATTCACATCGTCCGGCAGCGGTGACATCGACATCTATTCGTTAACAGGAGATTCGATGAATCTCGACACAAAAGGAAGCGGAGACCTCAAGATAAAAAAATGTGTCGGCTAAGAACATAACTGCCAATACATACGGCAGCGGCGACATCTCCATGAAGATACATTGCGACCAAACCGTCCTGAAGAGTTACGGAAGCGGTGACATCACTGTATCGGGAGTGTGCGACGAAACGGTGCTGACCAGCTACGGCAGCGGCGACATCAATGCCCGGAACCTTAAATCCCGGAATCTGAGTGCAAAACAAAATGGTTCGGGTGACGTAGAGACACGCTGACATAAAACTTTCCAGAAACATCGATATGAAAGACAATATGTTTATGGCGATGTTCCGCAAGATGCTTGTCGAGAACCGCCGCAGAATCCTGATACTCGGTGGAGGCTATTTCACCCTCTGCATGCTGATGGGTTGCTGGATGGGATTTTTCCGCATGAATCTTGATGCCGAGATAATTCTCTATTTCCTTACCGCCATCTTCGCGCTAACCCTCGCCGCCTCCATCACCTTTTCCGACCTCAAGACAAAGCAGGGACGCATCGCGTTTCTCATGCAGCCGGCATCGGTCTGCGCCAAGACGCTGCCCCGCATGATCGGTATGACCGCCGGAGCTCTTATCGCCGGCGTGGCGGGATTCTACTTCATGGACGTAGTGCGCTGGCTGTTCGAGGGAATCACCTACAGCGAGTGGGACGGGGTCCGCAATCCGTTCTCCCTTATACCCGGTCATGAGTTCGGAGAGGCGGCATACATATTCTTCGCCATGTATCTTTTCAACATCTCGGTCTATACCCTCGGCTCGGCACTTGCCCCGAAACTCTCATTCCTCAAGACCACCTGCGTCATGTTCGCGATCCAGTTTGTGTTTGTGTTCGGCCTCAGCATGTGGATCAAGACAAACACCATCATACACTGGGACATTCAAGGGAACTGGCTCCCATATACCATAATCGGAATATTCTACGCGATATCGATTGTACTATTCTATTGCGCATACCTGCGCATACGCCGAATGACTCTGAACAACTGATACAATGGATTTCAACGAAAACAAACCCATATATCTGCAGATAGCCGACAAGATAATGGAGAAAATCCTGAATCATACCTACAAAGAAGGCGACAGGCTTCCCTCGGTGAGGAAAGCCGCCGCCGATGCGGGAGTGAACGCCAACACCATGATGCGCACCTACACGCGTCTGGAACAGGAGGGCGTGATCTACAACAAACGCGGCATCGGATTCTTTGTTTCGGATTGCGGCCGGCAACGCGTCTGGGACATCCAGTACAAGGAACTTGAAGACACTGATCTGAAGTACATTTTCGGAAGGCTCGCCAACTTCGGCTATGAACCCGAACGACTCAAGCAGGCTTACGCCAACTATCTCGAAAACAGAGAAAACGTCTGACAGCCACCCAGAAACAAACATAATAAATCATGCATCATGAATAAAGCAATATCATTCGCCCTCGTTTCGACATCATTAATGTTTACAGCCGCCGCGTGGGGCAGCCTCTACAAAGTGTCGGGAACTGTGGCCGATACCGATGGCGGTCCACTCCCCGGCGCGCTCTACCGCATATATGCCCCTTCCGATTCAGTGATGCCTGTGGTGAGCAATGTCACAGACTCCCTCGGTCGTTTCTCGCAGCCGCTCGACTCCGCCGGGAATTACAGTCTGAATGTGGAGTACCTCGGCATGAAGCCTGCGGTCCGCCTCTTTTCGCTGTCAACGGAGCAACCCGAGACACGGCTCGACTCAATAATACTGAGTTCGGACGAGGCAACACTCTCCGAACTTGTGGTGACCTACAGAAAGCCTGTAATCGAAAGCGACGGCTCAACCCTCACTTACAACATGGATGAGGATCCCGCCGCAAAAAGCAACAGCGTGCTGGAAATGCTCCGGAAAGTCCCGATGGTGACGGTCGACGCCGAGGAAAATGTCAAGGTGCAGGGATCTTCCAATTTCAAGATCCTCGTCAACGGAAAAGAGGATCCGATGTTTTCCGGCTCCAGTCTCTCCACCGTGCTGAAGGCCATGCCCGCTTCATCCATCCGTAAGATAGAGGTGATAACAGAGCCTGGTGCGAAGTACGATGCCGAGGGCACCTCCGGGGTACTGAATATAGTCACCACCGGCCGGCAGCAGCTCGAGGGAGTATTCGGCAACGTCAACGCATGGCTTAACAGGCAAGGTGCCGGAGCCAGCGCCTACGCCCGTACAAAGGTCAAAAACGTGGCCGCAAGCATCAACGCATGGTACAATCAAGCCGGAATTTTCCCCGTGACAAACGACGGAGGCTCCACTGTAATCAATATGGACTCGGAAATGGAGCGCGTCAAAGAAGCAATCAGGAAAATCAAGCAGCCCGACTACAACAGCGCGGGCGTGAACCTCAACCTGTCCTGGGAACCTGACACGCTCAACCTTGTCACACTCTCCGGAAATTACAATAATTTCGGCCACAGTTATTCCGGATATTCCTCCCAGCGGACTCTGACCGCAGCCGGTGTGGAAAGATGGTCCGCCCTGCAGAACTTCAATTACAGCGGTACATATAATTCAGCGGGAGGACAGCTGAGCTACCAGCATACATTCGGCCGCCAGGGACATCACATAGTGGCATCCTACAACTTCGGATACAACGATGACAACAGCCGCAACACTGAAAATTACGATGATATAAAGGGAGATTTTCCGGTAGAATACTTCTGGCGGGAAAACGCGAGCACCGGTCAATATCTGCGTCATGTCGGACAGCTGGACTACTCGCTGCCATTGAGAGATAAACACGTAGTGGAGCTCGGAGCCAAAGGCACGTTCATGACAAACACAGCGCATAATGTTCCCCGGCAGGGACTTTCGGAGGAGGAATCCGCGACCCTGACCTCGGAGGAGATGTGCACGGAACAGTTCCAGAACATCGTGGCCGCATACGCGGCATATACCGGCAAGTTCGGAAAATTCACCGGAAAGGCAGGACTCCGCTACGAGCACACCGACATGGGACTCCGCTACAGGATCGGGGACCGCCCGGACTTCTCCTCACGACTCGACGACGCCGTCCCCAACGTGTCGCTAAGCTACAATCCATCCCCCGGAGCAAGCATGAGGCTCGGCTACCAGATGCGCATATCCCGCCCGGGACTCTGGAGCCTGAACCCCTACCGCAACGAGTCGATCGGAACAGTAAGCTATGGCAATCCGGACCTTAAAAGCGAGGTGTCCCACGGCCTCTCGTTCTCCTATAACAACTACGGCGGCAAACTCGGCGGCGGAATCCGGGCCGGATACGACTACGTCGGCAACGGAATCATGGACTATATGTTCGCCGAGCAGGACATAATCCACACCACCTACGCCAACATCGGACGCCAGCAGACCGTACGCCTCGACATCAACGGCCAGTGGACAATCATCCCCGACATGAGCCTCAGTATCTTCTTGTCGGGATACTATAAGGACATGAAAGCCGACGCGCCGCGGCTCACGGCGCAAAAGAGCGGCTGGGGAGGCAACTTCAACGTCGACTGGAACTACCGGATCCCCATCCGGATGCGCTTCAACGTAACCGGAGGCGCCGGCAGTCCATGGTTCGACATCCAATATCGCAGCTCCAGCTGGTACTATTACGGAGTGTCGGTCTCGCAGTCGCTGCTCAAGGAAGACGCGCTTACCCTCTCGCTCAATGCCACTAACTTCCTGAATCCCATACGGACTTACAGGAACGAGGTTGTGGCCTCCAACGTAATAAACAAATCATGGTCCAATTTCACGCAGTGGCAGGTAGGATTCAGCATCACGTACCGCTTCGGCAGTCTCAAGAGCGACGTCAGGCGCACGGCGGCCGATGTCACAGGCGATGACGCAGGCTCCGGTTCAGGCTCCTCCGGCAAAGGTGGCAATACTTGAAAAATCACTTCAAGACCGATGATGGGTTTGATATTCTGAGAAATTATGATTATTTTTGCGGATTGGAATCACGACTGCAAAGATTGTCATTTCAATCCGCAATTTTATTCATGCATTATGAATCATGAGAATGAATTATCCATCGGGCATAATGCATTACGACTAAGAAACTACAAATATGTTCAAGTTTTTCTCCAAAAAGAAGAAAGAGACTCTGGATTCGGGGCTTGAGAAAACGCAGACCGGGATGTGGAACAAGATTTCGCATGCCATCGCGGGGAAAAGCAAGGTCGACGACGAAGTTCTCGACAATCTCGAGGAAGCATTCATCATGAGCGATGTCGGCACCGACACCACACTTAAGATTATCGAGCGGCTCGAAGAGAGAGTCGCCCGCGACAAGTATGTCGGAAGTCAGGAACTCCGCCGGATGCTTGTGGAGGAAGTGACCGACATGCTTCAGAAACCTGACAATGAGAATGAGCTTGACGATTTCAAAGTTACCCGCAAGGGCGATGATCCCTACGTGATACTTGTGGTGGGAGTGAACGGAGTCGGCAAGACCACCACCATCGGCAAGCTTGCCTGGCAGTACAAACAAGCCGGCAACAAGGTGGTGCTGGGAGCAGCCGACACATTCCGGGCCGCCGCCATCGAGCAGCTTGATATATGGGGACAGCGCGTAGGTGTACCCGTGATAAAACAGAAAATGGGAAGCGACCCTGCGGCGGTGGCCTTCGACACGCTGCAGAGCGCCAAAGCCCAGGGTGCGGACGTGGTCATAATCGACACCGCAGGACGCCTCCACAACAAGATCAACCTAATGAACGAGCTTACCAAGGTCAAGTCCGTGATGAAGCGCGTGGTGCCAGACGCGCCCCAGGAGATTCTGCTCGTTCTTGACGGAAGCACCGGACAGAACGCTTTTGAACAGGCCAGACAGTTCATGGCCGCGACTGAAATCAACAACCTCGCAGTCACCAAACTCGACGGCACCTCCCGCGGCGGCGTGGTGATCGGAATCAGCGACCAGTTCAAGATTCCAGTGAAATATATCGGACTCGGAGAGGGAATGGAGGATCTCCAGATATTCCATCCGACAGAATTTGTAAGATCACTTTTCGGCGACGCTATATGATACCGAACCACATCGACGTGATTTCGATGGGTTGCTCCAAAAACCTGATCGATTCCGAACGGCTGCTCCGGCGGCTGGAAGCCAAAGGCTACACCGTGACGCACAACCCCGAAGATGTGGAGGGGGAATATGTGGTGGTCAATACCTGCGGATTCATCGCCGATGCCAAAGAGGAATCCATCAATCTCCTCCTTAGCCTCGCCGAATTGAAAGACTCCGGCAAAATCGGCAAGATAGTGGCTATGGGATGCCTTACCCAGAGATACCGCGACGTTCTCGATAAGGAGATTCCGGAAATCGACATAGTCTACGGAAAATTCGACTGGAAGAATTTTATCGACAGTCTCGAAGACAGATCCGGCGCACCGGCACCCCGCGAGTGGGAACGCACCCTGACTACACCGCCACATTCCTGCTACATCAAGATTTCAGAAGGTTGCGACCGCTTCTGCGCCTTCTGCGCCATACCTCTGATAACAGGAAGACACATCTCCCGGCCCATGGAGGAAATACTTGAGGAGACGCGCCGTCTTGCAGCCGGAGGAGTGAGGGAATTCAACGTGATAGCGCAGGATCTCTCCTCATACGGTACAGATCTGTACGGCGAGCACCGGCTGGCCGCGCTTATCGATGCCATGGCCGAAGTCGAGGGGGTGGAATGGATAAGGCTTCATTACGCTTATCCGGCGGACTTCCCCATGGACATTCTCGATGTCATGGCCCGCAGGCCCAACGTGTGCAAATATCTTGACATCGCCCTGCAACACAGTTCCGACAAGATGCTCAAAGCCATGCGCAGGCATATATCAGCAGCCGAAACCGAACGTCTGCTCGACGAAATCAGACGCAGAGTCCCCGGCATAAGAATCCGCACCACCCTTATGGTCGGTTTCCCGGGAGAGGAGGAGGAAGATTTCGACAACCTTATGGATTTCGTACGAAACCGCCGCTTCGACCGTATGGGAGCTTTCGCATACTCTGAAGAAGAGGACACTTACGCGGCAAGACATTACACCGACAATGTTCCTGAAGAGGTGAAGCAACGCAGACTTGATACCTTGATGGCCCTGCAACAGGATATTTCCGCCGAACTGTCGGAGGAGCTGGTCGGGAAGCGACTTCGCCTCCTTGTCGACGAGCGGGAAGGAGACTATGCTCTATGCCGGTCGGAATGGGACAGTCCGGAGGTGGATCTCACTTTTCACGTGAGATGCGGCGCGCAGCCGGGAGAATTCATCGAAGCCACCGTGACACGTGCCGAAGAGTTCGATCTGTTTGCCGAGACCGGTCCGATACAAGACGACTACACAGACAATAATATCTAAGATTCTGACTATATGGAAGCTTTTTACGGATACAGACTGCCGGGCAACGGAACGGAAACAATTGCATTCCGCTCCTGCAGCATCGCGGACGGAATCCGGAACGGCTTCGCTGTCGCACCTTTTCGCCAGGACCGGCACAGGACCCTCTCTTTTACAGGCGGCGAAAAGGCCGATATATCCGGACTCGACTCATTTGCCAGACGTATAAATATCACGGCTCCTTTCTCCGGATCCACAACCCGGGAACAACATCGTATGGAAGTGGAGAGGATAGTCACAGAAGTCAAGTCAGGAAATCTGATCAAGGCAGTCGCCGCCAGACAGCTTGTGATGGAGAGCGAATTCTCTCTCTCGAATACGTTCCTGCGCCTATGCCTGGAATATCCGGAAGCATTCATCTTCTGCTTTGGAAGCGAAGCCACCGGAATATGGCTCGGAGCCTCCCCGGAAACTCTCGTTGCGGGACAACGCGGACTACTGACGTCCATGGCACTCGCCGGCACAAGAAGTGCGGAAGCTTCCGGAGACTGGGACGACAAGAACTTAAAGGAGCACAATGTGGTGCGCGACTTCATCCGCGACGCCTTCGAGTCGGCCGGACTCGATGCAGAAACAGGTCCGACACATACGGCACAAGCCGGTCCGGTGGAGCATCTGCGCACATATATCACCGCCAGGATTCGGGAGGCAGAAGACCGGTTCGACATGGCGGCAGTCGCAGAACTCGCTCTTCGGCTATCCCCTACTCCGGCTCTCTGCGGTTTCCCGGTGGAGTCTGCGATGCGGATTATCGACGTATGCGAGAACTTCGACCGAAGCTATTACGGCGGCTTCTGCGGGCCATATCAGAATGAAGGAGATTTTAATTTTTTTGTAAATCTGAGATCATTGCGTCTGACTCCCGCCGGATGCGCTCTCTACGCTGGCGGCGGCATCAACGAGATGTCTGCACCCGATGACGAGTGGCTTGAAACCGAAAACAAACTGTCGACGCTTCTGAGGTGTCTGCAAACATGACCGAGTCGCAACAAGCCTTGACTGTATGAACAATAAAGACAATACTATCAAATATAATATCTAACTTTAAATTTAGCATTATGAAATTCAGAATGTCGATGATGCTTGCCTCCATGGGTCTGTTTGCGTTCGGACTCAGTGCGCAGGAACATCTGAAAAGTCTGGACAAAAACGGGCTGGACAACACAATCTCTCCCCGTCAGGACTTCTACAACCATGTCAACAAGAAATGGATGGAGAGTCATCCTCTCTCTCCGGAGTATTCCCGCTACGGCTCATTCAACATCCTCAGCGACTCCAGCGAGCATCGTGTGCGCAGGATTGTGACCGGCCTTGCCGCCACAAATCCCGCCAAAGGTACGGACGCCTATAAAATAGCGAACTCGGCATGGACTCCATCCGCCGCAACCGCGAGGGAGCAGCACCCATCAGGAAGAAACTCGCAAAAATCGAAAACGCCCGTCCCGAAGAGATGACCGACTTGTTCCGCTACATGCAGCGCCACGAATCGAGCCCGCTCTTCAGCATGGGATTCCAGGAAGATCTCGGCAACAGCAAGCAGTATGCGATGTATGTGAGCGGTGTGGGCCTCGGTCTTGGCGACAGAGACTATTATCTCCTGAATGACAAAAGCAACCGTGAAATCCGCAAGGCATACACCACCCTTATAGAGAAACAGATGCAGCTCGCCGGCTACTCCAAGAAGGATGCACGCCGCATTTCGGCCAACGTAATGAAAATCGAGACAGCACTTGCCGACTCGGTATGGACCCGCGAGCAGAGCCGCGACTATTCGAAGCAGTATAACATCCGCACACTTGACCAGGTGAAGGAACTGTATCCCAACCTGCCTATCCGCGAGATGATCGGTGACCTCGGCATCACAGCTCCCGAAACAGTGATTGTCACCGAGCTCAACACTGTGAAGCAGGCCGACAACCTCATGAAATCGCTCACAGACCGCGAGAAAAAA
>OFGL01000960.1_pt1 | contig 20166 bp, 21 predicted proteins | sample 1521801 | NCBI WGS metagenome assembly OFGL01 (sample SAMEA3504085, study PRJEB24116) | mouse gut metagenome | biome: mouse gut; feature: mouse-associated habitat; material: faeces | place: Denmark | collected 2011 | reverse complement strand
TTATTACAAGATTGCCATTTTCGGCGTATATAATAATCAGACGATATATGGAGATGCTTCTGCGGCAGTGGCTGTTTCTTTGCCATTACCGGCGGCAGTGGCATTGGCAAAACCATTATTTGAATGAAATTGATAGGAGATTGAGATGAGAAAAATATGGAATTTATGCTTTCTGCTGTGCAGCGCTTTATTTTTCGTAATCTGCGGGCCAAATCAATCGTATGCGGCTTCTGCGTCTGCGGCGGCAGTGTCCAGTAACAAAATTGAAGTCAGATGGAATCCGGTGGAAGGAGCGGGCAGTTACGCTGTCTATAGAAGCAGTTCGTCTGCAGGCTCATTTCAAAAAATGACGGAAACCTCAGCTACTGTCTATAAAGATTCGGCAATCCGTCCGGCGGCCAATTATTATTACCGTATTGTGCCGATTCAGGCAGGGACGGGGCAGGAGATGGAAACGGCCGATGCGGCGGTAAAGGCAAAAACGCCCGCAAAGACTTCGATTGACAGAATTTTAGTGAAATCAGCATCTAAAATTAAAATTACATGGAGCGCATCGGCAGGCAGCAGCGGCTATCAGGTATTTCGTTCCGAAAGCGCAGCAGGTACATATTCAGAGATTGCCCGTATTGATGATAAAACAAACTGCTCGTTTACGGATACACAGGTAAAGCCGGGGAAAACATATTATTACAAAATCCGCCCAACCAACAAAAACCATACAGGATACGGCTCTTATTCCGAAGAAATGCGGGGAAGGACGATTGGGCAGGTGAAAATTATTTCCATACGTTCTTTATCATCTAATAAAATGGAAATTTGCTGGAAAAAAGTAAACAATGCGATAAATTATGAAGTTTACCGCAGTACAAGCCAAAACGGCAATTACAAGAAAATCGCCACATTAAAAAGCGGAACAAGGAAATACACAGATCAGAGCGTCAAAAGCGGCAAAAAATACTACTACAAAGTCGTTGCGGCAGGCAAATTTGACGGAAACCGGATTACGGGTGGATTTTCTGAGGCGGCGGCGTTCCGCGCGTTACAGCAGGTAAGGATTTCTTCTGTAAAAGTGACGACAGATGGCGGGCTTAAAATTAAATGGAGCAAGGTGGCGGGCGCGACAAGGTATAAAATATACCGAGCATCGTCAAAAACAGGTTCCTATAAGAAAATTGCGACAGTAAAAGGCGCATCCGTTTTAAACTATACGGATACAAAAGTAATATCAGGAAAGACTTATTATTATAAAGTTCAGGCGTATTCCGACAATAACGGGGTGGTTATTGCAGGAAGCGGAAACCGTTCCGATGCAAAGGGCGCGTCTACCGGCTACTCCATAATGGGGGAAACGACCGTTACGGCGGAGCAGATGGCGGCTCTGTATAAATCTTCCGGCAAAAAATATCCGGCGGATGTTTATAAAGATAAGGGCGCGAAAAATATCTTAAAATTCTGTGAGATTGTCATTGAAGAAAGTGAAGCGGAAGGCGTCCGCGCAGAGGTGATTTTTGCCCAAGTCTGTCTGGAGACGGGATATTTATCTTTTGGCGGGCAGGTAAGCCCATACCAGTGCAATTTTTCCGGCATTGGCGCAACTGACGACGGAGCGGCGGGAGCGACGTTTCCTGACGTAAGGACAGGGCTTCGCGCGCAGGTGCAGCATTTAAAGGGATACGCTTCTACGGAAGACTTAAATCAGGCATGCGTCGATCCAAGATTTTCCTATCTTGCATACAAGCGCGGCATTGCAAAGAATGTTCAGGATTTAGGAGCCGGCAACTGGGCGACAGATCCGGCATATGCGATGAAGCTGATGACCCTGATAAAGAAAATGAAAGCCTATTAACGGCAAAAGCCGTTGTGGAGGAACCGTTATGTCTGGTAAAAAGAAACAGGAAATTGAGTTTCAATATTATGAGATTCCGCCCGGGGAGCGTCTTTTGGCAGTGTCGGGCAGAGAACTAGATGTGGCGGCGAATAAACAGCATTTCCATAATCTAATGGAAATTGGATACTGCGAGTCAGGTTCCGGGGAGATTATGTTCCATGGGAAGAAAATGCCTTACAGACAGGGAATTGTTACAGTGGTTCCGCCCAATTTCCCTCATGCCGTTTATGCTGCCCAAAACAGGCAGGAATGGGAATATCTGTTTATAAATCCAGAGAGGATTTTGGCAGAATCCTATCCGGACAATCCAATGTTTGTAAAGCGTATTTTGGATTTGGTAAACCAGAAAGAGCAATATTATACGGCAGGCGGGAAGAATCCGCTTGCCGTATTAATCTGTATGATCGTAGAGGAAGCGAAAAGGAAAGGCAGTTATTCCGGCGAGTATATCCGAGGGCTTTTGCTGGCCGCGCTAATTACGGTTGCGCGGGGAGGCATGGAGGTCGTAGGAATTACTCCGGACTATGAAAAACGCAGTGGAATCGGACAGATAGCCAAAGCATTGGAATATATTGATAAAAATTATATGGAACATATCAAAATGAAAGTCTTGGCGGATTCCTGCAATTTGAGTGAAACGCACTTCCGCCGCCTGTTTGCGGAATATATGAATATGGCTCCGCTTTCTTATATTAATCTGGTGCGGGTGCAGCAGGCATGCAGCCTGATACAGAAGACGCGGTATTCCATGGAAGAAGTGGCGGAACGCGTCGGTTACCCCTCTGTTTCGACATTTAACCGCAATTTTCGGAAAGTTATCGGCACATCACCGTATCAATTTAAAAAAAGTGGTGAGGATTACCAAAAATAGAATGATAATTTTCCATATTTTGAATTTTAAATGGTTGAAATGCACAAAAATAATAATAATTTTTGTATAAAAAGCAGATTTTATTTTCACTATAGTTGAATCTGCTTTTTTTTTGGTTGAATTTGCTTGCATTTTGAGCGTAAAAGTTGGTATAATGCACATATAAACGAAATGGAAATAGGTTATGTGTACAGCACATACATAACATCTGGCCAGATGGTTTTTAAATTTCCTGTTTATGACTCAACAAAGTTTTTTTTGGGAGGAAACAAGAATGAAAAGAAAATTATTGACACTTTTATTAGCAGGTTCCATGACTGCGACAATGTTTGCAGGATGCGGCGGCGATGATAAGCCAGAAGCGGACAATAACACTACACAGGACGACAACGTTGATGATACAGCGGACAACACGACAACTGTTCCGGAAGACACAAGCGCTCCGGAAGAAGGCGGCGACGTAGAGGAGCAGACATTGAAAGTAGCTGCTTTTGAAGGCGGATACGGCGCAGATATGTGGAATGAAGTAGCGGAAGCTTTCGAAGCATCCCACCCGGGCGTTACAGTAGAGCTTACTATTGACAAGAAATTGGAAGACGTCATCAGCCCAAGCATGAAAGCTGGAGATTATCCAGACGTAGTGCATCTTGCAACAGGCCGTGAGGCTGCTTTGACTGAGACGCTGACGAAGGAAAAAGCAATTCTTTCAATCTCAGACATACTGGATATGACAGTGCCGGGCGAAGATGTAACTGTAAAAGATAAAGTGATTCCGGGATTCTTTGACACGCTTGGAACAAATCCATATGGAGACGGCGAGACATATTATGCGCCGATGTTCTACAGCCCATGCGGATTATTCTACAATGCAGGCCTCCTGAAAGAAAAAGGCTGGGACGTTCCGACGACATGGGATGAGATGTGGGCGTTAGGCGATAAAGCAAAAGAAGAAGGCATCGCATTATTCACATACCCGACCACAGGTTATTTTGATGCATTTACATTTGCTTTGCTGGATTCCGCAGGCGGATCTGATTTCTATAATAGCTGTATGACATATGAAGATGGAATCTGGGAAAGTGACAATGCTACAAAAGTATTTGAATTAGTTGGCAAACTTGCTGAATATACAGAAAGCACTACAGTTGCAAATGCAAACGATCAGGGATTCACAAAGAACCAGCAGTTAATCCTTGACAACAAAGCAATCTTCTGCCCGAACGGAACATGGCTTCCGGAAGAAATGAAGGATGCTCCGAAATCCGAAGGATTTGAATGGGGATTCATGGCAATTCCGGCTGTAAATGAAGGTGGAAAAGGTTCTTCCTTTACATTCTTTGAGCAGATGTGGATTCCGTCAGCAGCAGAAAATCAGGATATGGCAAAAGAATTTATTGCTTATATGTACTCAGATGAAGCTGCAGACATTTTTGCAAAATCAGGAGCTGTTCAGCCAATCACTGGCATGGCAGACAAATTAGAAGGCGACAACAAGTTATTCTACAACATCTATGAAGACGGCGCTACTGCTGTTATGGGTGGATTTGCATCCACAGCTTCCGTAGAAGGCGTATCTATGGCAGATACATTATTCGGAACTGTAAACAGTGTTGTAAGCGGTGAAAAGACAGTTGCAGACTGGCAGAAAGCCGTAGAAGAAGTAAGCGATCAATTAAGAGACGCAATGGAATAAATAGAACGAGGGGCGTTCCGAAGGTTCCCGCCTTCGGAGCGCTTTTTTTAAAGTAAGCGGCGCAACTTAAGGCCGGAAAATAGGAAATGGAGGTATGAATGTGAAAAAGGGTAAAGCAAGAAGCATATTTATCGGGGTATGCGTGGCGCCGGCCGTAATCCTATTCATTATTTTTATGGTAATTCCGACGTTTAATGTATTTAAGATGTCTCTGTATAAGTGGGGTGGATATTCCAACAACAAGGAATTTGTGGGGCTTGAGAACTTTAGTAAATTGCTAAAAGACACTAACTTTCTACGTTCTTTCCAAAATTCGATTCTCTTAGTAGTCTGTGTTACGGTTGTCACAATGGCGCTTGCCTTAATTTTTGCGGCAATCATCTCAAGGGAAAAAATCAAGGGAGAGAATTTCTTTAGAATTATATTCTACATACCGAATATTTTATCAGTTGTTGTAATTTCAGCTATTTTTGCAGCGATATATGACCCGGACACTGGTATGTTAAACAGCTTTTTAAGTATATTCAGGGGCGATAAAGATCCGATTCTCTGGTTGGGCGACCAGAAACTTGTTATTTTTAGTTTAATTATTGCTATGATTTGGCAGGCAATCGGTTATTATATGGTTATGTACATGGCAAGTATGGCAAGCGTGCCGGAAAGCCTTTATGAATCTGCAGATTTGGAAGGAGCCAGCCATATTCAGCAATTCTTTTCCATTACGCTTCCTTTAATTTGGACGAATATCAGGACAACGTTGTCTTTCTTTATTATCAGTTGTATCAATTTAAGTTTCCAGTTTGTAAAGGCGTTGACGAACGGCGGGCCAGATGGAGCGACGGAAGTATTCTTAAGTTATATGTATAAGCAGGCGTATACCAATTCTTCTTATGGATATGGTATGGCAATCGGAGTAGTGGTATTCTTGTTCTCCTTTGGCTTATCTGCACTCGTAAACCTTGCGACCAAACGGGAACCGTTGGAATTTTAAGGAGGAGCGCACATGAAAAAGAAAAAAGAAATGAGTACAAAATCATTATACAGGATTTTTGTCTATGTTGTGCTTCTGGCACTGGCAATTAGCATTATTGTTCCTGTGGCATGGGTATTTATGGCATCTGTGAAAGAAAATTCTGAATTTTATGGAAATCCATGGACGCTGCCAAAAGGATTTTATTTTCAGAACTTTGTCGATGCATTCCAAAAAGCGAATATGGGACAGTATTTATGGAATTCCGTATTAGTGACGGTAATGGCGCTTGCAATGCTTTTGGTCGTGGCGCTTCCGGCATCTTATGTATTGGCAAGGTACCGTTTTATCGGAAGCAAAATTATCAATATGATGTTTATGGCAGGCTTGTTCATCAATGTAAACTACATAGTAGTGCCTATTTTCCTGATGTTTGTAGATGGAGATACATTTGTCCGGAAACTGGGTCTTACAGACGGGCTCTTTTTAAATAATTTGTTTGTCCTTGCTCTGGTCTATGCCGCAACTGCTTTGCCATTTACGATTTATCTTTTGTCCGGTTTCTTCATTACAATACCGAGGGATTATGAAGAAGCGGCGCATGTAGATGGCAGCGGATATTTCCGAACAATGGTTCAGATTATGATGCCGATGGCATTGCCAAGTATCATTACAGTTATTTTATTCAATTTCTTATCTTTCTGGAATGAATATATTATTGCAATGACGCTTTTGACAGGAGAGGCAAAGACGCTTCCGGTAGGTTTGATGCAGTTGACACAGGCGCAGAGAGCCGCTGCAAACTACGGACAGCTATATGCAGGTCTTGTAATTGTAATGCTTCCTACTTTAATTTTGTATATCATGGTACAGAAAAAATTGACACAGGGCATGAGCCTTGGTGGATTGAAAGGTTAATTAGGAGGGATTGCTATGGAAGAAAACAAAAAATGGATCATTGGAGTCGCAGCAGCGATACTTTTTATCATATGTATGGCTCTTGTCATTGCAGGCCAGAGAAAAATTGAAGCGTCAGGATTAATGATGCAGATTGCAGGCCTTGGCGGCATACTTGCGATGCTTTTTGCGTACAATCAGAAATATAAATAATATTTTGGCATACACCGGCTAAAACTCAGCCGGTGTATGTTTTTTTGATTTTGCCCGCGCAAGGGAGACGGAAAATTCCGTTAGAATACGAATCGCGGAATCTCTTCGTTGGTATCCATTTGTCTTAAAAGTTCTAACACCGTATCGCATTCGAATCCGCCTTTATTGCCGAAAATAAGATAGTCTGCGGAAATATTGGCATTATAACATATTTTATAGATCGTTTTAGAGGTAATGCTTTTTTTGCCGCTTTCCACGGCGGCTAGGAAGCTGTCTGAAATCCCGCATAGTTCGCTAAACCGTTCCCGAGTCATCTGCATAGCCTCTCGGATTTCACGGATTCTTAGTCCTACAGTTAAATTAAAATCTTTTGATATATCCATATTACGTCTCCTTTGAAAAATAGTTTAAAGCGTTTAAATATAGGCTATACAAGATTTTCTGAATATTATATATTCTAATGAACGTATTTGCGTATTCCATAGAATCTGCTTTGGAATTTTATGAGGAGGTTTTCTATGGTTCGGAGATGGAATTGTGAATATTCGTTTTGCGTAGGGGGAGGAAGCGGCGCTGTCTGTAAAAAACCCGGAAAAGCCAGTAATATCAACGTGTTTCGCGGTTCGATCCGTAAAAAATCTCGGGGGGGGGGATTTGAGGAATCAAATTCTATAGAATAAAAAAGTATATTCTATAGGGTTGACATGTGAAAAATATGTGCTATAGTGTAACTGTTACAAGATGAAAATGATGAGCAAAATGAAAAGGAGAAAAGAACATGAAACGACAGGTTTTAAAGACATTGTTTTGTCTTTCGCTTTCAGCGGCGATAGTTCTTGGAGAATCAGGAGCCGCTATGGCGGAAGCATTGGAAACGCCTGTAGAAGCATCTACAGAAATGCATCTGCAAAAAAGCTTAGAAGCGGCAGAAAATGAGAATGTAACCGCAACAGAAGAAGGGGCAGAGACAGAAACAGACGAAGCAGCAGATCAGGACAAAGCGGACGGGGAAAACCTAAAAGCGCCGGAAGCGGCAGAGACTGAGGCAGCGGACTTAGAAGCGGCAGAAAAGAGCGAAACGGACTTGGAAGCGGCGGAAAAGAATGAAACGGACTTAGAAGTGGCAGAAAAGAATGAAATGGATTTGGAAGCGGCGGAAAAGGACGAAGCGGATTTGAATGATGGAATGGAAACAATAGAAGATGCGGATGCAGTTGGAGAGAAAATCGTAGCTTCTAATACATTGGCAGGTTCTGTAGTTACGGGCCTTAGCTTTAATTCTGTCACAAGGCTGTTGTCATGGAATAAGGTAAAAAATGCAACGGAATATAAGATTGAGATTTTTAGGCCGAATGGGAAGTTATTAGACACGGAATGGTCATACGATGAGGCATATTATACAATAGGCACATATTATGGATCATATGTAGGAAGCGGTTATGAAATCCCGAAAGGAAGCATAGGTTCAGTCCGTGTAACGGCGTATAATAAAGATGAATTGTATTTGGTGGCTTCAAATGTGACGGATACGAGTAAATATAGTGATTCTTCAAAATATAAGATCGTGTGGAAAACAGGGATGGCGGCAACTGTTTACGCTTACCCTGCAACTGCCCAGTCAGGGCCGCTTTCTATTGGGTTAAATCCGGTTGCGACAAATGAGCTGAGAGTGTCAGCTTTATCTGGGCTTACGTTTAAAGAGATTACGGAAGATTCTGTTATCTTTACAGTTGCTCCGGCAACAATTCAAAAGTATGAAAGAGTGGTATACCAGTATGCAAACAATCCGTCTTATAATGAAGATGGTTTGGGACAGGTTGCGGGAGGAAGCAGTGTTTCAGCAGGAGAAAACGGAATCCTTCCGGAAATCAGCATTCCTTTAAATTCGTTTATGGCAGGCGATACGCTTTATGTGAAAGCAAGGGTTTACAATAGTAGCTATGAAGGGAACGGAAGCAGCTACAGCGCATATGTTTCTTCTTCATATAAAATTCCGGCGGCGGAAATGAAGTCGGTCTATACAACAGTGACGAATAACAGCATCCGTCTGATTCCTTCCTGTGACGGACAGGTGACAGGCTTCTGTTATCAGAAGAAGAATGGGAAGAAATGGATTGATCTTGCATCCCAGCCAGATATGTATACGGATAAAAGCCTGATTGGAGATAAAAAATATACCTACCGCGTGAGAGGATATATCTACAACAGCGTGACAAAGAAAACAACATATACGAATTGGAAAACAGTCAGCGCATATACATGGGGTTCTTCTTTGAACTTAAAAGGCAATGCAAAAAGCTCGACGTCCGTGAAATTATCATGGAATAAGGTGGCAAAAGCGGAAGGATATGAAGTGTACCGCGTCGAAGCGGACAGTTATTCTTCTAATTATTTAAAAGGCGATGGCGTAGAATCGTTTGACAATGCCCTTTTAGTGAAAACCATTAAAAAAGCAAAAACGAAAACGTATACAGATAAAAAACTTGCGTCTGGAAGTAAATACCGTTACTTTGTCCGCGCTTACCGCACCGTGGGCAAAAATAAATATTACATAGAAGAAGGCGTTGATGTATCCTTAGCGGCAAATGGCGAGTGGTCATCTGAAAGTTATTATATGGCGGACGGAAGCCTGATGGTAACATGGCAGAAACGGGCAGGCATTTCAGGGTACAAAGTTGAAAAATATAACAAGGCGACAGAGAAGTATGTGGCATACAAGACATTAGGCAAGGGAGCGGTTTCTGTAAAGCTTCCGAAAGTGAGCGCAGGCAATGGGAGCGAGAGTTACAGGATTCGGCCATATAAAGGAAAGAAATTTTATAGTGGAGCTTCATTTTCTGTAGACCCAACGCTTCCCGCTGTAAAAAATGTAAAGGCAGTCCAGACGGCAGAAGGCATTTCTGTGACATGGTCCCCTGTTGCCGGAGCAGATTACTATGAGGTATACCGCGCAAGGCAGGATTCCTTTACTTATGACAAAACGACGAAAACGTATCAGGTGAATGCTGGATATCTTCCAAAGGTGGTAGAAGCGAACTTTAAAGACACTAGCGCAGGGGTAAGCCTGCTTCCTGTTTCATCTTCTGTACAGTATGGATATACATACAGCAGCATAAATCCGGCATTATGGGAGGCTGCAGCTAACAATGACGGCGCATTTTATGAGGGGGTTTCTTCTTATAGCGCGTCAAAAATCAAGGGAACCAGTGTGGTAGACAAAATGATTTCCGTTAAGAGCCTGATCCATAAGTCAGATCTTGACGCAAATTATGATTCGGATAAGGATACCGAAAAAACAAGCTGGCCGTATAAGGAGTATGTAAAAGAGGCAAACGGCGCATTAAAGACGAAAACAGCGGTTATCGTTGCAGGGCCACAGGCAGGAACACAATATTTTTATTTTGTAAAGGCATTTGCAAAAGCTTCAAATGGGGCAAATGAAAATAATGAACTGACAGAAAGCGTAGGGTTTACAAAAGCCGCAAGCGTATTGTATACAAAAGTAGCGGCGGCAAAATCGACGAAAGTTTCTTCTGCAAAGAGTTCTAAAAAAGCAAGCGTAACAATCAAGATAAAAAAAGCGTCAGGCGCAAAAGGATATGCAGTTTACCGTTCCACAAAGAAAGGAAAAGGCTATGTCCAGATTGGAACGGCAACAAAACCGACGTATACAGACAATGACGTAGTTGGAGGAAAGACATACTATTATAAAGTGGCTCCGTATAAATTATCGGAAAACGGCACGTTTATTTATTCGAAAATGTCTTCGGCTAAAAAAGTAAAAGTGAAAAAATAAGGAAAGAATGCCTGAGGGGGACAATCCCCTTGGGCATTCTTTTAATGATGGAACAATAAGATTTTACTTTGCGTTTGCCGGAATCTGTACAGCCGGATGCTTTACAGCCGGTTCTTTTTTTGGTACAATAACAAAGGAAACAAAAAGACGGTGGAAGTCAGGAAATTTTTGCAAAAGAATAAATATGTGGTAAAATAAGGCGTAAAGTCTGGGATTGTACAGGATTTTACGCCTTTTTAGAAGTTTATGGAGAAAAAGAAAGGCAGATAAGATGGATCAAAAGTTGTTAGAAGAATATCAGGCAGTAATGGATCAGAATCCTTTTGCGGTTATGCTTGGCATTGAGTTTTTGGAAATCGAAAAAGGGATTGCGTGCGCCAGAGTAAAGAAGAAGCGCCAGCTTGAGAATATTTATGGAGATCTCCATGGAGGCTGTCTTTATACGGTTGCGGATAATCTTGCAGGGATTGCCGCAGGGTCATATGGCTTTTATGTGACGACGGTAAGCGGGAGTATCCAATATCTGAAAGCCGCAAGGGATACGGATTACATTATTTGCGAAGCAAAAGTATTAAAAGCGGGAAAAACAATCAGCGCAGTGCATGTGGAAATTACAGACGAAAGAGGTTTGCTGCTTAATACAGCGGAATTTACATTTTTTAATTTAAAAGAGAAAGCGGGTGGCCGGTATGGACAGAGAAGAATTTAGACAGCGGATAGGCTGCGGAGCAATGATTTTAGATGGCGCGACAGGCAGTAATTTACAGGCGGCGGGCATGAAGATCGGGGGATGCCCCGAACAGTGGATTTTACAGAATCCAGATGTGTTGCTTTCGCTTCAGCGGGAGTATGTAAAAGCGGGGGCAGATATAATATATGCGCCTACGTTTACCGCAAACCGCGTCAAATTGGCGGAATATGGGTTAGAAGGGCAATTATGGGAAATCAATCAAAAGTTAGTCACACTTTCAAAAGATGCGGCAGAGGGACAGGCTCTTGTGGCGGCGGATATTTCCATGACAGGCTTACAGCTCTATCCGATCGGGGATTTGCGGTTTGAAGAACTGGTGGACGTCTATAAGGAACAGGTTTTGGCGTTAGAAGCGGCTGGCGTTGATTTATATGTTGTTGAGACGATGATGAGCCTTCAGGAATGCCGCGCGGCGGTGATTGCGATTAGAGAGTGCAGCGACAGGCCGATTCTGGTGACGCTCACATATGAGGAAAACGGGCGGACATTATATGGCACAGACCCACAGACGGCAGTTCTTGTTTTACAGAGTTTGGGCGCAGATGCGGTCGGCATGAATTGTTCTATGGGGCCGGATACGATGGCGGGGCAGATAAAAGCGATGTATGAAGTTGCCCATGTGCCGATTATCGTCAAGCCGAATGCCGGGCTTCCCAAATTAGTTGCCGGGCAGACCATTTATGATATGCAGCCTCAGGAATTTGCGGAAGAGATGAAAATGCTTGCAGAAAATGGGGCGAGGATCTTTGGCGGATGCTGTGGGACGACTCCGGCGCATATAAAAGCAATGGCTCAGGCGCTTCTTAAGGCGGATCTTCTTCCGGTGAAAACGGAACGCAGGCGTTTTCTTACTTCGGAACGAAAACATATAGAATTATTGCTGGACGGGCCGTTTACGATTGTAGGGGAACGCATCAATCCTACAGGAAAGAAGAAACTTCAGGCAGAGCTTCGGGAAGGAAGCCTAAACATGGTTTGTGAAATGGCGCAGCAGCAGGAAGCGAACGGCGCGGCGGTGTTGGACATTAATATGGGCATGAATGGCGTCGATGAAAAAGAACTGATGGAGAACTGTATTTATGAAGTGACGTCTGTGGTTGATTTGCCGCTTTGCATTGATTCAAGCCATGTAGACATTATTGAATCCGCCCTTCGGATTTATCCGGGGCGGGCATTGATCAATTCCATCTCGTTTGAACAGGAAAAAATAAACCGGCTGATACCGGTTGCCGCAAAATATGGGGCGATGTTTATTTTACTGCCGCTCTCCGACGCCGGTCTGCCAGAGAGTATGGAGGAAAAACATCAGATTATTGAAAAAATTGAATTGGCGGCGCAAAAAGCGGGCATGGTAAAAGAAGACATTATTGTAGATGGTTTGGTAGCGACAGTGGGCGCGAATCCGAATGCGGCGCTGGAATGTCTGGAAACGATTGCTTATTGTAAAGCGAAAGGATTTGCGACGATCTGCGGGTTATCCAATATATCTTTTGGCCTGCCGGAGCGAAGCTGTATCAATACGGCGTTTTTAACGGCGGCAATTACAAAAGGGCTTTCAATGGCAATCGCAAATCCGGCTCAGGAAGCTTTGGTTGACGCGGCGTATGCCGCCGATCTTTTGATGAATAAATCAGGAGCCGATTTACGTTATATCAAGCGGGCGAACCGCAAGAAAGATGCGGTGGAAGATGAGGATAAATCTGTTGCGCCGCAAAAAGAGGCGCGCGCATGGCAAAAAAGTATTTTTGACTGCGTGCTGGAAGGAAATAAGGGTAAGATTTTAAAAGAAGTCGAACTGGCGGTTCAAAATGGAGAGGATCCAGATGGATTAATCCAAGACAGCTTGATTCCGGCGATTAACCGCGTTGGAGAATTGTTTGAACGGCAGGAATATTTTCTGCCGCAGTTGATTTCCTCGGCAGGGGCGATGCAGAAAGCCATTGCATATTTAGAGCCAATGTTAGGGAAGGGGAAAGGCTTAAAAGAAAAAGCGACGGTGGTTGTTGCGACAGTGGAAGGGGATATCCATGACATAGGAAAGAATTTGGTTGCGCTTATGTTAAAAAATTATGGATACCGCGTCATTGATTTAGGGAAAGATGTAAAAGCGAAACAAATAGTGGAAACGGCGCTTAAGGAAAAAGCTGAAATTATAGGGCTCTCAGCCCTTATGACGACGACTATGATGCGTATGAAAGAAGTGGCGGGGCTTGCAAAAGAAATGGGATGCCAAAGCCGGATAATTATAGGAGGAGCCGCCGTGACGGAAAGTTTTGCAGAAGAAATCGGCGCGGACGGTTACTCAAAAGATGCGGCAGAATGTGTACAGCTTGTTGGACGGCTTTTAAGTTAAAAACATTTCCGATGGTCTTGCATTTTTGGAAAAAAATGTTTAAAATTAATAAAAAAAGATAGGAGAATGGTAGCTATGGCGATACTTGGATTTGGTGAATTAATTGGTCTTTTGAAAAAGAACCCGAAAAAAATTGTCTTTACGGAAGGGACGGATTCCCGTATTTTAGAGGCGGCTTCCCGTCTTTTGGCAAGTAACTTCTTAAGTCCGATATTAGTGGGGGATGAGGACGAGATTTTTGCGGCTTCGGAAGAATGCGGATATAATATCCGCGGAGCGGAAATTATTGATCCGAAAAAATTTGAACGCATGGACGAGATGGCGGAAATGTTCTGTGTCTGAACGACCAGGGAGGCAGCGTCATGGACTGCTCAGAGGAAATGACCGGTACCCTTCGGGCACAGGAACATGGGCATCAGCCGGCGGTCCTGTTTGAGAATCATGGGATCGATGCGCGGTACACCGGACCTCACGAGATCGCACCGACGCTATCTGCAAGGAGCGGCACTGGGGGCAACAATCTCCCCATTGCGCTGCAACGGTCTGCGGAGTGCAGAACGGTCTTCGCAAGGCAGAGAGTGGACGAGTTTAAGGAGTCCGATACAGTTTCCACCGAAAGCGCCCGCCAGCACAAGGACGCCACGGACCTCGTCCTCCAGCCGGATGACGATTCCCCTGCCATTCAGCTCATTCGCAGGCTGGTCCCGCTGGAATGCGAGCTGCTCCAGGGCTACCCTCCCGATTGGACGAACCTTCCCGGCGCATCCGACTCCGCCAGATATATGGCTTTGGGAAACTCGGTCCCGATCCCCTGTGTGGAATATCTCATGCAGGGAATCGCGCTGGTGCTGCGGGCTGAATACCGGATCAAAACATCCCCAGGGACTTGAACAGGAAGATCCAGAAAAACATGGTTGCGGCGGACAGCATTGTAGTCACCGTCACCGCGCTGGCGGCAAGATCCGGATCGCCGCCCATCTGCGCCGCCATGCTGAAGGAGGATACGGCGGTGGGGGTGGCAAACACAGAGATCAGCACCGCAAATTCCGGCCCCTTTAAGCCGGTCAGAGCCGCCAGAGACAGGGCTGTACCCGGATAAACCAGCAGCCGGAGTACGGTACAGATGGCGAGGTTGCGCCTGTGGAGCCGTACATCCCGGAACTCAAACTGCGCCCCCAGCAGGAGCAGGGCTACAGGGGAGGCGGACGCGCCCAGCTGCGAGATGGGGTTTTCCAGGCAGTCCGGCAGCCGCAGGCCGGAAAAGTTTGCCAGCAAGCCAATTACCGAGGCGATAATCAGCGGATTTTTCGCAATGCCCAGCAGGATCTGGCGGACGTCGATCTGTTTCCGGCTGAAGGTCTCCAGCGTGATCACGGCAAGGGCGTTGAAGCATGGTACGACAATAGCCAGCATGATGGATGCGGTGGCCAGATCCGCTCCGGGACACAACTCCTGGAGCAGCGGTATCCCCAGAAGCAGAAAATTGCTGCGGAAGGACGCCTGGATCATCACGCCCCGCCGGCTGTTCATGGGCTCCACCCGCTTGATGAAGACCCAGGTGAGCAGGAACAGTACCAGCAACACCGACAGAGCCAGCCCCAGACTGTGGAAACTGACGCCACCCCGGATGTTGGAGCGGTATATGTTGTAAAACAGCATCAATGGCAGGAGGGTATAGAATACCAGGGAGTTAAAGCGTCCAACGTACTCTTTTTCCAAATGAAGCAGACGCTTGGCTCCGTAGCCCACCGCCATCACGGCAAAGATAGAGATGATCGCGTTTAAGGACAGGAGAAAACTGTTGAGCAGCACGGTTATGACCGCCTTTCATCCGGCATGGGATTTGTTGATTCTGCTTCGTTTTCCAACAGATCTTCGTTGGGTTTGGTAATAGCTTTGCAGCGCGGTTGCCGGTATACTTGGCCTTGCAAATCAGGAAAGGAGCGGAGCTATATGGAACCCCAAAAGAACCTCTGTGCTCAGATCCCTCTCTCCCTCCACTCCAGGGTGCGGGAGGAGCAGGAGAAGGCCGGGCAGCCCCTGAGCACGTACATCACACAATTACTCACAGACTACTACAGTAAAGGAGAAAAATCAATGCAATTCACCAAAACTTTAGCCATTCAAATTTCGGAAGACCTTTTTAACCGGATCAAGGACCATCTGGAGCGGGAGAAGCAGCGCACCGGCAGGAAGCTCAGCCAGAAGGACTTCGTCATCGGCCTCATCGAGCGGGAGCTGGAGGAAGCTGAGCGGCGGGAGGCAGAGGAAGAAAAGGAGGCTGGCGATCATGCTGACATGGAATGATACGCCCCAGAAGGATCAGGCGGGGAAAGTCCTCAGTGTGAGTTATAAGGCCGGCATTCCCCACTGGGGTGAAGCCAGCATACACCCGCATATCCACCATCCCGGTGAGATGCTCCTGGACTGTCCGGGGCTGGGTATCAAAGCGCATCCCTTGGGGCAGGTCTTCGCAGAGGATGCGATCACTCCGGCGGAGAGGGTGCTGATGAAAACGCTGGAACAGCGCGGAATCTGGTGTCTGGAGGCTTTAGCCGCTATCGGCCTGCCGGAATAGCGGCACAAAGGGGACGGCGCCGCCGTCCCCTTCCCCGTTCAGCCTTTTCGCGGTGGTTTTACGTTGTCATACGGAGGAATCGCTCCCTCAATGACTCCATGCTCTGCCTCGAACATTTTAATACTCTGTCTGATCAAAACCAGCACATGGCTGTTTACAGAACGTCCCTCATACTCCGCAACATAACCAAGTTTCTCCAGCATTTCCTCTTCCATGCGAATGGAAACGCTTTTGACGGCCATACCATCACCCCATTTTAGATATATTATATGTTTATTTTATATCCGGGATGTGATATAATGCGCGGGTAGCTATATGGTATATCTGAAAAACTTGAGGAGAATGGGCATGCGAGTTGCTGTAATTGGTTCAAGAGGGCTGACAGTGGATAACCTGGAAAAATACCTTCCCGATGATACAACCGAGATCATATCCGGAGGCGCGCGGGGTGTGGATGCCTCTGCGCGGGAATATGCCCAGCGGCATGGACTGAAACTGACGGAATACTTGCCGGAGTACAGTAAATACGGACGGTCCGCTCCGCTGAAGCGCAATCTCACAATCATAGAAAACGCGGACCTTGTTCTGGCTTTCTGGGATGGACTGTCACGCGGGACAAAATATGTGATCGACAACTGCAAGAAACGAAATATTCCTGTAGAAATTCATTTACTCAATAAATAACTGGGGGTGTTTTTCATATTTATCTATCCCGACAATCTGACCGCAAAACCAACATTATGGCTGTGGGAGCTGAAAGACCTGGCGGTGGTAGGCGTGGGACTTCTTCTCTCTGTCCTGGCGCTGGCCGCCCTGGGGTTCCTGCTGCCGCTGGTGCTGACGGTACTCTATGCGTTCCTCAGCATCCGTATGGAGGATGCCAGTATTCTGGACTTCCTGCGCAACGCGGTCTGTTTCCTTTTCCTGCATCAACAGTACTACGAATGGAGAGAACAATTTGAATAGAAAACAGAAGAAAGAACAGAAGCGGCTGCTGTCCACACGGCAGCTCATGGGAATAGACCAGTTCACAGAGAACGGCCTGAAGGTTGGCCGCAGTGAACTGGTCTATTTTTTGATCCAGCCGGATAATCTCTCGGTGCTTTCAGCGGAGGGCATCCGGGGCAAGGTTATGGCCCTGACCAGCTTCCTGCGGGGGACGGAGTCCGTGCGGCTGTTGGCGCTGGATTCCCGCGAGTCCTTCCAGAGCAACAAGGACTGGTACCGCCAGCGGATGGAGCAGGAACAGCTGCCCGCCTTGCGGGAGCTGCTGCGGCAGGATGCCGCCCACCTGGACAAGATCCAGACCTCCAACGCCTCCGCGCGGGAATTTGCGCTGGTCTTCGAGCTGGACCGCCAGAAGGAGGAGCCCTCCCGCAGCCAGATTGCGCGGCTGGAGAGGAGCATCCGGGATCAGGGGTTCCGGGTGCGGCAGGCAAACCGGCAGGACCTCATGCGGCTGCTGGCCGTCTACTACCAGCAGGATGTGACCACGGATGTCTTTGACAATTTTGACGGAGAAAGGTGGGCGGATGCAGATGCCTAAAAAATCGCAGAAGAAAAAGGGGAAATCAATACCGGAGCCTCTGCCCAAGGACTTCCTGGACATGATCGCCCCGGCTGCGGTGAAATTCAACACGGACCACTTCATCCTGGGCAATGCGTACCACTGCGTCATGGCAGTGCGGGGCTACTCCACCATTACCGAGGAGCTGGCGCTCCTGAGCCATCTGGGAGAGCGCAGCAACGTAAATATCACCATTTATACCCGGCGCGTCACCGGTACGGAGGAGCAGAAGATCATCCAGAACGCCAGCAACCGCAGCCGTTTCGAGCGCAGCAACACCAACGACATGAAGCAGAGCGTCACAGCGGAGGCCAACCTCCAGGACGTGGCCGCGCTGGTGACCGCCATGCACCGCAACCGGGAACCGCTGGATCACAGCGCGGTGTATCTGGATCTGGCGGCAAAGGATCTGGAGAGCCTCCGCGCCCTGCGGGACGAGGTGACCAGCGAACTGGTGCGTGCCAAGATTGCCGTAGACCGGCTCCTGCTCAAACAGAGAGAGGGGTTTCTCTGCGCCAATCCGGCAGGGCGCAATGTCCTCGGAACGCAGTTCGAGCGGGTGCTGCCCGCGTCCTCCGTGGCGAATCTCTATCCCAACAACTACTCCGGAAAGACGGACCCGCAGGGCTTTTACATCGGCAAGGACAAGTACGGCAGCAATATCATCGTAGACCTGGACCGCCGTGCGGAGGACAAGACCAACGCCAGTATGCTCATCCTTGGCAACTCCGGCCAGGGCAAGAGCTTCCTGCTGAAGCTGCTGGTCTGCAATATGCTGGAGGCCGGTAAAGCGGTGATCTGCTTGGACCCGGAGCATGAGATGGGGGACCTGTGCGCCAATCTGGGCGGCTGCTTTGTTGACCTCATGACAGGCCAGTACCGTATCAACCCCTTGGAACCCAAGGTGTGGGACGTGGATGGAGAGGACGATCCGGAAGCTCCCGCCGCCTTCCGGGAGCACTCCCGGCTGAGCCAGCACATCTCCTTCCTGAAGGACTTTTTCCGCGCTTATAAGGATTTCACGGACCGCCACATCGACACCATTGAGCTGATGCTGGAGAAGATGTATGAGAAATTCGGCATCAACAACCGCACAGATTTCTCCCGGCTGCGCCCCGTGGACTATCCCATCCTCTCCGACCTCTACAAGATAATAGAGGAAACCTACGAGAATTACGATGCAGAGAAGAATCCTCTGTATCCCAGAGAACTGGTTCAGGAAGTATTGCTGGGACTCCACTCCATGTGCAAGGGGGCGGAAAGTAAATTCTTCAACGGCCCCACCAACATCACATCCAGCCGCTTTCTGGTGTTCGGCGTGAAGGGACTCCTTCAGGCCAGCGGCAGCGTGAAGAACGCCATGCTGTTCAATGTCCTCTCCTACCTCAGCGACAAGCTGCTGACCGAGGGCAACACGGTGGCCTCGATAGACGAGTTGTACCTGTTCCTCTCCAATCCCACCACCATCGAGTACATCCGTAACTTCATGAAGCGGGTGCGGAAGAAGGAGTCCGCCGTGCTGCTGGCAAGCCAGAACATCGAGGACTTCGCTCTGCCCGGTATAGCCGAGATGACAAAGCCCCTGTTTTCCATCCCCACCCATCAATTTCTGTTCAACGCCGGTTCTATTGACCGGCGCTTTTTTATGGACAATTTGCAGCTGGAGGAGTCGGAGTACGAGCTGATCCGCTTTCCACAGCAGGGCGTCTGCGTCTACAAATGCGGCAATGAGCGGTATCTGCTGCAGGTCATTGCGCCGGAATATAAGAAGGCGCTGTTCGGTACGGCGGGAGGCCGGTGATGGAACAGATTGTTGAAAAAGGAGAGCAAAATGAAAATAATTGAGTTAGAAAAATGGACACCCTCCGCAGACGACTCCCGCAAGCGGGAGTACGCCGGTCAGCGGACAGCCCAGGAGGTATTCGAGGAGCTGAAGCACCGGCTGGAGATTCAGGGTTACCTCCCGGACGAATATTTCCTCTTGGACTCCCTCTGGGAGGATGGACGGGAGATCCCGAAAGATGCGAATGTCTTCTGCACTGCCGACTACGGCGGCAGCGAGGGCGTGTATCTGGACGCATACATCCGGTGGCCCGAATACAACCAGCTTATTACCAGAAAATTTTTCACTGGCAAGACCTTGGGTGAGAACGGGAACTATCTGGACCGGATGTTCCTGATCTCCTCCGCCATTACCAAAGCCTTTCATGGTGACCATGCCACTCATGCCCGGTACATGAAGATTGGCGGCGCGGAGGATGACACCGGCGGTTCTATCGTTCATCTGAGCCAGCAGGAGCAGCGCACCATCATCAACGCCCTGGTGGAGCAGCGGGAGCGGCAGGAGAACACCCTGACGCAGACGGAGCAACTCCTCCGGCGTATGACCGGCAGTATCACCGCCTACATCAACGAAGTGGGGATGCGGCCCCTGCATATGAGCGACTATGACAAAGCTGTGCTGGCGATCCGGGACGGCGAGATGGCGGCGTTCTCGGAGTACTTCGCCAAGGTCCCTGACCAGGCGGACGCCCTGCTGGTGGAGGCGGCTGGAGATCGGAAGAGCACACGTCTGAACTCCAGTCACCA
>OFGL01000955.1_pt1 | contig 20220 bp, 15 predicted proteins | sample 1521801 | NCBI WGS metagenome assembly OFGL01 (sample SAMEA3504085, study PRJEB24116) | mouse gut metagenome | biome: mouse gut; feature: mouse-associated habitat; material: faeces | place: Denmark | collected 2011 | reverse complement strand
ATATTGCCGCCGGGAGTCAGGGCTGAGATTATCAGCGCACGGTTTGACTCGCTTTTTGAAAGCGGGAGCGATGTACGTGTCTGGAGCAGTTGCTGCGGCGGAAATATGCGGTAATCCATTTTATTTTTATTCTTAACTTCGCAATCGAAACTTAAATCAATTGCAGTTTTGCAGGCACACTCCGCATACGGCGGCGCGGAGGCTGTCGAGGGCATGGGCGAGCACGCAACGCGGTGTGCCGATGTTGAGGCGCGCGAAGCCTTCGCCCTGACGTCCGAACATCGAGCCGTCGTTGAGGGCAAGGTGCGCCTTATCGAGCAGCAGGTCCATAATCTCGCGCTGGCACAGATGGAGCGAGCGGAAATCGAGCCACACAAGGAATGAGGCCTGCGGGCGCACTATGCGCAGCCCGGGTATGTGCTTGGCTATATATTCGTCTACAAACTCGAGGTTGCTCTCCACATAGCGCAACATCTGGTCGAGCCATGCCTCGCCGTTGTTATATGCGGCCTCGGCGCCGATGGTAGAGAACAGCACAGGAGCATTGAACTCGTTGGCCTCAAGCCATTTGTAATAGGGCTCGCGCAGCTCTTCATTTTTAACCACCATCCACGAGCTCACAAGACCGGGAATATTGAAAGTCTTCGACGGCGCACCGAGCATAATGCCCACGGCGCGGGCGTCTTCGCCGCAGCTCAGGAATGGTATGTGCTTGCGCCCGTGGAGCATGAGGTCGCCGTGGATCTCGTCGCTGACAACCACCATGCCGGCGGCGCGGCATATCGCTGCGAGCTCGGCCATGGTGTCGCGGTCCCACTGCACGCCGATGGGGTTGTGGGGGTTGCAGAGGCCCAGCATCTTGGTCTTTGGGGTGATGTACTGTTCCAGGTCGCTGAAGTCGATGGTGCCGTCCTCCCGCAGCTTCATGGGGAAAAGGACGATCTTGGCCCCCGCCGCCTCCATGGAGGTCTTGAAGAGGAAATCCACCGGGTCGAACACGATGGCCTCGTCCCCGGGCTCCAGCACCGCCTTGGCGATGGCGTCCATCCCGCGGGCGGCGCTGTCGATGGGGAACATGCCGCTGGCCTCGCCCACGCCCACAGCGTTGACCCCAGTGAGCTTATAGTGGATGTACCCCGCCAGGGTGGTGATGTGGGCGATCTGGGGAACGTGGGGTTCCTCGTTCAGAATGGCCTGGTAAAGGTGGGCGATGGACCACCGCTGGGGGATATTGAAGCCGAACAGGGCTGTCAATTCCGCCGCCGCTTGCCCCGTGACGGTGTTCTGCCAGGTTCGGAAGGGCGTCAGCAGGTTCCAATCCTTGTCGAAAGCAAGGTAGCCGTGCATCATGGCCGAAACACCCATGGCGCATATATTCTCCCGACCCTCCACCCCGGACAGGGCGGTCTTCAGGCCCTTCCACACCTCGTCCAAGCTATACGTCCAGATGCCGTTTTCGTAGCTGGACGCCCAGATGTAGTCCCCGGAGGACACAGGGGTATGCTGTCCATCGACGGCCACCGCCTTGATGCGGGTGGAGCCCAATTCGATGCCAAGGCAAAGTTTTTCCATGGCGCTCAACCCCAGGGATTCTCGGTGGGATAGGGCAGGGACTTGGGCTGATTATACGCGATATCCTGAACGCCCAGGAACTTGAACACCTCGAACAGCGCCTTGCCGTAGTGGCCGAAGGCCACCGCGCCGTGGTGGGGGTAGCGCTTCTGGATCAGTACATGGCGGTAGAACCGGCCCATCTCGTGGATGGCGAACACGCCGATGCCGCCGAAGGAGCCGGTGGCAACAGGCAGCACCTCACCCTGGGCGATGTAGGTACGCAGGTTCCCGTCACTGTCGCACTGGAGGCGGTAGAAGGTGATATCGGAGGGCGCGATGTCCCCCTCCAGGGTGCCCCGGGTGAAGTCAGGCTGGCCGCCGTTCTCCAGCAGCCGGTTCTGGATCAGCTGGTACTTGACAGCGCGGTCCGCGCACAGCTTGCAGGCGGGGGTGTTGCCGCAGTGGAAGCCCATGAAGGTATCGGTGAGGGCGTAATCGTACTTGTTTTTGATGCTTTCCTCCCACAGTTGGGCCGGGACGGAGTTGTTGATGTCCAGCAGGGTGACGGCGTCGCCGCTGACACACGCCCCGATGTACTCGCTAAGTGCGCCATAGATGTCCACCTCGCAGGCCACGGGGATGCCCCGGGCAGCCAGACGGGAGTTCACATAGCAGGGCTCGAAGCCGAACTGGGAGGGGAACGCGGGCCAGCACTTGTCGGCGAAGGCCACGTACTTGCGGGAGCCCTTATGGTTCTCCGCCCAGTCCAGCAGGGTGAGCTCAAACTGAGCCATGCGCTCCCCCAGGTCGGGATAGTAGCGGCCCTCGCCCATCTCGGCGGCCATGTCGGCGCACACCTCAGGGATGCGGGGGTCGCCGGCGTGGGCCTTGTAGCTCACCAGCAGGTCCAGCTCGGAGTTCTCCTCCACCTCCACGCCCAGCTCGTACAGCCCCTTGATGGGGGCGTTGCAGGCGAAGAAGTCCTGGGGCCGGGGGCCGAAGGTGATGATTTTCAGGCCCTTCACACCGATGATTGCCCTTGCGATGGGCACGAAGTCCGCGATCATTCTGGCGATATCCTGGGCCGTTCCCACGGGATACTCCGGGATGTAGGCGCTGAGGTGCCGCATCCCCAGGTTGTAGGAGCAGTTGAGCATCCCGCAGTAGGCGTCGCCCCGGCCGTTGATGAGGTCGCCGTCCCCCTCGGCGGCGGCCACGTACATACAGGGGCCGTCGAAGTTCCGGGCGATGAGGGTTTCCGGGGTTTCCGGGCCGAAATTGCCCAGGAACACCACCAGGGCGTTGCAGCCCTGCTCCTCCACGTCGGCCACGGTCTTCAGCATATCCTTCTCGCTTTCCACGGTGACAGGGCACTCGTACAGCTCGCCGGGATAGGCGGCCTTGATGGCGGCGCGGCGGCGCTCGCTTAGGGCGATGGGGAAGCAGTCCCGGCTCACGGCGATGAGGCCCAGCTTTACGTCAGGGATATTTTTCATGGTGTTCTCCTCCTCAAATCTGGTCTTTGATGTCGATATTCTCACCGTTCAGGCCCACATAAGCGCCCTGTTTGGCCTCATCGGATTCCGGGTGGGCCAACAGCCACTTGTTCCGGGCCCACAGCAATTCGGAATCACCGTATATGTCGATAAGCTCCGGCTTTCCCGTGTTGGTGCCCCTGGGCAGGGCCACCGCCACCCGGAAGCCCTTGGCCGCATCGGTGTGGCAGGGGGCGTAGTGGAGCGTGGTAGCGTACACCTCCACCAGCACCCCGGCGGGGACGCGGAAGGCCTTGACCTTGGCCGTGTCCAGCACGCCGTCCACGATCTCGTCCTGCTTGGCCAGCAGGAGGATGAAATCGTCCGTGCCCACGTTGAACTCACTGTCCCGGTGGTACTCCAGGCAATTCAGCCGGGTATTGCGGCCCCAGCACATCCCCAGCTGCACCGGCATCCCGCCGTAGGCGTGTTCTTCAAACTGCCGGAACACAGGCTGGGCCTCCAGCGATTCGATGGCGGGCTGGTAGGCCGTGCCCTCCTCCGGCAGGGGGATGACATCCATCGCCGCCAGCAGGCCGGACAGCTCGTAGCCCTCGTGGACCCGCCCGTAGGGGGCGAATTCCCGGTCAAATACGCTTTTAACTTCCATATTGCCGCCTCCTTAAAGTGCCGCCAAGGTGTGGAAGCTGTCCCGCAAGGCGGGGTACAGTCCCCGGTAAAGCTGGTAGAACGGTTCATATGCCCCAGAATTTTCCGGCACGGGCTGCTGGCACTCCCCTGTCCGCACCGCCGCGGCGCAGCCCTCGGACACCGAGGCATACACCCCCGCGCCCACGCCCGCCAGGATGGCCGCGCCCAGGGCCGGCCCCTCGGCGGAGACGATGGTTTTCACCGGACAGCCGTACACATCCGCCAGCATCTGCCGCCAGAAGGGGCTGCGCCCGCCGCCCCCGCAGGCCGCCATGTCGGCCACGTCCACCCCCAGGCCCCGGAACACATCCAGGCACTGCCGCTGGGAGTAGGCCACCCCCTCCATCACAGCCCGGATCAGGTCGCCCTTGGTGTGGATGGCGGACAGGCCCATAAACGCCCCCCGGGCATCGGAGTCCAGCAGCGGCGAGCGCTCCCCCATGAGGTAGGGCAGATAGAGCAGGCGGTTGGCCCCGATGGGGCTGCGCTGGGCCTGGGCGGTCATCAGCTCGTAGGGGTCGGCGCCCATCCCGGCTGCCGCCTCCCGCTCGGCGGCGCAGAAGGTGTTGCGGAACCACTGGAGGGACAGCCCCGCCGCCAGGGTGCAGCTCATCACCGTCCACTTCCCCGGCACGGCGGAGCAGAAGGTGTGTAGACCGCGTTGGAGATGAAGCCCGCCTTGGCCTCCCCGCTCATGCTCATGCTGGCGGGGGCGGCCGTGGCCTGGGCATAATTGGCGAAGCCGTCCGCCCGGCTCAGGTAGGCGACGTCCCCCCGGGCAAAGTCAAAGCGGTTCACAGCGGTGACGGCATCCGTGGAGCGGGCCCCGGCCTCGCTGTCGTTGTAGACCACATCCGCGTCCACATGCACCGTCTGGGCGGCCAGCACCGTGTGGGAATCGGAGCGGATGCTGATCTCATAGTCCCCCGCCTCCAGGACATAGCAGCCCCGGTTCAAATCATCATAGGAGGCCATGTCCTCCAGCGCAAAGGAGAGTTCAACCACTTCGGATTTGTTGGGCTCCAGCGTCCCGGTCTTGGCGAACGCAAGCAGGTTGACGGACGCCTTCTCAATCCCACCATTAGTATAAGGCGGCGTATAATAAACTTCAACCACATCTTTGCCCGCGGCAGAACCGGTGTTGGTCACTTTGACCTTCAAGGTGACGGTACCGTCCGTCTCGGCCAGTTCTGTGATCTCCTGCTGGAAGGAGGTATAGGACAGGCCGAAGCCGAAGGGGAACTGCACCGTTTTCTCGTAGTCGATGGGCCCTTCCTCCGCCGCCGTCTCATAGAACTTGTAGCCTACGTAAATGCCCTCCACATAGTTGACAAAGGTCGCCTTATAATTGTCGGCGCTTCCCGGGCGGTTCACCAGCTCAGACACGTTGTCATACTCGAAATTCCCGAAATTCCGATAGGTGGGGGCGGCCGTCAGGTCATAGAGATAGGTGTCCGCCGTCCTGCCCGACGGGTTCACAGAGCCGTTCAGCACCCGGCCCAAGGCCGCAAAGCCGAACTCCCCGGGCCCCGCGCACCAGATCACGCCGCCGATGTTCTCATACTCGTCAATCCAGCCCAGTTCCATGGTGTTGGCCGAATTGATAATTACAATGATATTCTTGAACTCCTCGTTGAGCCGCTCCAGTAAGGCAGTCTCCCGGTTGGTCAATTCCAGGTAGCTCTTTTCGGGGTCAATGTCGTCCTTCTGGCTGGTATACCGGACCCCCCGCCCTGTGGCGGCGGCCTCGGCAATCGAATTCTCATCCGTTATGCTGCCCGGCAGGTCGGCGCCCTCGCCGCCGGAACGGGAGACCACCAGCAGCGCGGTGTCTGAAAACTCCTTTGCGCCGTCAAACAGCTTTGCCCGGTCCATATCCTTGATTTTGGCCTCGGGGTTGGTCCAGTCCTGGATATACATCCCCACCTCCGGGCGCTCCGCTTCCTCTTTCACGTAAAAATCAATCAAGTCCTGGTTCAGCTCATAACCGGCCAGTTCAAGCCCTTGCAGCAGGGTAACCTTATCCGCGGTGCTGGAAAACTCGCCCGACCCGGTTCCGCCATAGATGGGATTGGTAGAAGCCCAGCCGAACACGTTGAGCCTGGTGACGTCCGCGCCCAGGGGCAGCGCGCCGTCCTTGTTTTTCAGCAGGACGATCCCCTCCTCCGCGATCTGCTCCGCCAGGGCGCGGGACCGCTCCTGGGTGCCCTCGGACATGGCCCCTTTCGCGCCCGCGCTGACATTCAGCAGGGACGACATGGGGCCAACGCAGATCAGGTTGATGCAGACAACGATGGCCAGCATCCCCGCCGCCGCGGCCTGCACCTGGATGGTCAGTTTTTTGGCGGCGGAGGGCTTCTTGACCGCGCATACGATAAATGCCGCCGCAATCGCAACCACCGCAACCGCCATGACAATCAAGTAGGGCAGTACAGACTTCACCACCGCTAAAATGTCGTCCTTGCTGGCCGCTACGCCCCGGCCCCCCAGCAGGCTTTGGACGCCAAGCCAAATGCCCGCGATAATCGCGGCAAAAACCGCTATAGAAATCACAGGCTTTACCCACTTTTTGTTTTTCAAAATAACGGCTCCCTTCCAATCAGAATCATAATCAGGGCGCACCGCTGCCCTAAAAGCATGGGGTGCGGTGCGCCCTGTGGATGGTTACGAGCTCAGCCCTCCAGGGGAGGGACGTCGTACTTCTCGGTGCGCGCGTCCTGGATCACACCGGACCAGTTGAGCCCGAAGGCGAAATCATAGGTATTGCCGTCGCTGTCCACGTGGCACTCCATGTCCCGGGGGACGTCCTCATACTGGGCCTCCACGGTCTCCATGTTGGCGGGCATCTGGAGGGGCAGCAGGCCGGAGGGCTCATAGCTGCCGGAAACCACCTCGCACACGGCCTCGTCGCTGGCCCCGCCGAAATCAAACAGGATGGCATCCACGCTGGATTCAAACTCGGATACGATCATGGAGCCGCTCGCCTTCACGAGGACCACAACATTCTCGCTGACAGAGTTGGCATAGGTGATCTTATCCAGCTCGTCCGCGTTGGAAACCCGGGCGGCATTCCCGTAATAGGAGCGGTTTTCGCTGCTTTTAACGGTCTGGGTGCCATAAACATCCGTCTGCTCAATCGTAATGGTATCGCCGCCCAGGGACTGGGTCCGGACATAGGGGGAATTGGCCACATAATTGCCGTATTGCAGGGAGATGGGCAGGTACTCCCCGGTCTCCTTGTCATACCCGCCGCCGCTGTTGGATGGGGAGTTGATGACCACCAGCGTGAAATCGCAGGCCGCGATCTCTTCCGCAGAGGCCCGGATGATGTCATCCCGGGATACGGTGGGCTTCCCGTCCTCATCCGGCTCGCCGGTCAGCGCATCCGCCACACGGTCGGTCACAACGTTGAAATACTTGCTGGCGGTATTCGCGTTGATGGGCATGGCCCAGGAGGCTGGCTGGGGGCCGAACATCATCAGGGAGAACATATCCGAACGGCCCTCGCTGTACACCATGGGGATGTAGACGGTGGGCTTTTCGCCGCCGTTGTCGCCGATCAGGCTCCCGCTGTTCTTCACCATGACCAGGGACTTCAAATGGGCCTCATACGCGTTGTCCTCATACGCTTCGTTCTTAATGGCGGTGTTGAGCGAGTCGGCGGAAATATACGGGTTATCCATCTGCCCGATCTGGATCATATTGCGCACCACCCGGCGCGCGGAATCCCGGAAGCGGGTTTCCGCCTCCTCCTGGCCGTGCTCGTCCACATACATCTGGACCGCTTCCCGCAGTGTGTCCACATTGGCGTAGCTGCCGATTTTGTCCACACCGGCCTCGAAGATCATCAGGGCGCGCTCGGTCTCGGAGAGGTCCTCCGTGCCCCATGGGCGGGCATCCACGATGTCGTAATCGGTGACCACCATGCCGTCGAAGCCCAGTTCCTCCCGCAGGACCTCGGTGATCTTATAGGAACTGTACGCGCTGGACACCTTTTCGCCGCCCAGCGGGTCGCCGCTGTCGTCGATGCCGATGCCGTAGTCCGGCATGACGCCGGCGGCAGAGCTCGTGGCGCTGTCCAGGTCCATGGCCGCCTGGAACGGGAGGAGATGCGTATAGAAATTATCGCCGGGGTATACATTGTACTTGCCGTAATCATTGTGCCCTTCCCGGCCCGCCTCGGCGGTGCCGTTGCCCGGGAAATGCTTGAGTGTGGCGTTGACGGAACCCGCGCCCCACCCCTGGTCGCCGCCGTTCTCATCATAGGTGGACTGCAGGCCGGATACAAACGCCTTGGCCATATCGGAGCCCAGCTGCGGGTCTTCCGTATAGCTGCCGGCGGAGCGGCTCCATCTCGGTTCCGTAATCAGGTCGATCTGGGGGGAGTTCACCGTCGTGATTCCCGCAGCGCGGTAGACGGCGGACAGGGCCTCTCCGGCGTTCCGGGCCATCTCCGGTTCAAAGGTGGCGCCCAGGCCCAGGGTGTCGGGCCAGGAGGTGCCCAGCTTCACGCTCATCATGGCGCCGGTCTCCGCGTGGAAGTCCACAGGGATTGCCAGATCAAGCGCCTCCACGTAAGCCTGGACGGTATTGGTGTAGGACACCGAGTCGTTCACATCGGACACCGAGCCGTCGAAGGTCCGTACGCCGGCACTGATGCTTTCTTTCATGTCATCGGAGAAGTTGGTGCTGCGCCCGCCCTTGGTGGACAGCAGCAGCAGGCCAGGGATCTGGTCCCACGCGACCTGGCCGGCCAGATCCGCGGCGCGGGTGTCCGCGTCCAGCCGCCAGTCCTCGTAGGGATCCAGCTTGCCGTTCCTGTTCATGTCCTTGAAGGCGTACCCGTCGGACTGGAGCAGCTTTACGCCGGAGTCGGGGGAGTACCCCAGGGTGGCCCCGCCCTGGTTGGTCACCTTCATCCAACCCTCGGCGGTTTTCTCCTCGGACCACTTCACGTCGCCGGAGCCCAGCTCCTCCAGTTCCCCGGCAGACACCTGCTGGGACGGAGGGGCAGAGGGCGTGGGCTCCACAGAGTCGGAATTTTCAGCGCTGTCAGGCTTGCAGCCGGCCAACAGGGAGAGCAGCATCATCCCCGCCAGCGCCAGACAGCACACTTTTTTCAACTGCTTTTTCATTGCGAAACCTCCTCGTATGTTTGTCAGCCTTTTATCGGATCCACATCGTACTTCTCGGTGCGCGCGTCCTGGATCACGCCGGACCAGTTCAGGCCAAAGGCAAAATCATAGGTATTGCCGTCGCTGTCCACGTGGCACTCCATGTCCCGGGGGACATCCTCATACTGGGCCTCCACGGTTTCCATGTTGGCGGGCATCTGCACAGGCAGAAGGGCGCTGGGTTCCACCTGGCCCGAGAGGACCTGGCACAGAGCCTCATCGCCGACGCCGCCGAAATGGACCAGCAGGCCGTCGACCTCCTTCTCGAATTCCGAGACAATCATGGGGTTTACCGCCTTGACGACCACGACCACATGGTCAACCTTTTTGGTCAGGTCAAGAATAAATCCCAATTCATCCGAGTTCGTGATGATAGAGGACTTGCCATAATAGGAGCGGTTTTCCTTTGTCCCGTCCTCAAGAAGGTCCCCGCCGATGGAGGTCTTCCGAACGGCGTCGGAGTTTGCGGTGTACGGGCCATACTGCAGGGAAATGGGGATGTACTCCTCCTTTTCGGGGTCGTACCCCATGCCGATGGAGCCCGGTACGTTGACGGGGCTGCCGACCAGCGCCAAGGCGAAGTCGCACGCCGCCAGCTCGGCCTCGGAGGCGCGGATCACGTCATTCGGCCCCAGGGTGGGGTTGCCGTTTTCATCCGCGGGCCCGGTCAGGGTATCGCTGATGGTATCCGTCACGACATTAAAGTACTTAGACGCCACCCGGACATCAATCGCGGTCGAGAAGGAAGCCGGAGAGGCCGGAGCCGCGAACGGGCCCAGAGTCACCGCTTCGGTGGCCGGATTATATTCCAGCGGGATGTACACCGTGGGCTTTTCGCCCTGCCGGTTTTTGATAAGATCACCGCTGTTTTTGAGCAAAACCACCGACTTCAGCTGCGCTTCCAGAGACGCATCCTGCTGCGCCTTCGTGCCGCATTTCGCGCTGCTCTCGTCCACCAGCAGGTACGGGTTATCTACCAGGCCCAGCTTGAGCATATTTGTGATCATGCGCTGCGCGGATTCCGTCAGGCGGGTGTGCAGGGCCTCCGCGCCATGCTTCTCCTCGTACAGCTTGGCGCCGCCCTTCATGCCCTCAAGGTCGTCCGAAGACCCGACCTTATCCGTACCGGCCTCCAACACCAGCAGGCACCGCTCCGCGACGGTCAGGTTCTCCGCGCCCCACGGGGCAAAATCGTCAATGACGCCATAGTCGGTCACGGCGACGCCATCAAAACCCAGGTCCCCGCGCAGCATCTGTGTCACCTTGTAGTTGCTCATGCCGCTTCCCACGTGCTCGCCGCCCAGCGCAACGCCGTCCTGGCCTATTCCAATCGAGTAGCTCGGCATAACGCCGGCCGCCCCCTTGGTTTTCCCGTCCAAGTTAAATGCCGCCTCAAACACCTTCAGATGCGTAGCCAGCTGTCCGCCCGGCTGCACACTGTACTTGCCGTAAGGCCGGTGGGATTCCCTGCCCCCCTCGCCGGGGCCGTCGCTGGGGAAGTGCTTGACATACGCCGCCACACTGTCCGCGCCCCAGCCCTGGTCCTCGCCGGTTTCGCTATAGGTGGACTGCAGCCCGTTTACATACGCCTGCGCCATATCAATGACCAGCGCGGGGTCCTCGCCAAAGGTCTCCGATATGCGGAACCACCTGGGCTCGGTGGCCAGGTCAATTTGCGGCATATTCGCCGACGTCACCCCGATGGCCCGGTATTCCTGCCCGCGGATCTTCGCAAATTCATGGATGAGGTCCGGGTCAAAGGACGACGCGAGACTCAGGGCTGACGGCCATACGGAGACGGCCGAGAGGTCCGGCTCGCCCTGCAGGTCAATCGGGATCCCGGCGCCCTTCCCTTCCGCGTACGCCTGGAGTTTGTTGGAGTAGGTTACCATATTGGCGATATCCCCTGTGGGCGCCGCCGCCAGGTTGCGGAAGCCGTTGTCGAGCTTTTCCCTGACATCATCTGCGATATTCCCGTCGGCGCCGCCGGTGAAGTCCGTACCCAGCAGCATCATGGCAATCATCTCGTCATCGGACAAGAAAGAAGCTGCGTTTTCCGCGCGGGTTTCGATGTCCAGCCGCCAGTCCTCATAGGGGTCCAGCACACCATTTTTATTTAAGTCTTTGAACGCATACCCATCGGACTCGATCAGCTTGACCCCGGAGTCCGGAGAATAGCCCAGCACCATCCCATCCTGGTTTGTTACGCGGACCCAGCCTTCCTTTGTGGTCTCTTCGCTCCACTTGACGGTATCGCTTACAACCGGCTGGGACGGGGGCAGTTCAGAAGGGGTCTGCACTGGATCGGAGTTTTCACCGCTGCCGGAATTGCAACCCGCCAGCATGGAGGATAGCATGGTTCCGGCCAAAAACAGGGCGCAAATTCTCTTATGACATCCTTTCACATTGATCTCCCTTTCGTAATGATTTCTAAGAAGCCCCAATTCGTTTCCGTGATCCCCGCCCCTCGGGGGCGGGGATCACGGAAACGAGGTCAGCCTTCAATGGGATCTACGGCGTACTTTGCGGTGCGCGCGTCCTGGATGACGCCGGACCAGTTCAGGCCAAAGGCAAAATCATAGGTATTGCCGTCGCTGTCCACATGGCACTCCATGTCCCGGGGGACGTCCTCGTACTGGGCCTCCACGGTCTCCATATTGGCGGGCATCTGGAAGGGCAGAAGGCCGGAGGGTTCGGCCTGGCCGGTCACGATATCCAGCACAGCCTGCTCGGAAACGCTGAAGTACAGCAGGATGGCGTCCACTTGGTCCTCAAATTCAGAGGTGACAAAGGGGTGCGTGGTGTCCACAGCCACGATCACGTGCTCACAGTTTGCGGCCGCATACTCAATAATGTCCAAATCGCCCTCGTTTTTGGCGGTGGAGGATTTGCCGTAGTAGGAGTTGTTCTCCCTGGTGTTCACCATCTGCGCGCCATAGGTGTCCTGCACCTCAATGGTCACCTCATTGCCGCTGATGGAGTTCTGCCGGACATAGGGGGAATTGGCCGTGTAAGTACGGTATTGGAGTGACACGGGCACATAAGCCCCGTTCTCCTTATCATAGCCGCTGGCCCGCGGGCTGGAAACAAACACCAGGGCATAGTCGACACCGGCCAGGTCGGCGGCGGAAGCGCGGATGATGTCGCCGGGGAGGTAGCCGCCGTCCTCGCCGGAGGGGCTGCCCACTGTGTCGGTCACCACGTCCATGTATTGGGAGAGCTGCTCAATGGGGATGGGCAGGGAGAAGCCCGCTTTCCCCTTGGTCATTGTCATAAAATCAAAAGCGCCTTCGTTGTACTGCATGGGCACATAAACCGTGGGCTTTTCACCGTCCGCCTTGTGGATCATGCCGCCGGTATTTTTCAGCATAACAACGGACTTGACCTGGGCGTCATACCCAGCTTCCACAGCCTCGTCGCAGCCCACAATGGACTTGCTCTTTTCGGTGCTCAGATAGGGGTTCTCAAACAGGCCGATCTGCATGGAATTTTTGACGATCCGGGCGCAGGACGTGCGCAGGCGCTCAATGGCGGCCTCCTCGCCATAGGTTTCAACATAGCGCTGGACGGCCTCGTACATAACGTCATACCCCTCGCCCATGCTCACCTGGTCCACGCCGGATTCCAGCAGGAGGTAATGGCGCTCCACCACGTCCAGATCCTCAACGCCATAATTGCTCACCCCGTCGGTGGTAATGCCGTAATCGGTGCAGATCATGCCGTCAAAGCCCAGCTCGTCCCTGAGCAGGTCTGTGATGATGTACTTGTTGTAGCTGGCGCCCATGGTGGTCTCCCCAAGGTAGGCCCCGTCGCTGTCATAGAAGATGGAATACGCCGGCATAACCGCAGCCGCGCTCCCCGTTTTGCCGGAGAGGTTGAAGGTCTCCTGGAAGGACAGCAGGTGGGTGTACAGCTGGTCACCGGGATAAACGTTCCACTTGCCGTATTCCCCCTCATTGTGGGCCTCGCGGCCGCCCTCATTGGTGCCATCCCCGGGGAAGTGCTTCACAACGGCGTTGACGCTGTCCTCGCCCCAACCCAGATCGGTCCCGCTTTCATCATAGGTGGACTGCATCCCGTTGACCAGGGCCGCCGCCATGTCCACGACCAGCTGGGGGTCCTCACCGAGGGTTTCCGCGAACCGGTTATACCGGGGATCGGTGGCCATGTCGACCTGGGGAAGGTTGGGCGTGGTAATGCCCAGGTTGCGGTATTCCTTTGCGTACCAGTTCGCGCGCACCAGCTCCAGCTCAGGGTCGAAGGTGGCGGCCATGCCCAGGTTGCCGGGCCAGGTGGAAATCCCGCTGACGCTGGTTTCGGCGTGCGTCTCAATAGGAATCGCAAGATCCAGCGCCTCCACATATGCCTGGATCATGTTTACATAGGCCACGGTCGTTTCGATGGAGGAAGACACATTGTTCCCAAAGGCCCGCACACCGTGGTCAACTTGATACTTGACGTCATCGCCCATAACCCCGGAACTGCCGGAGCGGTCAAACTGGAGGTTCATCAGGCCGGTGCACTGTTCCAGCGACATCTGGGACGCCAGATCCTGCGCCCGCGTGACATCGTCCAGCCGCCAGTCCTCGTAGGGGTCCAGTTCGCCGTTTTTGTTCATGTCCTTGAAGGCGTACCCACCAGACTGGAGCAGCTTTACGCCGGAGTCGGGGGAATAGCCCAGGGTGGGCCCATCCTGGTTGGTCACTTTGACCCAGCCGTCGGCGGTCGTCTCCTCGGACCACTTCACGTCGCCGGAGCCAAGCTCCTCCAGCTCCCCGGTGCTCACCTGCTGGGAGGGAAGGCCCGCCGCCTCGCTCTCCGCCGGGTTGGAGCTCTCCGCGCCGCCGCTGTTGCAGCCGGCCAGCAGGGACAGCAGCAGTGCCGTAGCCAGCAGCATACTTAGGGTTTTCCGTGTGCGTTTCTTTTTCATTTTTCATGCTCCTTTCACCCTGTCCTTTCAGGCCGGCAGTCTTTGTGTGCCCGGCCCTCACGTGGATAGTGCCATATTACAATAACCAACAGGATAATATTTTGTTTTGGTACGAAATGCACAAATGCGGTACGAGATGTATTTCAAGATCCCATTTCCGGCGGCTGCGCAAAAACAGGGCGGCCCGGCGGGCCGCCCTGTTCAGTGCTGCTTGATAAACTTGTCGATGAAGTACAGCGCCGCGCCGATCTCCGTCGAATGGGAGCGGTACCGGCAGATGGACAGGTACGGCTCCCGCACATAACCGGCGTCAAGTGTCCGCAGCCGCGATTCCATCTCCGCGAAGTGGCGCGCGAGGAACTGGGAGAGCTTTCCCCCAACCACAATTCCGCAGTCCAAAATCACATGGATATTTCGAACGCCAATGGCCAGGTTGTCCAGATAGTCGTCCCACAGCTCGCGGTACTGGGCGTTCCCGCCCTCCACACCGCTGAAAAACTCCTCCAGGGATATGCCCAACGCGTCCGACAGCCTGCCCGTGGAGCAGTACGCCTCCAGGCATCCCCGCTGGCCGCACTCGCAGGTCCTGCCGCCGGGATGGATGCACATATGGCCGAATTCCCCGGAACGGGTATGCGTGCCTAAGTAGGTGCTGCCCGCGATCAAGATTGCGCCGCCCACGCCGCGGCCCACAGACAGATAGGCCATATCCGCCACCCCCGCGCGGTTCCACCATTCCGCGTATCCGCCGGCGTTTGCGTCGTTTTCCATCCAGACGGGATATGGGATATGGCATATCAAATCCGCCGCGGCCATCCGCTTTACTTGGATAGTGGGCGCGTCGGTGATATGCGTCCGGTCGGCGTCCACAATCCCCGGGACCGTAACCCCCACGCCCAGCAGCCGCTGGCGCGACAGCCCCTCCTCATCTATAAAATTCTCAATCGCCCGTGCCATGCTCAGCGCGTATTCCTCATTAGCCTGAAACGGGATGGCCACCGTTTTTGCGCCCAACCTGCGCACCAGCAAATCCACCGCAAGCATACGGATATGCCCGGAGGTCAGCTCTATGCCAATGGCGTAATGTGCTTGGGCGGATAGCGGCTGGCCCTTGGCGGCCCGTTCCCCCACGCTGGAAATAAAATATTGATTCATGCGCACACCCCTAATTCATGCGGTCAGCTAAGATCGCGCTCACTGCAAACCAGTTGTCCCGTTCCAAAATGGTCAAATTCCCGTCGTACCTTTGAACAATCTGCCGGATGATCCCCATGCCCACGCCGTGATTCTCCGCGTCACGTTTTGTTGTGCCCAGATCCGGGTTGTTGGCCAGCACGGAACAAACGATTTTGTTGCGGATTTCTATTTCTATATAGCCCTTAACCTTATTCATGGAAAAATAAATCCCCGGGTCAGTGATGTCGGAGGACGCCTCAATGGCGTTGTCCCACAGGTTGAACAACAGACCGCACAGCATCTCCTGATTGATGGAAATCTGGTCGGGCAGCAGCACGTCCAATTCCACGGGGATCCCCTTCAGGCGCGCCTCGTTTACTTTCTGTGAGAGCAGCAGGTCGATAAAGTGATTCCCTGTGGCAACCAATTCTTTTTCTTCCAGACGGGGCCCAATTTTCTCATGGAGAAACTTCTGCGCCTCCTCGTACCGCTTTTCCAGCAGCATGGACTCTATGAGAAAATAATTGTTTTTCAGCTCATGCCTCATCTGCCGCGTTCTCTCCAGCATTGGTTTTATGTTCTCCATTTGCCGCACTTGAAGCATCAGGCTCTGATTGGAGAGCGCCAGTTCCATCTGTTTTTCGGTTTCATCCGCCACGCGCACCAGGAGGAAGTAGAGGGTGAAATTCATTGTGAGCAGGATCAGCACCATCCCTAGATCATCCTGTTCCGGCAATTCGGCATGGGAGCTGCTGAGGACAATCATAATCGCCAGGGTCAGGTCCGCCAGTACCCAGTACATCGTTGACATCTTAATTTTAATTGGGTGGATCATCCGCCTCAGTACCGGGACAAGCAGCAGCAGGAGCAGAATGGTCATCAGGTTCTGAACGGAGCGCCCACCATCGGCAGAAGGGAATACCACTCCCACCAGCCGATAGCACAGGTACACACTGTTGATGAAAAACAGGAGCGTGCTGATTAGTTGGCTGGCCGCTATGTCCAACGCGGTATATCCAAACAGCAGCGCCCACAAAAACACAAACAGAAGGAATAATTGAAAATTGACCATGGCCGGCAGTCTGCCCTGTAACATCATCCAGCCGCCCAGACCATTGCAGAGCGAAAAGCATACGGTCAGGAAGCCGCCGGCCAAAACCGTATGGGGGATGCTTCTTCGAAGCGGGAACACGGCGGACAGCATCAGCACTACCATCAGGAATTGGGAATTCCCGTACCAATCCAAAACACACTTCAAAAATTCCATCACAAACCCGCCCTCCGCCAATGGAAAAACGAATCCTTTACATCATTTCTTCTATTCCTGCTCATGGGCAACCGCTCTCCGTCGTCCAATGTCACGGAATCATTATCAATCAAATAAATAAACGCGGGGTTTACAAGATAGCTTCGATGAATTTGAATGAATCCCATTGCGCCCAATTTCGCCATCATCTCATTGAACTGGATCTGTATCTCCAGCGTATCGCCGACAGAACAGAGCTTGCAGTATTTGCGGCTGGCCTCCACATACATCAGCTTTCGGATGTTCACAGAGTACATACGGCTGCCTTGCTCGTCGTTGAAGCAAAGGAATTTGTCCGCGCGCCGCTCCAGCTCGATAATGATGTCGTCGCATAATTTGCCTATTTCCTTGCGGAGACGGCTTTTCCGGACGAAGCGGAATGGAGCCACCTCGAATGTTTTGAACACCAGCTCCTCCCGGTTGGATACGAATACAATTAACGAGTCGCCGCCCTGCTCACGAAAGCGGCGGCAGAACTCAATGCCGTCCAGCTTCGGCATGTCAATATCAATCAGCAGCACATCGTAGGAATTCGCCAGCTGAAACCGCTTCTCCAAGGCGGTGGCCCCGCTGTACTCGTCTACAACGGTCGGCTGGCCCCTTCGCTCAAATTCCAGGGAGATACTGCGGGCAATGTGCCGCAGCACAGGCTCCTCATCGTCACAAACTGCAACCGCATACATGGGACCCGCCCTCCCTTCTCAGGATATTGTAACCATACTTTGTGCCTGCTGTCAACCGTTTCAAATCCTATGGGAGTTTTTCCTGATAGACGGGATTGGATCCGGGGCGTTCGCTTTGCCCGCAGCGCTTTGTATCGTTCTATTGTCCATAAAAACAGATCGCCATGGGTCAGCTTCCGAAAAAGCCGACCCATGGCTCGTTTATAGAAGTCCCTCCACCGCCCCAAAATCCATACGCTGTATCTCCACATTCGGCCGTAAATCCGCCTCAGCGTCCATCCGGCGGCTTCGGCTGTGCATGCAGGTTCTCACTTGACGATAAACTGGCAGGCCAGCACGATCAGCACCAGAGCCACCGGATAGGTGGAGGCGTAAGAGGCCGCCACATCGTCCGTTCCGGCCGTGGCGATCAGCGCGCCAAGCGCCGGCGTGCTCGTCATTCCGCCCGTGATGGACCCGAGGCTGTTGAACATGTGGAGCTTTGCGACATATTTGGCGACGACAAATCCCAGGACCATGGGCACCAGCGTCATAAGCGCGCCGTATACGAACACCACCGCGCCATACTTCCGAAGGATCCCCATAAACTCCGCCCCGCCGGGCACGCCGGCCCCGATCAAAAACATGGCCAGCCCAAACTCCCGGAGTGTTTTCAGGGAGGCGGCAGGCATTCTCATGGCGATGCGCCCAATGTGCCCGAAGTGCCCCAGCGCCAAGGCCATGAGCAGCGCGCCGCCCGTATTGCCCAGCGAGAACGCGGCCCCGCCGGGAAGGGGGAGCGTAAATTTCCCCAACAGGACCCCCAAGAAAACTGCCAGTGAAAACGCGCCGATTCCCAGCGGATCCAGCTCAAAAAATTTCTGCGGCCCGCCCTCCTCCGCTTCGCGCGGGGCGGCCCGGATCAGTTCCCGCTCCCGCGCGATATCCGCCTTCAGGAGCTTCGGCACGACCTGCACAAACAGCACCACACCGATCACCCCAAAGGGGTACGCAATGGCGTACCCCGCGGACACCTCGGCCAGCAAAGCGTCGTTGAAGGCAAGCGCATCCTGCGCCGCGGCGAACCCCGGCGTGGTCGTAAGCGCCCCCGAGAGGAGGCCCACGGCCATGGCCGCGTCAAGGCCGGTCAGCCCGGACACCGCCACGCAGACCAGGCTGCCGCTGCCGATGATGACGGCGGCCAGCAGTACGTACGAGCGGGCGTTTTTTCTCAGATTGTGAAAAAAGCCCGGGCCGGCGATGAACCCCACCGCCGTGACAAAGCACAGCAGCCCAATGTTCTGGACCAGCGACATATCGCGCTTCAAAGCGGCGGCGCTAGTCGTCACGATGCCGGCGGCATGGAGCAGCGACCCGTCGGCATACCCGAAATGGCCGAACACCAGCGCGGCCAGGAATACCCCAGCCGTCCCCAGGCCGACACCCTTTATCTGGATCCGCCCGGCCACATAGCCGGCAAACGCGATGACAAAGACGATAAACAGGGTGCTGCTGCAGGCGGAGGTGATGACATGACGTATATAATCCATGGCGGCCTCTCGCGTCAAAGGGCCTCAACAACGGCCGCCATGCCCATGCCGCCCGCGACGCACAGGGACGCGATGCCGCGGCGCAGGCCGCGCCGTCTGAGCTCATGGAGCAGCGTGACGACGATCCTGCTTCCCGAGGAGCCGATCGGATGTCCAAGGGCAATGGCGCCGCCATTGACGTTGATGATATCCATTCTCTCCTCCAGCCCCAGCTCCCGGATACACGCGAGGGACTGGGCGGCAAACGCCTCGTTCAGCTCGATCAAATCCACGCTGTCCAGGCCCAGGCCGGTCATCCGCAGCACCTTGCGCACCGCCTCCACCGGCCCCATACCCATGTACCGCGGGTCCGTCCCGGCGCTGGCAATCCCCCGGATCGTCCCAAGGGGCCGGACCCCCAGCTCGGCCGCCCTGCGCTCGCTCATCAGCAGGAGGGCGGAGGCCCCGTCGTTCCGCCCCGAGGAGTTCCCCGCCGTCACCGTGCCCCCCTCTTTGAATACCGGGCGCAGCGCGGCCAGCTTTTCCATTGAGGTGTCGCGGGGGTATTCGTCGGTATCAAACACGATGGGCGGCTTCTTTTTCCCCTGGGGCACCGTAAGGGGGATGACCTCGTCGCGGAACTTTCCCTCCGCCAGGGCCTTTGCCGCCTTGCGCTGGGACGCGAGGGCGAAGCAGTCCTGGTCCGCCCGGCTTATCCCATACTTTTCCGCTATGTTCTCCGCCGTCATGCCCATATTGAACCTGCCGTAGATATCCTGGGGCTGGGAGCAGAACTGCGCCTCCACAAGGGAATCCTTCAATGCGGCGTTGCCGGTGCCCACCCCCCACCGGGCGTTTGAAAGGTAGAATACGGCGTTGCTCATGCTCTCCGTGCCTCCGCACAGCACAACGCCGTTCTGGCCCATGGCGATGGTGTTGGCCGCGTCCCGCATGGCCATCATGCCGGAGGCGCACGCGCACATGACGGTGGTGCCGGCCGCCCGTTCGGGGATGCCGGATGCCAGCGCGGCATACCGCGCGATATTGGAGTGGTCGGAACTCTGGCGGCACTGGCCGAAGTAGACCTCGTCCACCGCCTCCCCCCCAAGGCCGGCGCGGGCCAGGCCGGCCTTCATCACCGCGGCGGCAAGCTCCGCGGCCCCCAGGGGCTTCAGCGTCCCCCCGAACGAGCCCACCGCCGTCCGGCAGGCATCGACAATTACGACTTTATCCATAACAGCCTCCCATTTGCCGCGTTACAGGCAGTTGATAAATCTGCCCTCGGTTTTCGCCTCCACTTCCTCCAGGGAAGCGCCCGGCATGAGCTCAATCAGCCGCATCCGGCCATTATCGAACCGGAACACCGCCAAATCGGTAATCAGCATATCGGCCGTCCGCAGCGAGGTCAGCGGATATGTGCACTCGCGCAGGATCTTCAGCCCCCCGTCCTTGGCGGTGTGGGTCATGGTGCAGATGATTTTTTTCGCGCCGTCCACCAGGTCCATGGCGCCGCCCACGCCGATGATGTTTTTGCCCGGCACCGACCAGTTGGCGATCCGCCCGTGCTCGTCGATTTGAAGGATGCCCAGGACGGATACATCAATGTGTCCCCCGCGGATCATTCCGAAGGAGGCGGCGCTGTCGAAATAGTCCAGTGGTATGAAGTCAAGGGTGATTGAAGGAAAAATTCAGAGGAAAACAGC
>OFGL01000944.1_pt1 | contig 20480 bp, 19 predicted proteins | sample 1521801 | NCBI WGS metagenome assembly OFGL01 (sample SAMEA3504085, study PRJEB24116) | mouse gut metagenome | biome: mouse gut; feature: mouse-associated habitat; material: faeces | place: Denmark | collected 2011 | reverse complement strand
GTCGGTTCAACTTTTTCAAGCTGTCGGTTCAACTTTTTTATAGCATTTCTTATCCCGAACTCGCGTTATAAGGATGGTAAAACCGACTGTTATCAGCTTCTGGTAACGGATTGCGAGCAAGGATTCAATGAAGATAACTCCTCGATAGAGGGAGAGGGTGCCATGCTCAGTCTTTTCCTTTGCGGTCCTGCGTCTCAGGATGAGTTGGCGCCGGTTCTTCCGGCGGGAGAGTATTCGTACAGCAATTCCTCCGACAGCTTCACATTCTCGGGAGCCAACTGTTTTATCCTTCAGGCGGTGGATAACAACGGTGCAATCGAACGTGTTAAAATGCCGGTGACGGCGGGTACGGTATCAATCACTGAAGAAACGGGACTCTACACCGTTTCCGCAACTCTCACAGTGACTGCCAAGGACGCCACTTCAGGCGAGGATGTTGCCAGGGAGTACAAGGTGACGTATTACGGCCCGCTGCTTGTGCCGAGCTTGATGCCGGTCACTCCCGGCACTGTCTATGAACTGGATATTCCCAGTCTGGAGATTGTCTATGATCCTGCAATCGAATTCTTTTTGTTGAGTTTTTACGGATACACCAAAGATGATGTCATGATTTACTCTGAAGGAGATGTGGCAATGCTGCAGATTCCTTATACGGGAAATGATCTGATAGCGGATCTCCCCGGAACGTACACTCACGTTCCTAACGATCAGAAGGACAAGTGGGTAAAGGGTACATTCGTCGATGGATTTTTCTATGACCTCGGGATGGGTTATGTAATCCCGATGCCGTCATTCGTTGCCCGTTACACGGAGGCAATGGAAACCATGTACTGCAATCTTATCCGTGGAGGCGAAATGACCATTACATCGATAGGAGACCCGGCCGAAGGCGAAATGAAAATAGATCTGAATTTCATCGGAGGCAACGGTGCCAGACTGGTAGGCAGCTGGCAGGGCAATCCTAAGGAATGTTTGCTGACCGCAGGAGTCGACAATGCGGTTGTTGACGGAGAGGTCAGAGGTCTTCAGGGACGTATCGAGGCTCCGGAAGGGGCAACGGTCTACACCATCTCCGGCGTAAGGACCGGCACCGAGAATCTCGCCCCCGGAATATACATCGTGTCATTCAACGGAAAAACATCTAAAGTAGCGGTAAGATAAACAGATCGGTAAAGCATACTTAACTGCTGATTTCTTCATGCGATGTCAAGCAAGGCCGGCGGCATTTGAGCCGTCGGCCTTCATTGTATCCGTTTGATTTTTGTTTCGAGCGATAGCAGACTTCGCTTCGCTTCCAGGCCTCCGGCGTAGCCGGTCAGGGCTCCTCCTGTGCCGAGTACACGGTGGCATGGCACTAATATCGACAAGGCATTCGCTCCTGTTGCCGCGGCAGCGGCGCGCACACTCCCGGCTGAGCCGATGTTTCCGGCTATCTCGCTGTATGATGCTGTTTCTCCGTATGTGATGCCGATGATTTCACACCATACCTTAATCTGAAAATCGGTACCGGCCAACAGCAACGGCAAGTCAAACTCATGTCGTTTTCCGGCGAAATATTCATCGAGCTGGCGCGATGCTTCGCTCGTTACTGCCGATTCCCCGGCCTCGGACACCGCGCCGAGATTTCTCCGGAGACGATTCCATACGCGTAGGGAATCTTTCCGCGTGTGCCAGTCGCACAGGCACAGGAAGTCTCCAATCGAACCCAGTACGAGTTCTCCGGCCGGAGAATGATATACGGACGTAACGATTCTGTTCTCTTCCGATATCGAGGAATCTATTGGTTTACCGACTGTCTTGATCATCACTTAATAAAAAACTGTATGCTTAGGCAAAAAATTGTTAATTTTGCAGTGAATTTTCACAGACACTATTATCGGGATGAATGAAGTAAACGAGAGTGAACGATTGTGGAACGCGCAGTACTGGAAGGTGATGACATGCAATTTCATGATGTTTTTCGCCTTCTATCTCCTGGCGCCGCTGCTGCCTTTATATCTCGACAGAGAGTTTGCCGCCGACAAGGACACCATCGGGATAGTATTGTCGGGCTATGTGGTGGCCACTTTTCTGGTGCGGCCCTTCAGTGGGTTCATAGTGGATGCGTTCAACCGCAAGCGAGTGCTGATGGTGTGTCTCGCCGCATTCTTTATATGCTTCACCGGGTATCTCGGAGCCGGCACGCTGCTGATGTTCGCGATAGTGCGCACGATGCACGGCATACCGTTCGGGGCCGCTACGGTGGCCAACTCCACTGTAGCTATCGACGTGCTTCCTTCCTCACGGCGCAACGAGGGAATAGGTTATTATGGCCTGAGCAACAACCTCGCCATGGCGATTGCTCCGTCCGCCGGCATTTATATCTACAACTATACCGGCAATTTCAATCTCCTCTTCTGGCTGTCGCTGGCAATAGCTTTTGTGGGTTTGCTCTGTTCCGCTACAGTGAAGATTCCTGCCAGAGAGATCGTAAGGAAAAAGCCGAAGCTCGATCTCGACCATTTCTTTCTTACGCGTGCATGGCTCATGGCCATCAATATATGCCTCTTCGGATTGTGCTGGGGAGTGATGTCAAACTATGTGGCGCTATACGCAGAGGAGAAGCTCGGCATAACCGACGGCACGGGTATCTTCTTCGCCATCCTGTCCGGAGGTCTGGTGCTTTCGCGGCTCTCTGGCCATAAGTCGCTGCGCGACGGGAACATCACCGGTAGCTGTGCCATCGGGGTATGTCTCTCGCTGGCGGGATACGCGCTGTTTGCGTCGGTTCCGGCTCCGTGGGCCTACTATGTCTCGGCGTTCCTGATCGGTCTCGGCAACGGCAGGATGTATCCGGCATTCCTGAACATGTTTGTAAAGACAGCCCGACACGACCAGCGTGGCACCGCCAACTCGTCGATACTCATCTCCTGGGATTTCGGCATGGGACTGGGTATACTCACTGGCGGCGTAATGGCCGAATACCTCGGTTTCAGGGCGGCTTTCTGGACCGTTGCCGCCATCCAGTGCACCGGTACACTGATGTTTCTCCTGTTCACAAGAACATTCTATCTGCGCCGCCGGATTTCATGACAGAAGCAGTCTCTAAAATAGTGTTTGAATTTAACTTTCAAACACGACTTTCTAAGAGCCGAGGAGTACGATGGCGCCGGCTATGATGATGTAGAGGAGGGCGTAAGGGATGGCTTTGCGCAGGATGGCGTCATCCTTGCCCTCCATGTCGCAGGCGCCCGTGGCTATGGCTATGCTCTGCGGTGAAATCATCTTGCCGCCGGTGGCGCCCGTCGTGTTGGAGGCGGCCAGCCAGTTGCTCTCGCTGCCGGTTACTCCGGGTACTGTTGTGTACCCGTTCATGCCTGACTGTCCGGCCATGCTCGCCTGGAGCTTGCCGAAGAGTATGTTGGAGGAGGTGTCGCTGCCGGTGACGAATGTGCCGATGGCTCCGATCAGCGGTGCGAAGAAGGGATAGAATGATCCCGATATGGCTGTCAGGCCGACGGCAATAGCCGAAATCATGCCGCTGTGGTTCATTACCGACGCCAAGGCTATTAGCGAGACGATGGTGACGGTGGTGAAGCGCAGGTTAACCATCGTCCGCGCAAGCACGCCGAGCAGTTTGCGCCATCCGAGGCCCTGAACCAGCCCCCCGGCCAAACTGCCGGCAAAGAGCCAGAGGCCGGCGTTGCTGAGCCAGCCGAACCTGAAGGTGGAGCCCAGACAGGGGAGCGAGACGGAGGTCACGAGATTTGACTTCAGGAATTTCTCGATTGGAGGACAGAGGGCGCCGGTGACCAGAATCAGTGTCAGGATGAAAATATAGACGCTCCATGCGCGGAGAGTCTCTGCGGTCGTGTATCTGCGGGTCATGCCGTCGGACTCTGTTCTCTTCTTCGGCCCGGACAGTCTCGCGTATACCACGATGGCTGCGATGGCGGCTATCGAGCCGAGGATGGCCGGCGTTTCCGCTCCGAGCCATCGGGCACATGCATACTGCACGGCCAGAGAGATGCCGCCCGTCCAGAGCGACAGAGCGATGTTTCGCCCGACAGCCTTACGGTCGGTGAGCGTCAGTATGATGAAGGGGATGATGAAAAAGAGGGGAGAAAGCTGGACTATCACAAAGGATGAAATTTCGCGTATCGTCTCTACGGATGCTGTTCCCCCTGCAGTCACCTCGTTGCAGAGGGTGGTGACCGGTACGCCGACGGCACCGAAACCGGTGGTTACAGTGTTGCCCAACAGCGCCACAAGTGCCGAAAACATCGGTTTGAATCCCAGTCCGATAAGTATGGCGGCTACGGCTGTTCCGAACCCCGCCATTCCCTCGAGTAGCCCTCCGAAGCCCCATACCATCATCAGTACCAGAATGCCTTTGTCGTCGGTGAACGACGAGAACTGGGCCTTGATCACCTCGATCTGTCCGACTCCACAAGCACATTGTATGAAAATATGGCCATGAGAATGATGATCAGAATCGGGAAGAAGGCCTTCAGCACTCCCTCGATGAGGGCGAAGCCTATAGTGCCGCCTGCGTGGGAGGCCGCCGCGTCCGGGAGGATGCCCGTGGCAGGTGCGACACAGATGGCAAGCATCACTGTGACGGCAAGAGTGACAAGTGCGCTCAGATGGCTTTTTACCTTGAAGCCGAGCATGAGCACAAACAGGAGAATGACCGGAGAAATGGAAATAAGAGCGTTCATGGTCAGGGAGGAATTATATCAGATATGTATATTCGGCTGAATGACAAAGCTGAATCGGTTCAAAATAACAAGTTTTATCATTCTGGATCCTACAAAGTTTCTGATGTTATAACAACGTAAAAAAATCAAAATATCTTTTGTCTGACTTACAATAAAAATAGTGTGTTTTTGGGGAAAATGGAGGCAAGTGATAACAAATGGATTTGAAATATTTGTCATCCGTTAAGGATTTTTAATTACGCTGATTTTTGCCTTTTAAACGAATCTATATCCCTTTAATGGCATCAGACGTCCTTTCAAACAAATATCCTTGATGTGTCCTATAAGCCGCTTGATGAAATAACCACCGTGCCGCCGGGAGAGCCACCGCCGCCTCTCGGCGGCGTTTTGCATCTAAACGCCTCAAAAATTGGCAGTAGCCACAAATTTCATACTGATTTCGATTGCCACCTCGAAAATTATTTGTAACTTTACGTTTAACATCAAAGTATTATATTCAGTGAGCAAGTAAGATGGAATCGCAGAAGATAAACAGGATAAAAACTGCGTTAGTTGAGAATGACAAAACCGGGAAATGGCTTGCCGAGCAAGTCGGCAAAAATGAAGCTACTGTTTCCCGGTGGTGTTCCAACAAAATACAGCCCTCTCCTGATACGCTTGTAAGGATTTCAGAATTACTTGACATTGATGTTAAAGACCTAATTGTTAGCAATAAAGCATAGTTATGGACAAGAAAGAAATATTTAACAGAATTGAATATGTAGTGGCTTGTGTAGGAGCTTTCGCCCAGCGGTATCAGCTTTCCAACATGCAGGCTTACGCGTATCTGCGCCGTTTCACAGGCATAGATTTCCTTCTCGACTGCTATGCTGCCGAGCATACCCTCTCCATTGACGATGCTGTCTCAGACCTTCAGGTCATTTGCCAACGGGAAGGAGGTAAGATATGATACGACTATATCACGGCTCCAACATGGTCATTGAACATATTGATCTTTCACGCAGTAAGCGTGGCAAAGATTTTGGACAAGGGTTCTATCTCAACGCCAATCCCGACCAAGCTATGGAGATGGCAGCTCGAACAACTCGATTCCTCAATGAGGGCGAACCAACATTATCGTGCTTTGAGTTTGATGAAGACGAGGTGACAAAGAACGGCCTCAACATAAAGGTTTTTCCTGAATACTCCGAGGAATGGGCAGAATTTGTCGTGATGAACCGTAAGAACAACTCAGATGTTCCGGCTCATCCATACGACATTGTCATAGGGCCTATTGCCGATGATACGGTTGGTGTGCAGATTCGCCGTTTCATAATGGGCTATCTGTCGGCATCAGCATTGGTTGAGGAACTGAGATTTAAGGGTGATCTTGCTATCCAATACTTTTTCGGCACACCCAAAGCTGTGAAACTATTAAAACGCATCGAATTATGACACAAGACATACAGTTTCAAATAGAATGCCTTGCGGCAGAACTTGCCGAGATGCTTATGGTTGAATATGGCTGGGGTATACGCCGTACCCTTGACGAACTGTATTCATCAGCCACCTTCGCCAAGCTAAACGACCCGGAATGTGGCCTCTACTATCAGGGAGCCGTCTATATCTTCCAGTTCCTCAAATCCGAAATCGAAACCGGCAAGGTGGCATAGCCCAGTCATTATATTAGAAAATGAAAATATTTAAGTCAAAAGTATTTATCTGTTTGTGCCTAATATTTTTGGTACTTCCTTTTTTCATAAATTTTCTATCATGCCTTCCTGCGCCTTTTGAGTCATGGGAGCGGCCTTCTAATTGGACAACATTTTGGGGACAATATCTTAGTGGATTTGCAGCATTCGCAATGTTATATGTTGCATGGAGAACACTAATGACAACCAAAGAAACCAATCGCCCCTATATAGTTGTGGATATAGTTGATATGGGCTATTCTCGTGTATTTATTAGATGTCGCAACCTCGGCCATTCCATAGCAACTAACATCAAAATTACACTTGATAATACTTTCATCGAGCAAATAAAAATAGCAAAGGTAAAAGAATCTATTGAATCTATAAACAATACTGCTCCATTTGTCTTAGAACCCAGTGGAGAAAAAGTTTGGGAGGTATTTTTAATACCAAGAAAGCAGTTGGACTTTTTTCATCATGTTCATGGCGAAAATGCAAAATATCCATTTAAGGGAGAGTATATTCTAAAAAAAGATTGGAAGGATAATGAAAATATATTTAAAGCCAATGTTTTAGAATGCAACCTATCGTATAATGGAGAATACTTTGAGAATTTTGAAATAGACTACAATAACCTTCTTGACGGAATATCGGCAGATAAAAGGCTTTCTAATGATCTTTTTTCAATTACAATGGGTATATCTCATATTCAAGACAAACTTGATGGGATAAAAACAGCTATTAATGGCTTAGACCAAGATAAAAAAACTCATAGAGATTGAATACTCTCATTGACATACAAGAAAATGAAATCTTCGAGCTATCGCCTGAACTGCTCAATGCGTTGCTTAAAGACCACACTTTAAGCACTGATACTGAGCAGATCAATATTTTCTGGGCCACCGATAACTATGCTGACTTCGGAGAAGGATATCAGTATAGCGACCAAATCACAATTGAATCAATAACCGGCGCTAATGGAGATGTCATCGTGCCACGATCCTTAAAAACCAGAGAAAGGCAACAACAGCGCAGTCGAGAGATGGCAGAGGTGTTTACCCCTTCGTGGATATGCAATAAGCAGAACAACCTCATAGATAACGCTTGGTTTGGCCGCGATGGAGTTTTCAATACGGAGGTTGACAATCCAGACGGTACGCACTCGTGGATTGTTAATGCCGAACCTGTCGTTTTCCCGGAGGGCAAAACTTGGCGCGACTACGTTAATGAAAATCGTCTCGAAATTACCTGCGGCGAGGCTCCGTATCTTGTAAGCCGATACGACACCGTAACAGGCGAGCCTATTCCGGTGGAGCGACGCATCGGACTTCTCGACCGCAAACTCCGCATTGTCGGTGAAAATACCGAAATAGCAAGCGATTGGCTGAAAGCAGCGCAAGCAGCATATATGAGTACTTACGGATATGAATGGCAAGGTGATAACCTCATACTCGCACGTGAAGCATTGCTATACACCTTTATTGATTACTACCATGCTAAGTTTAGGAAAGAACCATTGCTAAAATCCTTACAGTTTATTGCAGAAATCATATCTTGGAACATCTGGCAGATGGATGGTCTCAAAGGGGTAATACCTAATAGTTGCATTAAATTACCTAAATTAAAAAATGATGCACCATCGCTTTTCAGTTCTGAGGATTTAGGAGTACCAGAGGACCCGATTTTATTTGATTGTCCTGGATGCAAGAATAAAGACATTCATTCCCACACAGGTAAGTACGCAAAAATTAAAGACTGGAAAGAGGACAAAGTTTTAACCTTTGTATCTTTAATTAAACAAAAGTAATATGGAAAGTGCTTTATCTAAAATAGACACAACAGTCCTTGACAACATAATTGTCGGTCGTGTAGAGCCATATATATATGCTTTTTCAACAGAGACTGTTCCAAACTATTTAAAAGTTGGAGATACTTCGCGCGGTGTTCGTGTGCGCCTGGATGAATGGAGAAAGATTTTCCCGAATTTGATACAACAATATCAACATACTGCTCAGATTGATGACAGTACTATCTTTCGTGATTATGCCGTACATACCTTTTTAGAACATGAGAAGGAGCGGGAACGATTGCAACCGCATACAATTGAAAACTTACCATATTACTCCAAAGAGTTTTTCAAAGATGCAACAGCTGAGGATGTAGATTCTGCTATTAAGGATATTATTCAAAGTGCCCACGAAAACAGTGGCAAGTATCCGCTGTATTCCCTTGACCGTCTCCCACAAACATTCACTTACGAGCGCACAGAGGATTTCGCTCCACGAGATAATCAACAGCAAGCTATCTACAATTTCAAAGCTGCTGTTGAGGCCGGGCGCACGAACCTGCTGCTCTATGCCGTCATGCGTTTTGGCAAGTCGTTTACTTCAATGTGCTGTGCAAGGGAAATAAATGCACGATTCGTCGTTATTGTATCTGCCAAAGCAGATGTCAAGGAGGAATGGAAAAAGACAGTCGAAAGCCACACATATTTTGAAGATTATCTCTTTGTTGACAGCGAAGCGCTGAAACGTGAAGAGAATATCATTATTGATACGCTTTCCGACCGTGACAAGAAAGTGGCCTTGTTTTTGACTTTGCAGGATTTGCAAGGTGATGAGATAAAAGATAGGCACAAAGAGGTATTTGACCACCATATTGACCTGCTTATTATTGATGAGACTCATTTCGGTGTGCGTGGAGAATCTTATGGTAAAGTATTGCGGGAGCAAAGGCTAAGTAAGTCAGAAATAAACAATGAGCTAAAAGGCCTCGATGGATTTGAGACGCTTGACCACGTAGAAAATGCAATCAAGACGCTGAAAGCAAAGATCCGACTTCACCTTTCGGGTACACCATACCGTATTTTGATGAGCGATGAGTTCCAAAAGGAGGATATTATTGCATGTGTTCAGTTTACTGATATTATCGACGCACAGCAACAATGGAACGATGAGCACCTAAAGGAAGATGACTGCGATGAGTGGAAGAATCCATACTTTGGCTTTCCGCAAATGATTCGCTTTGCCTTTAATCCCAATGAGTCTTCGCGCAAAAAGATAGAGCAGATGCATAAGGAGGGCATTACCTATGCGTTCTCTGAACTGTTCCGTACACTATCCATGACAAGCCAAAAGGATGGCAGTCACCGCCAATTCAAACATGAAGTTGAGATACTTGAATTATTGGAGGTTATTGATGGCACTAAAGATGATGAAAACTTACTTGGATTCCTTGATTACGACAAAATTAAGGATGGTAAAATGTGTCGTCACATAGTATGTGTACTGCCGTTCAGGGCTTCGTGCGATGCCATGTCGGCTTTGATATGGAAGAACTTGGAGGCGTTCAAGAATCTCGGAGATTATGAGATAATCAATATTGCCGGTTTTGATGATGAACGTAAATACAAATCAACGGAAGATATAAAGCGGGCAATCAAAGATTTTGAGAGCCGGAATAAAAAGACGCTCACTTTGACTGTCAATCGAATGCTGACCGGCACGACAGTGCCGCAATGGGATACTATGCTATATCTCAAAGGCACGGCTTCGCCTCAGGAATACGACCAAGCGATATTCCGTCTGCAGAATCAATACGTTACGACTTTCAAGGATGAAAACGGCAAGATTATTAAATACAATATGAAGCCGCAGACATTGCTCGTGGATTTCGACCCTAATCGAATGTTCGTTTTGCAAGAGTTGAAATCGCAGTTCTATAATGTCAATATGGAGGTACAGGGCAATTCACAACTAAAGGAACGTATAGCAAAGGAGTTGGATGTTTCACCGATTATTGTTCTGAACAAAAACAAATTGCAACAAGCTACCCCGACCAATATCACTGATGCCGTGCGTGAATATTCTCGCACACGCAGCATTTTGGACGATGCATCTGAGATACCGGTTGACAATGATTTACTACAAGATGATACTTTGGCAGCAATACTGCGAACGATTGAGCCTATCGATGCTAAAAATGGATTGCAAATTAAGCCCACTGATGGAGATGGTGATGATATGGATGCTCCCGAAGGTGAAGAAACGGATACACCAAAAGAAGATTCAGGACAAAGCGACAATACATCTGCAAATAATGAACAACCAACAGAAACCATAGAAAATGACAATCTCCATAAAAGACTGGCGGCATATTATTCGCGTATTCTCTTCTTTGCATTTTTGACGGAATCAACAGTAAAATCACTTGAAGATGTAATCGCAATGATTCCCACGACTGAGGACAATTGTCGTATTGCTCACAATCTTGGTCTTAATATAGATATTCTCAATCTTGTTCAGAGAAAAAGCAATCCTTTCGTTTTGCAGAAATTCGATTATAAAATCGAGAATGTCAATGATTTGATGCGAGACGACAGTTTAACGCCCATTAAGCGAGTAGAAATTGCTATGCGCAAATTTGGTCGTATGTCAGGCTCCGAGATAGTCACACCTTTAAATGTGGCTGACGATGTAGTAAAACTCCTTCCCGAGAATGTCTTTTCATATGGTCCAGTATTGGATATTGCATCCAAACAAGGAGAATTTACTATTGCTCTTTTAAAACGGTATGGCAAGAAGGTGTTGGATAAGATTTATTCTGTGTGTACGTCAACGTTAGCATACGAGTTTACCAGAAAAGTATATAAACTGCTTTCATTGCCCATCAAACATATTTTCAATACATTCACAAGTTACGACTTAATAAAAACTGACAACAACAAGAAATACATAATCCCGCAAGGAATAACAGATATGAACTTCGCAGCTATAATAGGCAATCCTCCTTATCAAGACCGCGGAGGTAGTGGCGGTACCAACGATGCTTCCATATATCAGGATTTTTGTCAATTTTCATTCGAAGTTAATCCACGATTTACGTCAATGGTAATTCCATCTCGTTGGTTTACCGGTGGACGCGAAAATCTTGTTGGAAACTTCCGCCAGACTATGCTCACTTCCAATCATACATCCCGATTAATTGCGTTTTCAAATGCAAAAGATTTGTTTCCAGATGCCGAAATAAAGGGAGGTTGCTGCTATTTTATTTACTCGCCTGCATATATAGGTGATTGCAATTATTCTTTAATCAGAGATGGTAAGGTTTTCTCAAGTAACCGTAATCTCGGGGAATTTGATGTTCTAATTCGAGAACCGAAATTGGCAGAAATCGTTTCTAAAATCGTTTCCAAATCTAATCATACAATAGAGGGAATGATTTCATCTGACACTCCCTTTGGTATTCCTACAAACCCTGCTGCAAGCACAAAGACACCTTTTAAGGTCTATACGGATAAAACAGATTCACATGACACTGTTCTATTCTTAATAACAAAAGCTGGCCGATGCACAGCATTTGTTTCCAAGCAGGATATTAAGAAAAATACTTCAGATATTGACAAACCCAAAGTTTTCATTCCTGAAGCCTATGGTGCTGGAGAATCTTTTCCTCATCAGATTTTAGGCGTTCCTGAATTAGCTCCAGCTAACTCTGTTTGTTCGCAATCCTATCTTTATGTTGCACTTAACTCGGAATTAGAAACAATAAATTTCGTCAAATACATTAAAACTAAGTTCCTACGTATCTTAGTTTCAGCATCTAAGGTCTCTCAGCACGCGATGAGCAAAGTCTATCGGTTTGTGCCAATGCAGAACTTTTCAGGAAGCAGCGACATCGACTGGCGCAAGAGCGTGGAGGAAATCGACGCACAACTCTATGCCAAATATAATCTTTCCGATGAAGAAATCGCCTTCATCGAATCCATGATTAAACCCATGTAGTTCTCGCATGCCTTATATATTCATACAAGATGAATGATAATAAAATTGTAGTGCGTTGGTTCTGTAGTTGCTTTATAACAACTCTGATTATACTTGTGAGTTACTTATGTTATTCCATAACAACATTTAAGAATTCACAAGAAAGGATAGTAACTGAGCATTTAGAACATCTGGCAAACGCAGATTCTATTTTTTGCGATATAAAAAAGGTGATACTTAGCAATGATTCCGGAACTATTGCTAATGCACCTGTATTGCTTGCTCAATTACAGAATGACTCTGCTCTAATGCGAAGAGAAATAATGCTTTCGCATGAGGAAAAGATGAACTTGGTTGCTCTTCATATTGATAAGATAGATAATGATTATTCTCAAATTGGTATATGGGGAGGAATATTGAGCATTATATTTCTGATCTTTGTTTTTTTTGCAATATTTAAAATTGAAGAAACAAAAGCTGAAGCAAAAAACACTTTAGAGGATGTGAAAATTCAAAAAGAAAAGGCCAGTGCTGAAATAAAAGAATTGCAAGAGCAAGCGGGTCAAGTAAATGAGTCTTATAACTCTATAAGACAATCTAATGAAACATTTATTGATAATAATACTAAGGTGTTTAATGAATTAATCAATACCATTAATACAGATTATTCGCAAGCACAAGAAAATTTAGAAAGAATAAATAAACTTCTTGTGGAAGTTGAAAGTAAAAACAAACAGTATGATTTAGCGATTAATCAAATGAATGACCTGATGGGACACTTAGGTCAACTAATTAATAGTCTTAATCAAGTAACTGATAAAGGAAATGAAACAGATCATGAATAATATACCAACAAGTCAATCAAATGGAGCCATATACAATTGGTTGGCAGAAATTCAGTCTGTATTCTCTCAATATATAATGTTGAGAAATCAACTTAAGACATTGGATGATCGCCTGAGAGTATCAAACGAACAATTCGATAAATTTCCCACTCAACAGAATATCTATGCTGTGCAAAATATTTTGAGTCAAAAGTTTCCGCTCATGCAGCAAATCTCTAATGTTGTTAACAATATTATTTCCAGCCTTACAGAAGCCACTAGAATTATTTTGACATCTATGCTGGCAGGTATTGATGTCAATAATAAACTAAGTATACTCCTTAATGATAATACTCTTGCTTCAATCTATTCAGTGGCTGGGCAAAACCCCTATCAGTTAGATATAAGAGAACAGTATAGACATTCATGTCTCACGCAGAATATCCCTTCTTTGTTGAGTAATATAGAGATTAAATCTCAGATGATGAGATTGTCATTGCCAAACTTCGATAATCTTAAAAGACTCATTAGAGGTTACTGATTTTTGGCTGATGGAAATGACGATTGATGATATAAAGGCATTGATTGCAGCGGACGAGTCGCGGATTCTGGAGCTGAAGAAAACTACCGGCGAACTGAAAGATGGTATGCATTCGGCGTGTGCGTTTCTCAACACCGATGGTGGTTGGCTTATTTTTGGAATTGCGCCAAAGTCGCTTAAAATATTAGGACAGGAAGTTACGGACTCAACACAGCAAGAGATAGCCAAAGCTATCACCGGATTAGAGCCCGCTGTCGATGTGAAGATTCATTACGTTGATGTTCCAGACCGTCCGGGTAATAAAGTGATAGCCATGCACTTTGACGGCTGGGTATGGGGAGAACGACCGCATACCTTCCACGGCTGCCCTTATTATAAAGTCGAAAGCACAACTAAGGTGATGCCGCATGAGATGTACGATGAGCGAATTCGGGCGCATCAGCCTCAGATGTATGCGTGGGAGCGTCAGATGGCAGATGGCGTTACACTTGCCGACCTGAACGAGAAGCATATCAGAGGGTGTATCAGGCTTGGTATCGAGGGTGGACGAATCCCGGCAAGTGCTATGAGTGCGCCGATTGACGACACGTTGGCGAAATGGAATTTGCTGAAAAACGGGAATCCAACCAATGGAGCAGTGATGCTGTTCTCCAACAATATCGAAGAGTATCCGCAGTTTCGACTTCGGATGGCCCGATTCCTGGGTACGGATAAGAATGAGTTCATTGATAACCAACGTGCCGAAGGCAACTTCTTCGACCTGCTCGACGCAGGTATGGCCTTCTTCTTCAAGCACCTCAATCTCAGCGGCAAAATTACCAATCACAGCTTACAACGCGAGGAACGGCTTGAAGTACCGTATCACGCTTTACGCGAAGCATTGATTAACAGTCTGTGCCATCGTCAATGGGAAAAACATAATCTGACAGGAAGTATCGCAATCTACGATGACCGCATAGAGATTGCCAATCCCGGTATATTTCCTCCTCAAATATCACCCGAATCCATCAAGGAGCCGCACGAATCCTATCCCTACAATCTAAAGATTGCGGAAGCTCTTTACAAATCAACCTATCTTGAAAGTTGGGGTTCCGGAGCCAAACGCATAATGGATGCCTGCCGCGAACAAGGCTTAGAGGATCCCACATGGCGCTGGGACGGAGGCTTCGTAATCGTCACTTTCAAACGATCCGGCCAGGCATCCCTTGAACAAGACGCGAATACCCAACCAGTTCCAAACCAGCACTCTACCAGTTCTATCCCAGTACCCCACCAGTTCACTACCAGTTCTCTACCAGTTAAGACGTTGATAGAGAAAGCCACTGATGATTTTATGACAGTATGGCAACTTGCCGAACTATGTGGATTAAAGGATATAAGATACTTCAGAAAGAATTATCTTAACCCGACATTGGAGGAAGGTGCTATTGAGCGACTGTATCCCAAACAGCCCAAACATCCCAGACAGAAATACCGCTTAACAGAAATTGCAAGAGAATGGAAGAATAAGAAAATCCCAAAGAAACCAGAGAACTCCCCAAAGAAATAGATGAAGCCATCAATAATCGCGATTTGACGGAAGCTCAAAGCAATCTGTTGTCTCTGATTATAGCAATACCTTCTATAACATTGACTAAGATGGCGGAAGAATTGAATCCGACCATAGATCAGGTTCGGACTTTGAGAAAGAAAATGGAAAATAAAGGTGTATTTCTTTGTCGTAAAGGAGCGACAAATAAAGGTGTTTGGGAAATAAAACTTAAATGACTATGAATGTTGAACAACAAATAGATCAAGCGGTGGTGATAAAGGAGGGTGGTTTTTCCGGTAAATAGATGGCCCACAGGAAGCATGCGCCATTGACAGCCACTTCTTAAGTTTATGAAGAATAGCATTGACCACCTTCACAAGGTTAAATTGGCTTTTGGTCATGCGAGGTATAGTGTGAGGCTGCATGTTTTACAGCATAAATTATAGTTCTTTCAAATGTTATTAGTAAATTTGTAATTGCAGGCCGCATAGCGGAAGCCCGGTCATGGGCTATGTGGGTGGGTCGGCAGCGTATCGCGGAGCATCCTGCTTCGCAAAGACATACTGAAAAGCGTTTACTCGACGCTCTTTCTTGGCTTTCTGAAACCTGGAAAATTTCAATTGCAGTCAAGAATGAGACAGCAGTAGATGCCTTGTGGATATGTATATTCCTCCGACAGCGAGCGCGCGAGCGTTGGCTATTGGTGTTTTGCATATTCTGCGTGAGGCTTCTGCGTTGTCCGTTCTACTGCAATAGGCAATTCCAGGGCCTCGGAAAGCGGGACGGACATCAGGTACAGTTCTCACGCTTTTTTTTGTTTTATACTTCCCCGTATGAGAGCTGTGGTGGGGCAAGTCGATGGCCGGCTATCGACATCCAAATTTATTATGGCAAAGAAATCAGCCATTAGAGGTGAATATCATTACCGTTAAAGACAGCGGCATAGTACGTGCGTAAGATTTTCCCGAAAATCGCATGCCTTGAGATGGTGTAAATATTGACAAATAAACCTAATTTTGCGCCATAATCAAAAACTTAATAGTTATGAACACAATTCCTATATCAGGACTGGACCTAAATAAAAAAATACGGGAGATAAATGAAAATGGCGATTGGATCGAGGTTGTAGCACCCAAATGGCTCTATGAGAGTCTTTGTGCTGAGGATGAAGACGAGGATGTAGCCTTGGCGTGCCCTTATCTGATATGGGAATTCGAGAAATGGCTGATGGACAAGCGAGGTATATCAGAAAAAAGCGCTGACGATTATATACGTGCTTATGAATCTGCCTATGAATCCTTGTATGAGACAGTAGGACTCGACCTCTATGGTCTGTTGCGTTCATTCCTTGTTGAGATTCCTGAGAAGACCAGGAGTGACCAGACTAAAGCGGAGGCTCCGGGACTTGTGGAAATCTATGTTGAGGCAATGCTCGAAGAGCTGGAAGCGAATGAGAATGCCTATACGAAGGCTGAACAGCGTGCAATGAAGGCCTATCATGCCTTCATTGTCGATGTGGCAGGAACTTCGGATAAGACTTTAGTCAAAGAAAAATCGTCTGCGCTCCCTGATGAAGAAGAGTTTCTTTCGTGGCTGGAAACAGCATACGGGATGGGTTGTGATAATGCTAAAAAGATAGTTTCTTCTGTAAAGCGAATGGAGTTGTTTATCCCGTCGTTGGTTAAAGAGCCGATGACGTTTCTTGAAGTTCTCCGCGCCCTGCCCGGTAATAAGCGAAAGAGCTACATCAGGTTGGTGCGAACAAAGAAAAATGAGATTTTTCGCACTGCCGATTGTGCCGGTAAGACCATCCTGAATGGTTTGGCAAACATAACTTACTATCTCAATTTTCTGAATAATAAAAAAGATTAATAAATGAAAGAAAGTGAATTCGTTGACTGGCTGGTCAAGTCAGGTCGGCAAGAGAACTCCGCAAAGTCGGTTGTTTCCCGGGTACGGAGAATCGAAGACGTATATCCTGATCTGGATTCCAGAATTGAGGATAACTCGATTGAGACGCTCCTGAACGTCTTTACCTATACGAAAAAAGACGAGGCTAAAAGGAGAGTCCCTCTTCACAAGATAGAGATTGACGGTGATCCGTACACCGGCACTCAGTCTCTGCGAAATGCACTTGCTCAATATATTGAGTTCCGACACGCATACAAAGCAGGCACATCGGAGATGTGCGGTTCCAGAACCTCGGATACTGAGTCCGGTGCCATCTCCACACCCTCATGTGATATCTACAAAATAGATGAGTTTCGTGGATGGATGAAGGAGTACGGCAACCTGAAAGAATCCTCGGCCGGCTCATATATAGCTTATCTGAAGGCGCTCGGAAGATACCATGAGAAAAAATCGGATGGCTCCGGAATTCTTGAGTACGTGTATAGTTCCTTAAGAGAGGATAACACCGCTCTCGCTTTTGAGATCCTGGAGAACGTGGATGAGAGACTTTCGGCATTGTTGTCCTCCCGTTCAGTCTCATCCGAGATGAAAAAAGACCTGAATAACTGGCGGTCTGCCGTAAGAAAATATGTGGATTTCCTGCAAGACGAGATTGAGGTCATTCCTGATGAAGAAGAACTCGAAGAGCTAAGCGCAGCTCTCCCCCAAACGTTGGAGACATATCGCTCCGGCCTGGAAGAAATGGAGAATGGTGACACGATTGAGTATACATTGGATGAACTCAAGAAAAACTTCACATTCAGGTTAAGCACCCAAAACAGGATGAGCAACGATAAGGATATCTTTTATCCGATCTCAATTATCCGGAAACTGTTTTGCTACAGTCAGCGTAATGGGAAAAAGACCGCAACACCAAACAGCGATTACGATTGGTTTAAAAACTGGATTGGTGATTGCGCTGGTGAGATTCAAGTGCTGCTGAACGGCAAGTCATACCCGTTATCAGATATACGCGCGTTGCTGTTATATCCCGCAACGGAGAATGTCTACATCCGGGTTCCTGATGTAAACGGAGACTTATGGGTATATACCGAGACTGCCGATGGTAAAACCGAACCCCTTAAAGCAACGGGCATAAGAAAGATCCATATCGACCATACTCCTCTCATGGCACAGGTTCTCACGGATAATATTTCCTTAATTCCGGCGATTGATACTCTCAGTAAAGAGATCAAAGCTACTGCCAAGACCAATAGAATAGATCTTAAGCCAGCGAATTTCGGTAAGATAAGCAAGATCCTGTTTGCGGATGAGAAGTATGTGGATGGTCAACTTTTACCCTTGATTCCTGCTCTCAAGGAGGAACTTGATCTTCTAAGAAAGAAATGTAAGCTCACGCTCATGCAGGCATCTCATAATCTTAGAAAAAAATAAATTCCGGCTATCATATTTCGACGTCAAGGAATATCGGGTGCAGGATTGTCTTGGAGAGTCGTACATTTAACCGTACAAATGTACGACTCTCTTAACATTGATTTTAGCAAATAAATAAAGTTATGTTAGGAGCAATAGCGGGTGATATAATAGGTTCAGCCTATGAGTTTACCAGGCAAAAGCGGTATGACTTTGAGATGGTGCCGCCGGGAAGCCGATTCACCGATGATACGGTGATGACATTAGCCGTGGCTCATTGGCTATGTCTATACATTGAAGAAGATCATCCTGAAGAAAAACTAATCGAAACCATGCAGAAGTATGGACGTGAATATCCTTTTGCCGGATATGGAAGTTCGTTCAACTCCTGGCTATGGAGCGAGAATCCACAACCTTACAACAGCTGGGGTAACGGAGCGGCAATGCGCGTAAGCCCGGTAGGACTTTATGCCAGGACTCTTGATGACGCGTTGGATCTGGCGAAACGTACTGCCGAAGTATCGCATAACCATCCGGCCGGGATAACAGGTGCGCAGGCAGTGGCCGCCTCTGTATGGATGGCAATTCACGGACACTCCAAAGATGAAATCCGCGATTATATACAATGCCGTTTCAATTACGACCTTACGCGGACAGTTGACGAAATACGCCCTGCATATCAATGGGATGAGTCTTGTCAAGGTTCGGTGCCGGAGTCAATCATCTGTTTTCTTGAAGGCAAGGACTTTGAGGATGTCGTCAGGCTTGCCGTGTCGCTCGGAGGCGATGCCGACACCATGGCCTGCATAGCTGGCTCAATCGCAGCCTGCATCTATCCGATACCGGAATGGATTGGCAAGAAATGTGTGGAGGTTTTACCTGCACAGCTATTAAGCGAATCATTGCATTTTGAGAAATTTTCATCCTTCGCACGGTTTCTTGATCGGCTTCCTTATATCTACGGCGATTAATCCTGATATGAACCGAATAGATTTCCGGGGACGTATTGTCGATCCAATTACATCCGAGGCCGGGCAAAAGGATTATTACGAACACCTCAATCATTGGCGAGTCTGCTTTGATAACGCCAATCCATTGATTGTTCCGACAAGGGAAGATGCAAAGGTGTATATGCGTTTGCTGGAGATAGAAAATAAACTCTATTGTTGCGCGGATAAGGAATCCCGCAAGTTATTACGCCAATTAAAAATTTATGAGACGCAGTATGATTGGCGTCCGCGAAAGTCAGGTGATGATACTTTCGTCGGGCTTGTCTCTCCGACCGGAGAACAGCTGTTGCCTGACAGTTTCGCAGACGTATTTGCTCAATTTGACGCAATAAACGGTAAGCCGATTTTTGTGCCGGTTTCAAATGGGGAGGCGTGGGCGCTGGTTTCGTTATCCAATCCACATGTTCTGATGACCGGTTTTCAATACAATGCCATCATTCCGGAACGATGGGAACGAAGACTGTTTTTTTGTTCAGGATAGAGAAACAAAGAAATGGGGTGCTCTAAGGATTACATACCCATTTCTCCGTAGAAAGCCCTGTAAGGGCTGCTTACCACTGCTTGAAACACTCATGCCTCCTGTTGCGGATGACATATATGAGGATGAATTGATTACCGAAGAAGAGCCGACTCTGTTCTTCATGACTCAGAGAGATGATAAGGTTGGAATATTGACAGACTCCGGTTACTCGGATATAGTATACGATTCATACGAAGTGGACAATACAAAATGCACGTTCCGATTAATCCGGAACTACTGCAAGAGGGCACGCAGGGTGGATGAATCAAACTTATGGCATCCCGCGTTGCCTCAAGATTTATCACAATATTTTATATGATTATGAAATATAATTACTAATTTTGGGTCAGGAATGACTAATCTGGTGTCTTTTCAACCGATTATCACGAATGAACCGATTTATCACATATCTTCTGTGTCTGGTGGTTGCGGCGAGTGCTGTGGCGCAGATCGATGTGAACGGTCTGGTCATTGATAAGGAGAACAAAGAGCCGCTGGCAGGAGCTTCAGTCATTGTCAAGGGTGCCGACGGTAAGATAAAAAAATTATTACTGTCCGCTAAACCATAAAATAGTGAGTCCAACTTCTTGAACGGCAG
>OFGL01000939.1_pt1 | contig 20548 bp, 24 predicted proteins | sample 1521801 | NCBI WGS metagenome assembly OFGL01 (sample SAMEA3504085, study PRJEB24116) | mouse gut metagenome | biome: mouse gut; feature: mouse-associated habitat; material: faeces | place: Denmark | collected 2011 | reverse complement strand
GAATCTACGAGAAATGAGGAAGCTGCTATGAACCAAAAAGAACTGGGCGAGCTGCGCCGCCGCCTCCGCCCGGACAAGTGCGCCATCAAGTGCATCTACGGCTGCTACGTCAACGGGAACAAGGAGATCGTCTCCTATCTGGACGAATCCCTGGGCCGGATGAGCGAGGAGGAGGCGGATAAATACCTGAGCCTTCTGAAAAAGACCATGTCCGGCACCCTGGGCAGAAACCTGGTAGATGTGGTTTTTTCCACCGAGCAGGTGATGGACAGTGACGAGTACCGTCTGCTCTCCGCCCTGCGGGAGTCGGAGCTGAAGAGCGGAGAGATCCGGGAGGAGTTCTACCGGAAGGTCATCGACTCCCTGGATATGGGGGACGCCAACTACGTGATCCTGCTGGCCTATGACGCCTACGACGTGCCCGCTCGGACCAGGAACGACGAGCCGGGAGATTCCGACACCGTATACCGATACATCCTCTGCGGCGTCTGTCCCGTGAAGGACGGCAAGCTGGAGCTGGGCTACTTCCCCGGAGAGAACGAGTTCCACAGCTGCGTTCCCGGACAGATCGTGGCCCAGCCGGAGCTGGGCTTCCTGTTCCCGGCCTTTGACGACCGGGCGGCCAATATCTACAATGCTCTCACCTACGCCCGCAAGCCGGACGAGCTGCACCAGGAGTTTTTGGACGCCATCTTCCACACCGAACCGCCCATGTCCGCCGGAGAACAGAGGGAGGCGTTCCAGACCGCCCTGCGGGAGGGGCTGGAGGGGGCCTGCGGCCTGGAGGTGGTGCAGGCCGTCCATGAGCGGCTGACCGCCAAGATTGAGGAGCACCGGGAGACCAAAGACCCGGAGCCCCTGGCCGTTACCGCCAAGGACGTGGCGGCCATCCTCCGGGACTGCGGTGCAGAGGAACCGCAGATTACCGCATTCTGCGAGAAGTGCGGGGAGCTGTTCGGAGAAGGGGCGGCGCTCAGCCCCGCCAACCTCATCGACAGCAAGCGGTTTGAGGTCAAGGCCGCCGATGTGACCATCGCCGTGCCGCCGGAGCAGAGCTATCTGGTGGAGACACGGATCATCGACGGGAAGAAGTATCTGCTCATCCCTGCCGGGGAGGGGCTGGAGGTCAATGGGATGCCGGTGGACTGGGTTCAGGCCAAACACGAATAAAATATCGATCACCGATTTGAGGCTGTCTGTCAAGCCGGAGGACCGCACGGCCTGCTATGTGGTAAACGAGAAGTTTAACGGAAGCGTATCCTACTGATTGCGTAAAAAAGCAGGGGACAATGGCAACCCAATGCCATTGCCCCCTGTTTGCGTCGCCTTGTTTTATAGCCTGATTTATACTCGCTTGCCCACCAATTCCCGCACGATCTCATCCCCCAGCAGCTCGCTGGTGCGGTAGATGTTCTGGCAGAATTGCTTCAGGCTGAACGCCATCCCCGGCGTGCCCTTGTCCAGCAGCACCCCGGTGACGGTGAACCGCCGGGCGGTCTGTTCCGCGCGAAGCTGCTCCAAGTACTGATCCGGCAGCTCACATTCGCCGTCTGTGACAAATACAATGTCAGCGTTTTCAAAGCCCTCTGCCTCCATCAGCCGCAGGGCCTCGTTCATCGGCGTCTGGAAATTGGTGCCGCCGCCCAAAAAGGTTTCCGCGGCGCACAGCTTATCCGCCATGGTATACGCTCCAGGCCGGAACAGATCGGTTTGGAACCTTCCCAACCTGGAAAAGTGAATGAGGGCGAAGCTCCGCCCGCTGTCTGCCGCGATCTCCAGCAGGGTGAGTGCCACAGCTTTCCCCCATCCGGCAGGATCGCCCTCGGTGGAGTCGGATTCATCCAGGCAGCAGATGATGTCCCCCATGCCCTTGTAGATGGGCTCTCGGCGCTGGTACTGCTTGATCTGCCCCCGCTGGTACTTGCGCAGGAACAGCGGCACCGTCTGAGGCGAGGCCAGCATGGCCAGCTCGGAGGTGAGGGCGCGGGACAGGTCGTGGCCCAGCGCCAGGGCATATTTCTCGCCCCGGCCATAGGCGTAGCCGTTGCGCTTGCCCTGGGCGAAGATTTCCCGAAAACTGCCCAGGTACTTGGCGATATCCCGCAGAACCTGGCTTTTGCGCACCAGGGCCAGCAGATCGGCGTTTGCCTCGTTCTTTTCCAAATTGCCGGGGTCGTCGCTCCAGGCCCCGATGATATTCCGCACCTCATCCGCCTTTTCAGCGGCGGCGGTTACAGCCAGGGACACCAGCTCGGCCACATCGTTCCTGCTTTTAGCGGCGTTGGCGTCCACCAGCTTACCCACGGCCTCCACCTGGCGGCGTTTGCTCTCCACCTTGTTGGCGGCGTCTACCACGGACTGCTCCAAGTCCTGGCCGCAGTCCTTCATGGCCTGCATCCGCTCCAACAGCTCCGCCAGTTCTTTTTGTGCCTGCCGTTCCCCCTGCTCCAGCTTTTCCAGGGTGTTCAGCGCGTTCTTCTCCCCGCCGATGTTGGAAAGCAGGCTGTCCAGCTCCCCGGCGGTGCGGGCCACGAACTCGGATGCCGCCTCGTAGGCGGGCAGCTCCCGGCCCTCACACACCGACTTCAGTGTGGGATAGTCCCCGCTTTGGGTGATATGCTCCAAAATGGGCGCGTTGAATTTCCGGGCCGCCACGGACAGCTCCCCGTCCCCGATTTTCCGGGGCATCAGGGAGTAGAAGGACTGGAACACGTCCCGGGACAAGGCCGGGAAGGAGGGCAGCTTTTTTGCCGCCTCCTGCTCGGTTTGCTCCAAACCGGTGTCGCCCTCCCGCAGGTCGGCGTAGATTCCGTCCTCCAGCCGGGTGGAGCGCAGCACCCGGTCTGTGGCGGGCCCCTCCCCGGGCCGCTCTATGGCGGCCCAGGGGGAGCGCAGGACATCCTCAATGGTTCGGTAGGGCTTACGCATCACGAATCCCCGCCCTTCTCACGGCTCTCCATCCACTGCCGCAGGACGTAGACGGCCTGGGCGTGGCTAAAGCCCAATTCCGGGAACGCCCGTTGGAGATAGGGCACAGCACCGTACATATTGGTGACGCCGGACTCCCGCAGGCGGTCTAAGTAATCGAAGTATTTTTTCATCTTGATATGTCCCCTTTCGCGCTTTGTGAGATACCGGCGCCAGGGCACGGGGCGTCTACCTCCCGGCCGTTGGCGGCCTTGGCATAGGCGTTCAGGTGCAGATAACTCAAAACGCAGGCTTCACTGGTCTTCCCCATCATCGCAAGCGCCCTCTCGCGCCTTGAAATACCCTTCAAAAGACCGCAGGTACTCCTGATAATTCTCACCGCCGATCTCCGTCAGAAAATCCTTCTTGAATATCCAGAGAGGATACTGGCAGAAGCCGCTCGTTTTATAGAGGCCTGTGGGCTCCGCGATACCTTGGCTGAGGAGCTGTTCCGCAAACGGGCAGTTGTTGGTGTCGATGTAGGCGCTGTTCTTGATGCTGATAAACTCGCCAAACGAAACCGTCAGAAAGGCGTACTCTTCCAGCCCGTCAGGCGAACCGGTCACTTCGTCGAGAACAATTGCCAGTCCAGGCAGCTCCCTGCCCATGAAATCAGTGACTGAGTACAGCTCCACCCTAGGCTGCAATGTGACCTGCTCCCCAAAGAGGTTCATAATTTTTAGCGTCATTGCTCTAATTCCTCCATTTCTTTTTATCAGAGTTCGTTTCGTGTCGTAAGCACAACTGCGCCGGTACGGCGGGCAGGAGGGCCGCCCCTCCCGCCATGCGCTGTGTCAGAACGGCAGGTCGCCATCGTCGTCCGCCAGATCCGCGAAGCCGTCGCCGCCGGTTCCAAAGCCCTCCGGCAGCTGGAAATCATCGTCTTTTTCGGCCTTGGCCTTGCCCCCGGCGCTGCCATCATCCTTGGGCTTGCTGTCCCCAAAATAGACGCTGGACACCAGGATCTCCGCGCTGCGGCGCTTGTTCTTCTCCTTATCTACCCAGTCCCGTATCTGAAGCCGTCCGGTGACAGCCATCATACGTCCCTTGGTGAAATACTTGCTGACAAACTCCGCCGTGGAGCGCCAGGCCACGCAGTCAATGAAATCCGTCTCCTTCTCCCCGCCGTCCTTGGACTTGAAATCCCGGTCGCAAGCCAGGGTGAAGCTGCACACGCTGGTACCGCTCTGGGTACTGCGCAGCTCCGGGTCACGGACCATCCGGCCCATGATGACGATGTGGTTCAACATATTGCGTATCCTCCTTCAAAATTCTGTTTATTGCAGCGCGGCCAGCTGCTCCAGGGGCGTATAGGTAAACCCTATCGCCTCGTGCGCTTTCCGGCTGATCTGCTCCATATCGTTCAGAAGTTCATCCGTCAGAGCCTTTTCGCTGTCGGACTGCGCCGAATCAACAAGCTCCTGCCGCATACCAAAGAGCCGCACCAGCTCGCCCCGCAGCTTGATGAGAGCTTTGCTGGCGGCGTTGGATCTACTGGCATCATTTCTGGCTGACTCGAAATCCTCATAGGCTTCCGCAGCCATGCCACGGATGCTGTTCACCTTGTCCTGCATGGGGTTGACGCACATGCGCTCCAGCACAGTTTCCACCCCGGGCCGGTCCCCCGGCTTCTGCCAGAGGTAGTTTTTCAGGGCCAGCAAATCCTGGGACTCCACCTGACTGTGGCCGGACAGCCACGCCTTGGCCTGGGCGATAGGGTAGTAATTGAGGTACTTGCGGTCGGACACCGGGACGCCGTCCTTCCGAAGCTGGCACAGGATATCGTCAGCCAGCTCGTTGGCGGCATCGGGCACCGGGATCGCAGCCACCTCCGCCTGCATCTGTTCCAGTTCGTCCAATGTGATGGACGCAGTGGCCTGTCCGGCGCGCCCCGCCTGCTTGTCCGCCAGCACCGCCAGCCGCTTGGTGCGGTCTGAGATGTTGTCCGTCACCACCTTCAGCTCCAGCCGGTCATAGAGGGCCTCCAGGATCTTCTCCTGGGGATCGTTGAAGTTGGGGATCTCGTTGGACGCCGCGAAAAAGGAGATGACGGGGATGGGATAAGTACGGCCCTCGTTGGTGTACTTGCGCTCATTGAGGGCGGTGAGCAGGGAGTTGAGCACCCCGTCATTGCATTTGAAGATCTCATCCAGGAACACAATGTCCGCCTCGGGGATTTTTCCGGCAGTGAGTACAGAGGGCTCGCCGGAGTGAAGTGCCGCCAGGGCCGCCCGATAATCCGCCAGCGCCGCCGTGTGCGCTCTCAGCAGTTCATAGGTTGACGGCGAATCCTTTTGGCTGGAAAAGCTTTCTACAAAACACTCTAGCTTTGAACGCAGATGCTGGTAGAGCTCATCGCCGCTTACAACAGACTCTGGCACGCTGCCGGGGAGCAGGCTGGACAGGTCAACGCGCCCGAAAAGCTGTTCCTCATCGGTCTGCTTGGACAGTAGGCGCTCAAACTGCCGGGCCCCGGTGATCCGGGCGCGGAACTGGTTGATGGCGTAGCTCTTGGCCTGGCCGGGCGCGCCCAGGATGAACAGGTTCTTTCGGGTGAGCAGGGCGATGGCGATGGCCTCCACCAGCTCCTCCCGCTCCGCCACCTGGCCGTTCACGTCGGCCATCACGGCCAGCATACGGTCACACAGGGACTGTGTATTTTGATTTGGCATGGTTTTACCCCTTTCAATCCTTTGATAATTCCAGAGATTTTTCATACTCCGTATAGCAAAGCGGACAGGACAGATTGCGTTGGGGCTGGTATCCTGCCGTTTGCAGGAGCGCCACATACAACAGGGCGTCCCGCTCATGCTGGAACACCTTCACCTCTATCGGGTCACCGCAAAAGACGCAATGCTCCAAAACCACTTCACAGGATGTCCCAACCGATTTCCGCCGGATTTCGTAGCTGCGGACAATTTCCCGCAACCCATCGTCCGGCATATGGAACAGCGCCGCAAACCGCTCCCCGAAATCCTTCGTCTGGCTTTTCAAGTCGGTGTTTTCCGCCCGCGCCTTGGTCAGCTGGAGGCGCAGGAACCGGGCGTCCTGACCGACATTTTCGCCCAACTCTTCCACATCCGCCCATTCGCTTTTCCGATCAATGAAATGCCGCGTCATGAAGCGAGACAGCCGGCGGCAAAACCCTTGCAATGCCGCGCGCAGACGGTACATCATCACAGCCATTCTCCGCCTACGCTGCGCTCAGTTGCTGATACAGCCTGCCGCCCTCCCGAATGGCGTCGAGAGAAATGATGTTTCCTCCACGGAACTCCTTCGGAGCGCCAGTGATGCCGGTCAGGCGGCGGACCTCCTTGCAGTTGAGCAGCTCATATTTCAGCTGCGCGTAGATACGTTTTTTCAGAGAACCCTTGGCCGGGTCGTAGGTGTCCACGCAACGGATCAGCCGGATGGCCAACTGTTGGTACACATCGTCCCGTTCAAGGTGCGCGGCCTGGATCAGCGTCCAGTTCTGCCGGATCACGGTGTCGATGCAGTGGAGGTGCTCCTCCACCACGCGGTTGCGAAGCTCATAGGAAATATTGTTTTTCATTTCAAAAACTCCTTGTATTTTGGGGGCCTGTGCGCGGGGCGCAGGCCCAATTTGTTTGCCGGCCATTCGTGTGCCCTGTGTCAAGCCGCGATGACCCGGTACTTCAGGGACAGCTCTCCCCGAACATTCTTGTCAAAGACGAGCTCCCGCCCGGTGCAGGGGGCGATCTTCCTGCGTCGGTCACGGAGCAGGTGCTCATAGCCCCTGCTTCCCCTGTGGCGGCGGGCGTTCTGCCGTCCGGCGCCACTGGGAAAGCTCCGAAAAAAGCCCACCATGCTCCAATATCCGGCGTTCGGGGATTGGGCCGCCTTGCGGGCCCAGCCGTCCATGGCCTCCTGTTCGTCCTCCGTGGCCGGGCGGAACCCGCCGTTGTAGACGGAGAGGATATCGCCATCCAGCTCAAATCGAGCAGACCGCTCCACCCGCAGCTGGGACGTTTTCTGATTGGGATCGTTCAGTCCTTCCGTGGTGTTGAGCACCAGGTCAAAGCCATAGCTGCGCACAGCGGCGATGCGGCGGGGACCCCGCAGCCAGGGCGCAAAGCCAGACGTTTCCCCGTTGCGCCAGAGCAGCTCCAGGAAAATGGGCCGTTCCTGTGCCATTCGCTTAAATTCGTTCAGCGTCATGTTCAGCGTCCTTTCTTTAAACTCTACGGTGCTTTTTCAACGATCTTCCAGCAGAAATTCAAAATTACTCCCGCAGGCAGGGCCTTAAACTTCTCCTGCCGCTCCGGGGAAAGGGCGCTATACACCTGACAGACCACGTTAGCCGTCACAGTGTCCAGCCAGGTCCAGCCCTTCTCGTTTTCAAAAGGCTCGCACAGGTCGTACTGCCCGGACGCTTCGCCGCTGGGGCGGATCATGTGCAGGCCCCCGGATCGCACGATCTCGCAGCACTCCAAAAACGTCAGGCCATTCCTCGTTCCAGGCTCACACATGGCTTCCGGCCTCCCCGGCGTCCTTTTGCCGGTATTCTGCCTCCAATTCTTGAGCCGGCGTATAACGGCGCAGGTTCTGATTGACATATTCGCTGGCGTGATGCATCAGTGCGCCGCACAGCTCGCCCATGATTTTGGCGGCCTCCAGGTCACGTCTCAGCGTTTTCAGCGTGCCCACATGGAGGGAGCACCGCCTGGATTCATCAAACTTTCCCTTCAGATAGCAGTCGATGTAGATGCCCTCACAGCCATAGTTGACGATGGGCACAAAGTCAAATTCGTAGGCGGTGAGCTTTACCCCTTCGTGCCTGCCCCCCTCGTGCTCACAGGGCAGGTAGTAGTCCAGGATGGCCCCGGCCCTGTCGAAATCGCCGTTTGCCTTTGCCCTTCGGATCACGCTGCTGAACAGGCTGCCGCCGGTGTCCCGGAACACCTCGGTGGGCTTCTCCGGCGGGAAATTCTGTTCCAGCCAGAGCTGTGCCCGCTCCCGATCCCAGTCGTTGAACAAATCTAGGAATTGCTTGCTGTGCCGGAACTGGCGCTGCTCATCCCGGCTCGCATAGAACCTGCTGCGTTCCTCACAGCGGCCGTAGTACCCCACCTGCGTTGAAAAACTGTCATAGGGATGGGCGGTCTGCACCGTGTCATAAATGGCCTTCAGCAAATCGTCCCCGGTCAGGCCCTTCTGGATCGGGATGACCTTCTCCAGCTCGCCGCCGCAGTCCTTACAGCAGCCCATCAGGCTGACGCCCAAGCACTCGCTGAGTTTGAAATAGTTCAACGCCCAGTGGGTGGGGATGAAGTGGTCGTTGTAAAAATTGGTGGCGGCATCGGGCCGGCCCGCCAGACGGTGGCAGCATTCGCAGTATCTGTTTACCATTTTTCAGTCCTCCTTTGCGTCAGTCCGCACCCGCGAACGGTCGAAAGAGTACAGGGGAAGCAGCCTGTCATAGTTCAAGTAATAAAAATAGTAGGGTTTCAGGCCGTCGTCTATCTCAATGACCTCTCCATACTCCAGCTCCATCCCAGCATCGGAAAAAGTCTGCTCCACAGATTCCCTCTGCATGGCGTCATAAAACTGCTTGGCAGTCAGGCCAAGGGTTCCCTCACAGCGCAGCCTGTAGCGGGATTCTGAGGGGGAGATGTGCGCACCCGGCTTGTAGTCCTTTCGGTTGAGGCGCCATTCCAGGAACTCGCTCTTCTCATCCACAAAGCCGTAGACGCGGCACACCGGCGGGGAGGTCAGCCGGGGGCACCACTTGGGGGGCTTGTATTTCGGGTCGGACTTGCGGAACCGCTTAGATTTCCGTTTTTTCGGGAAACCATTGCAGTAGCGCGCGCAGCCCACAAGCTGGTGGTACTGGCAGCCGGGGCAAGTCGGCACCGGGAAGGTGTACTTTGTTTTTGCCATCTACGACCCCTCCCTGATGCGAGAGTTCTCATTTCCAGCACGCCCGTTCAGCCATTCCTGCACAAATTCCCGATCAGATTCGTGAAACAGCGATATAAACATATCTCGGAAGCAGTTTACATTGGCGGGAAGCCGTTCATTTTGCGCACTCCACATCTGAAACATCCAACGGTAGATCTCCGTCAACAGTTCATCCGGCGTGGCCTGGCCGGGCAATTCCCTGCCGATGCACAGGTCACCTCCACAGATTCGGCATCGGCCGATTTTGCACAGGCGGCGGCCTTCTTCCGGCTCCAGGGTGGTATACTTCAGTTCGAAGCCGGAGAACTCAAAATAGTTCATGAGGTGATTAACCTGTATGGCTATGTCATCATTTTTCCAGTCAATACAATGGCACATCGACTGTTTATGCTCACATTCCCGCATTACGCCGCCTCCTCGTTGTTCCATTTTTCGCACAGCTCAATGACCCTCTGACACTGATCCATTTCAAACCCACCGATGTGGGCGCGGTCAGGCCTCAGATGAAGTTCCCCTGCCAGCCAGCGGTACGCCCCCGTCCGGGTCATGCGCCCGCTTTTCCAAAGGGCGTCGAACACCCGGTGGGCCTCCATCCGCTTCAGCCGCAGCACCTCATTGGCCACATTGCCCAAGGCCCGCGTGGTGCCCTTGTGGCAGCCCACCCGGGCGTTGCAGTTCTGGCATTGATAGACAAACTCGCCCTCCATGCCCAGCCGCCGGGCGGACTCGCCATAGACCGCTTTGGCGGGAATCAGCTTGATCACACCGCCGCAATATCTACAGATGTCGTTCTCCTTCACACGCTGCACCCCCTACGCCGCCTTTTTGGCGGTCTTAGCCTTGGCCTTGGAGGGTTTGGCCTTCTTTTCCGCTTTTTTTGGCTCGGCTTTGGGGGCCTTCTGCACCACCACCGGGGCAGCCACAGGCTCCCGCATGGCGGTCTGCATATAGTAGGCTCCCTCAGTGGACAGATCCAGCATCCCTGCCTGGGCGATGCCCAGGGTGGCCGTGCCGGACAGCGAACGCAGGCAGGCCATCAGGTCGGAGATGAGATACCAGTATCCGCCCTGGGGCGTTCCCGTCAGCGGGGCGGTCTCCAGCTCCTGGCAGGCTTCCCCCAGCTCTCCCTTGCAGGAGAAGGTGATCCGCCCGCCGTCAAAGGCCAGCTTCACCCGGCCCTTGGGGTCTACCGCCGCCACGGTTTTCAGCGTCCGCCGAAGCTCGGCCACATCGGTGAGCAGCGTGAACTGGTTGCGGATGTTGTTCATCAGCCGGTCCGTGTCCATATAGTCGCCCTCCATCAGCATGGCCCCGAACGTGAGCCCCGGACGTTGGAACACCAGGAACTTCCCGGCTACGCCCACGTTGAACTCATCTGCGTCCGAACACAGTCCGGCCAGCTTTTCCAGGGAGTTGGCGGGCAGCAGCAGGCTGATGTTCCCGGCGGATTTGTCGTCGCCCTTGGCGGCGACCAGGCACCGGCCGTTGTAGCCCACTCCCTTCAGCCCTTCCCGGGTGAACATCAGGTTTACGCAGCGCATCAAGGGTTTGTCCTTGTCCTCAGATGTGGCGAACATGGTCTGCCGGGCCATGGACGGGATGCCGGACAGCTTTACCGTGTCCTCCGGGAACGGGAGCTCTATTTTGGGGAATTCGCCTCGCTCCCCGATGCCCCAGCTGTAGATGGTCTCCCCGCTGCGCAGTGTGAGCACGCGGGTTCCCGGCCTGCGGCGCAGCTGCGCCGTCTCGCCGGACATCAGCCCCAGCATCCCCGCCAGCAGCTTGGCGTTCATCACCAGCGCGTCATCTTCTCCAACGGTACAAACCAACTTCTGCTCCAGGGAAGTCTCAATGTTGGTGGCAGTGAAGGTGAGTGTACCCGCGGCGGCGTCAGCCTCTAAAAGCACCCCCTTCAGCGGTTCCAGGGGTGCGTCCTCCGACGCGACGGCAGCGGCCTTTTGGACGGCGCTCAACAGCTCCGCCCGATTTATCGTGATGTTCAAAATTTCCTCCTTTACGCGGCAAAGCCGTCGAGGGTGAATTGATTTTCGTCCACGACAGACTTCTTCGGTTTCTTTTTCTTCTTTTGTTCTTCCAGCGTCCGTTCCAGCAGGCCGTCGAACTCCTTCCGGCGGGTACGGGCGCTGGTGTCCTGGATGGCGGCGGCTTTCGGTGTCGGAAGCTCTGGCGCGGGCGGGGCTGCGGCGCGAGCACGCCGCTCGGGGTTGATGACCGCCATCTTTTTGAATGCGGCGGCGATATCCTCCACATTGTCCTTGATGCCCAGGGCCAGTTCCTTCGCCATCTGGGAGGTCAGATCCCGCACGTCGCTCATGGCGGCCAGACCTTCCTCAGAGAAGCCACCTTCGATGATGCCCGCCACCGCCAGCTTGGAGGCCATCAGCTTCATGGCCTTGGCCTGCATGGTGTCCTTGTAGTAGAGCAGGTAGACCTCTACTCGGGGCGCGGTCTGATTGATGCGCCAGCTCCGGCGGGACGCCTGCCGCAGGGTGAACAGGTTATAGCCCATGCTGTAGAAAATCAGTGTGGTAAAATCATTCAGATCGAGCCCTGTCTCCACGCATTTTGGATTGGTGATGAGCACCTGGAGCCCCGAACGCACCCGTTTTTCCACCCATGCCTCCCGCTTGCCGGGGGAGACGGTGGGCGGGAGGATCTCCGTGCGGTACCCCTCCCCGGTCAGAAGCTTTAACAGCTTTTGCTGGGAATCGGTACGGGTCCAGCTGGTGTAGATGAGCACTCGCTCTCCTGCCGCCGCCTTTGCCCGGACGATCTCCAGCACCTTCTCCTCCTTGGGAAGGATATCGTCAAAGCAGGCGGCATTGGCGGGCTTTACGATCACACTGCCGTTAATGGGGTCAACGATCTCAGGCTGGTCATAGGGCTGATCCGGGTAGACGGTGAGCAGGTTCAGATAGGCGGACAGCAGCTTGTTGGCCGCCTTTCGGTCTGTTTTCAGCACCTTCTGCAAAATATGTTCAGCCTGTTTGTAGCCGTTCTCCACCGATTCAGGCATATCCAGCGGCACCGGGATCTCCTCATAGTCCGGCAGGTCCTTTCCCATGTCGGACAGGGAGAGGAAGCTGGTATACTCCAGCAGGAACCGGGAATACACCAGCGGCGACACGCCGGGAAGCTGCCTACTTCGCACCCGCCGCTTCACCGTGCGCCGGTTGGAGTTATAATCCGGCTCTGACAGCTCGTAGACGTTCTCAGTGACGCCGTATTCATCGTCAAACCAGGCGGGTTTGCGGTAAGGTTTGCCGTCCCGACCCATCAGGCCGGGCACCAGGCGGTAAAGCAGGTGAAACAGGCCCGAGCTGTACCCGTTGATGAGGGTGGCGGTCATGCCCACAAACAGCCTGGACACGCCGAACAGCTCGCCCATGGCGTCCCCCTGGCCACTGGCGTTGTTGTACTCATGGAGCTCATCGCATAGCAGCCCGTCGATTCGTCCCCGGTACTTCTTTTTGATGTAGGTGCTCAGGGGAAAGCGCCGGCAGGCCCCCCGCACCGGCTCATAGCCGTCCAGGTTGGCCTCGATGTCGTCCAGGCGGGCCAGGACGCGCTCGTTTTTTGTCCTCTTACGGTGCATTGCCGCCTGGGGGCGGTACACCCAGCCGTAATCGCTGATCTTTGCCCAGGGGATGTTCCTCCCCGGATTGATGGCGGACCACAGGGATGTCCCGCAGCTTTTGCAGGCGTGGTTTCCCCGGTGCTCCCGTATGAAATAGAGCTGATCCGCATTCACCTCGTATTTTGTGCCGTCGCCGCTAATCGTCATCTGCACGAGCTTCCCGCAGTCCGGGCAGCGGAAGCCCTTTGCCCTGTGGTCATAGGTCACGGCGGGGTAGCGCATATACCCGTCCCTGGCCTTCTCCTTGCTGAACACGGCGTACACGCTCTTGTCTCCGGCCTGGTAGGCGGCGTACAGCCGGTCCAGGTCGGTAATGCTCTTGACCACCATGGCGAAGGTGTTGGGCAGGGTCTCGCCGATCTCCCGCACCCATTTCCCGGTGACGTGGGAAGGGGCCATAATGAGGTTGAAGGTCTTACCCCGCTTGCCGGCGGCGGCGTGCATTCCCTGGAGCGCGCCTATGGCCGTGGAACCGATTTTCGTTTTGCCACTTCCACATTCCGCCACAATGAGCGCGACCTTCTTGCGGTCTAACTGCCGCTTGGTGGCCTCCGCCACAGCAAGCTGGGCGTCGTACAGGGAGTACCCCGCTTTCGCCATGATCGTGTCGTTGACGGCCAGCACCTCCTCGGACAAGGGCTCCGCCGCCGGGTCGAACAGGGGCTGGAACTGGCTGCGGATGCGCTGGGCTACCGTGGGGCCAAAGGCGTTCAGGTAGCCCACAACGCTTTTCACATCGCCGAAGCCGTCCGGTTGACCGGGAACCGCGCCTGGGATGGTGATGGCCCCGCTTTTCAGGCCGGCCTCCAGGATTTCCACCACATTGGCGTCCTCCGGCTTTAAGCTCAGAACAAAGGCGTCCAGTTTTTCTCTCAACGAGAACACCTCCAGCTGCCGCAGGTCGCCCCGGGCAGTGAGCTCATCCAGCACATAGTCCCGAAACGCAGGGATCATCGGCGCGGCGGTCTTACGGTCCACCTCTTCAAACAGGCGGTCCCGGTCCCCGGCGGGGCAGAAAATGTAACACCTCCGGGGCTGGAGTTCCTGCTGGACGCCTGCTTCCGCTTCATCCTCCTCATTGCCCTGGATCTGGGCGGTGAGGGCGTCGTCGTTGGCCATCAGCGTAGCGGAGGCATATACCCCGTCGTGGGTCAGCTGCCGCCGGTAGCCCTTGGGCGCGCTCTTGAGGTCCCGCTTTGTTTCGTTCTGCACCGCTTCAATCGTGCCGCCGCCGTAGATAGCGTCCGACATAGCCCGCACCATCTCCGGGTAGCCGCCAAAACGGATGGCGGTGATGGTGCTGTTGTCCCGATCCACCATAATGGTGTCCGCGTAGGCGGTGAGCCGGACCTTCGATTTGGGATCGAAATAGGACAGCTCAATCAATCTGCTTTCTGACATTCATCCGTGTACTTCCTTTCTGGACGCAAAAAAAGACCGTGACCGCCCCCATGGGCAATTCACAGTCTTCATGGTCCGTATTTTGTTCTTCCAGGCCGTGTTAGTCCGGCGGAGGACATAGTACGCCCCCTTTCATCGCCGTTCCTCCCTCGCTTACTCCGCCCTAACTTACTCCGCCCTGAAATACAGGTTCATTGTACCATGCCAGAGTGTGGGTGGATAGGTGGAGGGGTTCCACCCGCCTGTTCAGCGGAATAAAAACATGGTTGCAAAAGCAGCGGCGCTGTACTATCATTTTAAGAAAAAGAGAGGGAGGGAACCTTATGAAATCATCGCGGCTCTTGACCGCCTATTTCAGTCCCACAGGAACTACCCAGAAAATCGCCCATACGGTGGCGGAGGGCATCGCTTATCCCAACCAGGACATTGACCTGTCGATTCCGCAAAAAATGGAGGAGATCAGCGAGGACACAGTATTGCTGGCCGTCGTCCCGGTATATGGGGGCCGTGTCCCCGCCGTGGCCCTGAAGCGAATGTCTCAAATGCGCGGCAATGGACAAAATGCTGTGGCTGTGGCGGTCTATGGGAACCGGGAGTTTGAGGACGCCCTTTTGGAGCTGAAAAACACCATGGAGGATATTGGCTTCCGGGTGATTGCCGCCGCCGCTTTCATCGCGGAGCATTCCATTGTCCGCTCCATCGCCGCCGGCCGCCCCGATGAGGATGACCTGGGGACGGCGCGGGAGTTTGGAGCACAGGTGGCGGAAAAGCTGTCCAAGGATGACCGCCCATCCGCCGTCCAGGTTCCAGGCAATATGCCGTATCGGGAATTTGGCGGAATGCCCGCCCACCCCAAGGCGGGGAAAGCCTGTATCAAATGCGGCCTGTGCGCCAAGCGGTGTCCGATCGGCGCGATCCCCACAGAGCACCCGGACACAACAGACCCGGAAAAGTGCATCACCTGTATGCGCTGCGTAGCGGTCTGTCCTAAAAAGGCGCGGTCGCTGCCCGCCCCCATGCTGCTGGCCTCGAAAACGATGCTGAGTGTGAAAGCGGCAGGACACAAAAAACCTCAAACCTTCCTTTGAACTGCCGCAGTAAAATGAGAAAGGCCCGTGCCGTCGAATTTGACGGCACGGGCCTTTTGTCACCACTTGCTCAGAATTTTGCCATACATCTGCTGCTTCTCCCGCTCAAACCGCTGCACCACCAGCGTGACGTGATCCCCGGACTGGAACTCGGAGTCCTCGTGCTGATAGGAGTAGTTGCACATACAGACCGTGCCGTCCGGCAGGTTGCAGAACACTCCGCCGCCGTATTTCCCGGCGATCACCGCATACCGTCGGCTGCCCACGGGATGACGCTGCTCCGCGCCCTCGAAGGGGTTGGTCTCCGTCTCCTTCACCGAGATCAGCAGCTCCCGCCGGGCGGCGTCGTAGCCTTTCACAATGCAGTCCAGTTCATCGCCGGGGCGGTACTGCTCCCGCAGATCAGCGATGGCGGTGTAGCTCAGTTCCCGCTGGGTCAGGTCGATGTCATGGCCGTAGCACTCCGCCAGACAGCGCCGGGGCCCCACCGCCAGCAGGCGGCATTTCACCCTGGCCCCCTCGGCGCACAGATCGGGCCGGTGGGCGAAGAAATACCGCTGGGCGCGGGACGCCTGCCGCCGGGACGCGATGGCATAGCCTCCCTCCCGGTCCACCTTGGTGATGATGAAGTCGATGCTGGCGCCCATCATGTTCTGGAGCACGTAATCCGGGCGGGCCTCGCCCATCCACATCTCGGTGGCGGGGATGTAAACCGGCACCCGGTAGACCAACACCACCACGCAGTACATGGTGCGCCGTTCCACTTGGCCTGTCTCCTTATTGCGGACGTTCATGGAGTGGGGATCCGCGCCGATGACCGTGCCGGACAGGGCGCTGTGGCCGCGGAAGGAGGCGTAGATGGAGTTCCACGCCTGCCGCTCCTCCTGAGAAAGCCCCCGATCCAGCTCGTGGAAGTCCAGGGCGAAGAAGCTCTGGCGATCAGTGAGAGGCGGCGCAGGGGGAGCGTCCTCGTTCGGCAGGGATTCCGGAGGCAGGGCGTCTTCCATCATGGCGGGCGGCGCGTTACTGGCGGGCTGTCCGTCTTCCATAGACACGCCCTCGGTGGGGCCAGGTTCCTGCGCGCCCATAGGCGGAACGACCTCCGGCATAGGTTCGGGCGGTTTGCCTTCCGGGCCACCATCCGGCGGGAACCCGGACACGTCCACCACCATCACCTCCTCGGCTTCCCCCTCACCGTCCCCCGGAAAGCCGGAGTCATCACCGGGCACCGCTTCACCCAGCTCCCCAACCTCCAGAGGCGGGCTGTCATTGGGCGCGCCCACGTCCTGGGGCGGCTCCCCCGGTGGGGCGGTGGCTTCCTCCCCAGCCTGCTCCATTAGTCCGGCGGTCTGCTCGGGTTCCTCTGCGGGGGTAATTTTCTTCTTAGGCATAATCAGATCCTCCTTGTGGTGTGATATATCTTCATGGCCCGTTGGAGCCATAGAAGCGGTGGGAGCTGTCCTGCTGGCGGGCGGCAAAGAAGTGCTTGGGCGGCAGCGTCAGCCCTTTGGGAGGTTCGCCGCTGTCCGCGATCCAGATGATGCGTTCCGCCCTGCCCCGCTCCAGCAGCCCGGCGGGTGCGGCGTCCAGGGAGGCTACGGTGAACGGGCGCAGATCGTCCCCGTAGGCAAAGCGCAGCAGCCGGGGCGGTTCCCGGCTGGCGTTGAATTCCTGGGGCTTTCCCCCGGTGAGTTCCAACATCACGTCGATGGCCTCCAGACGGCGGGCGTCCGGCTGGGCGGTGGACAGCCAGACCAATTCCCCGTCCATCCGCACATCGGCGGTACCCGCACGCAGCTGACGCAGCATGGCGTCCATGCGGGCCTGGGTGATTTCAAAGCCGTCCTGCTGAAATCTGCCTCGCACCAGGGTATGGAGCTGCCGCCGGCGGACGCAGTTCAGCTTTTTCAGCGTGTCCAGGATAAATTTCTGCTGTATGGACAAAAACATGCCCGTCACCTCCCGTCTTCTGGGGCCCCCATGCGAACCCAGCGAAGCGGTTCACATGGGGAGAGGAGGAGCGGCGAAGTGAGTGAGCCTTCGGCGTCAGCCGGAGGTGAGGGATATGGAGCCTGCGACGACGAGCGCAGCCCATTCAGATACGGGTCTACCATCAGGTCGCTCTCGCTCTCCGCGATGCAGTTGAAAATGGTGGCCATGGTGTAGGCGGTGGAGTTCTTCACCGGCTTGTCCAAGTTCGCGTGGAGCTTGGCCTCGGCGGTCTGCAAAATCGTGTAGTCCAGCAGCTTCAGCCTGGCCCGCACCCGGCTTTGAGGCAGAGTGGCATTGCCCACCCGGAAGCTGTCCGCGTAAAAAAGCCGCTCAATGGCGTTCTCAAACACCCGGGCGGTTTCGCTGGGGAAACACTGGAGCTCACAGGCATCCAAAATGCCCATGAGCTCCGCTTCCCCGTCCGCCCGTCCGTCCGCGCGCGTGCGAGGTACAGACGGACTGACATCAGTGTGACTGGGGTAAGTATGACTAAGATCTTTATAACTTGGCCGCCGTTTCCGCGGTTCTGGAACCTCCGATTCTGCGGTTTTAGAAGCGCAGTCTTTGCGGTTCTTGGCACCCTGATCCTGCGGTTCTTGGGAGGGCGTGGGAAAATCCGAACCGTCAAGAACCTCGGAATCGGCGTTTCTGGAGGCACCGTCATCCGGGTCTACAAAGGGGGCGCTGGTGTAGTCCGGGTCGTCCTGGGGCACCACGGTAGCCAGGTAAATTTGGTTGGCGTCGCCCCGGCCGCACCGCTTCTCCCAGATCAGGTTCAGCTCCTTCAGTGTGCGGAAAGCCGCCGTCACCCGCTGCTCGCAGATCCGCAGCTCCCGTGCCAGCTCTTTCCGGGGGAAGATGACGAATACCTCCCCGAAGTCGTTCACCCAGCCGTTCCTGCGGGAGAGCTGAAAGCGGTTGAGCAAAAAGGTATAGGCCACCTTGGCGTCCAGGCTCATACCGGCGTACCGGGGATCAGAAAACAGCCAGCGGGGCATCTGCATATGGTAAATACTCTGCACGTCCGTCTGCCGCATGAGCGGAAAGGACGGGCGCTCTTTCATGGTCGCGGCCCTCATTGGGGCACCTCCTCATTAGTTTCTTGTTTAAAAAGCGCCGCCTTGACTTTGTAAAGAAATCTTGATATAATTTCTTTACAGAAAGGAGGCGGCTGTCATGCCGAGCATTCGCTCCAGTGCGGATTTGAGAAATCAGTACAATGAAATATCTACCTTTTGCCATGAATACGATGAGCCTGTGTTCATCACAAAAAACGGTAAGGGCGACCTGGCTGTGATGAGCATCGAGGCATATGAGAAACTGATGGGCCGTTTTGAACTTTACGGTTTGCTCCAGGAGGGCTTGGACGATGTGGCCGAAGGCCGAACTCGGCCGCTTTCCGAGGCCATTGGCCAGCTCAGGAGGCGTCGGAACGGATGACCACCTATCAGGTTCACATCACCCGTAGGGCGGAACGGGACTTAGCCCGTGCACAGGACTATATCGAGTTTTCCCTTAAAAATCCCCAGGCTGCAGATGACCTGCTGGATGAAGCGGAGCGCGAGCTTTCCAGCCTAAAACAAATGCCGGAGCGTTTTGCCATTGTGGATGATAATCTTTTGGCCTCTTGGGGGATCCGCTTTGTCCAAATCAAAAAATATCTGGCTTTCTATGTCATAGCTGAAGAAACCTGGACGGTTCACATTGTCCGCTTCCTTTATGGGAAAAGCGATTGGCGATCCATTTTGCGTCAGGGACTTTCAGCGGAATAAAAGCGGTTCACTCCCGCCGGGATCACCTTCCCGGCGGGAGTTCTTCATCCTCATCCGCACAGCCCACCACGCCGTCAGGCCCCAGCTCCACCATGCCCAGGCCCTGGCCGGTGAGCTGGTATTCCAGGCCCTGAGCCGGGTTTGGCTCATCGTCAGAATCCGGCTGCTTTGGCGGCGCAGGCGGTTCCTGCTCGGGTACATCCGGCGGGGCCACTTTTTTTGCCGCCTGCGCCTTTTTCCGCTCCTCCTTCAGCCTCCATTCCGGCGTGTAGTCCGCCACCCGGCAGGACTTTAGCGCGTCATACCCCGGCAGCTCCTCCGGCGTCAGTTTGTAGAGCAGCGCCGGCTTCCTACCCTGAAACAGTGCGATGCACTGGCAGCGGTCCAGGCGCAGGATCTCATCCGGCTGCATCAGCTCCCGTTGGCTGCTGCTGCGGGTTTGGGAGTAGGGCCGTGTGTTGCCGTAGACGAAGCCATAGAGCGGCGGCTGGGGCTTGGACTGGCTGGTGAGGGAAATGGTCACCTTGCCGCACTTCTTGGAGATGTAGTCCGCTGAGGTCCAGTCGTTGCAGCCCATGTAGAGCGTCTGATCGAAGGTGGCCAGCTGGTTCTCCCACTCCTTGCCGGGGTACTTTTCCTGCCACTGGGACAGGCTCTGCACCACCACCTGGCAGCTCATGTTGAAGCCCCGGATGCTGTTGAGGGCATCGGCGATGCCGTCCATGTAGCCGATGTTGCAGTATTCGTCCAAACAGAAGTTCACCAGCACCGGCAGGCGGCCACCCTTCCCCTCCAGCCGGGCGTAGTCGGACAGCCGGGGCAGGGCCAGGGAGAAGAACAGCGAGCTGAGGAAGCGGTAGGCGCTGTCCTGGGCGGAGATGATGACGAAGTAGGCGCAGGGCTTCTGCCCCGGCAGCAGCAGGTCTACGTCGTGGTTGCGGGTGATGGCGTCCACCAGCTTGTTCTGGAAGATGGCCAGGCGGTTGCCCAGGCCAATGGCGATGTTGCCCCATAAGTTTTCCCGTGCTTTTAGGAACAGGCCGTGGTGGCCCTTAGCAGGGTGTTCCGGCGGCAGCGCGGCCAGAATGCGGTTGATCTCCTGAATGCTCTTGTTCGCCATGATCTGATACACGTCTCCAAGGCCCCGCTGCTCGATAGGCAGCAGGTTCCCGTTTGCGTCCTTCAGATTGCAGACATAGTGGATGAGCGCCATGAGCAGGTTCAGCTCCGCCCGGCTCCAGAAGTCGTCCGCCTCTTTGGGGCCGGAGGTGTTCTTGATAATCGTGTTTGCCACCGTCTGCACCAGATGAGTTTCCTTCTCCAAAGAGTACAGGCAGTTCCAGCCGTCCGAATGGGCCATATCCAGAAAGTTGACCGCCTTGACGTAGTGGCCCTTTTCCCGAAAGTAAGGCGAAAGCTTTTCAAAAAGCTCGCCCTTGGGATCTGTGACAAATACGGACTCTCCCCGCTGGGCGCAGCCCATGAGGAACGGGATGATGAAGCCGCGGGATTTCCCACTGCCGGGCGCGCCGATGCAGAGTAGATTGTTGTTGTCGCCGGGGATCATGCGGTGGGCGGCATAGACAGCGTATTTGTCCGGGTCATCCCCGTGGGCCTTGTATTTTCCCAGCATCATCCCCTGTACCGTTGCCGCCTCTCCCAGCTCCAGAAACTCATGGGGCCATTTGTGGAATTTATGGAGGCAGTAGTAAGCCATATTTGCTTCCCAGTCGCCCCCGTTGATCAGT
>OFGL01000938.1_pt1 | contig 20556 bp, 19 predicted proteins | sample 1521801 | NCBI WGS metagenome assembly OFGL01 (sample SAMEA3504085, study PRJEB24116) | mouse gut metagenome | biome: mouse gut; feature: mouse-associated habitat; material: faeces | place: Denmark | collected 2011 | reverse complement strand
AGAATACATGCCTGTCACGCATGGGGTCACGGGTTCGAGTCCCGTACGCACCGCGTATAACACTTATAATAAGGAAGTTTTATAAAAAGCACCCGGAAAAGTACCCGTTATTCACTTTTCCGGGTGTTTTTTGTCTGTTTTTCTGCCGGAACTCTCGGCTTACCTTCTATTTTTAACAATTTTATAGCGGATATAAAAGCCCGCCGCAAGAACCGCCGCTAACCCTATCCCGCTAAGTACCCAAAGAAACGGGTTCGTTTTCGGGTACTTTTCTTCTTCGGTCTGCGCGGTTTCCTTTGTTTCCGCTTCCGCCGTCGTCTTCTGCGTTTCGGTAACTTCCGTTTCCGTAGCGGTAGTAACGTTTGTTTCTGTCGTTTTTTGCTTATCGCCGTTTATAACGATGCGTCCGGTAGTCAGCGACTTTACGTTAGGCGGTTTCTTCAATCCTTCAATAGCCGGGAACAAATCCGTATTATGCCGCAGGGGGGTGTCTGATTGCCCTTCTGCCGTTTCGCTGGCTTTCCGGGCGGGCTCTCCGTTTGCCATCTCCAATGCCTTGCGCATGTCTTCATTAAACGCGCTGTCGGCTTTTTGAAACTGTTTTGCAAAGCGGTTCGGCTTTTGTCCTTCCGGGTAATACTCCACTTTTGTAAACTCTATAACTATGTTCTGCTTCTCGTTACTTCCGGTAGTAGCCGTAGTGTTGGTGGTTGTCCGGTCTTCCGTTCTCCGGCTTCCTTCCGTAGTTGCTGTTAGCTGGCTTTCCGCCGCCAGCTTTCCCTTACGGGTACTTCGGGTACTTGCGCACCCGAAAACCAACAGAAGCAAGAATAGGGAAAGCATGGCTAAAACAAATCTTCTCATACGTCTGTGAAATTTAGAATTTTGTCCTTCCCCTTCTTGTTAAGGGTAAGGCTTCCGTAGTTTATACAATTAAGCCGGGATAACCATCCTTTCTTGAAAACCATCTGCGAAGGGTCGCGCTTTATAATTCCTTCAATAAAGGAAATACGGGCGCGTTTTATGTCTGCAAACAGTTCGCGGGCGTTCCTTCCGTTTATCGCGGCTAAGGTCTTTTCGCCTACTATGCCGTCCACGCTTACCCCTAAAATTCGCTGTACCCCGGTAATGCCGTTCTTTCCCGAAGCCCAAACCCAATCCACTACCAAGTTGGCGACGGACTGGCTTTTTATCCGGTCTGCCTTCCATCTGTCCCAATAGTGCGGCTTCATCACGCGGCTAACCGCGTCTTCTTCGGTTATCAAACGCAAATCTTCCACATCTATATCGCCGTCACCGTCTTTGTCGTACCCTACGGCTTTCCAAGTGGCGATAGTTACCCCTTTGTTAGTTGCTCCGCCTTTGTCTGCCGGGTGGTTGGTAAATCCACCTTCCCAACTTAAAATAAATGGAGATAATATTTCAATCCGTGCCATTTTCTGAATGTTTATTCGTTATCAACTCTACAATTTTTTCCGCGTCCTTCGCGCTTGCCGCCTGCACAATCTGCCGTATTATGTCCGGTACTTCCGCCGCGTTTACTTTGATTTTTTGCAGCTTCTCGCGTACGGAAATAAATTCTATCAATACCGCGCTTATAGTATAGACAACGGTAGCGAATGGAGCGACGTACCACGTGAACAATCCGGCTAAGAAGTCAAACATGAGGGCGAATACCATAACCCGTATGTAGTCCCCGATTTTGTTGAACGTCCGACGGTACTTCCTGCTTCGCAGTCCTTCCCCTGCCGCCTTCGCCGCCTTGCGCCCGTAGTACATATCTATGAAAGTAGCCATCGCCAAGAATACCCAGCAAATTAGCACAATGGCTACGCGCACCGCCACGTAAACCGTCAAGCCGTGCCAGTCTTCTTGCTGTATCAATTCCAACATATTAGTAACCTTCCGTTAATAAATCGTTCTTTACCATAGTTTTGATAGCAATAACCCTGCTAAGGTGTGCTTTATAGTCCGCTACCGCTTTCGCTTTGCGGTCTTCGCCCGTTTCTATACCCAACTGTGCGGCGTAATAGTCGTTAATCAAAGAAAATTCTTCGGTTTCGTCTATTTCGCTACGGATAACCGCACGCGTAAGGTTTTCGTAGTCCGGCTTCTGCCAAACCTGCACCGTATCGTAGTTGTAAACGGTCTTTTCGCCCGTTTCCGGGTCTTCTACCTTTTCTTCCACTATGTTGTAGTTATAGTGGTAAGAACCATTACCCAACGGTAAAATAATCGCGGGTCTAACGTCTGAACTTGATTTCATAAGGTGTAATTTTGTTTAATTTGTTAATTAAATATTCGCTGTCGCTGTATTTAGCCCAACCCCACCACGCGGCTAACGTCTGCTTAAATTCATCCTCGCTTAACGGTTTCTTCCGTTTCCGTAATTTAGCTATCTTACGGCAAAGGTTCTGTTTGATACGCTTCCTAAGCCGTGTTTCGTTCAAATAGAATACATAGCCCAAGAAATCAATACCACGCCCGAAGCTGTCGCGGTGGTCGTGTGCCACCGGAAAGACTTGTTTGTTCTGTTTGATTTCCAGCTTTACGTTAGCCGCCAAGTAGCTTTCAAACTCTGCCAGCAAAGCGTGAAGCGTCTTTTTGTCGCTATGTAATACTACAATGTCGTCGGCGTATCTGAAATAGTACCTTACCCGCTTTACTTCCTTTACCCAATGGTCGAAGTAGGTAAGTACAAGATTCGCTAAATATTGGCTAAGGTAGTTGCCAATCGGTAAGCCTTCCGCACTGTCTATTATTTCGTCCAAAAGATTGAGTAGCCGTGTGTCCTTAATCTTCCGGCGAACAATGGACTTTAGTACGGTGTGATCTATGGAAGGGTAAAATTTGCGTATGTCTATTTTCAAGCAATACGCGCAGCCTGCCTTATCTCTGTCTATAACGCGCCTTAACTTATTTGCCGCCGCTTGTATGCCACGCCCTTTTATGCAACTATAAGTGTCCGCCGTGAAAATAGACACCCATATAGGTTCTAAAATGTTCATTACGGCGTGATGTACAATCCGGTCGGGAAAGTATGGCAAACGGAAAATCTCGCGTTCTTTAGGCTCGTATATTGTGAAGGTACTATATTCCGAAGTCCTATAAGTTCCTGCCTTTAGTGCTTCGTGCAAAGATAAAAGGTTGGCTTCCTTGTTACGGTCGTGCAACTTCACTCCGTAAGAACGTAGTTTGCCCTTGCGGGCGCGTTCGTCCGCAAGGCGCAAATTATCCAAACTTATTATTTTATCGTAAAGGTTGCCTAACCTTTTCATAGTTGTTTCTTTGCTGATTAAATGGTGTTCTTCGGTTTCCCTACCAAACCCCGTTAATGATTAATATTTTCCGCCTTTCGGCGCGGTCTTTGTCCTTATTAGCTTTACAAAAAATCAGTATAGCTGAGAGCCGATATTCGCATTCGTATTCGTAGCCGTGTTATTCGTATTCGCGTACGAAAGCCCGGCATTCGCGCTGTTATTCGCATTACCGCCGAACAAGACACCCGAAGGACAAACAACCGTGAAAATCTTCTTACTCAAAATAATAGCGCGTTCCCGAAGCCCGCATAGTTACCTTTCGCGGAAAGGCGTTACGCTTCTTTATCTCCTGCAAAATGTATTTTATCTCGCTGGAATTTGTGAAGAACTTCTTCGCTTCACTTTCGGGGTCGTCTTTCTTGAACTTAATTTTCACGAGGAAGCGGTTCGCACCGAATTTCGTTTTCACGTCTTCGATGAAATCAATTAACCAAAACTGCAAATTGATTAGTTTCTGTTGCGTGGTTTCCGGGCAGTTAAAATGTTTGTTCGCTTCGTCCGGTTGAATGTTCAAGAACGAAAGGCTACCATCATCTGTGCTATTATTGTTTGAAGTCATTTTCTTGTATTTTTAATTGTTAAACATTCCGTTTCGTGACGTGTTACGCAGCGGGGATAAAGCAAAGCCGAGAGCCGAAAATCGCACTCGCATGCGTAGCCGAGTAATTCGTAAACGCGCACGAAAGCCCGGCATTCGCGCCGTAATTCGCAGCACCGCCGAACAAGACACCCCTTTGTGCTACGCCGCTGGCTGGTATGTTGGTATAGAAGTAGTCGGCAAAGTAGGTAGTAGAACCTGCGCCCACTTCCGTAGGCATATTTTCCCCGTATTCGCCTATCATCATGCGCTTAACATAACCTTCCTTACGTGGAAGTTCGCCGCGTTTTACGTAATTGTCATAGTTGGTATCTTGGTAGTTTGCCGGGTTGTCGCAAGTATAGAAAGAACTTACGCCGCCGTCCGCATCCGATTCAATAGCGCATTTGCATCCATCCGTCCAACTCCAAATATGCCCGAACGGGTTTTCTATTCCCCGGTATGAAGGTACTTTTACTTTAACTACTACGCCCGTATCGTATTCGTCCGGCATGGTAAATTCGACTACGCCCGAAGCGTTGCCTAATGAATTTGTAGTACCGCAGGGGACAAACGGGTAGTAGCTGTTGAATGTGTTCCACTTCGTACTGTTAAGCGTCGTAACGCCCGCACTTAATCCGCCCTGCTTGTAGCCTTCGCTTGTAGGCTGCGCGTTAAAATCAAGCTGGCAGTTAAGGTTGGCGTATTCAACCACATAAAGCCAATAGGTCGCGTTTTGTGCCGCGTATAAATCGCAGTTCCAGCCCGCGCCGTTCAATCCTACTGCACCTCTGTTTCGTGCGTATTTTCGGAAGTTGGTTAGCGATGTGGCGGTAGCCGGGCGACCTAATAGGGTTCTATAAGTTCCGTCCCATGCCGTATTATTGTTGCCGCCCCGGAAAGCAGCCGTAGTATTTACCACGCTGGCAAGTTTGGGAGTAGCCGATAAAGTTCGGTCTATCGTGGCTTCGTATGCGCTCCGGTACATTTTCGGTACTTCGATAAAGCCCGGTAGCTGGTATTGCGAAATAAGGCAGGTAAACGTAGTACCGTCAAACTCAAACTTACGGTAGTGCTTCGGTATTTCTACCATTACCATGCCGGAAGCTCCGGTAAGGTCTGCCGCTGCCCCGGTGTCCGTCTTCGTACTGTCGGTTGGATGAAGGTAGGTAACAACCTGCCCGGCATCGTTAAGCAAACAACGGCGCATAAGGGATTGAACCGGGAGCGAAACATGTAGTTCCGGTCTTCCTACGCGTTCTAACGCGGTATCTGCCACGTTTATATTAATCTTTACGCCGTAATAGTAATCATAAGGAAACGCGGGCTTTGTGTTGCCCGCTGCAATAATTAAACCCATAGTTATAATTTTTAATAGCCCCAAATCAGGGCGGTTGCTGAACTCGTTTCTTTTATCTCTCTGATAATTTCGGGGTTCCATCCCGTTTCAAAGCGCGTGCTTATAAATTCGCCTTCGGGCATTCCCCAAAGGTTTACTTCCAATACTACCGCCGCTTCGCCATCGTTTTTTAAGCAAAAAGGCGTATCCATTCGGAAGTTGCCACCGGAAAAATCCACGTTCCCGGCTACCGAAATTTGCGCGCTCACTAAATCGCCGTTTCTATTTTCCATACGCTTAATTTTAAGTCGTTACAAAAATACTTTCTTATCGTATTAGTTTAATACGTCGTGAAATACTCGTGAAGTGTTTGTTTAGCCGAAGCCGTGAAATTCGGCGTTACAACACTTCTATTTAATTCCTTGCGCCGTGATGCATGGCTTATTCTCTTATGTTTAATAAATAGGCGTAATATCCGCTGCTTCCGTCCCAAACTAAAAGAAACTCGCGTATGTCGCCCGCCGCCATGTTCCACTTTCCGGTTTCGTTTCCCGCGTTGTTGTTCATACGGTACGGGTAGTAGTTGCTATCCATAGCGTTGCCGCCGGAACTGTTCTTTACGAATGTATTACGCCCGCAAACGTACCCGATCTGCGTGCTCGTTCTATCACAAATAATAGTAATCCTTACGGCAAAGGCTGTATAATTACTAATGCCTAACACAGTACAAATGGAATCACGACGCGGTAGCCCTATGCCGCTGTTGCTATAAATGAAGCGCGGCATTAACTTGAATAACGTAGGCTTGGTAGCGTCGCCCGGTGTAAGGCAGGTATTTACAGAAGGCAAAAGTTTTGATATGCCGTAATCCGCTACGTAGCTGTCGCAAACTATCGCGCCTTTGCTCACTATACCCAAATTAACCAGCGCGCCGGACGCTTCAATAAGTAGCCCGTAGTTAGTTCCGTAGCTGTTTGGTGTCTTGTTGGTAAAACGTCCAACGCCGACCAACCCGGTAGAAGCTGGTAATACGTTCGTTCCAATGGAAGCCCAGCGGTAAGAGTCCGAGAACTTTATAAAACTGCTAAGCAATGCTAAACCGCTTCCGCTTGTGTCGCCGGATGAAGCCGCTACGCCTATTCGTCCGCTTGCTATCGCAAAGCCGCCAATACTTCCGGCGTTTGCGTTGATTGTTCCCGTTATAGTTCCTTTCGTAGCTACAAAGCTACCGTCTTGCAGTACGCGGAAAGGTGCGGTAGCCCGGTTTCCCTTGCTTGCGCCAGCCCAAAACCTTACGCTTGTGTCGGCTGTGCCTTCCCCTGTTATTCCTGCTTTTATACTCGCGTCGCTACCTGCAAGCTGAACCGTTCCGGCTGTTACTATGCCACCGTCTATCGTGGTTTGGGTGTTATCGTAATAAACGGCTTCCACCCAATCGTTAGCGACGTAAGAACCAGAAGTACGTTTAGTTATGCAACGTTTTAGTATTCCGTCTGTTTTTCCACCCGTCAGCCAAAGGTCGCCTATATCATACGGTGGTTTGGGCTGGGTTACAAATACCTGCCTTTTCCCGTCCGCTGTGTCCTGTGCCTTGCTTGCTGCCGTGTATGCGTCTATCGCCTTTTGGTCTTCTATCGTAGTCCATGAATATGCAGAACCGGAAACGGTATAGCGTTTCAACAACTTTGTTGATGAACTGTACCACATATCGCCTACGTGCGCTTTCTTTAGTGCCGTAGTTGTCCAATTAGTCGCCGGGTCGGATGATTGGAACCAGCTTTCTATTTTTCCGTCTAATTGCGCTTGTATTTCGTTCATAATACCGGGCAGGGTATTATTTATGTAGTTCTTTGTTTCGTTCGCTATCTGGTCGAGGTCTGAAACGTTCTTTGTCGTTCCGTCGCTGCTTACAAAGTGAATAACGCCGCCTATTTCGTCGTTGTCGAGGTCAAAGTAGCATTTACCGCCGCCGCTGCTCTCTATCCTTCCGGTACGGATGAAACGCCCGTTTATGGTACTGCTCCCGTAAGTCAATGAAACAAGCCTACCGGGGTTCTTCCCGTTCGTATCTGTAACAACCGAATTAAGAACCCCTACAAGGAAATTGTAATAGCCCGCTTCCGCTTCTACCGTCTTAGCCGTAGCGGATAGTACAATAGTTCCACTATCCCCGTTTTTAGGACATTTTGCGTAGATGTAATACGCCGTAGCGGATGTTAGGTTAGTAAATGTTGCCGAAGAAAGCGCCCACAACTTCAATGCGTCCGGTTCTATCGCGTAATGAACCAATGTACCGGAAGAAACGTAAAGGCTATTAGGGTTGCCGCCATAGTTCGGCTGGAACGTAATGTTTTGCAGTGTGAACTGTGTGCTTTTAGCCCCGACGCTTAACATCTGCGTTTCAATGGAAAGTGGCTTTATCTTCTCGCTGTAATAGTCGCCTTCGGGGTCGAATACCATGTTTAGAAGTTCCTGCGTAGCCAGCCAACGGCGGCGCGCCCTTGCGGGGTCTGCCAGCTTGTTTATGGTAATAACTTCGTTCAAGTCCTCTATTTCGTTTAGAACGCGTACGGTAGTGCTTTTCGTTACGGTGTCGCTTAACGTTATGTCGTAGCTATGCCGTTTTAGCAGATCGCGCTCTATGCGGGTAATCCTTACCGCCTTGTTTACACCTATCTGTTCGTCCTCAATCGGTATGAAATCGCCTACGTGCAGTATTTCGGTTTCCACTTCTTTGCCCCAAAGCGAAATAAAGAAGCCTTCGGTTAGTGCAAGTTTGTAACTTACTTGCGGCTGTGTCATGGTTTCAAAATCCTTTGTCCCGGCTTCCTTCAAATCATTTTCGGCTTCCGTTATGTATTCCTGCGGTAACTGAATATCTAAAATGCTGTATTTGTCGCCTACGCTTATCTGAAACGCGCCGGAAGTTTCGGAAGGGAATACCGTACCGTTTTCGTCTTGGAACTTGTTTATTACAAACTTGTGCGTTCCATGCTCGTAGCTGTGCAGGTCAAACTCGTAGCCTGCGAGTTGCCCGCTTTCAAACTTAATCTTCGCGTTCGTTCCTTCTATCAGATACTTCGTTGTTTTCCCGTCCGCTTCTTTCGCGTTAAGGTCAAACATCGTATTGTCGATGAAGGTAATCTTATCCGTACCCAATGCCGTAACCGTGCCTATACGTCCCGGTTTGATGTTGGTATAGTTCTTCTCGTTTTCCTTTATCCCGTAGGCGGCTATTGATTCCGCGTCTTCCAAATAGGAAGTAAGGCGCGTAGTTCCGGGAAGGCATAGCTTTGTATGCCCGTAGTTCTTGCCTAAATTCTCCGTTCCGCCGTAAATGAAAAGACGGTTTGTTATCCCGGCATTGTTCACGTTGGTACGGCTAAGCTGATACAGACCACGCCCGCGCCCGTACTTCAACGTGAAAGTATGCGTTATTCCCGCTTTGGCTTTTATATTGAGCGTGTTGGTCTTCCCGTCGCTGGTTATCTCAAATTCTACGCCGTAGTTGGTACAGTGTTCCTGCAATGCCGCCAAACAATTCTTTTCGGTGGCTGTAAAGTTTGTGTACTCCGTATCTTTGGGATAGTTCCCCAGCTTCCAAAGCCCCGGATATACGCGGCTTATGTTCCACATCAATACTTCCAAATGCCCGCCCAAATCCGAGTAGAACGTATCGCCGTAGCAATCTTCGGGTAAATGGTACTGAACATCTATAAGGTCGTATTGCGCCCCTTCTAAGGTCAGTTCGTAGGTATAGTTCCTTTCGCCGTTCTTGGTTATTTGCGGAAGCTGGTTAAGTTTGTACTTCTTGCCGTATATCAGCGTGGTATCGCCTATCATCAAATCCAAAGGCGTAGCGGTGGTTATGGTAATACTTACCACGTCCTCGGAAAGCAAGGCGATTTTTTGCGTCGCCTTGCTTACTGCGCTTATGTTCTTCCTGCTGAATAACGGTGTTTTGCTTCCGTCGGCATGGTTTATTATAATCTGTTCCATACTACAATACCGTTAGTTTCAAAGTCCGTTATGTCTTCAATTACCCCGGCTACAATTATGTAATAAATTCCGTTATCCGTGTAGGTGTGGCTAATGGCGTTCTTTCCGGTGCAATCTCCGTAAACGTCTGTATCTACCGTACCATCGCCCCAATAGATATTAACCATCTTATCCGATTTGAAAGCTACGCTTACCGAAGCCGAACCGCTGTTTAATCGCTGGTGTCTTACGACACGCTTAACCGGGTCAGGTTCTTTCAGCTTCAGGGAGAAAGTACCTATCATCTTATCATCGTGCCAGCGTTTGGAAGGGGCTACCCCGTCTTCGCAGTAAACCTCGTAAACAAGCGGTTTAGTTGGGTGTATGGAAATCATAAGACGCTGTGTGCCGTCCTGCCGGAAACGGTCATACAAGGTATTAACCCGTTCTACAAAATCCATTTTGCCGGAAGCCTTTAGCCAGCAATTAAGCGTTATTTCGCGTTCTTGGTATCGCTTTTCGGTAAGGTCTATAACTTTCCCGTGATAGTCCGCCCAATCAACGGAAGCCGGGGTTTTCAGTTTTGGAAGGTCAAGAACGCCCGTAGAACTTTCTACGCGTATTCCGAAATCGCGGAAGTTCTTACCATCCAAATAATATTCAAGCTGTGCAACGTAGTTAAGTTCTTCGCCTATTTCCGCGTCGCTCAATACGACGTTATACACCTTCACGCTGTCTAAATCGGCGTAACCGTAACTTATGCCGTAAATGTCTTGTATTAACGCTATCCCGGTAAGCGTGGAAGGAAGTACAATCGTTTCTATTAACTGCGTGTCTAAGTAAACCAAAACTCTGTTACCGGACTTCTTTATAGCGAAGAAGCCCCAGCTATCCGGTTCTACGTCTATCCAAAAGGTGCGGTAGCCTTCCACTTGGTCGGTATTGCAGAACAACCCTATTCTTTTGCCCGTATAGCCGTCCGGATATTTATTGGCTTTTACCCATGCCAATATGGTAAAACTGCCGGATAGGGGCACAACGTTATAGTTTACGTCTGCATATCCTTCGCCGTCAAAATTTATGCAGTTTCCCTGCTTACCTGCTACAAAACTGCAATCTACTACGGTTGCGTCGTGGCGGTTCTGCGCAAAGTCGTATGCAACGGTAGAACCATTCGCTTCGTCGAAAGGTAAGTCTAAAATTAAATTCTGTTCTAATGCCATAACTGCTAACGTTTATCAATTACTTTTATATTCGCGTTGCCGGAAGCCCGGTTAATGCACTCCCCGCCGTGTTGGAAGACAGTAACCTTTGCCGTCCCGCTTGCTGTTATCTCCACTTTTGCCCGGCTGGTTATGTCAATGCAGACAAAGGCGTTATCTTCAACCTCTACAACCAGCTTTGTATCATCCCGCGCCCATACTTGCGCCGCGCAGAACCCCGAAAACCGGGCTTCGCCTTCCGATGTTCCGAAAGCTACAATACGGCGCATGTCTGCAACGCTGAAAGGTTCGTCGATGAACACACCGTAATGTTCATGCAAGCCTTTGAACTCCGCACGCAGTTCCGCGCTGGGAAAATCGTTGTCAAAAACAAAATCAAGCCCTTTTACAAAAAGCGTAAGAAGCCTTTCTTTTGATGTCGCCCGAAGAATAAAGCTATACCATTCCGAGCAAATGCCCTTAGCCTGCGCTTCGGCGGCTAAAGCCCTTTTCAATTCTTCAAAACTCATATTCCGTTGTTAATCGGTTATGCCCTGCGAACGTAAATCATCCGTAGGGGTGTTGGTAATCTTGTTTATTATGGTAAGCAGCCGCCCGCTTATCACGCCTAACGTGGTGTCCATGTTCGCAAGGTGCGTAAGCTGTTGCCGCAAAAGTTGGAGCGATGTTACTTGGTTTACCCGTACCGCGTTCGTTTGCCCAGCCAAAAGGTCTATACTTTCTTGGCTTGCGCCCTTTATTGCACCGCTTAACGTACTGGGGTCGTCTTCGTCCAACTGTTCAAATAGGTCTTTGTACATATCCATAGCAGCGGCAAAGTTCGCCCCGGCTGCTTGTATGGCTTGTTTGAAACGCGCCTGCTCCGTTTCCGTCAATCCGTTAAAAGAACCGTTTCCTTCTTCATCAAACCCCATGTCTTTTTGAAGTTGCTTTATAGCCTTCTGTAAGGGTTGTTCCAAGAACTGCAATTTTAAGGCGTTTACAACGGCGTTTTTTATCACGTCGTTTGCTACTTCCCCGAAAGCCTTAGCCGCGTTTTCCCCACCTTCAAAGGCTTCTACCAGCGCGTTAGCCAATTCGTCCGCCAATTCCGTAGCCGAAGTTTGCGTAATGCTCTCGGTAATCTCTTTTATTAGGTCTTCTATCTGCCTTCCGGCTTCGGCGTATTGCTCCCTAAATTCGTCCACTCTGCCCCAATCGGTTTTCTTCTTGCTGATTTCATCGTTTATCATGCCTTGTATCTCGTTCTGCTGGGCGCGCAGGTTCTGTATCATGGCATTTTGGTTCTGATAAACGGTTTCGCCCAAAGCACTATCTACGGCGTGTTCCAATGCGTTATAGGCATAGCCTAATTTGGTAACGGCTTCTTGGTGTTTCTTTATGGACTTCTCGGCTTTCCGGTCGCGGGTGTTGAATAGGTCGAAGGCGGAAGAAAGGAAGCCTACCGCACCGGAAACCATTTGTACCGGGTTCATGCTTGCGTAACCTGCGGCGAACTGTCCTGCACCTTCAAGCATTCCGCCGATGTCCCCTAAAATAGCGTCCGTTTCTTCGTCCATTGAAACACCCATTTTCTTTATTCCGCTTATAACGCTGTCAAATGCCCCGGAAACAAGGTCTATGCTGCTTCCTATGCTTTTAAAGGATTCCTTAAAAGCTGCTGAAACGCTTTTCGTCGTGCCTTCTTCCTTTGACAATGCGGCGTTAAGCACGGCTAACTGTTCTTCGCCTTCTACGGTCAGCTTTATTGTAGCTTTCTGTTTGTTTAGTTCGGCTATCTTCCGGCGCAGGTAATCAACATAGGAAGAACCTTCGCTAAGAAGTTCAGCGAACGCTTCTTTTGCCGCGCCTGCTAATATTTCGTCGCCGCTGTTTATGGTGTCCGTATAGGCTTGGTACTGCTTTTTCCTTTCTTCCAAACTCTTAACAAACGGGTCGTCACTTTCTAATAGTTTGTCGGCTTTCATGGCGGCACGCAATTCCGCTAAGCTGTCCTTCAAAGCGAGGAAGGGGTTACGTTCGTGTAATTCGTCCTTCGCTTTCTCCAACTGGTCGTTAATGGCTTTCAAGTCTGCCGGGTTGAACTGTGCGGAAAGTGATACCTTCTTGCTGTTTATGTCTGTAATCAGCTTGTTTATCGTGTTGGTCGTAAGTGTGCTTAGGTCGCTGAAAAGCTGGTTCCAGCTATCGGAAGCCATAAGGCGGGAAGCTGCAAGTTTGCTTAACTCGGCTTGTTCCTTCGCGTTTATTTGCGCTATCATCGCTATATTGCCCTGTTTTTCGGCTTCAACACGTTGCGCCGCGTACGTCTTCATTATTTCGGTCTGTTGCTGCTGGTACGTCTTGTATTGCTGCAAAAGCTGGTCGTATTGCTCGTTTCCGGTCAGCTTTGAATACTCCGCCCGTTTCTTTTCCAATGCGGCTAAAGCGGCTTCGGCTACTTGTTTGTCCTTGCTGGTAGTGGCTTTGGCTAACTTATCCGTAATCGCTTGTTTCTTCCATGCGTAGCTTTCTTCAAAATCCAGCTTATCGGACAAATACCCGGCGTATTCCCTTAGCAACTGTTTGGTTTCTTCCTTAGCTTGTTTTACGGCGTCTTTTTTGGCGTCGTCTATAATATCCTTCTTGGCGTTATCCACGTCGGAATTATCGCCGCTAAGTTCCTTCCTTCGTTGTTCCAGAAGGTCTAAACGTGCGCCTATTGTTTGACATGCCGCTAATTCTTCTTGCAGCTTTTTGTCAAAGTCCGAAATAACCGCTTCCTTCGTGGTCTTGGCTATTTCGTTGTTAAGCGTGCTAAGGTTCTTTAGGTCGGTTGTTGTTTTGGTTGCTTTCGCCTGAATATCCGCGCGTTTCTTTTCCAGATAATCGAGGTAGCTTGTACCTTCCTTCAACAATGTGGCGAACTCGGTATTTGCTGCCTTTCTCAACGTTTCGTCTTTGCTTGTGACCCATTTCAAATAATCTGCATACTTTTCTTTTCGCTTCGTCAGCATGTCTAAATATGGGTCATTTTGCTTACTGCCGTTACCGGAAGAAAGGCTTATCCGGTTTACTTCCTTTTGCTGTGCTTCTATCTGTTTTTTCAAGCTGGCGCGTTCTTGGTCAGAACCTGCCTTCTTGTATAGTTCCTGCAACCGCGCCAACTCCTTTTCGGCTGCTTCCACACTTCCGGCTATAATTTGCCCGGCTTGGTTGCCTATCTGCGCTAATATCTGCTTTTCCTGCTGGGTAAAGTTTACTTGCAGATTGATAAGTTTGTTATATTCGGCTTCGGCTTTCTCTAAGGTTTCTTCGGCTTCTTTCCATGTGTCGCTTTTCTCCAATACCGTACCTTTCCGTTTTACCCCGTACCCGTCCGTATATGTGCCTTTTTTAGAAACGTATGCTTTAGGGGTTGCATCCATCTTGTTTTGCGCTTCTATTACAGCCTTGTACTTTTCTATTGCAAGTTCGCTTGTAGCGGCGGCTTTAGCCCGCAACATCATCGCTTCAACAAATTTGGAACTGTTACTAACTAATAATTCTTCGGCTTCCTTCGCGTCACGGACTGAAAAGCCTAATTCTTTGAATTTGTCGGCATTATTCTGTACCCATTTTTCGCGTTCTTTCAGTGATCCGCTAAGGCTAATCCATTCCGTTTGCAATGCCCGGTAAGCCGCTACGGGTTTCCCGGCTGCTTCCGATACCTTCTTGTTAAATTCTTCTTGTGCTTTCTTGGCTTCCGCCTGCTTGCTTTGAAGTTTGGAAAGTGCCGCTATAATTACGGTAATAGCGACGGAAAGCCCCAAAGTTAGCGTAGCCATCAACGCTTTTGCAACAATGGTTGAACCGCCTAAAGCTATGGTTAGCTTGTTGGTTGCCGCCGCTAACAGTTCCTTTGCTTTTGCTACGGTCGTAAGCATAAAGGCACTATCCTTGTTTATAGTGTTCGCTACTTGCTGCAAACCTATCGTAATGCTCATAAGGCTTTGAACCTTTAGCATTACCTTCTGCAAATTTTCGTTTTCTCCGGCGAACAACGCTACCGCGCCTTGTGCCGCACTAAACGCGCCTACTACGCCGCTAAGCCCGGAAATCATACCCTGCAATCCCCGGTTGTCATGGGAGAATATACGCGCTTGTGTCGTAGCGTCGCCTATCGCATCGGTAAGCCGTCCGGCTTCCTGCTGCAACTTCTTGAAGGCTTCCGTTCCGCGTTGTCCGTTGGCTTCCAAAAGTGCAAGTTCTTCGCGAACGTTGCGTAGCTGGGTTCGTAGTGAAATCTGTGTATTCACGTTCTTCTCGGCTGCTTCCTTTTGCTTCTTCAATGCTTTTTCTTCTTGCAGAAGCTGGTCGGCGGAAGCCTGCGCTTCGTTAATCAGTTTTTCGCGTAGGGTTATTTCCGATTGTATGTTTTTTGCGGCTTCCGTGTAACGTCGGTAGTCCGCATCCCGCGCTTCGCTGAAAGCCTTTGCAGCTTCTGAACTTAACCGTTTGTATTCTTCCTGCAACTTAGCTAATGAAGCCTTGTTCGTATCTACAATCCGGTCAATGTCTGCAAAGCCTTTTTCAATAGCGGCGGCTGCATTCTCAAAGGCTCTATCTATGCCTTTGCCGCCGGAAATTGCCGCCGTACTAAAATTCTGTATTGCCTTCTTGCTTTCGTTAAGTACCGATAACAACTTATCGTTGCTTCCCGAAATCTCAAAGGACAAACCGCCACCTTGTATGTTCATTATCGGTTAAGTTTATTTATTAAGTCCAATACTTCGCCCGCGTTTTCTTCGGTAAGCACTACTTCCGTCGTTCCCGGTTTCGTGTCTTCTTCCTCTGCTCCCGGTGCATCTACTATCATTCTCTGAACCATTCCCCACGAAATCCCGTGTAGAAGGTAATCCAACGTCCAGCCGAAGTGCGCGCAAACCGACCCCCGGCGACCGTGTGGGCTTTTTAGCCCGGTTGCTCTATAAGTTGTGTCGGGTCGCTTGTGCGCGTTGCGCTCATCAATCTTATAGAGTTTATAAAATCCCCTAAATTGCTTACGTTGGTAATCAATATCGCGAGCGTAAGAAGTTGGGAAGGCGTTACGGTATGAAGGAAAAGGGAAGTAAGCCGGGCTAAGCGGGTTTCATTGGGCTTGCGTACCAAATAGCCGCCTTTGTCCGTTACGTCGTAATAGTCTTCGCCCAATACTGCAACCGCTACTACCTGCGCAAGTTTCCGGGCTTCCTGCGCTGCCATTTTTTTTGCGGTCTTGAAATAGTCTTCGTCGCCCAATTTGGTTTCGTCTATCGACATTTGCAGCCAAAGCGCGCTAAGTCGGTCAAGCGTTGCCAGCGTAGGCTCTTGAATCCGGAATACTTTCTTTTCGGTAATCTTTTCGCGTTTACGGAAGAAGCCTAATAAGCCGGGCTTCCGACGGGTATAGGTTACTTCAACGTCAAACGTTATGCCTTCGCCTATCATCTGCCTTAATTCGCTTTGTTCGCGTTCTAAGGCTTCTAACTTATCGTTGTAGTCCATTGTCTGAATATAAAAGAAGCCCCGAAAACAAAGTAAACGGGGCTTCCGGTTAATGAAAATGATGTTATCAATCCGGTATTAAAAAGAAACGGAAGCCGTAGAAGCTGAAACTTTGCCTACTGCCATTTTCTTTAACCCCGAAGTAGTGGGTTTCATAACAGTTCCCGTAACCTCAATAAGAAGCAAGCCCTTTTTGCTGAACTCGCCGTTAATTTTGGCTACAAGTTTCATACGTGGAACTTGGAACTTCAAACCTTTCTTCGGAAGGATGATAATAGATTCCTCTACGGTGTTTACCGCATCGGGATAACTCCAAACGTCGGAAGCTATTTCGCCCCCGAAAAGCCGTTTAAGTACGGGAAGGTCGGGGTTCATGATTGAGAAGGAAAAGGTTATTTTGCCTTGCTTCTCTACGGTTTCTACCGGGTCGTCTTCTTCCTCTGCGTAGAACTCGGTTACTTCCGGGTCTTCCTGCGACATCTTGCAGGTGTCTTCGTATGTAAGTCCGAAGGTTTCATAACCCGTTTCGGCAAAGTTCAAAGCCGTAGGTTCTCCCACCTTACCCAAAATCTTGGAAAGACCCAATGTTACTAATGTTGCCATACTGATAAAAATTTAATGAATATTCCAACTTATTCTAATGTTCCGGTAATGCTGGTTTACTTCAAGCTCTTTTATTACGATGTCGCTCTCTATCCAATATTCGAGGTCTGCAATGTTTTGCGCGTCCAAATAGGCTACAAGCGCGTCGCCGATGGTTCGCAAGCGTTCCCTATCTGCCTTGCGCTGTTCTTTACCCTTAATCCGCAGCTTCAAATCCTTCGCGTAAATATTCACGTTGGAAGTACCCGTTTGCGGTTTGTCGTGCGTTACCGTAATGGTGTTTATCACGATGTCTTCGGCTTCGCTGTCGTCCGGTCTTTCGCCTTGTGTGAAAACGCCGCCGTTTATAACAACTTTGCCGGAAGTGACCGCTTCCGAAACAATCTTAAAAAGAATGTCGTCCGTATCTATGCTGCTGCAATGTTTCATTTGAACGCGTCTTTAATGTTAGTAACTAAATCTGCAAGTTCCTTAGCTATGGCTTTTTCGGCTTGTTTCTCGGCGGAAGTAAGAACATCGCGCCCTTTGCTTTCCACGTGAACGGCGTAGTTCATTCCGGCTACTACAACCAGCGTATAACCGTCGGTATAGTTTTCGCCGATCTGCTGGGCTAAACGTTGTCCTTCGTGTACTCCGACGTGACCGCCCTTTACCGCTTCAAAGGCGATATTAACGGGCTTGCCGTCTTTGAAGACTACGTAGCCAATTGAAGACCGTAAGTTTCCGGTACGGTCTGTAAAACCGCGTTCCGGCGGTATGGTCTTCGCCATGCTTACGGCTTCTTCCCCTATACGGCAAAGGCTTTCTATTATCTGCCTTTCCACTTCAAGAAGGAAGGCTTTAAACATGCCGTCTATATCTCCCGTGAATTTCGCTTCTAAACCCATAGCCTGCAATGCAAACGTCCTTTATCGAATTTCAAGCACACGCCGGAAATCCTAATTATTCCCGAAATCTTAGCTTCTTCCATTGTTTCTTGGTTAAGCAACTGTGAAGGCTCTAACGGCTCATCCGCTACCGCTATTTCCATGCCTTCGGGTATGCGCTGCACGCCTTTAGGTATCTGTATTAGCGAAGCGAACGTAACAAACTTCCCGTTCGCGGCTTGTATCTGCGTACCCTTCCCGTTGGTTTCCTCGCGGCAAACGCTGTGTAGCGTCCATTCCGCGCCGGAAGCCTGCCAACTACCGTTAGCGTCCTGCACGGCTTCGCCGTTGCTTGTACGCTTGTATAGGTAATGCGGGTATTGTCTGCTTGCTACGTCCGTTACCATCTGTTACTTCTGTTTCTGACCTTCGGCGTAGTAACCGGGGTTATGCCCAATTCGCCGCAAGTCTGGTTATACCAAAACTTTATAGCTTCCCAGTTCCAACTTACGGAATACCCCCCTTCGCTGACGTTGGCAAGTGGTATGATAGTCCCAAATTCGGCGCAAAGCGCACGTTTGGCGGTTACTACATCTACCGCTTCTTTCGGGTTGGGGATTGTATTCTGCTGGTTGGCTAAAATTAGCTCCACGTCCGCGCTTTCAATGTCGAAACGCGCCGTAGTCCGGGTAAACCATTCTTTGTACGTCATAAGCTAAGTTATTAACCGGAAAGACCGCTAAGCCTTTCCGGTATCGGTTAGTGATTCCATGTGTTGCTGTCGGTAGCCATCAACCAAGAACGAGAAGAAGAAAGCCACGCCGGGAAAGCGTTTGCGATACCCATAGTAACCTCTTCCAAAGGTTCTTCGTTAGCGAACTTCTTTATAAGGGTGTGACCGTTCAAAGCCTTAATCGCTACTGAACCTTTTACGTTCATGTCTGCGGGCTTCTTCCAGTAGGTTTGTCCCAATACTTTGCTTTCTGTGAACAGTACCACGTTCTCGGTAAACGGGTTTCCGGTGTATCTGTCACCGTTGGGAAGTTCTACGGTAATATCTTGGTCAATCACAACAAGTTGCAAGCCCTTCAAGTAGGGAAGCGTTTTCATTGCGCTGTTTACTTGTTCAAGGCTTGGCGTTTGCTGGAGGTTCAAGGCGTTCACGGCGAAAGAAGCGCAGATTTTCTGTACTTCTGCGGTTTCCGCGAAAGTCGCGAACGTGTCAAGGGACATAAACGCGAATTTCAAAGATACGCCCTCTTTCTTCGCTGCCTTTACAACGTTCTTGAAGTCCTTAGATATAGGTTTCGCGGAAGCGGAAGTAGCCCAAGAAGCCGAGCCGGTTTGGAAGCCTAACTTTCTTTCGGCTGGAATTTGGTAATCTACATCGTATTCGCTGATTACTGAACCGTTGTTTTCGTTGGTAAGCGTAATCTTACCCAAAGATATTTCCTGCAAAGCCATCCATTCCAAACGGGCGGCTACTGCCGTCCAGCAGAAATTAGTGTCTTCTGCCCATGCTTCAACCAATGCGCGAAGGTCGGGGTTCTGCGAAGTCATGGCTAACATTACTTCGTAGTCCGTAAGTTCGTCTTCGTTCTTGGTACGCTTTACGGCAATTTTCGGGATGTCCCCCTGCAAACGTGCAATCGCATCGCGGGTCTTTTTGTCAATTGTCGCCCCGCGTGCCACCAAGTCGGCGGCTATTTTAAGCCCTACCTGCGCTTCCAAAGCCTTCCATGTCAAGGTATAAGTTTCCTTCAACGGGAAAAGCGTAGGATAGTAGTAGGGCTTCAAATCGTAAGTGTTAATCACGGCTTGCATGTCTTTCTCTACAAGACCGCGCATTAAAGTCTTAATCATAACTTAGAGCCCAATTAAATTAAACTGATACCGGGTAAAGCGGCTTTAATGTCGTCGCTTACTGCCGGGATAACACTCTCTTTGAACTGCCCGATAGTAACCGCTGTTACAAAGTGGTTATTAAGGGCTTCCACGTCGTAGCTGTCGCCCGTCATGGCTTTAGGCACGTACTTGAACGCGCTTGTAGTGTCCGCGCTTTCAGCGGCGGCAAGTACAAGGGCTGCGCCTGCTGTGGCGGCTTCTCCTAAAGTAGTGCCTACGTTGATGGTGTCGTAAAGCGTTTCCGACGTGTTGATAGATGTAATCTTGTAAGCCTTTGCGCCTACCTTCAACATGATAAAATCGCCTACTTTGAAATGATGTCCTTTCGCCACCTTGTAGGCTTTTGTAGTGGCGGTAGCGTCTTCGGTAAGCCTTGCGGTCTTTACTACGTGGTAAAGCCCGGCAGCGTCTTTGCCGCCTAATGCCGTCCCTTCCTGCAAAATACCGCCCGCAACCAATTCGGAAGAGCAAACGGTAACGCCGTTAGGAATGTCCGCCAACATGTGCGTACAAGCGTGTACTACACGTTTGTCCTGCTTTCTGTCTATCTTCAATCCCATTGTAAAGAATGAATTTACGGTTAAACTTCTTTGCCCGTTAAGGCTGTCTTACTCTCGGTTTGCGCTTTGATGTAGTCTGCTACGCCACTGCTTACGCCTTCTTTGTTCACGGCTCCAAAAATCGGCTTATCGTGTCCTTGCAGTCCTGCGTCTGCGCGTTCTTGCGCTAAGGCTGCGATGTCGCCTTTCGCTTCGGTCAAGTAGCTGTTGAAATCTTCGTCGCTCGCAAAGGTGTTAGCCCGGTCGAAGTTCTTTAACATCACGTCGCGGGTCTTTCCCTCAATCTTCGCGTTGTCCAATTCCGCTACAAATAGTTCACGTCGCGAAGCAGCCGCCTTATTTGCGTTAATCTCGGTAATGCTACTTTGCACGCCCGAAAGTTTTTCATCAATAAGTTTGCTGATCGCGTCAAGCGTTATCGCTCCGCTTGCTGGTGGCGTGGGTGGTGTCGGCGGTGTTTGCTTTCCCTTTTCCACGAAATCGTACTTTTCTTTCAGTCCGTTTTCGTAGGTTTGGTTCGCTTTGCTTATTTCCGCGTCTGCAACCTTACGCCAATCTGTTACGTACTGGCTAACTTTGTCGGCGGTAAGTTTATCTACAACTCCGTTAGCTTCTTCTATGGTAGTGTAGCTAACACTTGAAAAGGGACCCGGGTAGCATTTGAAACGTGTACCACCCAT